>Ga0307509_10000505_pt1 | contig 66369 bp, 58 predicted proteins | sample 10_EM_MG_FD_202245 | JGI IMG/M metagenome (GOLD analysis project Ga0307509, IMG submission 202245) | Populus trichocarpa ectomycorrhiza microbial communities from riparian zone in the Pacific Northwest, United States - 10_EM | ecosystem: Host-associated > Plants > Roots > Unclassified | place...
TCCTGTATCGTACATCGAACATCCACATCGTTATCATCACATACCGGAACCACCACCTACGTGCTTTTCTCCGTGCTTCGCGCCGTTACCTACGCTACCCCAGTTATCATTGGGTTGTGAGCGAGCCGCCATCAGAGTGTCGCTATCAGATTACATGAGAAAATATGGTAGAATCTAGTAGGGATGGAAAAGTCGAAAAAAATGATCAGCAAGACCCTAATAAGGCTAGTGAATAGATACGGTAGCCTGAATGGATAATAATGAGTTCTACTCTTCTCGAGTACTGTACATACCGGTATATAACTTGGGGCCGATACCAAATACATCTTATCAATGACAAGATATCCAGAGCCGATAATTAGGGTTCCCTAGTATGATATGGGTTGACTCTGTAAATATTGTTTGGGATACGAGGGGGTCCTTCGGAGTCTCAGAGATTCGTGTTTTGGAGAGAAGTCGGCATTGCCGGTACCAGTACTCGAGTACTGAAACTGGCCCGGATGCCTAATTTCCACAAAATTTGTTTACTGATTTGACATGAATCCCTTCATCCCTCCTCCCTGCTGGCGAGATGCCAGGCCACTTATACTGGTGTCGGCACGGATCAAAAAACCAGTGAACATATCCCAGCAGCGACAGTAAAACGCCAAGATCACTGGTAAGAGCCTCCAAGATGAGTTGTGCTCACTGAGCCGAGAAATCACCCCAATACACTACAAACGTATTGTTAATCCGGCAAGATGAAATGTTGGGATCCGCAAAGTAAAGGATTTCATGGAATCCCCATAATTATTAGTATTTACGAGCACTGAGAAATCTTAGTGTTACTTATAACCTATTGATTATTATAGATAGGTAGTAATGTCCTACACTTCTAGTATCATATCAGAGTATGTTCTAGCGTCGCCAAACCCTTGCATTTTTCCCCCGCTAATTCCTCAAGTTACATAAATCCGACTAAAAACAAAAAAATCACTTACCCACTCTCCCCAAGGAGGGACTATTTAGTCTAGGTCTTATTTTCTCAAAGTTAGTTCTTGGGATTCTCGAATTAGAGACCTTGGTTTTACATTTTCTAGGACCCCGTTTGGGAGCCGTTGCGCGGTAACCATTTATGGTGAGAGCAAATTTTCATAATAGTGCGGGGAGGACTCCGCCGTATTCCTAATCCGATCTCTACTCCGCTCTTCTCCGTTGGGGCTGCGGAATCAGTTTGTCGCGGAATCCGGAAGACCCTTGATTCAATATTATCCGCAGTTGGACCCGCACATCAAGACCCTTTGTTTCTACTGGGTCAGTTTTAGTGACATAGTGCAAAAAAACCGGTTTTCCGGGAGTAGAACATTTTTGTGATGTACCGGGAGTGGAACCTGTCTATAACGGACGGCAGAAACTGGAGCCCCGGCGTTCACTATCTAATATTCACTACACTAAAGATTATTAAGAGGCCTTTACTGGATGAAAGTGCAAACAAAGTTTAATGACCCTTCTCAAGGAGTTTTACCTTTCAACCCTTACATAATAGGAGTAGCGAGAGCTCGAATTAACGGATTATGCGCCAGGTAGTCCAAAATCCCCCTCCCCAAGAGGGGCACACCAAAAAAGCTGCTTGCCTAGACTGATATATAAAAAAAGCAAAAACACTAGGGATTACTAGAAGAAGTAACTCCAACGTCCTGGCACATGGCGCAATTTTTCGAGCTCTTCCGGTATACGATAAGGCTTGGGGTAAATTACTTGTATATGCAGCGTAGTACCCTTTAGTCCATTGCAGTGCCCCAGATTAGACCACCCCTCTGGAAACACCAGTCTCAGGTTTCAATGAGTAATAGGATGCCTAGAGAGCTTGAGAAGGGGGATCTGATAATATTCATGATCTGGATGAATTTCACACTCCTTATCATAATAGGACTCCAGCCCAATTTGAATAGGGATAGTGACTTGGCCTCTCCTATCTTTTTGCAAATTATAGCTGACTAGGTATTTTAGTTTTTTATACCCTGCCCGTTCATCATTTCCTGTTCACTGTACTGTTTACTGTTGGCGTTTTTCCACTTCAGCCAATTAGAGGCGGATGTGGACTAGATTTTCCTATACGGGCCATTCACTATAGCCAGAAATTCACTCTCCTCAGGCTCCTTATAGCCAGGTGCTGCTGTATAGGCATGCATGGATCATGGCCTCATTCGAAGCCCGGGATATGCTAGAGGAGGGGTTTCCCTGCTGTCTTTGACAAAATCTATGCTGCTACCTTTACATGTGAATACAAAAGCTCGTAGGGCCACCAATTCCGATAGTACTATCATAGCTTAGGTATTCCTCGATTCGGGGGCAGCGGATCTCCACCGGTGGAACCGGTCAGAACAACTAGGTTCAAAGTTTAGTAGTAGCCAAGAGAACCTTGTGAAGGCATTCGTAGTGGATTCCGCTAGGGGTATGGGGAGATTTTCCAACGCTGGGGATTTGGGCTGTTTAACTACAGGTATATCCAGAGTATATTTTTTCTGTTGCTCAGGGGTTCCTTCTAGGACTCGGATTTGCACCGCCAACCCATCCAATGTTCCCAAGCGCCCAGCCGGTCCGGTTTTTGCTTGGGAGGGCCTATATAGTAGTTCGTCATAGCCTCTCCCCGAGACGGACGGCAGGGCCCCGTAGGCATCTCACTCCGAAATATAATACCTACAGGCGACGGCCGGGTCCTACTAATGGCGACCTGACCCTGATGATGACAACCCGGCTGGGCAGGGCCCGACCGGAATATCCTATTCCCGTTGAGAACTGCACGGCTCGGCCGTAAACCCCTATGATGGCAATCGCTATACAAGGGCACCGTATGATAAGTGGGGCGCGCCCGACCTTCTTCAGACAGAAAAAAAAAGCCACAAATGTTTCTCTATCATACACAAAACTCCTAATTACAATATATCGGTGTCGCACTACTTAAGGTATGATATAATACCCTCCTAGTATTGTGGGTTGACAAAACTAACCGAACACCCATCCCAGTGCCACAGTGCAACGCCACATCGCTTCGCCACAACCCTGCACCAACAACCCTTCCAAAAAATCATTACCGCACAACCGATACATCATAATTGCTTCTTTTTTTTTCCTTAAGGCTGATGGATTGTATACTAAGCGCTAGTTACTGCTATTCTTTTAGATTTTTCTTTATTTTTCTTAGTTGACCTTGTTGTGGTGGTTTAAGTATGGTGGAAGTTGTTGTCAATGCAAAAATTATGTTTCTTCGTTGGTTGTTCGGTTAATTTTGTCCACACACAATATGATTCTAAGTCTATTGATTTTCCGATGGAAAATCCAATTTTAAAGATATATGTACTTTACTTCAAAAATGAGGGAAGATATTCCGATAATATATTATGATCCTACTATCTCAGTTGGCAAGAATGCACTAGCACTTCAAGAGACTCAAACATCAAATACCTGGATTGGAATACCGGAAGACTTCAGGCTCTAAAGTTACTTTATATTATAAATGCAGAATACGGTGTATAGAGTTGCAGTCTTGATAAATTGTTATCTTTTATTTCTATCATACTATCATACTATATATTTTCAAATTGAGTTTGGATCCTTTTTTGATGGTCAACTTTATTCTGGGTTGCAGTTCTGCTATCATACAAGCAAGGACTCAGAACCATCGGGAAATCTTGACACAGTTTTCAGGCCTGCGCAAACTAGGAATTTCCGGATACCTTTAGGATAAGCAAAGAGACACGACTGCCCCTTGGAGGGTTGGTTAGGGTTTCTTATCCCGGAACACTGCTCTTCCGGCTTTTCACTTTATATTTAATCTATCATATCATACCTCCTTTTAGCGCTATCTTGCCCCAGAATTAAGGCCTTCCTATCCAATCGGAGACGGCTTCTCCCCAGCTGCAATACAGATCTCCTCAATCGCTTAAGTTGAGCTCAATGCCGGCACGAATTGGGTTGAGCCCCCCAAGTTTTGGAAGAGGCTCGGCCCCGAGTCTAACCGAAGAGGTTGAGACACAATAATTTTTGGCAAAGGAAAAAGGGTCATGGAACTCTAATCGAACACTTATCGCAGTGGTTAAAGCAAACACCATTCTCCGAGTACGGTAGTCGAGAAGGCCTTAGAGCCAATCAGGGGAAACTAGGCAGACATACCGTCCATACCCGCGATACTGTACCAGTACATGTAAGACATTGAATGGGAGTTGTTGGCAAACACCCAAAATCTCACACAGCGTGATTGATTAAACTGTGTAAAATCTCCTCTTGGGTGGATTGTCAGTAACACTTTGTCATACACACGGGTAGCTACTTGCCTATATAAGAACGGAATAAGGAGCAATGTTCGATCTCTCGGTCTTCCCTTCCTTGTCCCCCCTGATTCGCGAAGGGGCAAACAATTATTCGGATTTCCCCAAAAATACTACCGGCCACAAACTTACCGAGCGGTCCGGGCTACTGTCGGTATCCTGGCGATGTACTCGTACACGTACAAAGGAACCGATATCATATCAGCACGTCGAACCGTTATCCATCCCAGATACCCGCTTGGTTCCGCGATAGCATCGTTATCAAACCCAACAACAACCAAGCATTGACGAAACAAGCTGATACCAATCATCACCGCTCGAATATCGCCCAGATCACATCACTGCTGCACGTCAGCCTCAAAAGCGCCCGGAAATGTTCATTACACTCTAAGTCCTGGCACCTCGGCGGTATCCTCGCTCGTAGTCGGTTCTCTGCAGTCTGGGCTGATACGTCCCATTGTCCAGGTGTTCGACAGGGGCATACGATGACTCTCCCGCTGGGTGAGGCCCAGGGGAATTGATAACGATTGCTTACTGAATGCGAGATTTGGGGGTGCGATACCTGATCCGAGGCTATCAGGTGATGAAAATCGAAAGATATGGTATCAGTTGCCGTATCAAGCTTCCACTGTTGGGTTCACGGCGAGCCTCAGCGCTATCTTGATGCCTTGCGGTCTCGCAGACACACGGACCGCTAATCATGGATGTAAGCGGTTTAGTCCACTGACCGGAGCCAGTCCCCAAAACAAGTGGGGGATCCCCAGAAACACATTTCGCCACCACTTTTCTCTAATTCAGCGAGATTTGGTCAGGACAGCAAGAAAGGTATTTCGTCCCCTTCCAGGCCTTGAAATCAGAAGACACTATATCCCATTTAGGCTGCAATTTATTTTCCTTACTGGCTGGAGGTTATCTCGCTTGCCCACCCGACTTGTCCAGCCGACCAGCAACCAGCGACGGTCATCGAAATCCCCACAAAAAAGATCTCTTCAGACACGGCACTCATACCGTAGAGGACTGCGATTGCGTACCACTCAAGCGTGGCCCTTTATCTTGGACTTGGGTGGTACGTGGTAGGGGCTCCTTTAAAAATTGCACCATGAGTAGATTTTGCACTTGACGGTGTAGGTTTCCTCCTCACAAAAGCTAACCAAAAAAAAAATTAATCAAGATACCTACCCCTAAATCGGAAGGTGATGATGCTAATGGGAAAAAAGCAACTTACCCCCCCCCTTCGGAACAAAGCCTTTGTATCGATAACCCCCACGGCGCCGATTGGTGCCGGAGGAAAGAAAAGGTAAAAAAAAAAAAGAAGAGGATTTCAAACATTTCACCGATCAATCCTCCTACCTTGCTTTCCGCCCTCTCTCATTTTTGGCCTATCTTGGACCTGCTCTCCTGTACTTCTACTGGTGTTGTACGATAAGGTAGTTTTTTTCCTTGCTTTCTCACTGCTCATACGGTACTCGATCCGCTTCCTACCGGAACCAGGCCTCGACCTCTACAGTGACTACAGGTAGTTGCTAGTATCGTATTACCGTATCAAACCCCGTACGGCCTTACTACTTCGTCGGGGGGTTGGAATCGCAGGAGCCCATCGGAAGCAACTTTATACCCCTCCCCCGCCCGTAACCAGCTGACCCGAGATAGTAACACACTCGAGGGGAAAAGGGTGCGGAGAACCCATCTCCGGAGAAAGTCTCCTCCCCATCCTACAATCATCCTGTAAACCCAGTCTCCAAACCAACCGCCCAAAATATGGCAGAGGTTGCCTTCGGACCAACCAATACCGGAAATAACAGCCGTCGCTCTTCCCCTGGCGTCGGTGCGGGCGCGAACAGTGCAAGTGGTGGTGCTGGTGCTGGTCGGAGAGATAAATTGGGGGAATCCTCGAGGCCTCTGAAAAGACGCTGTGTCAGTAACGCATGTATCGCTTGTCGGCGTCGCAAGTCAAAGGTTGGTTTGAATGGCCCTTCCTGCCTAGCCTCTGCCGCCCCCTTTCCACCCTACCCTGCCCGCTCCCTTCCTCTTTCTGCGGAGATATTTAACGAATCGGAAAGTGTGATGGAAATACACCAGCTTGTGCAGCGTGCGCGTCCGTCTATCACACCGAATGTGTTTACGATCCCAACTCGGACCACCGGCGAAAGGGGGTATACAAGCAGGATATTGACAATCTGAAGACTCAAAATACTACATTACACACTCTGGTTGAGGCGATTCTGAATTACCCCGAGGACAGGGTATTCGATTTGGTCAAGCAAGTTCGAACATGTGACTCACTTGAGGATCTTGCTGAAAGCATAATCGCGGAACAGAACTCTAATGTGGACCCTGACGGTGCATCACCAAATAGCGTGGCGGCAAGTGATGCGGAGGCCGGCGAGGATCGACCCATCAGTCTAGAGGCGGAACTCAGCGGGAAGATGGGTCGACTGAGAGTTGAGGATGGTCAAGTAAGATTTATTGGAGCAACATCGAATCTATTATTCGTAACGCCAACGCCATCTTCGGAAGATGACGAACGGGGTGAGATTGAAGGGAGATACAACCCCCTGATCAGTAGAAGCATAGATATTGGCGAGAAAGACCCGATAACAACATGGACTACTGTTACACAGGATCCGGCGTTGATTAATCATCTTGTGCGGATGTACTTCGCCTGGCACTACCCATATTTCACCACTCTTAGCAAAGATCTATTCTACAAAGAGTTTCTCCGTGGAAAAAATCAACCCCGAGCGCCCGGTATAAAATACTGCACCTCACTCCTAGTTAACGCAATTCTCGCCCTCGGTTGCCACTTTACATGTGTCGTTGGGTCCCGGGCGAACCACAACGACCCGGCTACAGCTGGGGATCACTTTTTCAAGGAGGCCAAAAGGATGATTCTTGAAAATGATGAGCACGAGTTTCCCCGGTTGACAACAGTACAAGCTCTAGCTTTGATGAGTGTTCGCGAGGCTGGGTGCGGAAGAGAGGCGAGGGGTTGGGTATACTCTGGGATGAGCTTTCGGATGGCGATGGATCTTGGGTTGCATCTTGATCCTAGTTCCTTGAAAGACGGGGTGGGCTTAGGATCGGGGATAACCGATGAGGAGCTTGATGCTAGAAGGGTTACGTTCTGGGGATGCTATCTATTTGACAAGTGAGTATTCTTGTACGCCGGAGAATGAAATAGGCTTAACTGACGCAATTTCTAGATGCTGGAGTAACTACATGGGTCGCATGCCGCAGCTCCCATCGTCAATGGTTACTGTGCCAAAACCGGACGTATTCCCGAGCGAAGATTCGGACAATTGGCTTCCGTACACTGATTCGGGGGTCTCAACGATTAATCCGCAACCCTCGCGGATCAGGGCGGTATCATTACGGATATCAATGTTGTGTGAGATCAGTAACGACGTGCTCCTAAGCTTCTATGATTCAACCCCCGGTTCTAATACTATTGGTGTGGTGGAATTCGCCGCAACCACTATCAACCGTATTCAACAAGCAGGGAAGAATGGAGTCCAGGCTGAATTTAAGAAGCTCGGCGAGCTTTTCGCAAGGTTGGAGGATTGGCGGAAGAAACTTCCCAGTGAACTTGAAGCTAAGGAAGGCAGTCTTCCAAGTGTGCTTCTAATGCAGTAATTGCCCCATGCCTCCCAGATATGTCACTTGGGCCAGCAACTGAAGTTTACTAGTATGTTCCACCAAACATTGTACATTCATCTTTTCCGACCGTTCTTGAAGTCTTCTGCAGCGACAAATAGCACGCTCTCTCATTTGGATCCCCGGAAGGCGTGTCTTGCCGCAGCAACAATGATTTCGAAGTACCTGCGCTTCTACAAACGCCGGTATGGTCTTCGGCAAATTTGCAATGTCGCTGGGTACTTCATCCACTCAGCTTGTACCATACACCTTCTCAACCTTCAGCAAAAGGCCGCCAAACGGGATATTGTGCAGGGCCTTAAAAGTCTCGAGGAAATTGGGGAATGCTGGCTCGTTGCCAAGAGGGCACTCGTTATTATAGGAGTATTCGTTAACCGGCGAGGAATCGAGCTACCAGAAGAAGCAGAGGGTGTTCTAAAACGATGCTGGAGAGAGGGGAGACGCTTCGGCCTCGGCACACAGGTCGATAAAATCCTCCGCGCTGCGACCACCACCAAACCAAATCCGGATAACCCAGCGCCGCAAAAACCACTAACAGCCGTCACAACTACTAGCCCCTGTGTATCCAGTCTAACCCAAGCTGCTCAGCCCCCACATTTACCCCCCCAACCTCATCCACCACCCTCCCCGCACTTACCACACCATCAATCATTCCCGACCCAATCCCCGCCTCCGCCGCCAATCCCCCAATCATCGCCCCAATCCCACCCAACCCATTTCTACACCGACCAACCACCGCTCACCTACTACACCTCCCCACCCTCGAACTCTCAATACCTCTCTACAACCGCCCCACTATCCCCCAGTAGCTGCGCTTCCGCAGGGACCCCAGGAAGTGAACTCTTGCCAGAGTTCGGCATTGACCAGGGGCTTTTGGAACAGTGCGATAATTGGTGGTGGAGGGATACTGCTGAGCTTGCGAACGAGATGGCGGTTGACCCGCCGGCATGGCCGGGGGCTACTGGATTGGGTGTTCCGGGGCCAGCGACGGGAGGATTCGATGAGCCGGTGACCGGAGGGTTTGACGAGCAGAGGTAGTGAATACCGGCGGGTGGAGGGAAGTAGGTAGGTGTTTTGTCACGCCTGAGGATGTGGGGGAATGAAAAGCGGGGGAGAAGCAACAAAGGCGGTCGCGAGCGTAATGAATGAGTCTTGTAGTTTTGTACCTTTTTGTTAGATGAACCTTTTGCTGTTTGGTGTTGATGGTTTATTTTTATTTTTATTTTTATTCTTTTATTCTTTTTAGCTTATTTATTAGGGCCCATTAGGCACGTGCCATTTTAGAAATACTATGGTATTTCTTGAAAATGGCTTATATATAAGCTAAAATTAAATTAAAAACATATGTACTATGGTATTCCTGGAAGTAAACGCGCTATATAACTACCATGGGGGGGTATCAGACTCAAAATCAGAAATCTTATATTTTTCCACCTGTTCTACAACCTGTCCTTCCTCTTGTTGATTGTTTTTTTGTTTCTTTTTAGTGGTAAATTAAGATTTTTCCTGTGTGGCTGCTTTCTCCCAGCCATGCTTCCCAGACTCACCGAATATTTCGTTGTGCCGTATATTTCGGTATGCCCCTGGGTAGGTATCATAGGTTAATTATGTTCCCGGGTGATTTTTTTACGATAATGATTTACGCCAGGGTGGCTGTCATGGTGCATCACTCGGTGTTGTGGTTGAATTGGAATCGTGTTGCTGGGTGGGGGAGTGTGTGGTAGAGTATACGGTTTCGGGGGGAAGTTCCCATTTGGCTATCTATTACAAGTATTATTACGATACCGGTACCTATTCATACCGAAATGCAACGCAAACGCTACCACCTGTGCCCCACGGGCCAAATATAATAGTATAACATCTTATTACTGGCACCGCCATGACAAAGCTTCGTCGAGCCTTCCCCCCTCCGGCGTGCCCCAAGTCAACTCTCCCAACCATCCCCGCCGGAGCCCCACCCTCGCGAACACTTAAACTAATACATAACTGCGTAGGTTAATCCTCTATCCGCATACCGGACCTGCAATCTCATTTCCTCCCTTCCTCCCTCCATCGCTCGATGCAGTAGTCAAGTCACGGCCGACACGATACCACGACTGATCCTTGCGCAGATTAGTCCTGGCAGGCTCAGAAGTGGGTAAATTTAACCTCAAGCATAAATGAGCAAGTTTGGAGAATCCCGGATAGATTTTTCTCATTGAAGTGCGGGGGAGAAAAGTCTGGTGTTCTACGGTAGTTCCAGTGGGTCGGGCAAGAATAGAATAGAATGGAGTAAGAACCGGGACCTACTACAAGGTTTATGAAGCCTTGTTGGTGAAACTGGTGAGACCGAAGGCGGAGTAGACGGGGTATCTGTTGGGCTCTAGGTTATTCGAGGTATTAATGTAATTCCCAAATGCTTGCTAGAGTGTGTTAGCTGGATGATTTTGGGGTAGGGTTGGGGGGACTGGAGGGTGGGTGAGGGGTCCTATTGCAGTCTCATCGCCGCTGTCCGCGATCCGGGGGACCGTGGGGTAGGCCGCTCTCTTCAGGGGGGAGTTGGACGCTATTATGCACATCCCGCTGACGGCTGAAACTGGTAGTATAATACTGCTGCCGATAGCGCGGACATGGAGCTGGATTGTGCTCGGGTATGGGCTGTATCGTCATGTCCGATTCTAGAGACTACACATCCGCTTGTTTCTTTTTTTGAGCCGGGGAGGTGACGGAGGTAATGTCTCCACCGTACCGACGACGAGACTGGCGAACGAACGGGAGCCAATTGGCGGCAATTCTTTGTAGCCTTAACCTCGATGATTGACTTTTCTGCTCGCTAAATAACATACTAGGCCGGGAAGTGGATCAGACGCGAGAGTGAATTGGTTTGTATGTGGGTTTTGCACAAATACTCACTGCGGGAACTTCGACGGAATAAATTCTCCGAATTCAGCTCGAAAACAGGCAAATCTAAAATCGTGTACTATTAGAGATATCTTCTACCCTTCTAAATCTTGTCTTTTCAGGGTTGTGCGTCAGTTAATATTTCCATATTTCGATTTTTTTGGTGCATTTTAACTGATCCGCTTCCCCGTCTGATCCTTTTCCCGGTCCAATACGTTACCCTCATCCGTAGCCCGCCCAGTTTCATCGCGGATGCGATCAAGATTGTGGCATTGGAGGGTATTGTTCGGGCTGGGGAGTATGTTTGATTTGGCTGGGACTTGGGGTGGGTTCCTAGATAGATGCAGTAGGTGAGGTGTCCGGGGGAGCGATCGCAGGGTGATGGGAGTGAGCGCAAGAGAAGAGCGGGGAAGAAGGCCCTATACGTTAGTTTCGGGAAAGCAGCACAGTGTCACTATGGTAAACCACAGCCCGTTAGACAATCAACCAGCCAACCTAAAGTAAGATGTGGCCTCACGGTGTGCTGATAATTTAGGGCCTGTTTGATCAGAGGTTGAGATCCGTGAGGTTGGGGGTCCATGGATTACCGAACAGCGAACGAGGAATTGGGATTGTTGATGTTTTTTAGTGACGCCTGATAGGACAATATCATTGATAGGGATTCGGTAATAGCGAAGGCTTGGAGTCCTATGTGTTGCATGCAGTTGAAGTTGAATGCTTTTAAACTCAGGGGAAAGGGTGGAGTTGAGCTCGCTTTGGTGGAATCTCTGGAATCTTTACCTAAGGGCGATCGGGTCTGGGAGATTCCCGGGATGTGACAGGGATTACCAGTCCCAAAAGAAACGACACCCAAAAAAAGGCCTTCAGCCGCGAATAAAGTTGGGGTGCTCGTTGAGCCGCAATTGCCAAGAACTGTATTTGTGTGATTTGCTGACTAAGAGACAGCTTGGGGAAAGTTTCACCCTGGTGGCTTCGAGAATCGTGGTGTCGGAGAAAAAGAGTTCCATCACGACGAGCATGGATACTGCCATAAGGAGGCTGTAAGGCCTAAATCTCACGGTGTCAGTATGGTTATATGTCGTAAATTGGCAATTAGTTTTCGCAGACTGCTCGTTATTTCTCATGGCTCTGCTGGTCATGGGCTGTTTCTTGTATTCGCCTCGCAAGCCCTTAAAAACACAGTCGACAGTCGGAATACCGTTGGCATCCGCCTTTCACATGCCAGATGACTCGGCCCAGAAGTAAGCAGGAACGAATGCTTGGGATTTCATTCAACCTGGTCATCCCCGGAGTTTCTTGCCTACCTTTAACCACCATGCATCCCGATTCGATACCTGTGCAGCACTACACGGATCGTGCCGGTCTTCCAACATGATCGAGAATCCGTTCCTGACAAATACCCACAGGGTATCCGACAATTCACCAGCGATAAGCTGCCGTACGGTATTCATATCGGTATCATACTGGGGGCTTAAAATGATACACCGCAATCGTGAAACCTACGTTTAATCTGGAAACCGGGCAATACAGTAATGTAGTACTGGTCCTTTTGTGCTGGTCGAATGGCTCACAGTACTTGTGCTGTGGGTAACTCCCTCACAGTTCATGGGAGAGGTAGCAGGTATCGTGTGGTTCTCACCTCCGGTTAGGGAAGAAGGCACAATATGCGCAGGATGTCTGAATCGAGTAGGCCAGAGGAGACGAGTGGAGTGAGTCGGGTTTCATTTGGATAGGCATCTCGAAACCCATCCTAAATTTCTTGAGCAAAAATGCATGATGGGTTCGTCCTCACCACCGCCGGTGGGTGGGTAGGTGGGTATTGAAGAAAGGCGAACGATAAGTAACTAGGCAACAGTGGGTGGCTTTTTGCTTTTGTGGACTCGACTTGAAATGGGGGGCTTGTTGAGATACCGGTAATTGGCATGCCGTATTCCGCAGCTGTGCTGGGGCGCGTGCCAGCAGTATGATGCGGGTAAGCGAGTTGTGAGCGCGGTGTGCGAAGTTCCTTGTGGGAATCAGTCTACCGGTGTCGGACAGCGCCGAATTAAGGGAGATACGGCAGCTGGTAGCTGGACCCGAGCTCAGCTAGGAAGCAAGCTGAATGTTTGGCCCCGGAACCTTTGAATACGGTATGGGGTGCCGTCAATCGTGGAGTTGTACTTAACAATATAATATCGTTCCGTGCAATGTTGAGGTTGGGTAATGATTCATTGTGCCAAACTTGACTCCATGTGCTTGATCCAAATTTATTCTAGCGATTCTATGTGCACGGGGGCTTAGCCATCACTCCATCCCTTTCGCTGCTTATGTAGCGGTGAGGCCCTGGCCTCTGGAAGAAGAATTCGAAAGTGCGGTAGTTCCCGGATTCTGCAAGAATTCAGCCCCGGAACCTTGACCCCCTTAATTGTTCCTACAGCAAGTGCCTGCCGAAGTTTACCACCGCTACCCAACACTCCCCTTGTCTTCTGTAACTTCAGCTCTGTGACGTGCTTCGTTCTTGAGGGCCATGGCTGTGAAAACCACGGATCAGCATATGGGAGAAAATCGGTACTTATTACTCTCTTCTGATCTTGGGATGGTGCCGGTACTGACTTTACAAGTGGTGTTCCGCTAAGGCTCTTGCGTCGACGTTCCAACATTTCCTCCGCGAATAGGTTCGAGGAAACTAGTCCTCGCTATCGGTTGGTGGGTGATAACGGGAGGCGAGGATGGTCGTATATTCCTGCACGGCCACTCAACCCCGATTCATCAGTATCCGAGTCGGGAGAGGCAGATAAATATTCATGCTTTGGTGACTCAGATGATGAGGAGAGGCGCGGGCCAGTGATACCTCTGTTTAAGCTACAGAATAAGAGGGTGGAGCAGAAGGAGAGCAGAAATAATAACGGAGGTAGTCGGTTGCTGGGGGTGGAGAGCATTGAAATGTCTGGTCCGAACGATATACGCAGACCTCGCGGACTCAGAGCATTACAAAGCATGAATGATCTGCGGCCCGGAATGGTACAGGATAACATTGCTTCTGCGTTTGATCCACGGAAATTGCGGGGGGTGAAATCTCAACCGTTTCCATACCCCGGGCGTCCTCAGCCAATCGTGGATACGAGGGCGCCTAGCCCAGTGCGTGAGGAGGATGAGGCCGCATCGGAGAATTCTGGCCAGCAAGAATCCAGGTTTGATTCATGCAAGCTGCAATCTTATTTTCACGATGGCTATATAAAACATGTTGTCTGGCGCTCCAAATCCCGATGCGATGTCACGGAATGGAGCCGAAGCCGACTTCTTGGACGCGGGACGTTCGGAACCGTGTGGCTAGAAAAAGAGTGCCGGCAAGGGACATTACGGGCGCTGAAAGAGATGCGAAAGGACGTGATTGGGCAAGACTATAACCGAGAGATACTTGCCTTGGTAAAACTGAAGAAAGTACGGTAATTTATAATTGCCCCGGAGAGCTACGCGAGGCTGGGCTAACACAAAGTCAGTATGAAAAATGCTTTGTCCAATTCTTCGGATGGTTTGAGGATCCCCAGTGCATATACCTCGCGATGGAGTATATCCCACTAGGTGACTTGGACCAATGTTTCCGAAAAAAGACGTTTCCCGAAGCCAGAGCGAAGGTCTTGACTTGGCAGTTACTTCAAGGACTGGCCATCATGCACGAACACGGGTTTACTCACCGAGACCTAAAGCCCCAGGTTAGTCCCACACCCCCCCCACACATCAAGTTCATATCATAACTGACATCACCAGAACATTTTGCTGGTATCTTACTCTCCCTTATGGGTGAAGATTGGAGATTTTGGCGTGACGAAACGCATTATTCACGACGAAACCGCACTCAGAACTAGTGTGTGGACCATGCACTATGGAGCTCCGGAAACAGTCGGTTTAACTGACGCCGAGACTTCGGTATACACCAACGCAGTCGACCTCTGGTCCCTAGGCTGCGTCGTGCATAAGGCCCTGACAAATACTACACCGTTCACAAGTATGAGAGATGTTTCGGCATTCTGTCATCGACTCATCGTGTTTCCTTCTGCCAAGCTGTATGAGAGCGGCGTTAGTCGTTCGGGAGTCGATCTCATCATAAGACTTATGGCATTGGATCCGGCGTTGAGACCAACCGCAAAGGAAGCACTGGAGCTGGAGTGGTTGAAGCCCAAGAAGGTTGTCGCGGAAATGGGGAGTGGGGCGGGAGCGGGGTTTCCGGGGAAGAGCCCCAGGTTGCCGACCGCTCTGTCGTCTCAGCCGCCGCAACGGGTACCCTGTAAGTGGTCGATCCCGAATGAATCGCTTCCTCTAGCTAACAACGTATAGCTCCGGCTACTAGATGCAGCTGCTCAAGCTGCCTTCAAGCCTCAGATTACTCTTAACATGTCGCTTCACTGAGACTCGAGCTCCTGAGGGAAGAATGAGTTTTCGAACCCCATATCCCAGCTTTCACTAACTACTTTGAACTCATTTTGGAACTCTGCTAGTGTTCTCTCTCTCTCTTTTATCCCATAGAGTTTCGGCAGAGGGCCTGTGTACATGTTCTTGCTATTTATTTCCGCACTACTATTTTGCATGTATATTGTTTTTTTTTTGTTTTTTTTTGTTTCCTTGGGTACCATACAATTTGTCAGGATCGGCGCTACATTTGAGATTGGCTACGGGATGGGATGGGATGGGGGGGGTTATTTAGGGTTTGATTTTTTTTCATTTTTTTTTTCATGAGAATAAAGGGGAAAACCCGAACTTACATAACCGCAAGCAAGCAAACAAGTGAAATGCTCACGGCACCTGCCTGCACTCACTCACTCTGTAAGCCGCCCCTAACCGATTACCATTTATATTACGCTCGTGAAGCCTCATCGTGGCCGGCCGCCCTGCTTCCAGAAAAAGCACAGCCAGCCCCGTTGTCTAAGGTTTCGAGACTTTCCTTCCATCCGCATGAACACCGGGTGTCGGAAATTGTACAGTAGCTCGGGCAGAGGGAGGGAGGTTCGCCCCGGTAGTAAGGGGACTGATCACAGTCTGACTAGGCGGCCTCGAAGAAATGTAGTGCTGACTGGGCGCTGTTCCTGGGAGGTATCCCTCCCCCATGCCTAGATCCGGAGGAGAGTGGGGGGGGAGGCCGATAACACTCTACTAATGCAAACGTCTCGGGCCTGGGGGAATCAAAACGAAGACTATGAAAGAGTTAAGATGAGCCCTGGAAAGCTCGCGGGGCTACCAGTGTACATTGCGCATTGCCGGTAGGTGACACTCCCCCAGCTCGGACAGATACTGTAGATGCATTTGGTTGAATTACGGTGATGAAACGAGCGGCTGATCTGTTCAGTTGGGAAATTTTATCGCAGGAAACCCACCTATTCAAGTTTAGTCGTCTGGGTGAGGGGGAGGCGTCCGAGTAGCTTGTGAAAGTGGTCTGCTCTGGTATGGTCTATCAGTTTTCCCGAATCACCCATCAACCACGAGTGATATACCATGACCTCCCACGCCGTAGATCCGAGACCTCACTCAACCCGGAATCCCAATCTCCCCTAAACAAAGAGATAGCTAGCCATACATACTCCGAGCAGTAGAATAGCAGCAAAAGTCCACCACCGATATAAACACACCACCCATTCCCAACAGGCAAAACGAGTGGAGGGGAGTGCAGGGGAGTGCAAGCTATCACGGCCCCCACCAACCCGACAAACCAGGTAAAATAAAAAAATAAAAAATAAAAAAAGCGCAAAATGCCCGAAGGGTGAGTCGAACACCCGATCTTCGCATTACGAGTGCGACGCCTTACCACTTGGCCATCCGGGCTGGGCTTAGGAATTTGGTCGTTTTATGAAATTGTATTGGGTTTTTTTCCTTCTGAAAGGTGGAGGAAGTATGCTTTCCCGGTCTTGAGCTGATGGGTGGGGGTAGTAGTAGGGCAGTTGTTTTGAGCAGTGTGCCTCATGATTGGTGGGGTGAAAAGAAGGTTAGTCTGGTTGGTGATGTCGTTGTTTATCTTTTTAGCCAAGATTGGTAGTGATCGCTGGGGATCATCCGGGCAGGTTTTTTTTAGGGGGGGTGGGGGTAGTTTGTGAGTGATGTGCTTGGTTGTGTTCTGCCCCGGGTTGTTGGTTGGGATTTTCTAGGCTGTGATTTTACGGTTTGGGAAGGGGGTGCTTTGGTTTGGCTTCGAGTGAGTGATCATGACTGAGTTTCTGGCGGCTAGCTGGTTGACTTTCTATATATCAGATTTTACGGTTTAGCGGGTGGGAAGGTTCCCCGTATGAGATTGAGAGTTGGTGGGGGGGCAGTCACTGGCTAGATCTATGCAATAGAGATGCGGTCAAAAGAGCAAAGGAGAGGGGAAAAAAAACAAAAGTTAATATATCGTGCATGGCTAGCGGAATATTATACTAGATAAGCGCCTTTATCAAAATCCACCAACACCAAAGGCCCTGGATAGCATGCAAGAGATACTCGGTTTTTCTCAATTACTTTGTATATTCTTTCATAGCTGTATAAATGCACGGAGCTCCTGTGCTGAGGTAGGAATTAAGTGCTATTCACTTCTTAGGTGCGAGTATGCTGATTAATTAGAAACGACAAACAAGTACGACTCATTTATCCTCAACGCCGTCCATACACGCTCTCCACAACAAAATAAGGGTGGTTGCTCGGACCCGTTCAACAGCGCCTACATTCACTCCCGGACCGGCAAGTATTTATGGAATGGGGATAGATCTGGTAACGGAGAAGGAAGAATGCAAGGAAGAAAAGCGAAAAGACAAATAAGTAATGAGATGATAAAATATCGGTAGACAGAAAATGAACGGATTAGTTTGGTGTCTCTAGGATGAGTCTCAAATTTCCCCTTGGGGCCCGGTGGAGGGGGGTTGAGACAGCTCGGATGGCTCGGCTGAGGAGATGTCGCTCTCTATAGATTTGGGAACGGGATTCTTGGAGTCCGATACTACTTCCCGCTCATTAGGTTCCGTCGATGGGAGTGCAGGTTGACAGGTAAGGTCTGTAGTATCGGTATTAGGGTTACCTGCGGGTTGTATCTCGACTGCGCACCCGATCCCATGTTCAGTGGCAGGGGGGAGGGCGGCCTGGCCCCTGCGATCTGTTGCAACGGAATTAGCGTTGCCCCGTTCACGTAGGATCCTAGCGACTTGATCATGCCCTTCAAAGAGAGCTAGCAACAGTGGGGTTTGGTTCTTGTTATCTGGCTTGGAGGTGTAGACATCGTTCCGCTCCAAAAGCATCATGACCACCCCCTTATGCCCGCTCCAAGCGGCCCACGAGAGGGGCGTTCGGCCATATTCAGTGTCTGCATGGTCGGGATTGACGTCCTTTCGTTCCAAAAACATCTTTACCACCCCCTCACGCCCGTGCTCGGCCGCCCACGAAAGTGGAGTCCTGCCCTGTTGGGTGTCTGCCCCGTCAGGATCGACCCCGCGTTCCAAAAGCATCTTTATAGCCCCCTCATATCCGAATTCAGCCGCCCACGAGAGTGGGGTTCGGCCATATAGGGTATCGGCTATACTGGGATTGACGTCCTCTCGCTCCAAAAGCATCTTTACTACTCCCTCATGCCCATTCCCGGCCGCCCATGATAGTGGCGTTTGGCCGTAAAAGGTGTCTGCAGTATTGGGGTTGGCACCTTCTCGTTCCAAAAGCATCTTTACTACCCCCTCATGTCCATACTCAGCCGCCCAAGAGAGGGGCGTTCGACCATATCGGGTATCTTCCCGGTTGGGATCGATGTCCTCACGGTCCAGGAGCATTTTTACCAGTCCCTCATGCCCATTCCGGGCCGCCCAAGAGAGTGGCGTTTGGTGATATTTGGCGACTTCCCTATTAGGATTGACATCTTCTCGCCCCAAAAGCATTCTGACTATCCCAACATGCCCATTAAAAGCTGCCGACGAGAGTGGTGTCTGGCCATATTCGGTGTCTACGTGGTCGGGATCGACCTCCTTTCGTTCCAAAAGCATCCCGACAACCCCCTCATGCCCGCACTTAGCTGCCCACGAGAGCGGCGTTCGGCCGTATTTGGTATCAGCCGTATTGGGATTGACATCCCCTCGTTGCAAGAGAATCTTTACTACACCCTCTTGGTTGTTCCTAGCTGCCAACAAGAGTGGGGTCACCCCATATTTGGTGTCTGCCTGGCCGGGATTGACGCCGCCTTGTTCCAAAAGCATCATTACTACCTCCTCACGTCCGTGCTCAGCTGCCCACGAGAGTGGCGTTTGGCCATATTCGGTATCTCTCTGCTCAGGATTGACGTCCTCTCGTTCCAGAAGCATCCTTACTACCCCCTCATGCCCGAGCTTGGCCGCTAACGAGAGTGGCGTTTGGCCATATTGTGTGTCTACTCGTTCGGGATTGACGTCCTCGCGTTCCAAAAGCATCTTTACTATCCCCTCATGCCCGCCCTCAGCTGCCAATGAGAGTGGCGTTTGACCATATCTGGTGCCTGCAGTATCGGGGCTGACATCCCCTCGTTCCAAAAGCATCTTTACCACCCCTTTGTGCCCGTTCCCAGCTGCCCACGAGAGCGGCGTTCGGCCATATTCGGTGTCTGCGTGATCAGGATTCACGCCCCCTTGTTCCAACAATATTTTGGCTACCCCCTCATGTCCATTTTCGGTCGCTCGTGAGAGTGGCGTTTGTCCATATTGTGTGTCTACTCGTTCGGGATTGACGTCCTCTCGTTCCAAAAGCCTCTTCACTATCCCCTCATGCCCGTGCTCGGCCGCCAACAAGAGTGGCGTTTGGCCATATATGGTGTCTGCCCGTTCGGGGTCGACATCCTCTCGTTCCAAAAGCATCTTTACTACTCCCTCGTGCCCGCATTCAGCCGCCCACGAGAGTGGAGTTCGGCCATATAGGTTATCTGCCATATTGGGATTGACGTCTTGTCGCTCCAAAAGCATCTTTAATAGCCCCTCATGCCCGTTCCTAGCCGCCCATGACAGTGGTGTTTGGCGATATGGGGTGATTTCCCGGTTGGGATTGACGTCCTCTCGCTCTAAAAGCATTTTTACTACCCCCTCCTGCCCCTTCACAGCCGCCAACGAGAGTGGCGTTTGGCCATATACGGTGTCTGCCTGATCGGGATTGATGTCCGCTCGTTCTAAAAGCATTTTTACTACCCCGTCATGCCCTCTTATAGCTGCCCAGGTGAGAGCCGTACTCCCAGTACAATCGGCTGCATTAACATCCCATTTTTTCAAATCAAGAACCGCTGCAGCTATCTCCACGATTCCGAGGAATGCCACTCCATGGAGTCCTGTAAATCCCGTAGGTCCTCCCACCCCGTCATAGTATGGATCCCAGTATATATCCCGACCACGGAGCAACAGCAGTTGAGCAGATATATGCTCGTCAAATCTATTGAGCAGCCTCAGCGCAAGCAGTTTGATATTTTCTGTCATCCCCCTTCTCGTATGCCTCCCCCAATAAACAGAAGCATATCCTAGAAGGGGCGCTGTTGCTGGGGGCAAGCGTTGAGTTGGCGAAAGATTCCTGATACCTCCACAATTGAGGTAAGTCAAGCAAACCTCGGCAATCGCTGAGTGGGGATTATGGAATAGAGTCGGATCATGCAAGAGATGCTCCTGCAGAGTAAAGTGCACGAGTCGAACAGTGGATGAAGATGCCTCGACTGTGACAAGGCCTAGACAAGATGCTAGAAGTATCCGTAGAGCAGGAACGTTTTCTGGATCCATATCTGCAGAACCTATCTCCACCCCCAAGGCCTGACAAAGCTCATCGGCCAGTAACGGCCGCTCTGTATACAACACCCACATTAGGACCTTTAATCCGAGTACCGACCTATATCCCTTCTGCGCCTTGAGTCGTGATAGAGTTGCCGTATAGGCCTCTCTCAGTCCGTTGCCTTGTGTCATTTCTTCAAGTTTTTTTCTTCTCTGACGAATTGTGACCTCTCCCAGAATAGCATCGATGTTTAGCGAAACAAGGAGGAATCTAGATACAATAGTTGGTAAGTATATATCAATGATGCGGTAGGGATGCTGAATGCTCCTACTCACATATCGGATATCTTTTCTAGAATAACTCTCACAATATCCGCCCGTAAGTCATTGCTCATTGCCTCTGGCTCTGCGTCCCTGTCCATCCTCATCTCTACATAATCCCTGATATCATCCGGGTTAGGGCTTATACGCATCACAGCCACCCTATAGAAATATCTTTGAATATCTTCAGTGACATGGGGCCTCCCGGTGAGGAATACTCTCGTCCCAGGGCACTCCCGAACAACATCTCTCAGTGATTCGAGAAGTTCTGGCAGGTGCTTTGGCAAGAATTCGTCCAAGGCATCGATACAGATGAAAACTCTGGGTAGCGAAGCAATGGCAGCCCTCAACATCCCCATCAGGTCTGCAAGTCGCGGCCCTCTACCACCAAACTCCATTTTCCCTTTTTGAAACGCGTCTCGTAGATCCTTCGGGATCCCCCCTCTACCTACTAGCTGCTTCAGAATAGCTCCTATAATGTTGGTGATCGTCTGCTCTTGGTGGGAGAGGAAGTCGCAGTACAAGCCTGCAACGGCGATAGATTCCTCCGCCGCCCGATCGCACAGGCTGTCGATCACTACGGAACTAGTGTTTCTCGTCGTTAGCGGTATCCGCCTCTTCCAAGGAATCCCGCCACTTACCTTAGATATGTTTTCCCAACCCCCGGGTTCCCAGAGCAAAACAAGACAGCCTTATCGGTTCCATCCTCACTACTCCACTCGCAGAACTCCTTCGTTTCCAAAAACCAATCCCCGATACCGCCGAGCCTTTCGGTGCGAACGCCCTGATGTCTGCTGTTTGGTTCTAGTGGAGAGAGCCAGCGCATGATCTGTGCATCCTCATCAGACATATAGGTGTTGTTGAAACTACCGTTTATGTTGCCGCAGTTCGAATTACCGTCGCCGAAGCTGGCCGATAGTATATGTGAAGTTTGGGCTATAATATTCTATCCAAAATTTTGATTGAATATAGGAATGGTATAACGGTTTGTAGGAGTATTACCGTAAGGAGTTTATAAACATTCCACCACCAGAGCTGAAGAAAGTGGGGCGATGCGATTCATTCGTCCAGGACTACTAGACAATCCCCTTAGCGAAGGTACATGACTAATAGGAGAAATGTCTCAAGCGGTTCGATCGAGCGGCTCCCGGTGCATCGTGCGGCTGATTCAGATACACGAGCACAGTACCACGTTTTCCAGTTAAGCTCGCTAAGAGGTCAGAATAAGGTGTGAGTCAGGATTTTTCACAAAGTAACCCTTCCCAGCCAGTTGTTTCCTCTAAATCGATGGCAAAAGTCGCCCCACAGCAAATATCTGAGAATCTTACCCCTAAAGGAAACTCTCTGCTCAAAGAAGTTCGTGACTATATTTCGCCAAACTTTCTTTTGGCCTCTTGGCGTGGGCACCAGATAATGCGGTATCGTAAGCCATTCTGATTGAATCACATTTACTCGTACTGTACATCACAGCCGCCGCCCCAGCTTTTGCTTTTTTCCCTTGGCTTGGATCTCACTCGTTCTGTTCAACACATACGGTACCCGAACCTTCATACACCTCAATTCCTTGAGTCTTCCCCCCCACATCAGATGATTGAAACGCCCTCTTGAATATGTTGGTGGATAGCTGAGATGAGTTCACCACTGCTCTTGCTATTAGCTAGCACTACGTTTCCGAGGTGTTTCAGGAATACTCTTTATAATTACTCCCTGGAAACCTAGAACGTGCAGTAAAGGAATCGGTACATGTGGAAATGAATAATTAGAAACATGGTTGCTCGGTTGGCTCGAGCACCGTACCGTAGAAAAACCTGTGAGAACCCAGAGCCACTTGTTAGCGAAGAACTCATGGATTATTTTGGAGTTTCTGTTTTTGGAATATTTCAATCTCGTGTTGGGACTCCTCCACCTACTATTTTGCACTCCACAAATATTCCCCTCGCCGCTCGGAGGGGGCTCGCAACCTCACATATTTCCGGATTAACTAGCCCGCACCGCCCTCGCCATCTTCTCGATACCATTCGCTAAGACAATTTTCATTCGTCCGTATTTAAAAGATCCCGGGTCAGTTAGGGTTTCTATTTCAGAATTTTTGGCCTTCGCCGTGGCATATGATAATATCATAGCAGAACCAAGATCAGGGTATTATGGCCTGCTAAGAGAACCGCCTGGGGTGGTTCGATAGCAGGGAGAGGAATTGCCGAGAGAAGTCACTGTTTTTCGGTGATTTCATCTGAAAGTTCCCCTGTAATAATATTGTGAAATTTCTGCCTGCCGTTGATGGATTAATACGAGATCCCGTGTCTCTATCCCTATGCCTGCGAAAGTCAAAAGCATCGGATGTCTGGACATAGTTTAAGTTAGAGAAACGCCAAGATTACCTTGCGCATTTGATTTTTGTAAGTAATCTGTAGTAGCTATCTAGAGCGGGGGATGATCACGATCTAGAATAGCAGCTACTGTATTGGAGTTTCTCTAAAAGTCTAATTTATATGTGTGTAGACTTTGTATAGTAAGGAGAAAATAATACATTCGAAAACCGAAGTGTTATGCGGACAGTTTCAAGCAAACGGTACACAATAAGGTAAATCCAGTGATCAAATAGAGAGACAAATAAGCAGAAGAAGGTAGGACTAAAATCCTCATTAGCCTTTTATGCTAGCAGAAATAGGAGCAGACTTACATGTCGTTTAATCCAAAATTGGATTAGCTCCTTACAAGTAGACCTGTTCGGCTTACTTAAACTGATCGGCGCTAGCCATCTCCTTATCCGATTTAGTCCCGTCAAGGTCGTTTGTAGGAACTCCAGATGGACTTCTGCTGCGCTTGCGTGTTCCTCTGGTAGAGACCTCTCCTGCATGCGGAACCCGGTTGATAGGGAGGAAATGGCCGTAAGACGGAAGATACTTCTCCCTCCTCCTACCAAAGAGATATATTAGCAATTATTCATGTAGGGGTGTTAGGGAGGAGCACTCTTTGAGCGCCTTTTGGTAGGCAGCTTCTTCCCGGGCCTTATCAATTTCAGTAACGGTAACGTGGGAGTCTGTGATCTTTGCGGCGTCGGCGGGAGTCTCGGTAATAATCTCGGTCGCTTTTTCTTCCTCCACGGTTTGCTTAGCTGTTCCAAGCTCTGCCCAAAAATGTCCCACAAAAGAGAATCCACAAGGATTGGTGGAAACTAGGTATTGATCGTTGCGCTCCCCATTGGTGGACGTAGAGGAAATTTCCTCTATTTTAAGCTCTTTGAAAGCTGCGTTAATATGGCGGGTTTCCTCATTGGGGTAGGTGGAGGAAATTTCCTCTACACTAAGCTTATTGAAAGTGGCATTAAGATCGTCTGCGCTGTGATCGGACTGAGGTAGCCGTGTCATCTTGTATGTTTTCGAGTGTTTTTGGTGACTTTTTTTTTTGATGTTTTCGCTGGATAGGATAGGGAGGGAGGGAAGAATCCAATAAAAAAGGATTCAACTCGTGCCTTTTATTGAGACCTTTGCCCTGCGATCGTTGTTCTGGGGGTTGTTATGTTTTGTTTTGAGCGGGGGTTTCATTCCCCCACTCGTGATTGCCAAAATAGAACTCTCTCCAGAGCTTAGGGAAAGCACCAACTTGAAAGGAGACAATTAGAAGTACATAATATTTAGGCTCAGATTAAGAATTAGCGAAAAGGTGAGGGTAGAATGATTTGTATGGTTGGTAAAAACAATACGAGAGAAAACATCGCCGGCGGGGGTGGGGAGACCCGTGTATAGGATTGAGCCCGAGATACATATTCGTCCACGCTACCGCCCTTCGTGAATATCGTGTGTGGCTTTATTTTAGTTATAATCAACTATATCTGGGGCGCAAGGATCTGCTTTCACGGCAGAGGCATCCTACTTTTCTGGAAGACGGGGCTGCACTAAATTTCTACCAAAAAATGTGAAAATTTTGCCATTACCGCGAGGTGTAACGGCCGGAATGTTTTACGAGATCTGTAGGTTTTCAAATTTGCCCATTAAAATCTGGTTTATCTAATACATAGTTACTAGTGTCACTGCCCCAGGGCCCTGGGGGTAGGAAGCTATCCCCGGCATACGGTTACTATGAGCGGTAGGTATTTTGATTTTTGCATCAGTCTTCTCCGTGTAGGGGTGTGTGATGGGTTTCCAATTGTCTATAAGGGCCATTGCACGCCGCCCATTCACGTATCATATTCCTTCCCAACCTGGTACCAGACCTGCCAGCCGAATAAAGGCTCTTTTTTATTATTAGGGAATCGATGATGCTCGACCTTAAAGTAGAATGCAAATCCTCAAAGGCAGCCGCCAGGAATAAAACTTGAATCATAGTAATCTTGAGGGTTGACATTTGCCTCCCTCTAAGTGTTGGTCTACCATAATGTTTGGCTCGTTGTGGGGCCCTGCGCATCTTATAAAATTTCCCATTCTTCCTCCCGGCATTCCACCTCCCTTTTCAGTCTCATAGTGTCTTCGGCGAGTGGTGGGCTTTGATTCCAGCAAAGAAAAAGGTGCGAATGAGCAATGTCAGGTTGTGGTAATAGAGCAGCAGCCTGACCGAGCAATCCGGAGAGCACAGAATTTGTAGGTAGACAATATACCGTAATAGACTGGGTAGTCTGGTCCGTGACCTTCAAGTTAAGTTATTGTGAAAATTTTTATTTTATTTATTTGAACCCCCAATAACAAAGGAAATACAGTAGTAGCGTTTCGCGTGTATAAAAAAACTACAAATGTATAAAATCATGGGGGTGGATAGCTAACTAACATTGCGGACCTGACCTGGCCGCTAAGAAGAAAAAAAGAAATGTGTTAGAGATGGATAATGGGCTGAGCAAACTTTATTCCCCCCCCTGCCATGCTATCCGGCTGCGGCTAGTCGATTTTCATTGGGTCCCCGAAGCCTCCACAAACAGACTTGTCCTCAATCTCGGCCTCAGTACCCTCGGTCTCCTCGGTGTTGGCCTTGTCGTCGTTGGCATTCGCGGCGGTCTCCTCGACGGTCTCTTCGGTGTTGACCTTGTCATCGTTGGCATTCGCGGTGGTCTCCTTGACGGTCTCCTCGGTGTTGACCTTGTCATCGTTGGCATTCGCGGCGGTCTCCTCGACGGTCTCCTCGGTGTTGACCTTGTCATCGTTGGCATTCGCGGCGGTCTCCTCGACGGTCTCCTCGGTGTTGACCTTGTCATCGTTGGCATTCGCGGCGGTCTCCTCGACGGTCTCCTTGGTGTTGACCTTGTCATCGTTGGCATTCGCGGCGGTCTCCTCGACGGTCTCCTCAGTGTTGGCCTTCCCATCGTTGGCATTCTCGGTAATGTTCTCCTCGGGGCCTGCGGTCTCGGCTCTGTTGTCCCCTTCGTCGGAGGAGTTATACTCCTCCGACTCCAGTATTTCCTCTCCCCACCGCTCGGTTCCATCATATTCCCAACCCCCTTCTCCATCGTCGAGGGGGTGGTTCGAACCTGCAAGCTCGCCATTTGCCATCGCCATCGTGAGCGGCCTGAAGGGACCGGGGCACATCTCACTTGCGTTGGCGGATGCCTCACTGCCAGGAGTGGGAGGCTCAGGATTGGGATTCTCTGGGTTCTCAGGTCTGACTCTGTTAGGCTATTGGCACTATGTGGAGTAAAACAGGCAGAAAAAAGTAGGGAGAGAGACTGACAGCCTGCTCATCACCAACCCAAGAGGCCAGAGCACGAAAATGCCGCTGGGGAAGGAATTGTTTTCTAACAACCAATTATTGAATGACGGGGAGATTAAGCCCCTCGGAACGAGACCGGCCCGGATTCTTACCCCGGCATTAAGTCTATCCCCTGCTGCGGTTGCTTTGTCAAAAAGGCTGAAAGACATCTTGTTGGATTTTTTTTGCCTCTCAGATCGTGATAAGAGAAACACCTATGAAGGTGGCAGAGGGAGTGAGGAGGAGGAGGAGGAGGATGATGAAGAGAAGGAGGATGATGAGGATGAAGATAAGGGGGTATGTATTGTCGCCGAGGGAGTTCATAACTTACACCCAGGTCGGCTATGGCTTTCAGTGAGGGTCGAGGCTCTTTGAGGATTGGGTTTCGGGGCAGGTTTAGGAATTGCCGTGGTTTGGGCGATACGATACCGGAAGCAGAATTGTTTGCCCTGTCGTGATCTACTAAGTAGAACTACTTCTAGAGTAAGTGGCCAGACCGACCCAATCGAAGACCAGAGTTGGCGATACTAACTACTGGGCAGCCTGTCCGCAGCCCGGAATTGCAGTTAACCCCCTCCTCATGTGCAAGTTATAGGAGGTCGGCAGATGTTCTGACTAGACCTCCGTCTTCCAATAGAGTAGGGAAGAAAAAAGAGTATATGGCCTTTTTATGTTCGAGTGATACATATGAATCACTCGGACACAAAGTGATCCATATTCTTTTGATGGGTCTTTATCTAGCTCCAAATGATTGTCCGAATGCTCAGGGATGGTGTCCTATCACATCTATTAACTCTTATAATACTTACCGTCGGCACAGCAAGCAACCTACAACAGTACTCCATACAACAGTACTCCCGCTTATTCGCCAGCTACTACCGCCGCTAGAGCAACCGACGGAGCCAATATGGATCATAAAATCCCACAACCTCCTCTCTCTGGGATTTATTTCTCCCAGGCAGGGAGTGCGCTTCCCACCTCGCCCCCCGCCTTTAGCATCTTATCCTCACCGACCAGGAGCAGTTGTCCGTGTTCCCAACAGTCCAGTCCGTCAATCTTGGAGGTAGTACGGGAAGGAAAATGGGCCGTAGCAGGTAATTTTCCTGGGTCCGGAAGCCCGACGCCCAACAGGCAAAGAGCTAGAGAGGCAATGGGCCCGGCGTCCTGTACAGCGCCGTAAACTTCGGCAATTAACCTCCCGCCTCGACGACCTCCCGCAGCTCTTTATATTATATACGGTATATATTCTTGAAATCTACTATCTCCGCCACCCCTGGGAACTCGGGAGAAAAAAAGCTCTTGGGAAGGATTAGCTTTTGTTTTCTTTTTCTTGCACGGTATAGTAAATTTATCATCCCGCAAGATATGTTGGATCCTATTGTACTAACCCATTTTTGCTAGTTTTTTTACCTGTCGAAGTAAGCCATGGCCGCCTGAAATGTTGATCTCGGCTGTTCACCTGATAACAGATCACAAGAATTTTCAGGGTATTCGACTAAAATATACCTTGATAGTAGCGCACTAGTCTATTATCCATCACACTGATTCTAAACCCGCTTAAGTTGAGCTCCCCACAGCTTGCTCATCTTGGGGGGTGCTCCGCCTTCCAATAAGGTTTAGAGATGGTCTAGTAATACTCCCTAGAATTACAGAATACACCCAAATTTGCCATTAATCGAGGCAGCAGATCTAACCCGAAAATTTTACCTAGAGCGGAAGGTATGTTCACCGATTTAGACTTTGAGATTCCTACCAGGTTCGTTTATTTCGCCTGTTTGGTCAGTTCCCGGAATGGATATAGGTACAGCCGGAATCGTAAAGCATTACGCGTGCTGCGCTAGCGAAGGACTCGAGCATAATCGGTTACGATCTGATCAAGAGGACCCTTAGCGGAATGGAATCCGGGGTCCTGATCGACTGTGCTCGAATATCATCAATTTCATATCAAAGTCGAAGGGTCCATTCGACTTTTTACCGCAATTATATACCCCGCACTCTATATTCTATCAGAGTAGTCTCTCTGTTACACGGGCCCCTGCAAATGGGCTTCGAAAGGGTTTTAGAAGCACTCAGCGTTACACTGTGCAAAAGAGTGGCTGAAAAATAGGTACGGCTAATGCCACCCCTCCAGTCCCCGCGGAGTACTCGGTTAACATTGTTGCACCATTGCAAGGATACTCTGCCCGAGATCAAGTGTCCGGGGTAAGTTATCGACGGCTGATCTGGCAACAGCAGACCAAACAGCGGAATAAAAATTGCGAAACATTTCTGCTGAGTGCGCATGGGCTTCCTACTCTACAGGTACGGAACTATTTCGTCATTCGGTTTTCAGTATGATACCCCCAGGGCCGTTGTTTGTGTTGTTGAGTTTGCGGTTGGTGGTTGCCAATCCCGGACATCTGATCTTACACAGATGGAAAGGAAAAGGAGAGGGGACGTGATAGAGATTTTGTGCTGGATATATCCAGGGTCCCTGTACGTGAGAAGTGTGGAATTTTCAGATGGGTATGGGTCCGACTTCGCCGTGGATGTTAAAAAAAACTAATGATATGGGTAGGCATGCTGGTACTGTACATTGAGCACGAGTTCAGTGAAGTCTAGCTTAAACTAAAACATTTCAACGCCAAGGTAGCTCATTTTACAACTTCTCCGGTTCCTAAAACTAATGCTTCTCTAGTTCTAGGAATCAAAAGGAATATTTCGAAAAACTGAGTAGTGCCGGCTCTGTTATCGGAGGTCAAATTCGTTGATCTGCTCTCCTCCCAGAGTCGAACCATGGGTCCTGATGTATTGAGCCATGGCTTATGCATGCCGAGATCAATAATGTGACGGCAGCTGTGTGTCTCGTGCATAGTCACTAATAACATGGTATTAAACTGGTGCCAAGGCTGTGGCTAGGCGCCACAACTCCGGAATACCCATGGTTTCACAACCAGGGGCCCTCCAAAGAGTGTTCACGGGACAGACCAGCATATCTTTGCGGCTCAGCTTAGTATTGCGGCTTGGTACGACTTCGCGGCCAGACATAACATCAGGAGTCTACTAGACGATATCATGCATTCCACAGAGCGCGCCAGGAACAGTGTTGCCGAGGATGATATCGCGTATCGCAAGGTCGGTTGTAATAATCCAGAGTACCGTACTCGGAGGGATCGGTAAAACTGGAAAACAATCTCTACCGACCTCTATAGAAATCTTTACGGAGACAAAGGGTAAGTTATGTTTTCCGATTTTAATGACTCCCCGAGTGAATTATGTTTATTATACTTATCAATGAGCTTTAATTTTTCTACAGATGTGATATCCTGTTGGCGGCACCGTCTTGTGGCGCTCCGTACTTTATATTTATTTATTTCTCAATAACCTGTAGTAGCCGCGGTTGGTGGTCCGACTGGAGACAATAGCAGGCTAAATTTGTATCGCAACATCCTGATATGGCTCCCCTTGGGAAGTATAAAAGATGGTGATGGTTGTACTGTATGTTGAGGGTGAGGACTTCTCGTAGCCGTTGAAGGGCTAGCTTCTGTTGAGCCGCAAAGTTATAATACTATTGTAAGCAGCAAAGTCGCGCTGTGCCACAAAGTTATGTTGTGTCTCAAAGTGATGTTCAGCCAGGAAGTTACGTTGAGCCACAGGGCTACTATGATAAGCCACAACGGGGATGTTGAGCCACAAGTTGCGTTGAGGTGTCGGTCATCCTTTGCAGCCGAGTCCATGTGGCGCCTAGCCACAACCTCACCACCAGCACCGGTGTGCTGAGGGCCGGATTGATGGGGTAAACTAGTGGTTCGGAGGACACTTTTTCACCCAACAAAACACCCTGTTAGCTATCCTTGGCATGCACGCATTCTGTGCTTATAAGCCACCTTGATGTATTACAGTTTAGCAGGCAAGGCACCCCCTGGTGGGGATCACCCCAATATACTACGTCTCTATTTTACTTCTATCGATATCTGTCATTGTCATTCTACCTATCTCTTGTCTACGCAGGCAGGCATCTGGCCTTCAGCTTACTTCTCCATCAAGTTATTGCCGAGTATAGTAGTGCACCACAACCACACAGCACACGGGTGGATACGGCTCGGTCGAACACACCATCCAACTAGGGGAAGCGTGACAAAACACCCCACACCGGTATTCGAGTTTTCAGCTCTGTATTACATACCGGTATGCTATCTCTCTGTTGTAATCCATGAGGTTTACACCTAATATTGTGCTCCAGAAGTATGATACCGGTATTCACGTCACACTTATTCCTCGAGGAGCGCAAGGGAGGAAAAAAGGATAATAATTGATAATCATAATAATTATTATCACCGTCATATTATATTTACAGAATCTAGATCATCTGCCCCACACCCACCTCTGCCGCACTCGCCATCTTGCTGGTATGTCCTGCTATGCTACTAGCCGATATAAAAAAAAATAGGGACAAAGGAAAGGCTAAAGTTTTGCTACGCCGATTTGGGCTCCTTGGCGAATGGAAGGCAATTGAAGAGTGGGTATCGTGATATGATAACCCGTAGAAGAAACCAGCGATAATGGCTCGGGGGTGCGGAGGGAAATTGCTGGGAGGAGATAAACTAGGCGCTCGCGAGTATAGGACGTGCTTCTCGATGCATACCATGTATTATATTCCTACCCAATTGCTTGAAACGGGGGGGTGCTATATTATACTATACGCCATTATTTACAAAACACAAAATGGGAACCGACTCAACGAATAACCGAATAAAAGGAATGAAAAACAGAAACACGGTGATAGGACTAAGTCTAACCATAACTTGAAGGGAGGGAAAAAGCGAAGAAAAGCAGATGGGTAACAAATAGCAAGGAGAAACTAGAAGACGACGGGGTTCTTGTCTAGAATGGTCCGTCGCTTGGCAAGTATTTATTGAGTGGAGATATGTCTAGCAACAGAGAAGGAAGCATTTAAAGGAAAAGAGAGGTGAGAGAGGGAGTAATAAAACACCGGTCGGGCCCAAATCAGAGGATTGATTAGGTGTTGTTAGGATGGGTGTCAGTTTTCCTTGGAGAGTACTGAGACTTTAGACAAGATGGAAGGGGATTGAGACAATTCAGGTGGTTGGAGGGGAGACCGCTTCTCTGACACGTATTAGTCCCCGTGTTTGGGAGACGGTGGGAGGGGCGGCTGTTCGCTGCTATTTGCTCCTTCGGAATTGATACTGCCTCTTTCCAGTAGGATCTTTGCAACACTAGCATGCTTTTTAGAAAGAGCCAACGACATTGGGGTTTGGTGCTTGTTATCTTGGGTGGCGGTCCAGACGTCTTTCCGTTCCAAAAGCATCTTTACTATCCCTTGGTGACCTCGCCAAACGGCCCACGCGAGTGGTGTCCTACCATATTTGTGATCAGCGGTATTAGGATGGACATCCTCTCGCCCCAAAAGCATCTTTACTACCGTCGCTTTTCCGCGCCAAGCAGCCCATGAGAGTGGAGTACTCGGGCATGGTCAAAAAGGTCGGAAAACCTTCGGTGGCGAAACAAGGATAGAGGCGCTGATCGATCAGGGGGAAGTGGAAAAGATGGGGGTGTTATAGGATGCTATTAACCTGGAGGAATAGTAATGTAGCTGCTGCTGTATTACATCTATGGGTTTTGTTAAGAGTCTGGTGGTATAAGACCAAATTGAGACCAGGGGGAAAGAATCTGGGCTTTGGGAATAGTTCTTTAAGAGGCTTGTATAAATGTACAGGTTCAATTACACACTGGCAATTTCATCATCAATTAAATGTTGTCTAAATGATCAAGTATCATACTAAGATACTTGTTCCCTTGGTCTTGGATTTGAGGTGTCTGCCAAGGCAAGAATTTTTCCAATGTTGCAACCTGTTTTCTAACCATCCCTCTAGATCTTGCTGATCTTTTTTTCCGACCTTTATGACCATACCCGAGTACAACCATCTTTGTTTTCGACCGTGTTCGGGTTGACGTCCGCCCGTTCTAGAAGCATCTTTACGATCCCCTTATATCCATTCTTAGTTGCCCAGAGGAGTGGCGTACAACCATATTCGTTCTCTACCCTGTTGGGGTTGACGTCGGCCCGTTCCAAAAGCATCTTTACGATCCCCTCATACCCATTCTTAGCCGCCCATAAGAGTGGCGTTAGGCCATATTCGGCGATTTCTTGGTCGGGATTGACGTCTACCCGTTCCAAAAGCATCTTTACTATTCCCTCATGCCCGTTCTCAGCCGCCCACGAAAGTGGCGTAATGCCACACTTGGTGTCTGCCTGATCGGGATTGACCCCCTCTCGCTCCAAAAGGATTTTTACTACCCCTGTTTGTCCGCGCCAAGCAGCCCACGAGAGTGGCGTTCCACCATATTCGGCGTCTGTGGTATTGGGATTAACTTCCTCTCGGTCTAAAAGCATCTTTACTACCCCCTCACGCCCCCTCTCAGCCGCCCACGAGAGTGGCGTTCGACCGTCTTTGGTGTCAGCCTGGTCGGGGTTGACGCCCTTGCATTGCAAAAACATCTCTACTGTTGCCTCGTGCCCGTACTCAGCAGCCCACGAGAGTGGCGTTCGGCCAGATTTGGCGTCGGCCTGGTCGGGATTAACATCGTCATGTTCTAGGAGGATCTTTACTACCTCTGCTTGCCCGCGCCAAGCAGCCCACGAGAGCGCGGTGCAGCCATATCTGTTTTCTACCATATTGGGGTTGACCCCCTCTCGCTCTAAAAGCATCTTTACCACCCCTCCATGCCCGCACCCAGCAGCCCACGAGAGTGGCGTTCGACCATCTTTGGTGTCTGCCTGGTCGGGATTGATGTCCGCTCGTTCCAAAAGCAACTTTACTACCCTGGTTTGCCCGAGCCAAGCTGCCCACGAGAGTGGCGTGCCGCCATATTTGTTGTCGATCGTATTGGGGTTCACGCCCTCTCGCCCCAAGAGCATCTTTACTACCCCCTCATGCCCGGACTCGGCAGCCCATGAGAGTGGTGTGCGATTAGATTTGGTGTCTGCCTTGTCGGGATTGGCACCTCGGTCCAACAGTATCTTTACAACCTCCTCGTGCCCTCTCCTCGCTGCCCATGTGAGAGCCGTACTACCCATGCAATCGACCGCATTAACGTCCCATTCCTTCATCTCCAATACCGCAGTAACAACCTCCGCGATCCCGAGATATGCTACCCCGTGCAGTCCTGTAAATCCAGTAGGTCCTTCCACTTCGTTGAAATATGGGCCCGTGCCTCTATCTTTATTATAGCTTAATAACAATAATTGAGCAGATATATGCTTATCAAATCTGTCAAGAAGCCCAAGTGCTAGTATTTCGACATTTTCCGTCATCCCCTTTCTAGCGTGTTTCCCCCAGTAAAAAGAAGCATATTCAAGAAAGGGCGCTCTTGAGAGGGCAGAGTAAAGAGTCGGTGAGAGGCCACTGACATATTCAAAATTGAGGTATGTCAGGCAAACCTCAGCAATTGTTGAGTGAGGTTTATGGAATAGGGTTGGATCACAGGCGAGGTGTTCCTGTAGAGTAAAGTGTACCAGTCGGATTGTGGACGAGGACGCCTCGATCGTGACAAGGCCCAGGCAAGAAGACAGGAGTGTCTGTAACGCAGGGACGTTTTCCGGGTCCAGATTTACTGATCCTATCTCCACTCCTAGGGCGTGGTAGAGCTCCTCAGCCAGCAACGGCCTTTCCGAGTACAACACCCACATTAATACCTTCAGCCCGAGTTCTGGCTTGTTTCCCTCCTGCGCCTTCAACCGGGTTAGAGTTGCCGTGTAGGCGTCGCTCAGCCCATTGCCGTGAATTATCTCTTGAAGTTTCAATCTTCGCTGGCCAATCGTCATCTCTCCCAGGATAGCATTGATGTTTAGCGAAACGAGGAGGAATCTACACGCAGTTACTGATAAGTATATGTCACTGACCGAGTGGGTAATAAACGCTCATACGCACGTATCAGATAGTCCTTCCAGAATAATTCTCACAATATCCGCCCGTAAACGACCGTTCATCGCCTGTGGCTTCGTATCCCTTTCCAATCTCATGTCCAGATAATTCCTAATATCATCCGGCTTAGGGCTGATATGTGTCACAGCTGCCATAGGGAAATATCTTTGAATATCTTCAGTGACATGGGACCTCCCGGTGAGGAATATTCTCGTCGTAGGAGACTCCCGAATAATGTCTCTCAACGACCCGAGAACTTCTGGCAGGTGCTTCGGTAGGCATTCGTCTAAGGCATCGATACAGATGAATACTTGGGGTAGCGAAGCAATCGTGGTCCTCAACATTCTTGTCAGATCTGCAAGTCGCAGCCCTCTTCCACCAACATCCCCTTTTCCATCTTGAAATGCATCCCGTACATCTTTCGAGATGCCCGCTCTGCCAGCTAGCTGCTTCAGAATAGCCCCTATGACGTTGATGGCCGTCTGCTCTTGCCGGGCAAGGAAGTCGTAGTATAGGCAGGCGACGACGATATCATCCTTCTTGGCCTGATCGCACAGCTTGTCGATCACCAGGGAACTAGTAATTATGGCTGTCAGTGTCTTTCCCTTCTTTCAACTAATCACGCTACTTACCTCAGGTATGTTTTACCCACTCCCGGATTCCCGTAGCAGAACATGACAGCCTTATCAGCACCACCCTGGTTTCCCTTCCACTCCCGAAACACTTCCGTTTCCAAAAGCCAATCCCCAACACCGGCGAATCGGTCGGTGCGCACACCTTGATGTCTCTTGCCTGGCTCGAGTGGAGAGAGCCAACGCATAATCTCCGCATCCTCGTCGGATTTATAGACGGTGTTGTTGAAACTGCCTATTATGTTTTCGCAGTGGGAGTTGCCATTTCCCATGGTGACCGATTGTGTATTTGCAGTTTGGGCCATGATGTTTTGTCCGAAATATTCTTTGGGTGTAGAAATTATGGGGCAATAAGTTAGGTGGATGGGGATTTACAAAACTTTCTGCGAGCGGAGGTGGGAAAAGGAGCGATGCGGCTTTTTGTGCGCACTCCAATCATTGTCCTGCGTAGAGTTCGTTACGGGGCCCCCGGCCAAATTCCCCGCCCCACCCCGCTGAACGGGCCGGGGCGGGGCGTGTTTGTTTGGGGATCCCTGCCCCTGCCCTCTGCCCCGCCCATTCCCCAGACGGGCCCCGGGCCAGGGAGTGAGCGGGGACCCTCCCCGGACGGGGGCATGGCGGGGATCACCCCAAAAATATCCCCCCCGGCCCCGTGTAACGGCGGGCCTGGCGAGTGAAAACCCCCCCCGCCCCGCCCCGTAACGAACTCTAGTCCTGCGAGGGCATGCTCGAGTACAAGGATTGGAACCCATTAACCGTAGCTGACAGGGATATATTTGGCTGGTTAACCTTAAATAACTGTTCCATAACTTATTGCAGGACCTTGTATCAACTTGGGGGAGGTCTTAATAAGCTCGCCAAATACTATACAGCCGCGTTCGCAAAGTTCTCATACCCTCCCGAGTACCACTAGAAATTGGAAACGCTTTGCTAACCCTCCTCCTTGATTATTCAGTATAATAAATTGTGATAAGGGTTTACAATGCCCCTAGGGGTATATCCGAAAGATAGTTATCAGAAGGCTTCCTGTTGTCCTGTTGTTGTAAATAGGTATTGTTCTTGAGGTACAAGGGGGGGTATGAGAATTTTGCGAACGGGGCTGTACTTGGAGTGTGTTTTCTCCAACTATGCTTGCTATGTCTCAGTCGCCGTGCGACATTGGACTATTTTTTTAAGCTTAATGCTTTCTCTCGCTTGTCCCTCATTAATGTATTCTTCGTTTAGTCCGATTATGCCCTGTTGTTTAATAGAATTGGTCTCACTTATCCTACCGCATTATCTGGTTAAGAATAATTTAATGGTTAAGATTCAGTCCGACCTTTGAGTGTTTATCCGCAAAGCTATTATGAAGTGTGAATCGGATCATACCGCATGATCTCCTTCTCACGCTAAAAGGTCGAAGGAAGTGTGGCGAAACGCACGAACATCTTTGAGCAGATAGTTTCCTTTAGGGGTAGGATTTTCATAATTTTTTTTACCGTGGGGCGTCGTTGTTGAGACTTTTGCTATCGATTTAGAGGAAACAACTAGCCAGGAAGGATTACTTTGTGAAAAGGTCTGACTCACACCTTATTCTACTCGTGGCGTCTATGCTCTGAGGCTTACTCGAGTAGAGTAGTTTCTACCTATTCTCCCGGGCGGGGTAGATCGATTGACAAGATTTGACCACACTCAGGGTGCGTTCGGTTAACAGCTGAACGGACCGTTCGAGTAGGAAATTTAGAGGGTTGAACCGTTGCATCCAACGGGACCGTTCAGGAAGAAGATTTGGTGTTCGGTTACCATCCTGCCGTTTGCTGAAAATGGGTGCGAACGGTCAAAAATGAAAAGGTCCTCTGAAGGTCCTTTTCATCGGCCGTTCGTCGTCGTTGACAACAAGGATGGCTCCTCTCTGGCACCCAGGAAATCGGTTGACTAATGAATGGTCGGTTGAACAATCTACTTAACCGAAGAGCTTTCCTGGGGGCTGACCAAATCTCAAGCAACCGTTCACGGCTGTGAACGGTCATGTCTGGAACGGCAGTTGAACGGTCCATAGTTAACCGAACGGAGCCTCAGTCTTTGAGCAGCCTTGGGGGGTCCGTGAGGACTGGAGGCACTCTTGCCAAGGTTGTGGCTAGCCGCCACAAGCCACTAGTGCTGGAAGGCTCTCTGCCGGGGACAAGGAGTGCCCGACTACTCAACATAATTTTGCGGCTCAATGTAACTTTAGGGCTTCGGATAATAGTAACATTGTTGCTCGTCATAACACTAGGAGCCTATAGTACCGATATCATTCATAACACTAGGAGTCTATAGTACCGATATCATTCGACTCTGCATCAATTCCTACAACTTCGCTTGTCGCTTAATAACGGCAAGTACTTGGGGTGAGAAAAAGTATTGGGGCAAGACAAGCCAAGACCGGATTAGAATATTGCAAGTACTTGGCCATTTAAAAAGTCTCCGGACGCTTTTTGGCCTTGGCGCCAAGGCCTCAGGGGTAAATTTGTTTGTTGATTTATCCGTTCATGTAGGTAGTTCAACCGCTGTATTTCGATACTGTACGACGCGATTTCTATAGCAAATTCAAGGAAGATGGGAGGTGAGTATCTGGCTGGTCAATTTTGATAATAACTACTAACCTTTAACAAAACTAGGCCCACAAATAACACCCCGGCGTCGTGCTGTCGTTATAGCATATCGAAATGCCCTCAAACCAGTTAGTTATCGGAAGATTCATAAATTAACTGGGATTCCAGTATCTACAGCGAATGATATCTGGATCCACGCTGTCACAAATGCCCGGAAAGCAAGGATAGAAAAGGAGGAGAGTTTAGAGGCACCATTCTCAATGATCGAACTCATTTCAGCAAAAATACTCGATCCCAATACACGCTCTGGAAGACCCCACGCACTTTCACCAGCAGAAAAAGACTCTCTTGTTACGCTGGTTCGACGGGATTTCACCACACGGCGTATGAAGCTAGTTGATATTCAGCAAGAAGCGGGTTTGTCACATGTATGTACTGCAACAATATTCAATGCATTAGTAGAAAGGGGATTAGGGGCATACCGGGAACAGTTTAAGTTTATTTTGAACCCTGCTAGTAAACTGAAAAGACTCGTAAGTTGACAATTCCAAAAGCTTTATAATGCGATTCTAAGTCTTCTGAATGCACAGGCCTATTGTCAAATAAGGGGAAACTGGTTACCTGGAAGAGAATGGGCAAATTATGCCTTCACGGATGAAATGTCAATTGAGGTTGGAGCGGTGTTTGGCCTAAATCATGTTTGGCGCGATAAGACAGAGCAGTGGCACGAGGACTGCATAGGGGCTAGAAAGAAGCAGGGGGCAGCAGTAATGTGTTGGGGTATGATATCGTGGAGCTGGAAAGGGCCATTCTATGTCTGGTCAGCAGAAACTAAGGAGGAGAAGGCAGAAGCTGCTCACACCATAGCAGAGCTTAATGCGAAGGGTGGAGCAGAGGAGAAAAGGTTGAACGATTTGTGGAGGCAATCGGAGGAGTGGAAACTGCTACGGGAGAGGGAATTGGATGAAGCTCGAGTCGCTCGAATTGCAGGAAAGGCAATTGGACAAAAAGTGAAAACTACACAATCTTGGCGAGGCAAAAAGTACAAGATCAAGAAGCTAGAACGAGGTGATTCTAAAGGTGTGGATTCTTGGAGATATGTACAGGTTCTGTGCAAGCCACTTTTGTGGCCAACATGCAAAGAAAGAGGAAGTTCAAATCCTCAATTTAGGCTAATGGAAGATAATGCTCCCTCTCATGATTCAGACTTTACGAATCGTGAGAGGGAGAAGTTTGGAGTTGAAAAGGTAGATTGGCCACCAAATTCGCCCGATTTCAATCCAATTGAGCGAATCTGGTGGCTAATGAAACACCGTATTCTCCGCCGCCGAGGAAGCGAGAAGATCTGTACTCCGGTTGCCATGGCAGTTGCCCTGAAGGAGGAGTGGGACCGGATTACAATAGGTGAAATCAATCAAGAGATTGTAAAGTTACCTAAAATTATGGAAAATTGTATTCGGCAAAGTGGAGGAAACAAATTTCAAGCCTAAAGTGTTTCTTTTTTCTATTTCTTTTATTTTTCTCTTCTATATAGTTTGTATATATTGTTACACTACACCTACTACTTCTAGTTTCTTGATCTTCGGCTCTTTTACAGCATTTTTATGGTCATGACAGGTTTCAATACCAGCCAGCCACCCAGGCCCTCCAAATTCACTTGGCGCCAAGGCCGAAAGCGTCCGGAGACTTTTTAAATGGCCAAGTAGTCCACATGTCAGTCGCAATGGGCGGATACCAGAAAACTCGAGTACCATCACCACTATTCCCACCATGACAGATGACATCCAGAATATGCTATTAACAAAGCTACAGACTCACAAACGGTGGTCAAAAAGAAAAGAGCTAGAGCAATAAAGGAGAGAGGCTATTTAGTATTTGCAAAATCCGGGACGGGTCTTGGCTTGTCTTGCCCCAATACTTTTTCTCACCCCAAGTATTAGCTTGATGTATTTTATTTTTATAGGTTTGGACAGCACGCGCTTACCGGTATCGGTGCTTTTGTCTCATCGGATAACAGCTTGTGCCGGGGTCTTCAGTTGAGCCTCAAAGTTATTGTGCGTCGACAAAATTAACCGATCAACAAACACTCATAATTTTCGCCGTGATGTTGTCAACCCCCTCAATACAAGGGAAATAAGTAAAAAATAATTTAAATACATGGTAGTAATCAGTACTTAGTATAACATCCATCAGCCTTAAAAAAAGGGGAAGGTATTATGAGATGCTTATGAGTGGTAATGATTTTTGTGGGGGTCCCGGAAGCGATGGGCTGCCATGCTCACCGGGGTGATGGGTTAATTTTGTCCACGCAGAATACAGCCTCCTACCAGGGTCGCGAGATTCTCGAGTTGAGAGAGTGGCGGCCCCCTTGGCCTCTTAGCATGGGTTTTCTCGAATCCACAGTATTGTGAACCATGCTTTTACATTTCTGCGATACTTTGCTTGTTTGCTCCCGGTATTGAGGTTTCTCTTTTGGGCTAAGCCATGTCTGAAGTCCAGGCATGTATCCGTAAGCCACAACTCTCGCAACTTGACAATCTCGCTACGCTGCTCTTCCTCGAACCGCGAGTTTACGCTGAGCCTCAGCCTTGGCACGAGTGGCTGTTGACTCTGCCTCAATCACCATACCAGGTGAATCTCTCCTCCAGAATTGTATGGCAGTGGGAGTAAAGTATTTCCTGTTCATTAGCTTCTATAACGACATTTCCAAGGTCGATATGCTCAAGTTTTTGTGTTTTTTTTTGCAACAGCCCTGGGTTGGATTAGGACTACACCAAATATCGCACCAGACACAGTCTCACTACGGTTTGCTAACTCACAGCCTGTGCCTATTCACGGGAAATGTATAAAAAAGAAAGACGAAAAAAGCTTATCATACATGTGCAGGATCTCGCTTAAATAGCTCACACCGCGCCGGCGCCTCGCCCTCCTCCTGTTGATGCGACGGGAACGATTCGCCTAACGTATTCCACGGTCTATGCTAATATGAGCAATACAATTTGTTGAACCCAAGCCGGAATTGCAACAGTGGCTATTTGGGCATATGTCTGGCTATGACCGTCGCTTGCTATGCCATGGAATACTTTAATAAAGCAAAGTCCTCGAGTTAGGGTTCGGGTTTTGTTGGATATAAAGTGGGAGAGTTATGATATTATGGGCGGTATGACGGTCTGCGGAAAAACCCGCCGGTGATGACTTTGCGGTTTCGAGATAGGACGCGCGCTATTTCAGGCTTAGCATCTACTCCTACCAAATTGCTTTTAACGGGCTGTGCTCTACTATAATATGATGGTATAATAATCCCGGTAGTAGATTGTTGTTGTACTCGTATTAGGAGCATGGATGAGCGCAGGAAACGGGAAGCGCACATGTGATGGAGGAACACTGAAGTGTGGACGAGTGAACGTTCTAAGGCAGGAACGGATGTATAGGGTTACACATGAAGAGTTTTCACTGCTTACGGAGGTACAGCTCCTAAGTTTTGTATGTTCCACAGGGTGTAAGAACCGCAAATCTCGCTTGTGCAACATACAAAACTTAGGCGCTGTACCTCCGTAAGTGAATCTTGAGTAGCGACCTGTATAGAAAATAGACACCACGACATCCTCCACCTATCACCACCACAACACGGTGTTGCCATCACCTCCATCGATATACGCCACCTTCCACAAGGTGTGGGGCAAAAGCTGACTCAAGGAATAGAAGTATAACAATAATGGAGAACGAGAGAACGGGTATACGGATAGGTATAAGAAGAATTTGGAAGGGATGGAAAAGGCGGCGAAAAGATACAAGAATAGGTAGACTGAAAATGGCCAGCAGAAATAGATGGGAGGAGGTTTCGCATAGGTCCCTGACTTGGCAAGCATTTATTGATTACAGTGTATCTAATAACAAAGGACGAAGGGCCTGGAGGAGAAAAGTGAAAAAAGCAAATAAGAGAAGGTGTGATAAAACACTGGTCGATCACGGATGAGAGGATTCCGGAACTTGAGGGCTCGATGGAAGAAGGTTGAGGTGGCTTGGATAATTCGGTTGCGGGGGGGGGGTTGTTGTTGTTGCGTGGGGACTTGGAAAAAGGATTCTGGAGGCAGAATAACCCGGCCGCGGCTCGTGGGTTGCTGATAGGAGTGCAGTTTGGTTATTGCGCAGTTTGGTTATTAAGGTCGGTGATGTTAAGGTTGTTATCTTAAATTGGATATCCGCCAGGAACAGCCTGAATCCCTAGCCCCCATTCCTTGTGGAAGACGGGGGGGATGCCTGGTCACCACGATTTTCTGCGTCCGAATTGGCATTGCCCCGTTCCAGTAGGATCTTCACAACACCGCGGTGCCTTTTCGAAAGAGCCAACGACATGGGGGGTTGGTGCTTGTTATCTTGGGTGGCGGTCCGGACATCTTTCCGTTCCAAAAGCATCTTTACTATCCCTTGGTGACCTCGCCAAGCGGCCCACGCGAGTGGTGTCCTACCATATTTACGGTCTGCGGTATTAGGATGGACGTCCTCTCGTCCCAAAAGCATCTTTACTACCGCCGCTTTCCCGCGCCAAGCAGCCCACGAGAGTGGAGTACAGCCAAATTTGTTTTCGACAGTGTTCGGGTTGACGTCCGCTCGTTCCAAAAGCATCTTTACAATCTTCTCGTACCCATTCTTAGCCGCCCACAAGAGTGGCGTTTCGCCGTATTTGGTGATTTCCTGGTTGGGATTGACGCCGGCTTTTTCTAAAAGCATTCCTACTATCTCCGTATACCCGCCATTAGCCGCCCACGATAGTGGTGTTCGGCCACTCTCGATGTCCGCCCGGTCGGGATCGACGTCCGCCCGTTCCAAAAGCATCTTTACTATCCCCTCATGCCCCTGCTCAGCAGCCCACGAGAGTGGGGTTCGGCCGTCTTTGGTCCCTGCCCGGTCGGAATTGACCTCCTCGCATTCCAAAAACATCCTTAATATCGCCTCATGCCCGTACTCGGCCGCCCACAACAGTGGGGTTCGGCCGTGTTTGATGTCTGCCTGATCAAGAATAACGTTCGTTCTCTGTAGAAGGATCTTTACTACCCCAGTTTGCCCCCTCAAAGCGGCCCATGAGAGTGGCGTAAATCCGTATTTGTTTTCTACCATATTGGGATTAACGTCATCACGTTCCAGAAGCGTCTTTACTACCCCCTCATGTCCCCACTCAGCGGCCCACGAGAGTGGCGTTCGGCCGGATTTGGTGTCTGCCTGGTCGGGTTTGACGTCCTCTCGTTCCAAGAAGATCTTTACAACCCCAGTTTCCCCGCAGGAAGCGGCCCACGAGAGTGGTGTACCGCCATATATGCTTTCTACCGTGTTGGGGTTAACGTCCTCTCGCTGTAAAAGTATCTTTACTATCCCCTCATGCCCGCACTTAGCCGCCCATGAAAGTGGCGTTTGGCCAGACCTCGTGTCTGCCTGGTCAGGATTGACGTCCTCTTGTTCTAATAGCATCTTTACTATCGCCTGATGCCCGCACTCAGCCGCCCAGGAGAGAGGCGTTTGGCCATACTCGGTATCCGCTTTGTCAGGGTTGACACCCTCTCGGCCCAAAAGTATATTTACCACCTCCTCGTGCCCTCTCCTAGCTGCCCATGTGAGAGCCGTACTACCCATGCAATCGACCGCATTAACGTCCCATTCCTTCATCTCCAATGTGGCAGCAACTATATCTGCGATCCCAAGAAACGCTACACCGTGCAGCCCCGTAAATCCAGTTGGCCCTTCCACCCTGTCGAAATACGGGCCCGAGCCTCTATCTTCATTATAGCGTATTAACAGTAGTTGAGCAGATATGTGCTTATCAAATCTATTGAGAAGCTTCAGTGCAAGGGCTTTCACATTTTCCGTCATCCCTCTTCTCGTGTGCTCCCCCCAGTAGAACGAAGCATATTCTAGAAGGGGCGATCTTGAGGGGGCAGAGTAAAGAGTCGGTGAGAGACCATTGACATATCTAAAATTGAGATATGTCAAGCAAACCTCGGCAATAGTTGAGTGAGGATTATGGAATAGGGTAGGATCGCTTGAGAGGTACTCCTGCAGAGTAAAGTGTACTAGTCGGACTGTGGATGAAGACTCCTCGATCGTGATAAGTCCCAGACAAGATGATATGAGCGTCCGTAAGGCGGGGATGTTTTCCGGATCCAGATCAGTAGATCCGGTCTCCACTCCCACGGCGTGGCAGAGTTCCCCGGCCCGTAACGGTCGTTCCGAGTACAACACCCACATCAGTACCTTCAGCCCGAGTACTGGCTTATTTCCCTCCTGCGTCTTGAGTCGAGTTAGGGTTGCCGTATAGGCATCTCTCAGTCCATTCCCTCTCGTCGTCTCTTTAAGTTTATTTCTTCTTTGACGAATTGTCGTCTCGCCGAGAATAGCGTCGATCTTTAGGGAAACAAGGAGGAACCTAGACACAATTTCTGGTAAGCATATTCCACTGATTGAGTAGATGACAGAAATGCTCCCACGCACGTATCAGATATCCTTTCTAGAATAATTCTTATAATATCCGCCCGTAAATTATTGTTCATCGCCTGCGGCTCTGCGTCATTGTCCAACCTCATCTGCAGATAATTCCTGACATCATCCGTCTTAGGGCTAATGAGTACCGCAACTGCCTTGGGGAAACATCCTTGGATATCTTCCCCAATATGGGGCCTTCCCGTTAGGAATATTCGTACCCTGGGGGACTCCCGAACAATATCTCTCAGGGATTTGAGAAGCTCAGGCAGGTGCTTCGGTAGGCATTCGTCTAAAGCATCAACACAGATGAAAACTTGGGGAAGCGAAGCAATAGCCATCCTCAACATTCCCATCAAATCCGCAAGTCGTAGCCCTCTGCCGCCGACCTCCATTTTGCCTTGTTGAAACGCCTCACGTAGATAAACCGGGATATCCCCTCTGCATACTAGCTGCTTTAGGATAGCCCCCATGACGTTGGTGATTGTCTGTTCTTGCCGAGCAAGGAAGTCGTAGTAGAAGCACGCAACGACGATATCACCCCCCTTTGCCTGATCGCACAGCTTGTCCACCACTAGGGAGCTAGTGTTTCTGGTGGTCAGTACTTTTCCTTTTCAAAGAATCCGGCCACTGACCTGAGATACGTCTTGCCCACTCCCGGATTTCCGTAGCAGAACAAGACGGCCTTATCGGCTCCACCTCGACTTGCCTTCCACCCCCGAAACTCCTCCGTCTCCAAAAGCCAATCTCCAACACCGGCGAATCGGTCGGTGCGTACTCCCTGATGTCTGTTGCTTGGCTCTAGTGGAGAGAGCCAACGCATGATCTCCGCATCTTCGGCGGATTTATAAATAATGTTGTTGAAACTGCTTATTATATTGCCGCAGTGGGAATTGCCATCGCCCATACTGACCGATTGTATATTTGTAGCTCGGGCCATGATGTTCCTTCCGAAGCGTTGGTTGAGTGTAGAAATGGCAGAGAAATATGTAGCGTTAATGGGAGTTTGCAGAAGCTTTCTGGGGACCAGGCTGAAGAAAAGCGGGGCGATGTGGCTTGTGCGTGGCGATACAAACTCTCCGATTGTTTCCCTGCTAACTTTAGGACATATCAACTCAATCAGAGGTTTCGATAGGCCCGTGAAATAATATGATTAGATTTCTTAGTCTGCCATGCTTGATATGAATACAGTCGCACCTCTTTATAAGGGAAGCAAAGAGAGTTTAGGATTTTTCTTTCGTTAACTTGTAGCGAGTTTTTGGAAGAAACCCCTATAGCGAGGACGGTTTGTATGGGAGCAAGGGTGTAATCCTCAGAAGGCCTATTCATATCATAATAGCGAGGTTCCTGTATGGAGAGTCCCACTACAAGGTGGTGGGACTGGAGGTCGCCGTGCAATCTTGAACTTTTATTTTATTTTTAAGCCTCCTGATTTCTCAAGCTTGTCCTATGTTGATCCATTTTACCTTTCGTCTAATTGTAAATTAGTCGTTGATCGTTTGTAAACTTGGTAACTTAGAATCCAATTTTCTAGTCGGCATAGCGCTGCGGCTGATGCTCATTGGCGAAAGGATAGGCCTCTCTTCAAGAGGTAAGCCTATCATATATTTGAGAATGTTGTTCACGTGTACGGTTTCTGGTTATTTATCATTGTCGCCATTTTGTCGTTCTATCCGAGCCCGCAAAGGATGGAACGAGCCCCACCAATTTAGGTTGGGGGAGGGGAAGGGGCCGCACTCTGTTTGTTTGATCGCGGTCCTCATTCAATAGTCCAACGGGGCTGAAAGGTGGTAGTGGAGTAGGGTTTCTTCCTTCACCTTGAGTATCGGATGCCCGGTCGGGAACGCTATGATACGGTAAAGAATGCTCCTACTAGCGCGTTGTTACAATCCGTGTGACCGCAATACCGGCACACATGTTACAGGTATTTTTGAGCAGCAAGGTGATAAGAAGCAGGAAGTAGGGGAGCTGCCCACTTGCATTAGGAGAGTTGGATAATTATTTAACCGGCTGTGCTATTATAATATCAAAAAAAAAGAGGCTCATTTAGAAAAAGCATCTAAAGTATAATATCAGAGTTTAACTAATACGAAGGTGTTTACCGATTAACCCTCTACCGAATCTTCTCTGGTTGGTTGAGACATTCTGGTTGCAGGAAGGGTGTTTGCTCTAGCAGTTGTACTAAGAGTACAACAGACTTCTTCAGTCATGAAAATTAGGGTAAATTGCTATTTGAATCGCAGGTTCGGATTACATATATTCTTTTGAACAGCCAGCCCAGGGTTGTGAGACCCTTCCGCTTCTACCTTTCTAATGCTTTAATTATTAAATTGCCATTAAAAGCTCCGGGTTTGGGTATCTGCTCATCCTTATGAGTGAATAAACCGATTGACAGGATTTGACCACACTGTGGAGGCTTGAGTTGCAGGTGGTGGGCAGGGTTCCGAATGGTCGGCCGTGGACTGGCTTGGACTAGCTAGGCCCGGTCAAAGTCTAGTCTAGTCTCGTGGCGGAAATTAGACTGACCAGACAGTCGTGATTGTTGAAACTGACTGGACCGGGCTCGGTCAGACTGGACAGACCAGGTGAAAACCGAGTGATAGAAGATGTATTGGCCTGTGACTTATCTGCTTAAAGACAACAGTTAAATCGTGAAAACCTCTGCAGAGAAACCGGCTGTGTGGGGGTTCTCTCTCATTCACCCATACTGATGAGCAGACTCCACTAACTGACTAAACTGCCAAATCTCAGGCAAGTTGGAATGCGCATGTTGCCTCACTTATATAAGGCAGTGAAGATCCGTTGAAACTAATGTACCCCACCGTGGGCCAAAACACATGGTTACATGAAGCAAACTTATAGAGTGGTATTCAGAAAACTGGTTTAGGCTCTGTACTTGGGGACTATTTCATATAACTGTGTGTTTTGGCTTGCTATAGGGTACCGGTACGTTATCAAGTCTTTTAGTTCACTAATCAAGTGATGCTACATGTAGCGAAACTTGCTTATTAATAAACCTTCCCCGCCTTCCACCCATGCCGGGGGGGAATATGGAGACTGGTCTGGGACTAATCCCGACCAGTCCTTGACTACATTTATTGGTCAGGTCTAGTGACGGACATCAATTCAGACCAACCGACTGGTTGTGCCTCCCAGACTTGACTGGTCGGACTATTCGGAACCCTGATTAGACAAAGACAAAGACGCCAAGCCGGAGGCGATGAGCTATAATTTACGGGCGGCTATCATCAATAATATTATGGAAAGGATGTCTAATATGTGCGTAGGAGCATTTAGCGTTTCCACTCTATCATTGATGTATGCTGGCTAGCGATTGTGTGTAGATTCCTCCTTGCTATACTAATCATCGACGCTGTTCTGGGAGAGGTGACAATTGGCCAGAGAATAAAGAAACTTGAAGAGCTGGTGCAGGGCAACGGACTGAGCGATGCCTACGCGGAAACTCTGACCCTAGTGAAGGCGCAGAAGGGAAATAAATCGGTGTTTGGGCTAAAGGTACTGATGTTGGTGCTCTATTCGGGACGGCCATTACGGGCCGAGGAGCTCTGTCATGCCTTGGGGGTTGAGATAGGGTCCTCGGATCTGGATCTGGAAAACGTTCCTGCATTACGGATACTCCTAACATCTTGTCTTGGCCTTGTCACCATCGAAAAGTCATCATCTACGGTTCGACTCGTACACTTCACTCTGCAGGAGCATCTCTTAAGTCATCCCACCCTATTCCATAGCCCCCATTCAGCAATTGCCGAGATTTGCTTGACATACCTGAATTACGGATCGGTCTGGGACCTTTCGCCAACAAAAGACTTTCGCTCGGCTCCCTCAACGATGCCCCTTCTAGAATATGCTTCTTGTTACTGGGCCAAACATGCAAGGAGGGGGGGGATGACGGAAAATGCCAAAATGCTTGCGCTAAGGCTTCTCGATACATTTGATGAGCATATATCTACTCAACTACTGTTATTACGCTATGAAAGCGAAAGAGCCTCGAGCCCATATTTTGAGGAGGCGAAAGGACCTATAGGATTTACAGGACTCCATGGAGTATCATTTTTCGGGATGGTGGAGGTAGTTGCTAGTGTCTTAGAGATTAAGGAATGGGATATTAATGGAATCGATTGCATGGGGTGTACGGCTCTCACATGGGCAGCAATAAAAGGGTACCAGGGGATTGTGAAGATCCTGTTGGAAAGAGAGGACATCAATCCAGACCAGGCAGACACTAGATATGGCCGAACGCCGCTCTGGTGGGCGGCTAGGTATAGGCATGAGGGGGTAGTGAGGATACTTTTGGGAAGGGAGGACGTCAATCCTAACCAGGGAGCCACCGGTGGCCAAACGCCTCTCTCGCGGGCAGCCGAGAAGGGGAATGAGGGAGTAGTGAGAATACTTTTGGAAAGAGAGGACCTCAATCCCAACCAGGAAGACACGTTTTATGGTCGAGCGCCACTCACTTTGGCTACTAAGTGGGGGCATGAGGGGGTAGTAAGGATGCTTTTGGAACGTGAGGATGTCAATCCCAATTAGGGAGACATCGGTGGCCGAACGCCACTCTCGTGGGCGGCTGGGAACGGGCATGAGGGGATAGTAAGGATGCTTTTGGAACTGGAGGACGTCAATCCCAACCAGGGAGATATCAGTGGTCTAACACCACTCTCGTGGGCGGCTGGGAACGGGCATAAGGGGGTAGTAAGGATACTTTTGGAAAGGGGGGACGTCAATCCCAATCAGGGAGACATCCGTGGCCAAACACCACTGTCGTCGGCTGCTGAGAACGGGCATGAGGGAATAGTGAGGATACTTTTGGAAAGAGAGGACATCGATCCAGACCAGGCAGACACTAGGTATGGCCGAAGGCCGCTCTGGTGGGCGGCTAGGTACGGGAATGAGGGGGTAGTAAGGATACTTTTGGGACGGGGGGACGTCAATCCCAACCAGGAAGACACTTTTTATGATCGAACGCCACTCATGTTGGCTGTTAAGGGGAAGCATGGGGAGGTGGAAAAGATGCTTTTGGAACTTGAGAATGTCAATCCCAAGCAAGCAGACAACTTTTATGGTCGCACGCCACTCACGTGGGCGGCTGGGGGGCGGGGACTGGCGGGTAGTAAAGATGCTCTTGGAACGAGAAGACGTCGATCCCGACCAGGTAGACGCCTTAGACGGCCGAACACCACCCTCGTGGGTGGCTATGTATGGGAATATCGCCGTAGTCAGGATCTTTTTAGAACGGGAAGAAGTCAGCACTACCACACTAGATCACGACAACCAAACCCCACTATCGTTGGACCTCTCCGAAGGACATCATGAGGCTGTGAGGATCTTACGTTACAATGCCGATTCCCGCACAACAGATCGTGGTGTCTAGAGACCACTCCAGCCGTCCCACTAGGCATTGCTATGAGTGTCCACCAGATATGCAATCTATTCAACAACAGGCTGGAAGCTCGCAGTGGATTGCACTTCTGGTTTGCCGGACGACAAAGAACTTTTATTGTACGAACAAGAATATAGAAAGAAGGTGTAACTAAACAAAAAGATGACGATGAAAAGATGCGACAACAATTTGGCAGCTGAGTAGGGAGATGGAACGAATGTGTGATAATGAACGAGATAGATAACAAAATGAACAAACGGAAGAACCAATGACCTTATATCCTCCTCAAGAGAAAAGCCCACTTCTGCAGCATGCTTCCTGCGCATGCTAAATCTCACATGAGAGTCGTCCACCCAAGTACCATATCTCCGGTTATTCTGCACAAGTTCCGAGGTGAGAACCGAATGCCCGAGGTCGTTCTTCTGCAGTTGACCGAGGGTATGGTGGTTATTCGGCATCTGAGATATTCGTGTTCTGTTGTAGGTGAACCAGTGTTTCATGTTGTCGCATTAGATATGCAGGGTTGGTGTTTGAACAAGTATGAACCTAATGGTAGTGAAACGGTTCGTAAGGAATAGTGTGTCGCGGGTGGAGGTGGTGGTTGTTGGAGATTGACGATTTTAGGCTGCTTACCACATACATACTTTCGTTCCTGCATGAGACGAAACGCAACTACCATATAGCCAAACAGACGGTTGCTTTGATAGCGTTCCACCACTGTTAGCTTCACATCATCCTACACCGCGATCCTGCATAAGGGATGCAACAAGATCAAACACCGATCCTCCCTCAAATGAAACGCGAACACAATAGCCGAACATCCAAGATACCCTCGGCCATGAACTCAATCCGAGGCATACCGCATAACTCTACCCTCGGCCAAAAGCTTCTACCTCGGATATGTTGCGGTAAAGCGAAACAGAAGGATGATCTAGAGATGGAAAGTGGGAGAACAGACCGGTATGCGCAGGAAGCATGCCGGCTAGGAAGGGTTTCTGTTGATTAGCATATAAGGCAGCCTGTTCTTCCCTTTGCTCGCAGTTTTCACAATCTCATTGCATTATTTCTATCACGGTTCTACGGTTATCTCTTGTCTTCTCAAAAGTCATTCGTTATTGTGCACGATTTCTTTATATTTTGATTGCTCTTTGATATTTCTCTTCTATCACCGCTGTTCGTATCAATACAAGTTTTGTGCCGTTCGGTAACCTCGGATTGGATCCACTGCGCCTAACCAGTTTATCAATTGTTCAAAAGCTTTACTATATCCTCTTTTCCACTCTCCGCCGCCCAGAGAAGTGGTGTTCGGCTATTATTATCCAGAATGCGGAAAGTGGTCGAGTCTTTCCTTAGAAGTGCCCGCACTATCTCTCGATGACCCTTTCCGGCGGCCCACGAAAGGGGTGTTCGGCCTTCGTTGTCTTTCTTCCTCACGCTCACACCTTTTAGACCCAATAGCATTTCCACTACCCCTAGGTTTCCACTCATTGAAGCCCATATTAGTGGTGTACGGCCTGCGAAATCTCTTTTATCCATTTCTCGACCTTTGATCTTTAGCAACGAAGTTAGGATCTCTGTATTTCCGAAGAATGCTACGACGTGCAGTCCAGTAAAACCCCAGATTGGGGCTCGTTTCCATCTCCAAAGCGCCCCTCCTCGCGGTAGATCTTCGAAAGGAGCAACTTAGCGGATATATGGGTATCGTATTTATTGAGGAGTTTGACCGCCAGTGATTTTCCGGCAGCTGTGGTTTCCATTCTGGCATGAGTTCCCCAGTAATAGGATGCATACTCAAGCAATGGGGCATTTATCAGGGCGTTGAACGAGGGGTGCGATGGGTTATTGGTGAGCTGGTGGCCGAGGTAGGTCAAACAAACCTCCGCAATGGTTCCATGAGGACTCGCGAAAAGGGTTGAATGTTCGCTTAGATACTCATGCAAGGTAAAGTGGATCAGTCGCACGGTTGAAGCTTCTTGGTCAACAGCGATAAGTCCCAGACAACAGCTTAATATGGTGTCAATCGATGGAACCTTGTCCAGATCAAGACGGGTTGACCCTATTTCCACTGCCAAGGCATGGCAGAGCTCATTGACCCCCAATGGTCGTTGAGATCGAGAAATCCACATCAATGCTTGCATCGCAAGCTTTGATTGATTCTCACATTGCCCCCGCATCCGTTCCAGAGTGCTTGTGTAAGCATCCTCAAGGCCTAGGCGACAGGTTATTCCTCCGAGCTTCTCTTTTCTCTTGCCGAGGGTCGTCTCTCGCAATATCGCTGTGATATTCAACGAAACCAATAGAAACCTATACCCCCATTAACTTAGTGGTTAGCGAAAGGGGCGACTTAACACAGCTTCATCTACGTACATCTCCGATATCATTTCCGGAATCACTTTCATGATATCTTGCTTGAGCTCACTATTCATCGCCTTAGTAAATGGATCGTCTAGCAATTTCATCTCAAGGTATCTTATAATATCCGCCTTTACAGGTCTGAATATGATGATTTGTAGGGCCCCGCTGTGGCGTTCCTCGAGCTCAGCTTGAATATATAGCCTTCCTGTGGCAAATAGCCGAACATTTGGCGAATCCCTGACTACAGAATGTAGTAAACGAAGGAATTCCGGGCGATTCTCCATCGCATATTCGTCTAAAGCATCTGTGCATATGAAGGTACGCCCTTGAGACCCGAATGATGCTGCCAGTAGCTTGAGAATTTCGGAAACTGAAAGACCTCGACCATCAAAACCTTGTTTTGCCTCTTTAAAAGCCAGATCAATCTCCACCGGAATTGTGTCTAGCCCACCCACTACTTGTCTGAGGAGACTGGCGAGCATCTGCGCTGGGGCTTGGAACTTTTGGGTCTGGAAATTGCAATAAAGATAGACGACAGATACACTGTCTCCATCAATCCCATCAGACAATTTATCAATCACCAAAGAGCTAATACTCTTATTAGCGACACATACACCTATTCCAAGGATTTATTGACCCCACCTAAGATAGGTCTTTCCCACTCCCGGACCCCCACAACAGAACAGAGTTCGATTCACAGATCCATCCTCGCAATCCCGCCACTTTAAAAACTTATCGGTTTCGAGAACCCAGTCCCCAATCCCATCGACTCTGCTGTGCCGGACGTCTTGGTGTCTTTTGTCTTGTTGATTTCCCTGCGACTCTAGCGAAGATAGCCACTCCAGGATCTCGCGTTTTCTATCAACACCCGACGGCGACCCTATAGTGCAATAATTCCAGATGTTGTTGTAACTATTCTCCACATTTCCACAGTTAATGTTTCCGGCCCAGCTCAAACTCCTGCCGCCCGAACGGCCCATCATGTTTGAAATCCTTTGCGCGTAGTAAGGTCAGTACGAGTATTAGCTGCGAAGAACGATAAGAACCTCCGTAGGCCAGGTGTTTTGTTGTACTGTCCCAATGAAAGGGGCTGTTGTACAAGGGGGTAGCAAAAAGTCGGGCGCACCACCATTACATTTATGTGTAGACTAAACCGGATTAGGAAATTTGAGTGATAATTGGTGAGGATTTTTTGGTGATGGCAAAAAGTCGGGCGCGGTAACACGAAGAAGCAGCTTGTGTCACCGCGCCCGAAATACCCTTACACCCGTGTACTACAGACAATTAGACCATGCGCTCTGTAGTGAAAATCCACTCCTCTAGACAAGGTGAACAACATCCGGTAGCACGGTAGCAAAAGGCACGTTGCTCAGCCCCGCTGGAAGACAAAAAAACAAAAAAGTCGAAGACCTTGCTAGAGGAGGCAACTCCAAGAGGATGATGTGTTTCACCTCGCAATCCATTAAATTATGTCCGGCAAGCGATCACTTGAACCAACCCACTTCAAAAGACTGTCGGACGAGAGTAATAGAGAGGAGGAAAAAAGCTAGGGAGAAAAATATTACTTTGCCCACTAGAAACTACCGATTCAGACTATCGCTAAAATTATGGAATTGCGCCATGAGGGTGATCACCCATCACAAAACCACGTGACCCTTCCACCAACGCCCTCAAAATCATACTCAATTCCATCCAAAAAATTACACATGGGCAATTAGGGGGGTTCACAGTCTGATCTAGGTGGGATCTATTCTTTGTGTTGCTCGAGTTGTCGCTTAAGTCGCAGCTCGTGAAATCATGGACAAACACCATGCTTCTTAAACTCTATTCTTCCAAGAAGCCATATCGTATCAAATTCTCGAGTCTCTAGAAATTACCTTGTCAAAATTATGTTTAAACAATAATGCTACAAAATTGTATCCTCGTGCTGTCAGAAAAGCATGATGGGGGTTAATATTTATAGCCCTCAATTCTAGGTTTGATCCCATGGTTTTTACGTCTTGACTTAAGTGTGGTTGGTGAGCTAGGTTGTTGGACCTATCGTGCTTCGTATATTCTCACCTACATGGATGAGGGTGTACAAGTATGCAGAAAGACCTACTGTGCAGAATTTCCACCGTTTAATTCATCCAGTATGAAGTGTTTAGTTGCCGGCAATGAGAAAGCTTCGCAGTCGCCTAATAATTCCAGCGAAAACGTGTTTTTGTTTGGATTTTTCTAGGGTTTTTTATTGTTCACAAACATAAAACTAGGTAGCACTACGTAAGGAGAAAATAGTGGGGGGGGGGGGCATAGGTGCTTAGTAGACATTCCACTCTCAGCACGATTCGGGGCACTGTACCTGTACCATACGTTCTCACGCGCAAGGAAATCTACGAAAAGAAATTGTGGGAAATACTCGAGTACCACAGGGTGCGGGCAGAAAAGGAATTTTGAGAAGCAAGATGTTAGCTATTAACCTCAAGGGTAAATGAAGCAAAAGGAAAATAAAAGGGAAACCCAAGCGACAGGAGACGGGAGCAAACAGGGAGGGCAACTTTGGTGCATATGTAACCACAGGCACCCACCCACACCCGAGCCTCATCACAGGAGATCACTCGTATAACATCCTAGTTTCACTCATTATCCCACACTTTGTCTGCGCCACAGTATTGCCCTGCAAATAGCACTCGCGCCGGGGTTATGGCTAGGCACCACAACCCCCATGTGCTCTTAGGCTTACAACCGGCCCGGGAGGTACTCACTTTCTATTTCCGCAAGCTTGCTTGTCGCTTAAACTCGTAATTACACACTGCTGTCGCATCATAAGAGTGGAGGCAAGGGCAGCCTGAATCTGTGTCTCAACATCCTGATGTGGTTCTAACTGCTTGCTGGGAGACACAAGTATCATACTTGTGTAAAAGATGGTGGTGAAATAATGGGTCGTGGTATGTGCAGTACAGGTATTGTATGTTGAGCCGCAAAGTCTTCTTGAGCTGCAAAGTTCTGGTGAGCCACAGAGTTCTGTTGAGCCACAAGGTTACGAGCCACAGGGATACGTTAAGCGACATAGTTTTTGAGCCGCAAGGCCCGGCCTGCCGGTCACTCTTCAAAGTATCATACCTCTGGTGAGCTTAGCCGGTCTAACCCCCTAAACCATCACTACTCTACTCGAGTACCTTCCCTCAAACCCGACGAAAGACAACACTCTCCGGGCGACCCTTCAATTACATAATACCTACGAATATGGAGGTGCGCATACTCTCTCGTCTTGGTCTGCGGTCGTCTGGAATAACCTTGCGGTCCGATACTGTACAGTACACAAGCAAGGATAATCAGTAGCGCAAATTCACAACCTCTTTACATCGCGCTATATGATGGGCTAGTCCATTCGCAGCCAATTACTCGCTTGCTCACTGTCTGCCTATTCTCGCCTTCCAGTCCTCGGGCCTCGCACCACCGTTCCGATACCTAACCCAAGTATTTATGGTGGAATCCTAGCACAACATCTCCTCCATCGCCGCCGCCGGGAATGGGCGGAATCGGCATGCAAAAGTGGACTACGTTATAGCAGCACAGCAGCGGGGGAATTAATGTTGGAAGTCGCGAGATGCTGCTCGGCATGCTCTCATGATAGCACCTTTGTTGGCATAACTTCTGGCAACGCGCTTTGATTTCGGGCATGTGTTTGTGGCTTCGGGAATTCACTTTGGCTTTGGGAGTACTTTGGCTTTCGGGAAAGTATTTCGGTTACGGGAACGCGCTTGAGCTTTAGATCGGTGCATCCGCCGGGGGAGCTGTAATGGAAGTGTGAAAGAGTCGGACACATGAAGGCTACATGCATGGAGGCTATGGACAGTGGGTGTTCGTCGTTCCTTTGTTGGCACGGGAGTGAGCAAGGGAAAGAGGAGACACGCGTGAGAGAGACTGGATATGGAAGGATAGGAGGACTTTGTTGTGGTTGATATACACCCCTGCCTTTGCCGCTAGTTAGTTGAAGTTGATGTAGAGTGAGAGAATGTAGTTGAATGAAGTAAACCTCCCCGCTCCTGAGTTGCGCGATCGTTTCCGTTTTCGAACTCTTGGCGTTTCTCAGTCCCCGTTTCCTTCCGCCGTGGCTGTTTCGTTGTCGTCGCCGTCGATCTAGGTATAAAAATTATTGTTGGAATAGATCTGAACTAGTTATTTACGGTACTTAAGCAGCGGCCCCATCTAAGGATATGGTACTAGGATGCTGTAAATTGCAAATAATAGGATACGATAGTATTATCATGTGGCGAAATATCATATTATTAGGTTTGGGTTTAATAGTTGCTTTATAGGACCATGGGGGAGCCCATATTAGGCGTTATTTTTGAATCGATATAAACCGCATAAGTTATATGCGAACATCATAGGGTATAGTAGGGTGAGTTTGGTTAATTCTAATTTTTAAAAGCGCAAAATTTGATCCAATACACAAAAGATGGTGATAGTAGGAATGGAGTCTCGCAATGGAGGTGGGTATCGTGATGGGGGTAGTGTACATTTTACAGGAAATGGAAAGTGGGCGAACCATCTTTGGGGGTGAAAAACATGTATGGTTTTGATAAAAAATAAGGTGAGGGTGAGCCAGGGAAGGGGAGAACTAGAAAGAAATAGAAGAGAAAGGGGGGAAAAAGTGTATTTTTTAAGCTCAGAAGTATGAAACTCTTTTGTAGGGCAACACATAACTAGAGACTACCGGTACTACAGGGTCATGGCTGTTTGGCGCCTCCCTGCTCCCGGTGGATTCCCAGATGCGCTAGCGCGGGTCTTCGGAATTCACATAGTCTTAAGGTAATGGGATGAGGGTGGCAGGCCTTTATTCGAAAGGTCTCGAATAGGTGATAACGGGCTATCAACTGCGCCTGGGCCGAATAGTCTGGAGAATAGTACGTGACCGATATTCCAATAGTTGGCGAACTATTCTGTGGTTCCAATTTCGGGTAGCCCACTTGAGCGGGGTTAGACCTTCGTTGTCCGCAATTCTGGGGTCAATGTCGGCTCGCTCCAAAAGGAGTTTGACCGTTCCATGACTGCTCCTTGCTGCCGCCCACGAGAGGGGTGTTCGGCCATCTTTGTCGGCCAAGTTGGGATCAGCATCAGCTCGTTTCAAGATGAGATGAACTGCCTCTTGATTCCCGATTGCTGCGGCTAACAAGAGTGGTGTTCGGCCATCTTTGTCGGCTAAATTGGGATTAATATCGGGTTGCTCTAAGAGAAGCTGTAGGGCTCCCGGGCACCCCATTGCTATAGTCAACAGGAGCAGTGTTTGGCCATCTTCGTCAGCCAAATTGGGATCAACATCTGATCGCTTCAAGAGAAGCTGCACGGCTTCGCGACTCCCCATTGCTATGGCCAACAGGAGCGGTGTTTGGCCATTCCCGTCGGGCAAATTGGGATCAACATCGGCTCGTTCTAAGAGGAGCTTTGTTGCTTCATGATTCTCGTTTGCTACGGCAAACAAAAGCGGTGTTTGAATGTCTTTGTCCACCAAATTAGGATCAACATCTGCTCGTTTCAAGAGGAGCTGCACTGCCTCCTGACTCCTGTTTTCTGTGGCAAGCAAGAGTGGCGTTCGGCCATCTTTGTCGGGAAAATTGGGATTAACATCTGATCGCTTCAAGAGAAGCTGCACGGCTTCGGGACTCCCCATTGCTATGGCCAACAGGAGCGGTGTTTGGCCATTCCCGTAGGGCAAATTGGGATCAACATCGGCTCGTTCTAAGAGGAGCTTTGTTGCTCCGTGATTCTCATTTGCTATGGCAAACAGGAGCGGTGTTTGAGTGTCATTGTCGGTCAAATTGGGATCAACATCTGATCGTTTCAAGAGGAGCTGCACTGCCTCCTGCCTCCTGTTTTCTGTGGCAAGCAAGAGTGGCGTTCGGCCATCTTTGTCAGACAAATTGGGATTAACATTGGCTCGTTCCAAGAGGAGCTGCGTTATTTCATGGTTCCCGATTGTTATGGCAAACAAGAGCGGTGATTTGATATCTTTGTCGACCAAGTTGGGATCAGTATCGGGTCGTTTCAAGAGAAGCTGCACTGCTTCTGGACTCCCCTTCGCCGTGGTGAACAAAAGAGGTGTTCGCCAATATTTGTCGGCCATATTTGGATTCACATCGGCTCGTTCTAAGAGGAGCTGCATTGCTTCCTGACCACCTGTTGCTGCAGCAAACAGGAGCGGTGTTTGACCATCCTTGTCGGGCAAATTGGGATCAACATCTGGTCGTTCCAAGAGGAGCTGCACAGCTCCCAGACACCCGTTTGCAGCAGCCCACGAGAGAGCTGTTTGGCCATTTTTGTCGGGCAAATTGGGCTTAATATCGGGTCTTTCCAAGAGGAGACTTACTACTTCCGGGCTCCCCTTTGCCGCGGCCAACAAGAGCGGTGTTCCGCCATCTTCATCAGCCAAATTGGGATCAACGTCGGCTCGTTCCAAGAGGAGCCGAACTGCTTCCTGACTTCCCATTGCTCCGGCCCACAAGAGCGGTGTATGGCCATCGTAGTCGGGCAAGTTTGGATCAACATCGGCTCGTTCTAAGAGGAGCTGTACGGCTTCCTGATTACCCAGTGTCGCAGCCCACGAGAGCGGAGTTCGGCCATCGAGGTCTGCTAGGCTGGGGTCAACGTCTTCGCGCTGCAGTAGATATTTTATCAAGCGAGCGTTGCCGCCTCTCGCAGCCCAAGAAAGCAGTGTTCGACCATTAAGGTCCGGTAAGTCAGGACCCACACCGGCTTCCTCTAAGTATGATATGCAAGTTTTCCCGTGCGAGTGCTCGGCAGCCCACGAGATTGGCGTCCGGCCATTGATATCTCTGGTCCACATATTGGCTTTTGTTTGTTCCGCTAGTATCTTGATTACCTCTTCATGACCGTACTGGGCTGCCCACGAGAGCGGTGTCCGGCCTTTGTTGTCAGCTAGCCCTGGATCGATATCGTTATGGGCGAGCAGCAATTTAATTACTGTCCCATATCCCTTGCCGGCCGCCCAGGATAGCGGCGTTCTGCCATGTAGGATGTCCGTGGAATTGGTATTGACTTCCTTCCGCTCCAGCAGCAATATAACTACGTCCTCAAATCCACCCTCGGCGGCCTGCGAGAGTGGTGTTCTCCCATCCTGGCATGCTGTGTCTGGGTTGACATTTTTCTGTTGCAGCAAGATCTTTACAATCCCTCCGTGCCCATTGGCGGCGGCGAATGTGAGCGCTGTTTGGCCACGACTGTCAACCCTATTAACACTCGCTTCTTTTCTCAACAAAAGATTCACTATATCCTCATTGCCTTTTTGGGCAGCCCATAGGAGTGGTGTTCGGCTGTCGTTATCCGCGATCCGGAAACTGGCGGCGTCTTTCCTTAGTAGTATCTGCGCTATCTCCTGGTGACTATTTCCGGCGGCCCACGAGAGAGCTGTCCGGCCCTCATCGTCTGTTTCCCTGACGCTGACGCCTTTTAGACCCAACAGTGTTCGCACCACCTCTAGATTTCCACTCATAGCCGCCCATATTAGCGGTGTGCGACCCATGGAATCCCTACTATTCACATCCAGTTCTTTAATTTTTAGTAATAATATTACCAGCTCTGTACTTCCGAAGAATGCCGCGACATGTAATCCAGCAAAGCCGGTAGGTTCGGCCCCATTTCCATCCAAAAGCCGCCCCTCTTCAGAGTATATTTTTGAAAGGAGCAACCTAGCCGATATATGTGTATCGTATTGCTCGAGAAGTTTGACCGCTAGTGATTTTCCGGTATCTGTGGGTTCCCTCCGGGCATGAGTCTCCCAGTAATAAGATGCGTACTCAAGCAATGGTGTTTTTGTCATGTTCCCGGAGGAGGGGGGCGATTGGTCCTTGGTAGACTGGAGGTGGAGATAGGTCAAACACACTTCGGCGATGATTCCATGCGGTCTCCAGAAAAGGGTCGGATCTTTGCGTAAATACTCGTGCAAGGTAAAGTGGATCAGTCGCACGGTTGAAGCTTCTTCGTCAACAGCAATAAGTCCGAGGCAGCAGCTTAATATGGTATGAATCGATGGAACGTTATCGGGATCGAGGTGAGTGGATCCTATTTTCACTGATAAGGCATAGCGAAGCTCATCGACTCGCAAAGGACGCTCAGATCGGGAAATCCACATCAGCGCTCGCATGGCAAGTTTTGATCGTTTCCCACACTGCTCCTGTATCCGTCTTATAGTATCTGTATAAGCACCCTCGAGGCCTAAACCGCTGGCTATTTTATGGAGCTTCTGTTTTCTCTTGTGGAGGGTCGTCTCTCGTAATACGGCTGCAATACTCAACGAAACCAACAGAAATCTGGACACCGTTAATGAATAATCAGGACTATCCAACCTAGCTTCATCTACCTACATCTCTGATATCTTTTTCGGAATTACTTCAAGGATACCACTCTTGAGTTCACTGTCCATCTCCTGACGCAAATCGTCATCTAGTAATTTCATCTCGAGGTATCTTTGGATATCCCCCTTCGCTGGCTTGAACAGTATGACCTGTAGTGCTCCGCTATGATGTTCCTTTAGGGCAGCCTGAATATGTGGCCTTCCTGTGACAAACAGTCGAGCATTTTCCGAATCCATGATTATGGAACTTAGCGAGCGAAGGAATTCCGGGCGATTCTCTGCCACACATTCGTCCAAGGCATCTATGCATATAAAGGTACGTTTCTGGGACTTGAGAGCTGCCGATAGTAGCTTGAGAATTTCCGAAACGGAAAGACCTCGACCATCGAAACCTTGTTTTGCCTTTTGAAAAGCAACATCAATCTCCCCCGGAATAACTTCCAACCCACCAACTACTTGTTTCAGGAGACTGGCGAGCATATGGGCTGTGACTTGGGATTTTAGGGTCTGGAAATTGCAGTAAAGATAGGCAACTGATACGTCCTCTCCATCGATCCCGGACAATCTATCAATAACCAGGGAGCTAATATTCTTGTCAGCGATTCATATCCCCTCCAAGGTTTTGTTTACCCTTACCTTAGGTACGTCTTTCCCGCTCCCGGGCCCCCACAGCAAAAGAGAATAGGGTTCACAGATCCATCCTCGCCATCCCGCCACTTTAAAAACTCATCAGTTTCAAGAACCCAATCTCCTATCCCATCTACTCTGCTGCGGCTAACGTCCTGGTGTCTTTTGTCCTGCTGCTTTCCCTGCGACTCGGGCGGAGATAACCACTTCAGAATCTTGAGTTTCCTCTCCGATGATGATTCTATAGGGTAGTTATTCCAAACGTTATTATAGCTATTCTCCACATTTCCGCAATTGGTGTCTCCGGTCCCTCTCAGATTTCCGCTCGTGGAATCGTCCATGATGCCTGAAATCGTTCGCGCAGCACGGGGTCAGTATCAGGCATGAAGAGGATGATAGAATCCTCTAGAGACTAGGTCGTATATCGTACAAATGAGCCCTAAGTAAAGGGGTTGTTGTGCTAGGGGCCGTAATAGGGTCTTCTCACACATCAGAGTGGCTTACCAGCCAAAAAGTCCCTAAAAACGGGTGGGATCCTGGGGTGGGGTGTTCGATCCTTAAATGCCTACCCCACATTAGTACAGTACCAGTGAGAACCTGAAGAATTAGACCATGCGCTGTCCACCACTGGTGGAAGATTCACTCCTCTGGAAAAGGGAGGAAAAAAATAATCCAAAGGCAAGAGATTCAGCCCCACTCAAAGACAAAAAACAAAAATGCACCAATCCCGACCTGGGAGGCAACTCTGATGACACCGCACTTGCTCCAATTATGACCTTTGAGAGTTTCTATGATACTACCATATCGTGCACGATCCCCAATTTCGCAGAAGGCGCAATCATTTCTGCGCCAAGATAAGCCACACCAGCCTTATTTCTTGTGCCGGGAATCCCCTCCTGCTGAAAAGGAAACGGAGTCTGACGGGTTCTGGTCCTCCGACTTCTCTAGGTTTCGCACACTGCGATGGCTTTCCACGGCTGAGTCGTTGAACACCCAAATACCGGCCCACCGGGCGATCGGAAGGTCAAGAGTCCAAGATTCTTCGTTTGTTTTGCGAGGGTTCGGGGAAATTCCATTAGCGAGGCCCGGTTGTATAAGAACAAGGGCGTGGATTCCCAGAGGATTCATTCCTAACATAGGTTCCCGTGTGGGGGAGTTCCATTCTAACGAGGACGACTGTACGAGTAGGTACTTGTAGATTGCACGCCTTGTCCATACACGCAGTCCCTTGGTTGGTTCGTACGGAGCTACAGGCCTAAGTTTTGTAGGTGTCACAAGCGAGGGTTGCGCCCTCATCCTCTGTGCAACATGCAAAACCTAGGAGCCGTACTCGAGTACGGTACCTCCTTAAGCTAGGATTAGACTGCCTCCCTAGCCACCCCAACACCCCCCACCCGGACAGATGCTAATTGGTGGGCGTTGGCTATTATGAGAAAACGGCGGCGGTCAGTGCAGTTGCCACATCTCATCTAATCAAACTAAGGAAATCGCTTGAAACTTTCTTATTTGAGTTTGGCTGTCCTGGTGAGGGGGGTGTCCGGGTAGCTAGGGAAGCTGTCTACTCGAGTACTGAAATCCGGCCAAGCTGTAGCGAATTGTGTGTTGGATGCGGTGTCTATTCACCTTTTCGCGCTTGCACTCGCGTACGGTAGTCCAGTCGGCATCAACCAGTGCCACAAAGCAAAACTTCAACAGACCCCGGACAAGATTATGGATAACCAAAACTAAAGCTGCATCCTATCACTACAGGGTAAGGTACTGGGGAAAAACTACAGTACTTGTCAATTTGCAAAAGTATCTGGATAAGACGCACGCCAAGGCTCCGGGTCATCCGACAGGCACAGGTTTGTTGGGTTTAGTCCCTCGGTATGCGACTTATGGGGATATTGCATTTGACAGGTGTCGGTACGGTTTAGCAGAGCGGTTTGGCCTGGAGGCACTTTTTTTTTTAGAGTTTTTCAGCCTCATTTATCAAAAAGAAACTAACTTTAGGTGTCTTGTCCATAGTTGCGGGTATGATATTTCCAAATACTTGAGCAGTGAATGAAAGCCCGGAGGCAGTTGGTAGCTGCTGTGATCTATTCAAGCGCCTTTTTTATGGGGAAGATCTTGGAGGGTGACAACTTTTGTCTTATGTACGAGTATCATTTTCGGCGGGAGAAAGAGGTAGAAACAGCAGGGATCTAATTAACTCAAATGCTCCCAAACCTCGGACACAGTATCCTGCGGGGAGTGAGCATAGGGCATTACTAATCACAAAATACAGCCACTAGAACGCCAAGATATTATAGACAAGGAAATTTAAGGTTAAGATTGGATTTTTTTTTTTGTTAAATCCGTTGGTATGATTCTAGGTGCTACCTAAGGTACAACCGCTGTATTCGGGAAATATCCCATGGCAATAAAAACCCCACCCTCTTCAGCCAAGGGAAAACAAGTCATCCCAGGTCCCTCTGGTATGGAACCAACCGCATATCCCCAACAAAGAAAGGCACAAGATAAACCTGACAACCTAACCAACAAGAGGCAGAAAACAACAAGAAAACCTTCCTGAACATCTCATGACATTAGAAACTAACCAAGGAAATAATTGAACTGCTACTCTCACCCAACCTTTATCATCTTGGGTATAGGGCCGTGGGCGAGCCCTCCCTGTTTTTTTTCGGGATGTGGGAATCCCTTTCTCGTGAAATGCCTTGCATACCAGCCCAAGAGCGAGGCACCAAGAAAAGATCTAGTAAGTGGAAGGTGAGGCGGTGGTGTAACTAGAGGTAGTACAATACGAGCCATACAGTGCCAGGATAGTCCAACCAAGTTGTTTTCAGGAATGAAGTGAACCTCATGACGGATGTCAAGAGAGGCAGCTAGAGTGACTTTTAGCCCCTTTGGCTAAGGCGAGAGGCCACCGGAGGGGTTGGTATTGAGCTGGTAGTAGGATAGCGGCCAGCACCAAGGTGCCAGCTAAGGTATGGTGTTTTATCCCACGAGGGAGCTATCCCTGCAGTAACGGGGGCACCCTATAGAGAGGTGAACTCAAAGGTTGCGACTGCACCAAACATTGAAAGTAGAAGATAAAGATGAGGTAAATAATTCACTGGAATCAAACGGTAAAACTTAGTATAGTTAAGCTCGAAGCTTCACTCAATTAGCCCACACGAGGAAAAGTTGGTTATCAAAATAGAATGCCAAATGCTTAAACTTAAGTAGAAATCAGATTTAAGCCTCTGACATTCACTACTACTCCGACCTTGCACGAGCACCCGGTCCTGCTCAGGGGTGTCCGATGTCTACCCTCTATCAGGAATTATGCTGCCTGAAGTATCAGACCGGCTCAGGTAGGCTTAACTCCGTCAATAGGATAACAGTTGCTGCAATGCATCTCCAATACAACAGCAGGTGGAAAAACTCTTCCTATTCAAGTCATACCAGTGGCTAACTGTTATGACAACAACTGGAGTCAATACCTACTTGGTGGACTCACTGGCCCAGGGGTAGTTTCGTCTATACATGCTATGCTGAATATCATTTAATCTACACAACTACTCAATGTAATAATTTGACATGCAAGCTCCCCCGGCGAGATGTAGCCGATAGTTGGCTAAGTGGGCGCTACCCATAGCCATCCTCTCGGGACACACTCTACCGTGATAAGACTCGTACCTCTAGAATCCATTGACAACTTATAGTAATGCTACAAATCAAGGGGAGAAGGTCCTGGCTGGTTACTAAGGTATTTGTCCCGAAAGTGCTCTGGCCTCCTTGGACTACCTAAGTACTACTAGGAAGACTACGCTACTACCCACAGGCTAAGACAGACTCCTAGGTGCCGTAGGGACCATATATGGGTGACCCCCATTGTGGCAGTTACCCATACTACCCTTCTATATCCTGTGAAGGACATTCAGTGGGACAGATGGCGACGACATATAAGGTGTTAGGGCAGCTGCTCCAATGACCGCTTTTTACTAGCAAATGAGCAACTATCCAGCCGTCTGCCTATAACGCACTGTCCTAACATTGGGGCCAGACGGGGGTGTTAGCTCAACCCTCCAAAGTTCAATAGTATGTTCGGGCCACCAATGCGCAGGCTGCTGGCCTTTCTACACAGGTGGGCATGCGCCCATGAACATCTAAGAGCTTGTAGAATGTGAGGCAAATGACTTCTTTAAGTTCCAGAATGACTTTGCCAGTGAAGGTAGGCTAACTTGGGTACTTCCTACTGAGTGTCACAAATCGTGACTAAGCAAGAAGGATTTCAGATGACTAATAGTTATTAGTCATAAGGTATGTTTATGTTTCTCGCTATGCAGTCAGTTGACTCATAGTTCTCACATGACTCGCACTCGCATGTCATTGTTATGTTATGATTGGTTGATGTTTCTATGACTCACGATTGTGAGTCATAATAATGTAATGATTTGAGTGCGTGACTCGCATTATGAGTCACGAGTTTCACTCAGGTGACGCACTTAGCGCACCTGACATGTTTTATGATTTGCGATTGATTTAAGGCATGTTGCGCAGTGACTCATTGGAGTCATCTGATGGATTTCGGGTATGACTCGTTATGAGTCATAGGACCGCGTGACTCAAAGTTATGAGTCACCAGGGTTAGGGTTGTTGGCATGAAGGGTCTATATAAGGAGAAGACTCGGTCACAGTAGTTGGCACGAACCATCTCCCCTACACCTCCGGCGATTGAAATCTCAACACCTGGGAAATCATCGTGGGATCCACCACCACCCCCTCTCCTCCCCCTTGATGGCTTCTGCCTAGGGGAGTGATTCTCCAACCCCTTCTCTCCCTTTGGGGTCCACCCCCTCCCCCACGGGGTTCTTGTTCCTGTTCATCGTTGACTCCCGCTCATGAAGTTCAGTTCTCCCCTTTACCCCGCACTTCCTTTGCACCTCGCTTAGGTTTTGCACGGTCGGCATTCTGTCCTCTTCGCTCATGGTCGGCACTGAGCTTTCCAAGCCCTTTGCGAAGTACCTTTCCGTCTCGATTGTGTGGTCCTGTCGGGGAACACTTCGGTTAGTAACTTCAGCACCTCGTCTTCATTTCGCATTCGGAAAAGCATCGGCCGCAGTTACTCTAGTCGGTCGTCTCAAGTGTTCGGACTGTCCTTCCTCCTCACATCCCCCTCCCTTCACCCTCTTGGTCTTCGTCCCATGGCTCGGTTACAGCTACACCCACCCCCCCCGTTCGCACCCCCTCAGCTGGCACCTTACTGCTCCCGTCCTGCGGTCGATCTTCGGTCGCTATACAAAAACCCGTCTCGGTTACGCCCGTCCTCCTGGCCGTCACTAATGCCGCTTTGGCATACCCTCCGGGGACCCCTCACCAGAGTCGCCTCTACACACTATCCTGTCCTGCCATCGGGCACCGCTTCGTGGCCTGGCACCGCTTCGTGGCCTGGCACCGCTTCGTGGCCTGGCACCGCTTCGTGGCCTGGCACCGCTTCGTGGCCTGGCACCGCTTCGTGGCCTGGCACCGCTTCGTGGCCTG
>Ga0307509_10000506_pt1 | contig 66369 bp, 69 predicted proteins | sample 10_EM_MG_FD_202245 | JGI IMG/M metagenome (GOLD analysis project Ga0307509, IMG submission 202245) | Populus trichocarpa ectomycorrhiza microbial communities from riparian zone in the Pacific Northwest, United States - 10_EM | ecosystem: Host-associated > Plants > Roots > Unclassified | place...
TTTCGCTGGGTGGGGAGGGGGAGCGGGGGGGAGGAGGAGGAGGAGGGGAGGGAGCAGGGGAGATGGAGGGGGTGGAAGGGCGGGAGGAGAGGGGGGTTTCGAAGCGCATTTATTTATTTATTTATTTTTGGTTGTGATTGTGGGGTGGGGGGTTTTTTTTTTTCGGGGGAGGGATGGACGGAGGTGAGGTTGGTGGGGTTGAAAGTGCCAAGATGATGGATGGGGATGTACTAGCTGATCTTTTTAATATCCGGACACCTTGGCACAGATTTGTATGTGTCTTGGCGCCAAGGTGTCCGGATACTTTTGAAATCGGCTAGTACCGCATATAGTAGCACTCGAGTACTGTATCGGTACTAGACTTGAGGCGGCTCTCTCTCTTTTTTTTTTTACCCGCCGTTCAGTTCCGGACGGTATTGATCGATACAAGTACAACCCGTCTGACGGCGGTGGTGAGGGGACGAACAAACAAACAAAATAAATAAACGAGCGAACTTTTATAAAGATTACGAACCTATCATACCTACCACAAGAAAAATCACAACGAAGTGGCGAAAGCAATGGCATTCAACCTCCGCTCTTGGATACCCTGGCCCAACAGCGATTCTGCCTCCCCCTCGATACCCCCGCCCCCCCCCTCCTCCTCTTCATCAGTTCCCACACCACCACCATCACCACCCGCCGCCGCCCCAATCCCCGAACCAACCCGCCTGCGCCGTCAACTAACCCTCCTCCTGGGTGGGTCCACCTTCCTAGCCCTCAGCATAGCACTAACCCGCCGCACAATCCACCGGCGCAAACTCTCGCTGGTGCCAAAGTACTACCATCCGAACAACCGCCCGCCCGCCAACCCCCCGAACGGTGCCCTCGACGCTCTGGAAGCTTTGAACCTGGCGACGCTCAACACGCTGAGCTTCGGCATGATGCTGGTGGGCGGGGGGATGTTCGCGATGGATGTGTGCTCGCTGGAGGAGTTGCGGGGAAGGGTGCATGAGGGGATGGGTGGGAAGGATGCGGCGGCTCGGGAGGCTGAGGAGGAGTTTGAGGAGTGGCTTGTGAGTGTGCTCGCGAGAAAGGAGAGGAAGGAGGAGGCCAAGAGGATGGTGGAGAGGGAGGCGAGGGAGAGGGAGGCGAAGAAGAAGGAAGGGGAGGAGTAGGGTGTTGAGGAGGGACATCAGGAACGCGAATGGGATTGATGTTGATTGATTTTGTATATCACAAACTTAAACGCAAGTTTGAAGGGCTAAATGCCAGTCTGTTTGGCGCATTCTTTTCATATTTCTTCCCCCCGCGTATCACTGCAGAATTGGTTAAACCAATTGATGCTACTCCCGAGCTGTTTTTGTACATCTCTCTCTTCCTATCTCGTTTTATACAGCCCCTCTCCCCCCCCCACACACACTCATCTATCCATTTGAATACCAGTAGTAATACAGTAGTGATAGGAGGTACATCATACACGATGCCCTAAAAAAAATAAGGGAAATCACATTGGAATAACCGACCCCAGTCCTCCCATCCTACCATATCAATCTCAACCCATTTCTCCTTCCACTCCAGAAGTCGTCGCTCCTGCCTCACCATCCCCGTCGTCCTCATAAACCTCCTCCCTATCCATAACATATCCCAGTCTAACCGCAACCCCATCCAAATTTCCACTTCTAATAATAGCCTCCAACTTCTTCATCCTCTCGCCGTCATTATCCCTGACCACCACCGCCTCGATGCTCCCCCTCTCATCCAATACTAGCGAGCCCCTCGCTCCGATGGACCAATTGATAACAATCATGCGTACAGGGAGATCCCACTCCACGTTCTCAATCCGATTGGTCCATGGCTCTTGCACGTCTCCTATCCGTCCCATGCTCGTCAGGGTCTGCTCAAGCTTCTCCACAGCGTCGAGGCGTCGTGCGTATAATTGAAGTTTGGTGCGGAGCACACGAGCAAACTTCGCCACGTCGTGTGGATACTGAGTCCGGAGGCTGTGGACATGTAGGAACGGAGGGATCGAGTGTCGAAGGATTGTGTAGGAGGTTGAGGTTAGGGATAGGATTATGTATTGGCGGTTTGTAAATTTTCCTTCTGGGATTTAGCTTTGTTCATAACGAGAGAAGAGGGATAAAAAGGGAGGGGGGGGAAGAGGGGAAGGGGGGAAGAGGGGAAGAGGGGAAGAGGGGAAGAGGGGAGGGGAGGGGATTTACGATTTCCGAAAAGCTCAAACCGAATCCCGACATTGACCTTGTGCGGGGGAGACGGGTCTCGGGAAGTGAATGTCGTTACGCCCGTCATGCGGTATAATTTCTTTAACCGCTCTTTTTGCGAATACCTCGTGTGTGCGATGACGTCGGAGAGGATATCTTCATCGGTGGTTTCTGCCTTCCCATCTAAGGCAGCACTGCCATTGCTGCTGGTCTCGGTCTTGGGACCTACCGTTGATGTGATTGATGTGGGATCCCCGTAGCTCGGTGTAACCTTTGCTTGGGATAGTATGGTCGATATCGGCAGCGTCGAGCGGTATGAGAGGAGCTCTGCTGTCAGAAGGCTTTTACGACGTTCGAGTTCGGTGAGGCGCGCCTCGATTGTAAGGAGATCGAAGTCCTCTACTGAGGAGAGTTCATTCGATTGAGATGGCATGATTTTTTTGTCTCGTTTGACGGTAATATTTGAGGTGGGTAGGTGGTGTGTGGTGGTGGAGGAGGGTGTGGAGGGGAGGAGAGGAGGGGGTCTGTAAAGTAGAGTAGGTATGATAGCGACGACAATGGTGGGAGGTGGTCCGGAGGGTGATTGTTTGTTTACGTAGGCAATCTTTTCCTTTTGTGTACAAGTACTTGTACTTGTACAGGTACGGTAGGTACAGCTTGGCAATAAACTATGCGAGTACGGTATGATACCTGAGCAGATCGAGGTATGATACAATAGAACCTAACACAAATATCATGCCAATATACAATAATTGAAAATCAAGAGCATGGAGCAGGTTTGTATAGTACAGTGCTAGTACAAGCGCTGTGTTTTCAAGAACATAAGCATGGTGACCATCTCAATGAGGCTCTTAGACATTCCACCATCCTAGTATTTCTTATGCATGAGGCAACTTACAGTTATTAATAATATGATCCAAAGTGCAATTACAGTAAATTACAGTGAGTGTGAATGCTTGTGTTCATATTCAGCTGGCCAGCCTGTCTGTCCCGCCCATGAGATACGCCCTGCAAAGGTAGAATACGGCATGGCACTCCATCATAACCCATGTTGCAGGAATGTAATGGTTGAAAAAGGATTGTTGTAGGTCTTATTGTGCTCGAGTTGGTAATTCATGCAATATTATGATACTGCACGGCTTCACTTGGGGCGTTGACGGGGGAAGTTCTTTATTTTAAGACCTCCATTCCCGGTGCCGCATATTCTTGGCGTCCCAAGCAGGGTATGATGATGATAAGCTCAGGGGGATTCTTGGTTCCTTGCTCCCCCGGAGAAATCACCCTGGACTCCTGCTCAATTCTGGTGGACTCCAAACACTTGCAACACTACTAAACAGAACGTGAGAGGGAGTGTGTGTGTGAAAGAGTACGAGAGGAGAGTGAAAGTGCCAGATGTCCCTTTAAACAAGGCCAAAAGGAACTGAGGCAGAAACAAGCTTGAATGCTATTGCTACCGGTATTATACTCTTTTCTGTCATTCTCTCATCCCATCACTCCGGAACTTCCATGATACTCATCCCCCCCCGGTGTCATCCTAGGCATAGCCTTGACAGTGACAAATTCTAGAAATAAAAGGAAAGAAGGGGAGAAGAGGGAGAAAAAAGACTGTGGAGACTTGAGAGCTATCCCAGGACCCTTACTGGTCCGTTCCTTTCTTGGTGGCCGCCACTCCTTTCCTCTTCCCGCCACGAACGAGGAGGACATCTGTTCTATTTCCCTTTCTGTTCTTAGCTTATGGTTGTCTGGTGCCCCCCCACTTACGGTAACCTAACCCCCTCCCCCCGAAGCCAGTCTGCCTGTGGTGGTGCATGTCTCCAGCACCTCTTTCAGAGTCCCGCGATCCCCTTCTCCCCCTCACCTCCTCATCCTCATCCACGACCCGAGCTCACCGGTCCAATTCCTTCGCCGAGCATCCCGACGACTTTGAACTCGAAAACATATACATAGACGACTCTAAAACATATTATAGCTCGGACGACCCGGCCACTCCCTCCTCACCAATGACTCGCAGTCGTAAAGACCGCCATCACAACAACGACCGCTCGTCCTCGGCAAACATGAACTCATCCTCGTCCGTTGAGTATCGGCGCAAGAATGCCTCGGTGGATGGTCACGATCTGCTATCACCCTCCATGCAGACGGAAGCCTTGTTACAGCGGGAGTCGTTCTCACTCGATGATGACCATGAGAAGCAGGCATCCGCCTCTCTGAAAGATCTATCGCCGCAGGATCAGAGGAACTTTGCTTTGCTAGTTCTACTCTACTTTCTACAGGGTGTTCCCATGGGTTTGGCGATGGGCTCAGTACCTTTTTTGCTGAAGAGTAGGCTCTCATATGGGGAGATCGGAGTGTTTAGTTTGGCTTCCTATCCTTACTCCATGAAACTGCTGTGGTCACCTATAGTCGACGCGATATGGAGCAAGAGAATGGGAAGGCGGAAGAGTTGGATCGTGCCTATACAAACCCTTAGTGCGATAATGTTGCTGTGGCTAGGAGCAAACGCGGATAAGCTTATGGCCGAGGCCAGTAGCAAACTGTACACTTTCACGTTTGTCTTTTTCTCACTGGTTATGCTTTGCGCGACGCAGGACGTTGCCGTAGATGGTGAGTTTTCCCCTGGATTTTCCCAGATTCAAGAAAGGCCTGTGCGCTAAGACAAGCATCCTACAGGTTGGGCTCTGACTTTACTTTCCGTCGAAAATCTCTCGTATGCTTCAACCGCCCAGACAGTCGGTCTTACCGCTGGACAGTTTCTCTCATTCACCGTATTCTTGGCGTTCAACTCCCCAGACTTTGCAAATCGCTATTTCAGGACGACACCATCCGACGTTGGGCTCTTCACCCTAGGTGGATATCTCACATTCTGGGGGTGGACATACCTCATCGTGACCCTCGGATTAGCAGTCTTCAAGAAAGAGGAAAAAACCAGTAATCGTGATGGGCTGGTTAGCGTCTACAAAACCATGTGGAGAGTTATCAAGCTCAAACGTGCATTCCCCCACCTCCCAATACCCTCCCCCCCCGTATTAATGCTAACGAACAAGCACAGACGTCCAAACCTTCATAATAATCCACCTAATCGCCAAAATCGGTTTCCAAGCAAACGACGCCGTAACAAACCTTAAACTCCTCGAGAAAGGGTTCACACAGGAAGACATGGCCCTAACAGTCCTCATTGATTTCCCCTTCGAAATCGGCCTAGGCTACTACGCCGGAAAGTGGTGCGCATACTTCCCTCCTATGACTCTCTGGATGTGGGCTTTCATCGGCCGCCTGGTGGCGGCAGTGCTAGCGCACATCACCGTCTGGATATTCCCAAGAGACGGCGTCGTTGAGTCCGGCTACCTCATGGTTGTGATCGCGGAACACATCTTTTCAACATTCGCTGCCACAGTAATGTTTGTCGCTGTATCCGCTTTCCACGCTAAGATTGCCGATCCGGAGATTGGAGGGACTTATATGACCTTACTCGCAACGTAACTACTCCCCTTGCCCCTCTCCCTTCCAATGATGCTAACTAGCTCCTCAAATAGCGTAAGCAACCTCGGTGGCACCTTTCCTAGAATCTTCGTCCTAAAACTAGTCGACGCTTTCACAATTGCGACCTGCGTGCCACTGCCCGATGCCAAAACCCCCTTCGAGCCCTTTTCATGTGCCCTCGAGGGCGACAAGAAACTGTGCAAGGACCAAGGCGGCGTATGCAGTATCGAGCAGGACGGATACTACATCACCAACGTGATTTGCGTCATTATCGGCGTGGTTACATTCTGGGGGTACATTAAGCCCGCCGCGACGAGGTTGGGCGCGTTGCCGTTGAAGGCCTGGAGAGAGGCTAGTGGGTCCAGGTCACCGTAGGGTAGACAAGGAGGGGGGAAGTGTATTATATGACTTTTTCTTTGTTTTTTATGTTTTTTTTTGGCTCTCAACAGGAAGAGGCTTTTCTTGAATAGGTGGGATTCGATATGATAGATTCCGGGTGGGAGCGTGGGTTGGGGGTGTTGCGTTATACCAGTTGGAAAAAAAAATATAAACTAAGAAGGAAGCAAGCAAGTGCGACACCAACGATATTTGTGACACGCATCTAAAGTATCTAGATTTTTATTTATTTTTATTTTTATTTATTTATTTTGCAAAAAGCAGGGATATGTCTATACTAGATTCCGTACTCTAGTATGATAATTAGATGGGTAAGCTAGTTTGTTGGTTGGTTGGTTACCATTATTACTATCACATATAACACTCACAAGACATCACTCGGGGTGGAAGGAAGTAAGTAAACGTTATAATACCGGTATTATAGGAATAAGACGGTTAAGTTGGACAGAATACGGTTATCCCCCAAAGTTCCTATATATATATACCCAGCCAGCCAGCGTACACCTCACTACCCCCCAGAAACATCTCATCACCGATCGCAAAACGCTCTTTAAATAATAGCATCGCAAATCTTGATATTTGTATGAAAATACTGTAAATGTGGGAAGGGGAAAAGGGCGTCCAAGAGCCAGAAATGACTTGGTGAATAACTTGCCACTTAACTATAATACCTACCTACCTACCTGCCTAATGGAAGAAGCGGAAATAGAATGGAAATAAAAAAACTCTGGCAAGTATTGTAAGCAAATACGGTAGACGCGATGATTAGTGCGGGGGGGGGGGTTGGGTTCGGATCTGTGATAGGGATAGAACTACGATAGCCAGCCCCCCCCCCCCTCCTGGAAGAAAAGAAGACTGGATAATATACCGCAGTCATTTCCTACGCTCTATAAAGCGTGCCCCCTCCCTCCCTCCCTCCCTCCCTCCCTCGTACACCTATAACTGTGTATACTGAAGGATTGTGAAAAACATCAACGGGAAATCATACTCGGGTCCGTAAAGTCAGAAAGAAGAAGAAAAAGTCCTTCATTGCAATACTCATTTACTCTCCTTTCTCAACAAATTAGATCCCCCCCACCCTCGCACTTGCCCTTTCCTAGATTTCATGTGAGAGACTATCGTCTATAATACATACATATATACTGTAGATAACTAACACGAATTATCATACGTTCCCTGACAGATGTGCCCGCCTACTGTATGTGTATATACAGGTGTGTGTAATACGGATATAGCCTGGATTGTGCTGGTGCTGTTGTGGGGATGGTGTGATGTTCGATTCGATCCGTCGGGCTGGGGGGTGAGCGGTGTTTGTATGGTATGATATGATAATTATGATATGACGCGCATGTAGGGGAGCTGTTTGTGCTCGCTTTTATTGGTGTCATTGGTCATCACTCGGTCTGCGGCTCTGCGGGAAGGTGTGCCAATGCTGGTGGTTGTTGGACTTGGGCGTTGGATAGACTACCGTATGGGTTTCCCCGCCGGTCGAGAGGGGAGTGTATTGGCGCAGAAGGACATCCAAGTTAGGGCCCTACTCTAGTGGTGGATGAATTTTCTCTGCCACTATTCACTCACTATTCGGAAGACATCTCTACGGCATCGCACGAGCTTAGGTCAAACGTCAAGAAAGAGCCCAATCCCGGTGAAGCATTCAGAAAACAACAACAAAGAGAGTGGAAAAATTAGATACAAACAATAGCTAGTAGCCCTCACTTTCTCCGCTTTCTGTCTCAACATACTCCCCTTCCTCTTCGTCTTCCTCGCCATCCTCCCCCATGTCGTTCTCTAAGAAGTCTACTTGGAGCTTTGCATTGTAGATTTTTGGCTTCCCACCAGGGCTATTCCAACTATGGAGGGTGACGGTGCCGGTTGAGAGGCCGAAGCCGTTCCAGCTGGTAGCTATTGAAAGGTGTTAGTTTAACAAGAACCTAGTTGGTGTCATGGAGTATAGCTTACTAGCAAGAACCGGGGCACTCGGATGCCAACTAACATCTCTTACGCAAGTCCTCCAATCTATTGCACCGTCACCCCAATGGTATGCGTTATGCATAAGATCGGAGTCCATCGGCCGAGAGCCGATAGTCGCAGCGTAGACATCGATTGTTGCCGCTTCGGTTGCATCAATGTTGTAGATTTTGACTTTGCCGTCAGCAGAGCCGGTGTAGACGTAGCGGGACCCGGTCGATGTTGGCGGGGAGAAATGGCAGCGGATAAGCGTCTTAAGTACACTGTGGCCTCTGTAAGTGACAAGACTGCAATCATCAGGGTGTTTTGTAGGTGGCTCGGTATATCTGTGTTTGAGTTAGTGATCATATTTCATGAATCGGGAGATTGATGTAAACACACCGATCTCTACGATAATCAAAACCGGTACCGTAATTTTTGTGAGCCATAGAATCAAATTTTTCCTTCTCCATCATTTTTCTGCAGCTGTTAGCTCAAGGGCTCAGTCGAGTGGGCTGTATACAATAATCACTTACCTTATATCCCACAATTTCATCGTCTGATCCTTGCTATTTGAAAGCACATATCTCCCATCTCCCTTGCTGTCAACATATGTCAAACCTTCCGTATGCCCGACAAAGACTCCCACTTCCCTCCCATCCGCCATACTTCTTCGATCCCAAACCTTGACTGTGGTATCATCAGAGCCAGAATAAATAATGTGAGGAGAAGCCCTATCGCCATAGCAGACAGCGTTAACATCCTCCCCATGTCCCCCGAGCCTAAGAACCGGTGTTCGTGTCTCAATATCGTATACATAGAGACAACCATCGTTCGCACCAGCAACGATCTCACGACCATCCCCGGAAAATCTTATGGACCATATCTGTGCCACGTATTAGCAAGAACCAAGACCCGAAAAATTACGGTAGACAGGCAAACCCCATAACGTGGATCCATAGCATTCCGATTGTAATTTCTGCTATTGCTGAATTCAAGCGGGTGCATCTCATCGTCCTCTGGAACAGTACTAGCTAAGCATACCCGAGTTGTAATACTGCTGTATGCTAGATGGCGATTATCAGGTGAAAGCGTAGCATCGGTAATGGTCCATCTTCCGCCAATGTAGTCTACGGTTTTGTAATACTTCCACTGGTAAGGGTTCGATGTATCATACATGCGCACTCGAAAGTCCTGAGAGCAGCTGTAGAAGAAGTTTCCATCCTCAGAAAATTGGCCAGAGTAAGAGCGCCTATCGTAGTGCGCTATGAAATCAGCATTGGTGGACGGCACCATTGACTTTAACATACATTAGCAGCCATACAAGAAACTCGATAGAGGGGAGGATAGCCAAACTCACTTGTGCCACTAATTGATTCAACCTCCTTTCGCGGCCGCCAGTGTAGTATCCAAGTTCCCTTTGTAATAGAAGTTTGCTAAGTCTTGTTTTGGGAATTGATTTATTTCTCACTCCTGTCGAGTCTCCCTCGCTCTCCCAGCTCGGGCGTCTCGTAAAATCATCCTAGAGATAATTAGCTGTGGCCACTCAACTAACCAGGCTGTGCCGAAAAGCGCACTGATCCGAATTCCCCAGACTTCATTAGCTTCCGCCCCTCGAGGTTCGGCACGGGATCGACATCTTCCCCACTCCTCAAACTGGCTCTGCGCTGTCGATATCCAGGGAAGCTTCTACCTGCACCAGAAGCGAGTATCAAGTGTCCGATGCGCAACGGTGAATTTCCAGTGAGTAAATAGGCCAGTCGTCGGGCTTGTTCAAGTGTAGTTCCGCCGGCAATATCATCTTCCTCCTCCTCTTCACCTATATCTTGCTCCAATCCCGATCCAACTGGATGGAAAACGAAGAACTCGTCAGCTACAAGATTGGTCGGGGGTGACCGATTAACTCCGGAGAGAGAAGCTACCTTCTTCACCCTCAGAGTGCGAGCTTGATGGCTGATAGTCCATGTCGTCGTCTGCAACTTCGCCTTGATGGTAATTGTAGGCAAACCTCGTGTAGTAAAAAGGTGCCGAGAGGAGAGGAAGGGAATAGAATGGGGTGTGGGTGTAGAAGGCGGGGTCGGAGTTTGGCTTTCAATAATGTCCAACCCCGGCTCAAATCAATGTTCGCTGCTTGAATTTATCACGGTACGGTATGTGCCGATGTTAGGCTGGTAACAGTACCGGTACTGTGTGGTAATGGAGGGGTTTGATTCATTATCTCCGACTATCTCCCTGCGGCCGCCAGCTTAAGGTCGGAGTGCTTGGACGTAGGACTGCGCCTATCATCCCATGTATGATAAGAATAGGATGCATAGCAAGAACCGGAACAATCGAGCCTCAAGCCAGGACGCTGGAGTTGCTCCCCAATAAGGGCCCAGCGGAGGGCAGAAAGCCAATCCCCCCCCCCGGGGCCACTCCCCCACCTATAGCCAAAGAGGGGAGTTCTAGACCTCTGGGCCTGAGGTTCATTTATTCCAATTCTTACGGTATCCGTGGTTCATCACAGGACGGTCAAGGTTACACACGGGGCTCAAAGGCCAAACGAAACAGGAAAGCTAGAGCCTTGTGGAATTCGGAGACATCGACCGGGCCAGGTCGGGGTACCATACAGAGAAGAAGATCAGCATGAAAGATTTGGAGTACTCATCTCTTTCCCTCGTTCATGATACAAGTATATATGTGCTGGTATCTGAGAGAATACTCGCCCGAGCGTGTTCTGGGGTGAATTGTTCGCACATTTTCGAGCAGTCAGTCCATCATGCTGTCCGGGGAGTGGTACTGAAAGGTATATAGCATAGTATCGGTATTGGCAGTCTATAGTACTATGTAGCGGCTCACTCTCCCTAGATCTACGGTTTAGTACAAAGGGCGATAAGGTTCCCCTCCGGAGGAGTTTCAGCAGTGCCGGGACAGTATTCACGCCACGCCCGTGGCCGAGACAGTTTTTCCGGGTGTTATTATCTACCATTGTCACCATTCTGGGACGGTGCTGGATTACGGCGCATCAATCATGGCCCAGCACCCGATGTGCAATTCAGAGCTCCCGGTCTAACTCTACTTGAACTCCGGTATTCAACCGCATGTAGTCAAAAATTCCCTTCTCTGGAAAGCGCGCTAAGGACACGGCGAAAACATGGCCCCTTTTCTTCCCCCGAGACAGACCTTACTGAGAGGGGAAAACCCAACGACATGGTCAGTATTACACATATCGGTACAGTAAGATGAATCGGAAAACAGGGGGAGAAGCGAAAATTCTGTGGTAAGAGAGAAATACTTGCATATCATTGGTCGGGAGGACTTTGAGAAAGCATCTAGTAAGTCAAATGGAGAGAATCTGTTAGAAGGGCTCCAGTAAATATGCAGATTTTATATTCGCCACAAGCTTCCCACTGGATCTCGCTTCCCCCTGTTTTCCGATTCATCTTATTGGTATGTGTATACAATCATTTAAGTTTTCGCTTGTACGGTGCTGTGGAGAAAGGTATTACACATCGCTCCTGTCTGGACAAAATCAACTTTATCTAATGCTTTGGAGGGGGAGGGCGCCTGGAACGAAGGGGGATTACCAACCTGAAGCCATCATTGCTCATCATTTGGGGTGCTACTTATACGATTTGAACTTTCTGGTTAAATCCCCATATGATATCTCCTCTAATCCCGGTGCCGACAGGCCCGATAATCGTACGGAGGGCTGGTGGTTATGTCTCCCTGGGCTGTGCTGTATCATGTGTGTGTGTGTGTGGGGTGTGTGCTTGTAATTTCTAGTTCGGTGATCTGTACCTGAGGCTCCAAATGGGTATAATACTCTATCTATACTGTATCATGAATGAATGAGTAGAAGGTACTGGTAGGGACGGACTGGTGATTGTGCTCAGCGAAGCTTATCTTTGTTCCTCGAAAGATTGCTGGTCCGCAGGTTCCCAGCGCGCCGCCACATCCGCCCTGAAACTATGCGGCGCACCCTTCCGAAACGTTTAAAGCATTCGAATTCGGCTCACCCAAAGCTAATTAATTGGTCACACGGATCATCTAAAGGCATCTGGCCATCTCAAATAACGACGGCTCAGAAGGACACAAGCTATCTACTTGCAGACAGGATACCGGTAGTACTAGTACTTTGGTTTCCCCTTGGGCTTCCGGGTAACGCTGCTCTTAACTTTTGCGCCGACCCGAATCGGTTTACGGTGTTAGAAGGGTTGCTTGTCCGGATTCTACTCGAGTAGTAATTTCAGTGCAGAGCCTGGCTACCGGTATTACCAGCAACCGTTGCTCGTGAGATGTACCGGTATCTCTTTAAACCGTAAAGAAGGGTTCTGTGTTACTATGGACGAGTAGGATACGGTAACAACAGTAGAGTGTCACACTGGTTTCACTAGACGAAAGAGATAAAGGTATTTCTAGGCGAATGTGATGTGTGGAAAAATAATTGGGGGGGGGGGGCAACAATTGTACTGTACCTACGAGACCCGAACCATGGCAAGACTTTTGCGCCGCATCGCAGGCAGAACTCATGCATACAGCGGGCTCATGTACAGTACCGTGCTGTACTCGTATAGCAATACCGGTACCGGCATACTCGAGTACTACCGGGAAACTACTCTCTCGCGTACCGGTATCGTGCCGGTGAAAGATTCCTGGCAAATAGTCACGAGTGTTGAAGTGTGGGCGTTTGAGCTAGTACTCGTACTGGGACGGTAGGTGGGTAAGAATAGCTTTGTATCTGTGAAAGCAGGGGCGTGCAGGGGCTTTTTGCTGAGAAAGCAGTAAGTCAGGGTAGAGATGTCAAATGCGACGCTTTTGCCCCTTCACAGCTTTGGATATTGGTACAGGCAGTCATGGTTAACGCTCAAGTGTGGATGATTGGAGAGGCGTGATGTCCTAGAGTTGATTACAGTAAGCTACCGTAGGTGCTGAGCTCAATGGCGGGGACCATACTGTATTAGAAGGGCCTAGTTGAAGCTGAACACTCTGTACTTGTACTCGAGTACTCGAGTATGGGGGATTGCTGCTGCCTTAGCTACCGTATCTAAGTTGGGTTCCGCTACGCGGGCAGACTGTCTTTGCCCAGGTATGATACAAGCATTAAGATGGGGGTTTCTTTCTTTCTTTTCTTCGAGGAGGGGTGAACCATGACGGTGGGAAAGAAGACGGGGCCAGCAGGAGGGCGAGAGGTTGGTCGTCCGGTAATTGATCCGGGGGAGGCACGTGCAGTGCAGTGCTACAACACTGCATTACAGTATCTTTCCCAGCAATGGCTTTCTTCTTTCCCTGCTTACTGTAAGGATACGGTAGCTAGACTACCGGTACCGGTACCGTAGTATGAATGATTCCAACTGTTCAACCCCGTCCATCGTCCACTAATGCCACACCCAGTGAATTAATTTTCTTGGCCGCTGTTGATTTCAAGCTCCGGGATTAGTGTTGGCTCGGCCTTGGGGGAATTGGAGGCCTAGAATTTCATCCTTTACATTTGCTAAGTAATATAGCTCGAGATACTGATGCTAGCACTGTACTCGAGTATCTATTATTTACAATCCATCCCCCCCCCTGGTTTTCAATATTATTATTGCTTCTTTTGTACTTTTTTTTTTTTGCCTGTTCCTGGTATCCGTACTTGCATCAGTGCCTGGTTGTCTGGGATTCTGTGACCTGCATAGTCGTGGAGAGGGTGCTGGAGCCGCGACGCGCTTTCCTAAAAAGGAAAAGAGAAGAATAGAAAATACAGGAGGGAAAAGAACTTAGCTAGGAGGGTGAGCACCTACAGTACCATACAGTTCCCATCTCGTGCAGCTTATAAGCTAAAGGTCAGCCCATACGTCCTGACTCCTTCCCTCCTCTCTCTCCTTCTATCTTCTCCCTCCTACATCCCACCTCCAACCTCCCCATCTCTTCCCCCCTTACCAACCTATAACAGCTCTACACCCTTCAAGCATCCGTGCAAATACAAACTCTCTAACAGCAAAATCAGTCACAATGGTCGCTCGTGTTCAACATCCTGCTCCTGCTTTCAAGGGAACTGCCGTCGTTGATGGTAGCTTCGAAGGTGAGTTTGTTATCCACCCCTCTGAGAGATGTCACCTTCCCGAGGGGCCTAAGCAATTTCCCGAGGAGGTGACCCCTTGACCTTTCTTTATTTCCCCCTTCTAGGTGATACAAGGCTTAGGGATGCTAACTTGCCTTCGATAGAAATTTCTCTTGAGGATTACAAGGGAAAGTGGCTCATCCTTGGATTTATCCCTATGGCCTGGACTTTTGTTTGGTATGTAGCCTCCTTCGTGAGGTTTGAGCACTATTCCGTGGAATCAGTTACTAACTCTCGCTTTGCCATATATTCAGCCCGACTGAAGTTAGTCGGCCCTTCTACACCTATATGTCAATTGAGGGTTTAAACTAAATATTATCTACAGATTATTGCTTTCTCTGATGCTGCCAAATCTTTTGAGGAGCGTGGTGCCTCAATTGTCTTTGCTTCTGTTGATTCTGAGTATAGGTTAGTGCAGTCGCACTTTATCCAAGTCAAATTTGGTGTTAGCCTTGTGGTTATAATGGTAGCTGACGACGCCACAGCTTGCTAGCTTGGTCCAGTACAGAACGTAAAGACGGAGGTCTTGGGAATGTCAACATCCCCTTGTTCAGCGACAAGAACCATAAGCTTGCTAAGGATTATGGAGTTTTGATCGAAGAAGATGGAGTGGCCCTTAGGGGTTTGTTCATTATCGATCCCAAGGGAACGATTAGACAAGTATGCACATATGACCTGATCAGCTATCTTTTTTTAGTGACTAATGTGGATAATGGTTAGATCACTATCAATGATCTCCCCGTGGGAAGGTCCGTCGATGAAACCCTTCGCCTTGTCGATGCTTTCAAGTTTACTGAGAAGGTATGATGAGACTTCTGTCGTCGATCCGGTATATGGGAACTGACATAGCACATCAAGTACGGCGAGGTTTGCCCAGCCAACTGGAACCAAGGAGGCGAAACCATCAAGGCCAATCCCAAGGAGTCAAAGGAATACTTCAATAAAGTCCATGGTTAGATATTAGATCCGCTTGGCAGTGGTGGAATCACTTTCATGGATTTGTCGAAGAAAAAAGAAAGAAGAAAAAAGGAGGAAAAAAGGAAAGAAGCGTGCATAGGAAGCGGTTGCTTGTATCGTGCTAGTCCCCACTCATGTTAATAATTTCCCCTTGGATCTACCGGTGAACCCGGAGGTCTTTGTGGAACTTTTTTTTCCTTCTCTTTCCTTGTCCTTGATTTTTTTTTTCTTTCTCGAAAATAAAACTTGTTTTCCAAAAGACTTTTTCGTACTTTGACACCTTGGGGAGTTTCTTTGGTCCTTTTATTTACTTATAGTAAAGGAATTGGGGGTAAGGAGGTACTGTTTCCACAAAGATTAGACGAGCAATCTAATACTTTCATACTGTGAATGCTTTATTATGTGACCTGAAGGTCCCTGGGATTGAGCGTTGCCATTAACCTAATCATTCGCATCGAGCGTCTTATATAGGGCCGGTCTATATCTTGTTCCAATACTGCAGACAGGGGTATGATAGGATGACTGTTAGGGTATCGGCAGATCAACAACATGTCTGCAGTGGTGCACTTGTGGTAGAGATTTTGGGCCATGAATGATGGGATGAGAAGCAGGACACAAACGAACACGGAATGGTGACCCGAATCGTACTAGAGTGCTGATGGGAATATGTGGCTTCCACACAAGGGGCTTTTCTGTGAGATGTGCTTTTTGTATAATACTAGTGGTACTACTCGTAGCAGAGCGCCATATTGTCCTAATTATTTACTCAGGATATTGTGCTTACGAGCATCAAATACACAAAATCAAGTTTCTTTTTTGTGAAAAGGATGAAATGAATTGTTTGTGCTTGAGCTTGCTAGCTAGTTGAGAGAAAAGAAAAGAAAAGAAAACCAAGGGGAAAAGGCTATCGATCATATCTCGTAATCTCATGTCTCATGCCGTTTGTTAATGGCTCTCATTTCAATCCCGTCCTATCCCATACTATCCAATTCTGAAGCTCGGACCTAGGTCCTCCTCCATGAGTGCAAAGAGAGCGGGGGGAGGAAGGGAATGAAGGGAAAGGGGGGAAAGAAGGGGAGAAGCAAAACGAAAGCAAAAAAAGCAAAAAAAGCAGGTTGGTATCCCTCGAAAAGTGAAAAGAAACTTAAAGGTGAACGAATGTGCAACTTGAAGCCTGAGTTGGCTGTGTCCTACCTCCCCTCCACCTCCTCTAACTTCTAGATAAGGTTAACTTCACCGTGGTATATGGTGTTGCTATCGGGGGAGGTGGTGTTAATGATGGTAGTGGTAGGAGTGGCGGGGGTGTTGGTGGTGGTGACATCCTCAGGATTGGTTTCGCGTTGGGATATCCCCAAACTGCTCTCTCCGTTCCAAAAGTTGTCGGGTATGTCGTTTCCATTCCCCTGGGTTTCTGGGGTGGTGGTAGCGACTGCATCATCGTAGATGCCATGACGGTAGGTGCGCTTCTTCTTGCCCATGCGACCTTCGAGTTCGTCAGTGACAGCAGCGGCCGGTTTGAAGTCTACCGGGCTGCCGTCTAGTTTCCCGAACGGGTATTCCCGGTTCGCAATCCTACTCAACGCTCTTCCAAAGAGCCAGGGGAATGAAATTAGGGGCATGTCTCTGGCTTCGTCAATAGTGAATTCCGCCAGTTCTTCCAAACCCTTCGCGCCCGCGGGGATCTTTCCCTCCCCTTGTGCCTTTTCATTCCCGCTGGCCCTCCTGATGGCCCTCTTTGCCGCTTCCTTGACTTTTGCAGCGAAAAATTTCTTCTTCGCCTCCGCCATTTCCTGATGCGTCACAGAATACATGGCTGCAATAAAGGGGCCTAAAATGATATCATCTTTGCTGGCGACAACTTCGTATATGATCTTCTTGAAGGTGTCCTTCAATCCGTCGCAAATGTTAGCAATGTCTTCGTGGAATTTATAATCCTTCGTTGCCATCGAATGGTGCATGATAAATGTAGATATGACCTCGAACTCGGTATGGATATCGTGTTGGGCCATTATGCGGCGCATTGCCGCATCGTATCGAATTTTGATTGCCTGTGCAACCTCGAGTATTTCCTCATTAAGAGTATATGCGTTGAGGATGCGATCATCAAACTCTAGTTCGAAGGCGGGAACAAAATCGATTTTCGACACGGAATCGTACAAGACCCCTAGGATCTTGTCAGAGCGATAGGTTTTCTCGGGCTCCTTTTCCATAAAGTGAGGGAATGTCTTTCGGCGGAGCTCGGGGGGCATGATAGCTGGCTCCCCTGACTTCACATAGTCGACTGCGTCAGAGTGAAGGATCGCAAGTCGGAAACCTATTGATTTTAGCACACTATGAAGGAATAGGAATAGGTGAGCTAATTTACATTCGTCGGACTTCACCCCTTCGTCAAGCTTATCTGCCCATGCGAGATGAGCATTGGCTATGGTGCCTAGTTTGTCGTTCTTCATATAGTTGACGAAAAATTTGGTAATATCACCAATCTCAACGTCGCGCGCTAGTTCTCTCGGTGCCTGTGCTGAATAGCTCATTGGCTCGTAGTTGCTTATACATGAGGTGAGTTTTTTGTCCCAAATTATAACGTAATCGTCCCCATCCAGGTCACCTCCAGAGAGCATATTGGGTAAGTCTCGATCTCCCTTCTGCGAAAATACGACAACGTTATGCAAATGGTGTAGCTCTTTGGCGTTGACAGCCATAACCTTGCGAACATCACCGGGGTGTAGAGAAGGATTTCGCGCAATCACGCATGGCCCCTCAATTATTCGGGATTCCCCGGGCCGGTCTGGGTCGGTGACCTGTAGAAAGATTTGAGGGAGTGAGGTCTCCGAATTGTCTGCTTCCTCCGCGGACCCCCCATCCTGAGAATAATAGTAGCCATCGAGGGTCCCAGTCTCATCGACTACCCCAAGCACAAATGCACCCTCTTCAATCATTATCTTGGCTTTCTCTTTCAGGTATTTGATGGTCCATGCCCGCCAAAGCTTCAACATAGACATGACAAATGGCTCCCGTCGCCTCATGAACCCTGCACGGATCATAGCCGCAATGGCCAACGTAGATTCGTTGGGGTCGACGTTTTTGCAAAGTAACCTAACCGCAACCCCCGGATCAACCATCGCTTCCTCATAGGATTTCAGCATAAATTGAAGTTTGTCTTCGAAATAGCGGTCAGGAGCGCCCAGACTAGTCAGTACGATGATCAATTGTCGATTGAGGGCAGCGGTCGCAAACTTGGACCAGCGTATAACCTCCAGAATGTTATGCTTGGCCTCAAATTTGAGCTGACTAGGCCGGATGTAGACTTCGCGATGGTTGGCGTTCGGGCTAACTGCCAAGACGCCCTTGCGACCTCCAAGCCGGAATTGAAAGCATGAGGGGGCAGGCTCCTTGTCGACCAATTTGAGATGAAGCTCAGTAGTGATCAAAAGTGCCAAAAATTCAGAAATCTTTCCAACTCCATCGGAGAAGTTGTACCCTTCGGCATTCACAATGTCTTCAGTAGTGCGAACATCAACTCGTACTCCACTGATTGCACGAGTGGTAGCTAGCATTAAGAGATCAAATTAGCAGGGCCGCTATCGAAGGATGTAAATATACTTACAGAAGCACTGGCCGAGTCTTGCGGCGTGTTTTGCAACTATCCTAATCTCCTTGAAGCTTCCCATCCATGCTCTAATGTCTGCCGCAGAGAGGTGATCAGTCGAGGCAAAGAAATATGCACCATGTTCGCGGATTTGCGAATTGCCAAAAGCTAGAAATTCAAACTTTCGATCGCCGATGGTTATGCCATGGTCCAAGGCAGCTTTAACACGGGTAAAAACCTCATGCATGGTTTTTTTGTCCGTGGAATTTATGCGGCCCTGGAGAGGGTTAGTGTTTCTGTTGTGGGTAAAAGGTGCTGGGAATATACCTGAAATTTTTCGTCGACGAACTGGACTCTCAGGAACCTGTCTATGTGCTCAGAGTATTGCCTCACAACCCTATTGGTAATCTCAACGGTAGGCGTAGAAAAATAAATCGTCGATGGGGTTACATTGGCTTTTCTAAGGAGTTGGCAGTGATCAGGAAGCCTTAAGTGAATTGTACTCCTGGCAACCCCTTGAATGTCAAAGATATCCATTGGGTCATAATAGCGGACTCTTTTCTCCGCAACGTGTTCCAAAAGTGATATAGCTTCTTTAACAGGAAGCGCTGCTAGGCGGTCGATGAATTCAGACTTGATGTTATACTCGCTTAGGCAATTATGAGAAATGCAGACCTCAAGCTGATAGCGAACCGGGTAGGAAAGAAGGGGGGACGAAGCCTGGTGGAGTTGGTCCAGGAAAGAACCCGAGGGCTGAATACGTTGGATGCCGATGGAGTCCCAGATAGGTTCAGTTTTCTTGGATAGAGTCTTGAAGTCCTTTCGGACATTTATCTTGATGTTGAAGTCTTTCAACGCGGAAGCCATGTCGTTAAAGCCATCAGACTCAGCCTCCTTTGCCCCTACTTCGAATCTATAAGTAGTCCAACGGCCTAATATTTGGTTAGTGGATATATTTCTAGAATCTAAAAAGTGCAGAGCAGTGCATATACAAACCAATGTTGATAATTTGCCCACGTTGCTCTAGGGAGACAGGAAGACCCTTTCTGGCACTGTTATCGAACGTAATAGACGTTTGACGAAACCAAGCATTCCAAGAAGTCCAGAACTTCATGCCAACGTCAATAGATAAGCGCGGATCGTGTAGTTTCCTCCAGAAGAAAGGGGCCGAAGGGAGATCGATCAAAAATGCACGACCTGAAGCAGATGAAGTTTCCAACTCAATGAGTTGCTCTAAATGGGCAAAGGGAATCCGAAGGCGATATCTCTCAAATCTTTCGGTCGGTTTGTGGTTGGGGGTATTGCTATCATCATCGTCATAATCACCATCACCTTCTTCAACCTCTTCTTGCCGCGGGTTAGCGTCAGCGCTAGTATCATTTTTCAACCATATCTTGAAGACGATATCGAGAGCCCGGCGGTACAGGTCGACCTCAAGGCTTGCTTCATCTCGATCTGCGGTTGTGAACATCGGCACCATTGTATCCTCCTGATACAATATTCCGAATTGGAGTAGACTGAGCTTGAAAACCTGTCTCACGGGAAAACCGTTAGAAATCACATACTAAAATATCACAGATAGAAGCTGGGGGATGCAAACATATTTTTGTGAATAGCTCTTCTGCCTATCAACGGGACTTTGAATCATCCTGTGTTTTTGTTGAGTCTCTAGGCGGAGCTTTAGGAGACCATTAGGGCCTTCCACGCCTAGACTATAACTGAAGGGCTCTTCCCAAAAGGGCCTTTCAACATTGCTGGCCATATCATAGTCAGCAGCGGGAAACGGAATGAGAGGCAGCAATACTCACGAAAGTTTAACCTTTCCATTGCCGTCTGAGATCCCTGAATCGTTTTGGTAAAGCTCCAAGAGCTCGACTTCGCCATATTCCGAGAAGATGTTATAAAGTTGGTACAAATCCAATGAAAGAGGAATGCCTGAAATTCTGATACAGATCTCATCGGTCTTCTTCCAGTCATTTTGGATCAGGATAGGGAGCCCCCGAGAGCTGTGAGAGTTATTGCCGTTCGGAATGTTGATGCTGGACCCCATGGGAATTATGTTTTCGGATGAGGGGTGGTTGTTTGGGTCTGTATGCGGGTTGGGGTGGGAGTTGCTGTAACTAGGACGGCCGTTTTCTCTATCGCTATGGTAGCCCTGTCCTACGTCACTACGGTCACGCGTGTTTCGTGCGACAGACCGGGGAGCAAGGATTTCGGTACGGCTGGGAAGCGATGTGAGCATGGGTAGAGCGCGATCGTTGTAAAACCTACGATGAGACCCATCGTTATTCCTAGATCTGGCCGGACCTCTTCTACCCAGAGGCCCTGGATAGCCGCGCCTGGACGAAATTGGATTTCCCCTCAAAGGTGCTGTTCGTATGGATGCAGGTCGTGAAGCAGTATCTGTCAGCGTCGACCGAGTGGGTTGGTCGCCGTTTCTGAAACCCGTGGCCGTCTGCTGAACCCCATCTCGAGCAAGAAGAGCTAGTTGAGAAACAGGGGATACAGCTAGATACGGATTGGCCCGAGGATTCAAAGTGCTTCCTGAAGAAGGAACAGGCTGCGCATTTTCTGCTCTATGGTGGCTCATAGCAGCAGGAGGCGCCATCTCCTGAACGAAAAGTATTCAGCTGGCTATGGAAGAGCGGTTATCTTGGAAGGCTGGAGCCAAGGTGATCAGCAGTGGTAGGCAATTATCAAAAGGCGATGACCGCTCCTCCAATTTGGAGACTAGTGGCCGATGGGCAGTGCGGGTAGTTGTGCAGGGAGTTGAGGTTAGAGGAATTTGGAGGGAGGTGCGGGGGAGGTGTGGTGGGGGGAGAAGGTGATCGGAAGTGGTTGCTGTGTGCCGGTAGATGGATAGCAGCAGCAGATTGTGTAAATTTCGATCTTAATCCGGAATGTACCCGCAGCGGGACGAAAAACGAGCCGCATAAGTTACTGTACTTGAGATGAATACAAACAACCAAAAAAACCATGCTAACTACCCCCCGAGGTCACAGACCAGTAGTGGTGATGTTAAGATGCGAATAAGGGTTTGTACGCGTGTAGCATGATGGGTGGAGGGAGACATTGGGTGACCATAGAGTTCCATATTCTGGTGTCGTGGATATAAACGCGGGCTGTTTAAGGAGAGGAAGAGGAAGGTTAATCAATTTATATGCTCGCATACCGGTATAGGTGGTGTTAGATACCTGGAAAATGGGCCAAAGGAGATATGATACTCGTACGGTAAAGCTGTCACATCTACTCGAGTAGGGGATTGTGGCTGGTGGTTCAGATACTACAGTTTTAATCAGATTCCAATACGGTATGGTTCCGGACAATGCCAATCGACACCTTAGCGAACCCCACCTTGACCAACTTCAAACTCCTCTGAGCCAACAAAAAGCTATAAACTCAAAAGCTTCTGTAAAAGTCTTTATTTGATGGTTATCTAAAGAATTACAGAGGGATTAAAGGAAATACAAACATCCTTGCAGTGGTAGAATACAAGACAACCTAACCCAATTAGGAAAGTGATCGCTGCTTAATAAGCGACTGGGAATTAACAGAGGTGTGATTGGCGGTGTCCGGAACCATACGGTACCGCATCATACCATCTGTGATACGGGAGGGCGACCTTGTGCATCATTCTGGGCGGTCCCTAGTCGTTACTCTTAAGGGATGAGCTGAACCTAAACTTTAACTACGGTGGAGCAGAGCTTGGCTCAACCATTTTTTCTCTCACGCCAAAAATCCCGCCGTCGACTGAAAATACTGTAGGTGGTGGTGGCTGTGTCGTGCGGTACTGACAGTGCCGGTGGTTTGCCCTGTTGCCAATTTTTTGGCACATGAAAGGGAGCTTCGGGCTCGCAGACCCGGGCCTCGGAGCTTCAAATATTCCCCCCCCCAGTGTGTCCCCGCCCTCTCCCCTACCACCTTCCCCGGCCACCCTCCCCTCCACCCTCACCACCGTTGCGACGACCGAGCTTGAGATGCACACGTTTACTCCCAGTCAATATCTTTTATTTTAATGGGAGCATTTGCTCTCTCTCCCCATCTTCCTGTCTAAATGTCTCAACCAGCAGAAGCCATATCTAATCTTATGCCCGTGAGTGCTGTTTTTGTTTGCTCTATGGTCTCTTAGTGGAATGTCTCCCCGCTAACTTTATTATCGAGCAGTCCAGTATCATTGTACTCACAGCATCGGTGTGCAACGTATTTGTAGAGGTTTCACTGTTTTGGCAGATGGTCCTTTATATTACTCTTCTTCCACGGACTTTTAGCTAAGCATGGGATAGAAACTCTGGGGATGGTATACACGCAAGAAGCCAAAAGAAGAGCTCCTAGAGAAGCTCGCAACAACAAAATCTTATGAGGAGTGGGAGACGATTGCTACCCAACTAGACGAAGTTTTGGGGAATGATCTCTGGTGGGTTCTGTTGCGTGTGCTCGTATCGGCCTGACTGTCATCCCCTGCACTTGCACACCTCCACCTAGTGCTATGGAAGGCTGATTGTATTAAAGGCGGCAAAATCCGACAAGCAAATATTATGACTATAAACTAATTCTCGATCGTCTTCAGAGTTTATCAGAAGCTAGGGAAGAGGGGGACACCTTACGACTGGTTAATCTTCTCCGCTCCGGTACATATATTTCTATGCCAGTTTTTTAGGTTGGGTGAGTGCTGGGTGCTGATTAAACAATGTAATCAGGCCTTCTAAGAAACCTCGGAAATATCTCCAACATAAACCTGTATAACCGGTCTTACGCTGGGAGCAAGCGGCTGATCGAAGACTATATCTCGGAAGTTGGGATCTGCCTGGAACATATTGCCTCGCTCCCACCCCTAGCGTCCTTAACATCACAATCAAAACTTGACTTTCTTCATGATACTCGTCAATCGTTTGGCCGTTCAACCCTTGTTCTCCAGGGGGGAGCAATATTCGGTTTGTATCACCTAGGGGTCGTAAAAGCACTTCATCTTCGTGGCCTGTTACCAAGAATCATCACCGGAACCGCAGTTGGAGCACTTATAGCAGCCCTTGTTGGGATTCATACTGAAGACGAGTTGCTCAGGTTTTTGTCGGGCGGTGGCATAGATCTTAGTGCTTTCGACACTAAAAGGAAAGAAGGCAGCTGGAAAAGGAAGATAAGCCGGTTCCTGCAGTATGGCTACTTCCTAGACATTAAAGTTCTAGAGGAATGTGTGCGAGCAAACGTGGGAGACCTAACATTTGAAGAAGCCTACACACGCACCAAAAGAATCTTAAACATCACCGTCTCCACGGCCGGAAAGAACGAAGTCCCGACTTTACTTAATTACGTCACAGCACCAAACGTCCTAATCTGGTCCGCAGCCTGTGCATCAAACGCGACATCAACAATGTATGATAGGGTAGAACTGATGTGTAAGGATGAGAACGGGGTCATAGTCCCCTGGGCCGCACAGGAAATCGTCTGGCAGCCATGGACTCGAGTCTCCTATACCGACCGCGAAGCACCAACGACCAGAATAGCAGAGCTCTTCAACGTAAACCACTTCATAGTCTCTCAAGCAAGACCCTACCTAGCCCCATTCCTAACCTCCGACCTCCACCGTCACCGCCGCCGCGGCGTGACCCTCAAACTCCTGAGGCTGCTAGGATTGGAGCTCCGCCACCGCCTCAGCCAACTCGACCTCCTGGGCCTCCTCCCCTTCTCAGTCCGCCGTTTTCTAGTGGACGAGACCATCCCGGGTGCTAGCATAACCGTAGTCCCCCACTTAAAGGTGATGGACTTTGAACAGTTGCTGGAAAACCCCACGTCCGAAACGCTGGACTACTGGATCCTGAAGGGTGAGAGGAGCATCTGGCCTGCTGTGGAACTTGTTAGGGTTAGATGCGAGATTGAGTTCACGCTTGATCGGCTATACCAGAGGATTCGGAATAAGCCGCATGGCAGTGATCAGGATTGGGATATGGCGGATGAGCATGGCAGCGCTGTGGTGGGGATGACGAGAATGGGGAGTGGTGTTTCCACCGGCGGTAGTGGGAGCAGTATTAGTACAGGAGGGGGCGGCAGTGGAGGAGGAGGTGGGACTGGAGGGAGAACAAGGATAAGAGCTAGACAGCGAGCAGCGAGTGATACGCATGAAAGATTTGGTAATCGCGGGGGGGCCCCGTAAAGTACACGGGATATATTTTGGGATAGCATTTACAGAATAACTGCTTTCCTTTGAGCAATATCTAGTTTACAATGTAGCACTTTTTTGAGCGGTGCCTCTCCGGTAAACATCTACAAACTTTTACATCTGAATCTTGTCTTGGCCCGAGTCACGACCCCAGCAACAACCTTGATCATCAAATCTCACTCACTCATTCGCGACGTATCGTATGCATGCCGCATCCCACCACATCACATCCCGTCATGCGACCACCTTATCGGCACCATCACACACCACACCAACTCACGACGCCCTCACCCACTCACTCCCTCCACCCATGCGCCTGTGATCATCAATCTGTTCTGCCTTACTGTTTTGGGCAGAACAACCACCTCCTAACCGTTGGGCTCGGTCGTTGTTGTGTCCACAGCAGGCCTAAACATAATACGTGTCCGACAAAAGAAAAGAAAAAAAGAAAAAAACCGATGCCAACGGGGGAAAGGTTAGTCTAGATGAAGGGAAGTAATTAGACTAATGGCACCAGGATATCTAGGGGAATTCTACTACCGGTAGCATAATATAACGTACTGTTGCCCTCGAATGGGAAAAAGAACTAACTTTTGACTTGCTTGGTGTTTTGTATATACTCGAGTACATCTATTATGAGCGAGCATCGGGGTAGGGGGGGTCTGATAATTACAACGCTGGTCGTATGACAGCGGGAGACCTTTTCAAAGCGGAAAAAAAATGCAGTGACTATAATAGATCCAAGAAGATTTGAAAACAAAAATGGGCGAATGAAGAACCAGGGGGACAAAATTTGGGGGGGATATTATTAACAAGAGAGGAGAAGAAAATTAAATATATAAAAAAAAGGCAGGAGTCACCAAATACAAAAAACATCCCGGGTCCAAAAACTTGAGTACTTGTGCTTGGTTGAGCACGCTTGGATTTTTTTACCAATCGAGGATCTTCTTGGGGAAGAATTCGTCGATTAGCTCGGTATAATACGGCTGTTAACACACGCAACCACCAATCAGCAAGTGATCCGTCATGATTGATGGTGTCAACAAACCTTCAACTCCTCCACAACCGGCGGCGCATCGCTCTTTGAGTAAAGGTCGTACGGGTTGAACTCTTGGACGGCCTCCAACATCTTCCAGTCCTTCTGGTTCATGAAGCGCCTATACGCGCCATCTCTATGCCACGGGTAGAACGAGTGATATCTGATCATGGCCAGCGCCTCGGGCGGGAGCAAGCACTGGTCCTTGACGACGTGGTAGAGGTACTCGTCGTGACCCCAGGACAGGATCAGGTTGTCGAGGCCGCAGTGCGAGGTGTAAATGCCCATCTCCGTGCTGTAGACGGGGTGCTTAGAGTCCGGGTTTTGAGCAAAGTATTCAGAGAGGATTATGCGGGAGTCGAAAGCACAGCCGACTATTCGTTGGACATATTAGCTACTCTCCTGGCTCTCCACCGAGTGAAGAACGCGATTTACCGGGGAAGGTGTCGCCGACGACGTCCCATTGACCTTGAGCTCCGAAGAAGAACAGGAGCTTTCCTAGGTCGTGGATTAGGCCGGTGACTTGCATCCACTTGGGCTTTCCATCACGTCTCATGGCCTCGGCCGTCTGCAAGAGATGCTGTATCTGGGTGAGAGAGGTGTCGGGATCGCTCTCGTCTATCAATGTGTTCAGCTTCTCGATTGCCTCCCAGACCCCCATTCTCGCGCGGACGGTCGAATGGAAGGTCTTGCGGGCCGCGAGGCTGTACTCCAGGGTCTGCTTCTCGTGCTGTTCTTTGTACAAGGCTTTGACTTGCGGCGAGGCGGTGACGTACTGGCGGAAGCTGGATTTGGGTTTAGAGTCTCCCTCGGTGGTAGCGGTAGTGGTGGGGGTGGAGGAAGAGACAAGGACATTGATGGCGTCGATTTGGTCCGAGACCTGTTCAAGCTCACGGCCGGAAGGGAGGAGTGGGAGACTTTCGGAGATTAGTCCTGGAGCCATTTTGATTGTAGGCGGTAGTGCTGAGTATTGAGGACGGGAGGAGATGGTTTGACGGAATATAAATATGCCGGTCTATATGTCGAGGGCGCAATATGGATATATATATATAGCTCACTAATTCAATACCGCCGGCGGAGGGGAAAAGCCAACGAGTGAGAGATGATCGAAGAAGTAGAGATTTCTGACTGACTATCCCTCTCAAAGCGAGAGGGAGAGAAGGACGAAGGAAGGGGGACGGATGGGAGGATGGATGATGGATTGAAGGAGAGCAAGTCTAGGCTCCTGCTTTTATACACGATCCCTTCCGTCGCCTACCCTCCTATAAAGATAAGATCCGAAGAAAAAAACTTAATCTCAGAATAGTAGTGATTTAAAAAAATGCATGCCACCTAGTCTAACGATACGAGTTACCGTATTACAAAGGACCCCCTCCCCATAAATACAGGTAACGTATCAATTCCCGAATCATTACCCCACCACACCTCATCACCTATTATACCTACCTATACACTACATCACCGACAATAACAGAGGAGGTACTACTACTACTACCGGTACCGGTACTATTACTGCCACTACTACACTAGTACTAGTAGTAGTAAGTGGAGAAGGAGAAGTAAGACAAAAATTTAGAAATACCCAGGGGTTGCTTTTTAGTTAAATTGCAAGTTATTAATTAAAAGTAATAATAGTAATAATAATAAAAAACAAATATCATACCCCCCCCTTTCACTCTAATCCCAACCACACACAAGAAGAAGGTAAGAAAATCAAGAAAAACCCGGTTTCACACAACAGGTACTCGAGTACGGTAGGGAAGGAGGTTGAAATTGAAATCATGCAAGGCAAGGCAAGCGGGGCCGACAATCCTCCTACCATAGGAAATTAATTAGCGAAAGTAGTTGAGGGAGCAAAGAAGAAGCATCATAGAAGAACACCGCCAGGCGGCGCTCCTCCTCCTACACACTAGCCATATCATACCTGCATTAGCACATCATCATATGTGATCCGCGAGGCTAGAGCACGGGCAGACAGGAGATGGTACGGGGGTAGTTATCATATCACGCTTGATTGGGTGGTTATTTGTTGGTTTAGACTGCACCTTGCTGTCGATGAATGAGAGGGGAAAAGAAGGGGGGGGAGGGGGGAGTTAGAAGCTATTGTGAATGTATGACACCGGTAGGAACTGTATCTAATTGTATGATAGAGGAAGGAAAAGGAAATACCTAGACGTTAGAGAGGATAGCAAATCCTATCTCGGTGTCCTAGTCTAGTCTAGTCTAGTCTAGTCTAGTCTAGTCCAGAATATAGCTGAATTAGGTCCCAAGGCTCAAGCTACCGTACCGCAACGGTTAAGTCCAAGAACCTTATTTCCGTGGAGCCGATACTCCCCTGAGCGTGAAATACCGATACCATACTCCCGCAACACAGAGCAGTACCGTAGATCTGCCGTACTGTTGAGTGATTGACTTAAGACATCATACAGGTATCATATCCTAGGGTGAATGAAATGCGGGGAAGAAGAGGAGGAGGTCCGCGGGGATTAAGTTTAACTGGCTGTACAGTAGTTCCTGACCTAGTACTTGTACTATACTGTACCTGAACCAGTACTCTCCGAGTACTCAAGGCCACACGCCTCCTCGTCGGCAAGATATCAATTTGCAAAACCACTATCACTGCTACCATGACCCACCCGCCACTCCTAAACGCATTTATAAAAAATACCGTATTGTGCCTTGGTATTCTCTCCGAGGTGACGTAGTACTGTACCAGTAAATCTCATGAAATCCACCATCTCCGTCGACCCTATAATCTCCGGATTCCAAGTCAAGAGCGCCTGGGAAGGATTAGCGTTTTCCTGGCATGGTATAAGATCAGCCCACCGGATGTGTTGGACTTCATTAACTGCTATTCGCAGTCTTATTAACTTGTCAAGCTAAACTTATCCTGGGCGGACGGAGATGGTGGATTTCAAGAGATTTCACGGCACTCATGCGGTGCAGGTGCGGTGCGGCCGGCCGCCTACTTGTACCACAACAACTAACACTTGCGTGCGACGTCAAGCGGCAACTAGCATATCCGCCCATCCATCCCACCTTCCATACATTGTCGTAGTTCCCGTACCGGTATTGTGGCGAACAACAACATAGAGCAACGTTGATACTCTATTTCCACACATGGAAGTGTGAAGCGTGGATAGATAGATGAGCGGATGGGGGCTACCTGTCTCGCAGATCCTTCTCGATATTGTACCCGCGCAGTACTCGTACGGTAGTCTACTCTGCCCCCGTGAGCACTGTGCTCAAATCTTAGGGATGGGTGGTGGGAAAAGAAAAAAGCGGACTGCTCCCTCCCGAGGTTCTGTGATGTAATATATAACGGTATTGTAGTCTATCCTTAGCCTAACTCAGGCTTTGGCTATGGCAGGGTGAGTTAGAGCAATTCACGGGGAGGGGAGCTGCTATGGCTGAATCGGGGAAGGGCGAGGATGAAAGCAGAGAAGGAAGGATGGGACTACTGTACTCGAGTACTTCACGAGCCGGTGATGCACGGAAATGATCGACGGCGAGGGTTCGATACAAGATATCTCTATCAGCTCTACCGGTGCTTGCGTTAGGGAGAGTGGGCATTCTCCGTGTTTCGGCGCGCTTTTTGACACTGGGCTTGCTAAGGAATATGTAATACTAAGTGCGAGTGTGTATAATATCGATTTCCCATCTATCTATCTATGTAAAGATGTTTCGCGACAAGGCATGACGGTACCCCACTTCGCCCTCTACGCAGTAGCCGGTTTTCCAATCTGAATAATTTCACTGGAGACCTCGTCGCTGCGGAGAGTAGGCCAGGATAACCCATCCGCTACACCAGTATTGTTAGTGTATCATTTCGCACATGTTTCCCCCCACCTCTCCCCAAGAGGCGCTGCTACTCTAGGGACACGCAGAGTGGTGTATTACCTTTTTTGAGTTTAAGCTCAATTTTCGTCGTGAGAACCTTATATTCACAGCCGGCCGGGTCAATGACTCCATAGAGCGGAAAGCTAACCTTATACCTCTTGTTGTCCGGCATAGGCAAGTCTACATCCAACTGTCTCTCTGAAAAGTGAACCTCCGCGCTGGTCTTGTCGACCTTTTTCGCAAAAATCGAGACGATGACGTCTGTGTATGTTTGGTAGAAGTCGTTTCTGAAAAAAGAAAGTTCAGCCGTAAGCTATCGACTCAATGCATGCCGCGCTCATACAGACGCACATTCCCCATACACATGCCTCCCTTAGCTTGTTAGAGTGCCCAAGAAATCGGTAGAACAGGTCTCAGTTTGAAACTCTAGTAATTTATTTCCATTTAAGGAAAGACACTTTCTAGGTCTCGTTACCCCCTTAACCAGATCTTTTGGGCGCAGCACAAGACAGACCTCGAGATAGCGCACTGATTCCAGACCGCACCCTAACTCCCCCACGCTTCCCTTGTCTGGGTTTTGGGGAGGCGGGATATACAGCAGGGCTGGAGCAGTGGGGCGTAGGTGAGAAGAAGGGAACTTACCGGCACGAGACCAGTTCCTCCTCATCGCCAGATTTTGGAACTCCAACGAAAAGATGTCTACCCGTGGCACAGCCTGGGATTTTCAGGAATTGATCAAACTCGAGAACACGGCGCTTGCAGCAAGAGTAACCTTTAGATCCTATACCCGACCATGCCCCGTTAGCTTCATATGTTCATCCATCCATTCGCCCCCGATTCTTCCCCCTTTCTTCTTCCTTCCTGTACAAGACGAACAACGGGAAAGAAAGAAAATATGTCGCACCTTCGTGAAATATCGGAACCCCCGGATGAAATACACACTTCTCATCCTCATCTTCCCGATCCCCACCGTCGTACGTAGCCTCACACCCGAGCCTCTTGCACTTCGCCTCTGGCGGGACCGGGATACTGGGGTCATCCTGTTCCAACGGCTTCTCCTTCTTCTCTGGTGGAGGGGTACCGGGTGCTGAAGTCACCTTCGGGAGTGCCTTCTTCTGCTGTAATGACTGCTGTTGACCGTATACTTCAATTCCGTCCGAGCCAATTTCCGGCGGAGGTGCGACCTCGGGGTGTTTTTGCTTCTGCGAGGCGGGTCCGGAGGTTTGCGCAGGCGCTAAGGTAGGTGCATCGACGGAGTGCTTGCCGACCGAGCATGGCGGGATTATGAGGAATTCGTCGAAGGTGAGAACCTAGGCGGGTGAGTAGGCAGGTAGGCAACCATGTTAGCCTCAATAAGTGTTCTTCTGTTTCCAGGGGAAGAAGGCCGGGGATGGTACTCTTGTCTTACAGCATTGCCAACCTGGGGTAATGTTTGAGGTTAGCTTTAATGGTCTTCTGGAAAGGGCCGTTCTGAGTAGGTTTACGGAGACGGGTATATAAATTAACTTACCTTTCTGGCCTTCATGGAATATGGGTGCTCCGGGATGGTAGTGGCATTCTTCCTCCGGATCAGTGAATGTCTTTCCACAGCCTTTGTGGGCACACTTCTGCGTCATTTTCAATATCACTCAATTTAGAACAGTTCGAAAGAGAAAGGTAAAAATAAAAGGGTTTTCTTTTGGCTCTGCAACTCGGCAGGGGAATTGGAGGATGGAAAGGTGGATATCTGGGGTGTGAATTGGTTTCGAGTAGCACAGGGTCGAACCGAAGTTAAGTAAATGAGGGATGAGAGAACAACGGCTTTGAGGCTGACGCTGGCGACGTAGAGAAGCTTCGAGAACCCTGAGGGACAGAAAAACTCTCCTATCGCCGGGTAACTAGGCTCAATAGATAGTAATAACCCAGGCTTTCCGCGGCAATCATTTCATCCGCTTCTAGCTGACGAGTGAGGAAGTGTGATACTCCACTCAAACATACCGGCAAGCACTATAAAATATTGCTAGGGCGCAGCGGGGTACTCTGTTTTGGCTATTTCCCTTCGTAGTGGCCTATTATACACGTTTCATTATGTATCCATCAATCCTCACTGAATAGCGCCCCACAGAATAATTCACAACAAAAACAAGAAACCAAAGTTAAATCCCCCCAAACGCCAGGTTTCTACCTGTAAATTCCACCAAGTCCTAAGTCTTCATTCCTTTCTACTGATATATGAAAATCACACCGCTCCTATCAGCACTAACTATCATCCCGTACGGAACCTCCAGGAATGCAACCTGTGGTTGTAGCTCAGCTCTTAGTATATATTTTTCCCTTTTCTTGCCTGAAGTGAATGAAGACATTGTATGAACTTACATCTAATATTGAATCAAGATGTGCTTTCAGCAACTGCTGCTGCTGCAAGCTGATAACTGTTGACCTTGGTGTTTTTACGGAAGCCTTATTCTTCTTCGACGAAGATCCAGACGCAGGCGAAGAACCACCTCTTACCCCAGCAGTGTCCACTCCAGATGGGGGTTGGGGCGGCCTCTCGGTATTAAGTGTTAGAGTCGCAGTAGGATGGGATGACGTGAATGTGGGTTTGGACTCTTCCATATCAAGGCCACTAACCACCATCGAAGCCTCTACCTTGCTGCAGTTCCAGAACCTGATTTTCCTGTCAGCGCCGGCGCTTACAATGAACCCAGGAGGTGCCCTGGTCTCATGCGTTTCCTCGTAAGCATCCAGGCCAACTACAAAAGCGCGAACTCCTCTATCAGCGCCCCCAGATCCTCCGGGCTCAAGGTGGTTAAGAGCGGTTGCAAAACGGCTCAACATTTGCTCTGGGTTTTCGTCATCAACGTTCCAGGGCTCATATCCTTTCCCGCTGTCCTTACCCCCCCCGGCACGATAGACCTCTCTGCATTGGGTTTTCTCACAATCCCAAACGGAAAGCTCTCCATGGCCAGTGCCCCCAGCCACTACGATCCATTTCCCGCGGCCTTTCGAGGGATGTATCGCTATTCTGTGAATTGGCGTTGAGCCAGGTAATCCCCATGCCTTCAGGCGAAGTTGAAACCTCAAGTCCCACATATCAAGTATGCCGTGGGATGTCCCAAGCACTAACCAGTTGTGTCGCCTATCAATGCAGAAAGCAGTAGGAGTTCCATGGAATACAGGATTTTTCAAGGTATACAAGATCCGCATTGTCCTAAGGTCTAATGCATGTATATTTGATAAGTTGGTTGCAATGAGTAGAATCGAGTGGTTTTCTGCACATGTTAGCCGTAGATCTTTCTGTATTTGCAATCATATAACTTACCCGCCTTGAAATGCTCCATCCAGACCGCAGACTCTCCTTTCTCCGGCAGTTGCCAACTCCTCATCAGCCTCAGCTTGCCGTACTTAACTGCTGTTGCCGACATTTGAAAGTCGACCTTGATGACATGTATTGTACCGTCACTCGCGCCACTAACAAAGCATCTCGTGTTCTCTACGAAACACAGTGCTCTTACCTGAACTGTTCCCGTAGTGCCATGTTTATAGGTTTGCCGGGCCTTAAATGTCACATTCTTCTCCAATCTGCTAGAATCCCATATTTTGACCGTGCCATCATCTGAAGCAGTTAAGAAGAAGTTATGATCAGGTGCAACAATGACTCTGTTAATGGCAGCTGTATGTTCGCCGTACTGGGCTACCATAACCCCTTCTGGTTTCCATATTCCTCCTCCCGCTTGGCGGCCGTTGCTCTTCTTGATCGGCTGTCTTCTCTGAACTGGGACTATTGTCGGGCCAAACTCGAGTATGTCGCTGGGATAATTCTGAAGGTACATGGAGTCTAACAATTTCAAAATATGTGGATCGTTTCCCTCTATTTTTCTTGTGAGCTTCGCCAGATATAAAACTCACCCCCAGGGTTTATCTTACCATAGGAATGGGCTGCCCTAAAGGCAAATTCTTCGGGCTCAACGACAGTCTCGGCAGCTTTAGGTAGACTCAGGTCGCCGCCCTTCGTGAATGGGTGCTCCACCCTACCAAACGCTATCGCGGAAACAGTGCTAGTTTCCGGGGCAGCCTTGGATGCCTCTACATTTCTTGCCAAAAGACTCAATGTGCTCGGCCTACGGCGAAGGGGGTTTCCATTCTCGATTAAACTCGCTGCAGTGGAAGACTCACCGCCTCCGGTAACAGTCACGGGTGGCACGGCCAATGGTGTAGATAGCCCTGATACGGGTGCACTCTCGTTGCCAAATCCAGCCGGGTTGGGAGTAGTTGGAGATCCGGAGCCCGAATGGTTTATCCCAGCCTCTGAATCAAAACGGGATCGCATTATGTCCGTAATATCTACACCTGTAGGGCGCTTTAATTGCAATCGAGAGGGTGTCTTTCGAGTAGAATTATTATCAATGGTCCTAGAGGCATCCAAGAGAGCATCGGCGATGGTGGCTGGGCGGGAGTTCCCAGTAGCAGCGTCTGTTGTTCGCATATTCAGATTGAAGAACGATTGGCTTTCATCAAAAAATACCGTGTGCGGTGTAATGCCAAGATCTTGAAGAGAAATTGTGTTCTTCGCCAGCGGTGGATTTTCATTAGAGAGTAATCGCGGCTTCGATAATGCCATTCTCCATATGTACTCCCTTAGAGAAATTACTTTCCATTCATCGTCAGGGCCCATGCCTAAATTTCTCAGCTTCTCAATCCAGTTGATATCTTCTTCGTTCTTTGGAATCTGTGCAAAACCGTTTGGCTGTAAATCGTGGACCGGAATTCTCGGCAGTGAATCTCCTATTGCTCCGAAAGAAAAGGTTCTCTGTTCCTGTGCGCCTTGCCAAAATAACCCTTTCTTTGACTGTGTAGCCCAGGTAACCGCCATATCAAATACATGCCTAGATACCTACTCAAGTAAACAAGCTGACACCAGACAGTTGGTTTGGGACACGGCGTACTGGTTTTTGAAGATGTTCGAGCATAGCCAACGTAGAGATGTTAACAACATCGGCTCTCAGAAATGGCCTCACAGTTGGGTTCACAATGCAATGTATGTCGGCCGGCGACAGCCATTTGCTCGCAGCCGCGACAAACGCTACAGCGCCTTGGTAGCAATGTTAGCACTAATGCTCGCTCTATTCCATACCAGGGTATACTTGATTTGGAAAACCCTACCTTGGCGAATCCATATATTTGGGTGCATCATAAAGCGACCGGCTACGTTAATGAGTTCCCATATTTTACTCCTTTGGAATAGCCCAAGCTCGGCCATGTTGGCAAGGGAGCGAAGGACCTTCTCCACAACATACTCCTCTGGGTCTGTGAGACTCTGTACCATTAGCGGCATGATATACTCCTCCAGGGCGGTAACCCCAACGTATGTTGCTACGCCAGTGATAGTCTCAAAAAATGCATTCCTAAGTTGCCAATCTTTATCGTTCAAATAAGTATTCAGGTGACTTAGAATAACATCGTTGGCTTTGCTAGTTCCGAAGAAAACACAGAGCCTTGATACAGATCTAAGAAATGACCTTCGGACTCCAGAATCAATGTCTGTGAGTAGCGTCTTCGAGTGCTCCTGGAAATAAACAACCAAGTCGTTCCTAGATAGGTCAAAGAGAGCTTGAAATGCTGACCCTACGGCAGATCCATCCTCGGCCTCCGGGTCTGCTGTGGGTAAAGACCCATCAGCGCGGAGGGCTTGGGCCATGTCAAGGAATCTTGAAGCGCTATCGGCGAGAGAAGATAAACAAGAGGCGTAGGTTGCTCTTATAATGGGATTATTGTGAGAGGCGAAATTTTGAAGCTTTGGTAAAATGTAGTCGGGAAACACATGCGCATTGACAGGGGTAACAACTTCAACAAGTTCCATCTGAATTCAAATGGTTAATAAGGTAAGGTATGTGTGGAGAACCAGAGCCATACCAGCTGGGCAACTGCTCTCACAGCAGCCACTCGAACGATAATCGAATCATCGGTTAGTAGCGCAACAAGGTAAGGTAAGCACCTGTCTAATTTCGCTTCATCGGTAATTCTCTCTGCAAATGCAAGAAATATATCACATGCTCTCACTCTCGCTGTTGCTCTCGACGTATTTCTTATTGACGACGCAATAAGACTTAAAAATATGAGGGTACCATCATCGGCGCTCGCTGGTCGCCTCCGCACAGCGGATGACTGCCGTTGATAATTTGGAATATCTAAGCGAACAGGTATTATGCCATTTTTAGAGGCAGCTCTCGTGTCAAGAACTGCAGCTTCTTCTGAAGTGTCGAACCCAAGGAAAAAAGAAATCTTGTCAAAGTCGTGATAAATCCTGTTAATCCTATCGTCTGCCTGTGTCCTTATTTCCTGGTCTTCCGGGGGGGGAGGTACCCGCCCGGGGTTCGGATCCGTAATAAATCCAATATATTGGTGAAGGAAGCTATAGAAATATTCTGGGAACGCTTTCCGGCGCCACAGATTCAGATATTGCTCCGCAGAGTACCTCTTAGCAGGATCAAGGTCGGTCATGTGTTCAACTAGGCCGCGGATTTCTGGGTCTTCGATCTTCCCAAGGTAAGTTTGAGAGGGGTCATACTCGCCCCTCCGATATTTGAAGAGTTGTGACAGATTAAACAAAGGAGTTCCCTCCAAGAACAGCTCCGCAATAACACATCCCAAGCTAAATATATCCATCTCATCCGTAACACTTGCATCCCCACTTATTTCCCCAGCATCGAGAAACCGCTCTGGAGCGACGTAACATATTCTCCGTCCAGAGGTATCAAAAAAGTATGAGAAGTCTGCAGGATTGTCTTGTGGAAGCTGCGTCGGTTTAAATTTGGCGAAATCGGAGAGATAGATCCAATTCCAAGATGTGACGAGAATATTCTCAGTTTTTATATCCCCATGATGAACACCCCTAGCATGACAATCACGAAGGCCGCAAAGAAGTTGGAAGGCAATCCAGCGTTTCTCGATCTCTTCCAAAAACGGCCGAGTACTAATCCTATCATAGAGACTGTTATATAAGTATTGCCGAACTAGGTAGCCTGCTCTATCGGTTTCTATAATCCGTTGATGGGATAAAGCGTTCGGTATATCGGCTAGGGCCTCCTGCTCACCTATAACCTTGTCAGAACCCCAAAGCGGACTGTTCGAGTGAGAGCAATACGTTCAAGTTTTATGCGATACTCTTCTAGTGAGAAACTGGATGTTGGCTTCAGAAAGATCTTGATAACAACAAGGCCGCCATCTGCTTGCTTCGCCTTGATTGTTTTTAAGAAACGGCTAGTTCCTAAGGATTTCTCGTAACTGATGTCGGACAGCTCAGCAATGTCAATACCGGCACCGCCGACATTTCGATCTGGAAGGGCGGAATAATTTTGACCCATCTTACCCCAAGGGTTCACGAGGATAAGGGCCAAGAATATTCTGGGCGTGTGGACGTCAAGTGCATAAAGGATGAAGCTGAAGAGTGTTTCTTTTGGGCGTTGGGAGTAAGGGTCGACAGCCTGGTAGTATGATACTGCAATCAGGACCAGTTATTCATAGTTTTTTATACAACAAATACCGCCTGTGCAATAGAGTCCTGCAGTTCGTCCTGTAGCGCAAAGAAAGTCAGTAGCTTGGGCATTCTTGAACCCTAACCCTTATCATACCAAAAGTTGAGCCGCCAACCCAGGGCGAAGACCCTCACAAACAGGTCAAAACTCTCTAGAAGTTATCATACTTGCTAAGGATGAGAATCTAATGAATAAGTAGCAAAGCATCATAAGACGATACCTATTCTTTCCAGCATCAACAAGGAGCGGAAAGAAGTTAGGAGTCGAGAAGAACACGAGTCTCAACCTTAGATCAATATCTTATCAGATTTCAAGATCTCTGAGGGTGAGGTGCCCCAGTGACATTTATTCCCTGCTACCCAAGCGATCATAGTCCCACACTAACCATGATCTGCTCCCTAAATCAGTCCTTGGGTGCACTGTTTTCCACACCGCTACAAGCCTCTACTCCGTGCTCCATCGCGAGAAATAACCTTTGCAATGGCGCCCTCCGAAATAAAACCCTCCCAGTTAGCAGATGCAGTTCTTAGCTCAGTCTTTGACGGTTCATATCCAGATTCTGATGACGTTGCGGGAGCTGTCCTCGAAGTCTCAGCACTCCCGGAAATTGTCGCCTCCCTACAAAAAGCTCGGGAAAGCCTCTATGTACAGTTTTCCTCCAACTTACGCTTATTAGAATCTATGCTAAACGTTACCAGGACGAAGTAAGAACAGCCAGCCGAGAAAATGGACCCGAAGTTGATTCATGGATATCACAAGCCCGAAGACTACACAAGGACATCGAATCATCCAAAACGAAGGCAGACGAAATAATACAGCTAGCGGAACAGGAGAAACGGCTCGATCTAGAACTTGAAGATTCTACTATGCAGGCTCAATTACTAGCATCCGAAATCAAATTTAACGAGGTTTTAACAGATATATTATCAAAGTTACAGCTAATCGACCTTACCCTATCCCAAGTCGAGCATTTATTGGATACTGGAGAACTGTGCCAGGCGATTGAGACCCTCGATGGCGTTGAGGCTGCTCTAGAGAAGCTCCCCGAGTCCGAAGGGACAATCGTTATCAGCTTAATGAAAGAGAAGGCAAAAGGCTTGAGATCAATGCTAGCTAACAAGGTAGAGGACTGCTGGAAATACCTTTTTAAGGTCAACCCCCAAAGGGGCGAGATTTCCGTCTACAGAGATACAGCAGGTAAGAAAAATTATCCGGCCCTTGAATCCTGAATCCTAACAAACTAATGGTAGATATAAGGCTCCGGTCCTTCGACCGAAAACGCTATTGAAGCTCTGAAGAAATTGGATCTTCTCAACGGAAAAATAGACCACCTACACCATCAAATCGATTCACTACTTGTCACCCCTCGACTTGATTTGCTAAAGGGCTCGGTTCCTACATTCTCGGTTGAAGGGAGCGCCTTGTGCATTAGTGGAAACACAAACGACCTAAGTGCCGCGCGTATGTTCAAAGACCTACGCCAAATGGTCACCTTCTTCAACAGAAACCTTCCGTCGGGCATTACCCCTATGTTTTCCCGTATCTTTATACCCAACCTGACTACACGGTTAATTTCTTCCTCCCTACCATCCTCTGTGCCCTCATCATTAGACAATTTACCAAAATTCGAAGCCCTCCTTAAAGAAACGAGAGAGTTTGAAGACTTTTTGCATCGGGTATCCTGGACGAACGAGACAGAGTTACGAGAATGGGCTGAGAGAGCACCGAAAGTATGGCTGTCAAAGAGAAAAGAGGCTTCTCTAGACAAAGCCAGGCAAATATTATCACATGGGGCTAGCGCTGTTAAGGTCGTAGAAAGAACGGAGACACAGAAGGTGAAGGTCACTTCCTCTACCGAAAGAAGGAAGTCAGTAGGTGTCCCAATGGAGGATGTCTGGAATGACGATTCTGGGTGGGGAGACGGGGACACGTCCGCAGATACTGCTGCCACGGCGAAATCGCTGCAAATTGACATTGATGACGATGATGCCAGTTGTTGGGGCTTAGACGAAGATATCGACATTGAAGACGAAGGACAAAAGGGGGACGAGAGACCTAGCATGCCGGTGGATGCCCCAACCGATGAGGATGGTTTGGATAACCTTGATTGGGGGGAATGGGGGGAAGACGACCCAGGACTCGAAGTTCAAGAGCCTATAATAGCTTCTGACGTAGCTCCGGCGAAGAAACCAGCAGAGTCTCAGCCAGCAAAAAGACCCCCGAGTTCTCACTCTCAGGATATCACACTCCGGGAAAGCTATGCAATCACCTCAATACCCGATGCCATCATGGATATTATCGTCCAAGCAGTCGATGAAGCAAAGCGCTTATCAGCTATGCCCCCCTCTCCCGTCACACCTGCTGCTCCTGGCATGTTGTCAATTCCTTCCCTCGTACTCGCCGCTTACCGGGCACTAGCACCGATTTCCTATTCCACTAATATATCATCCAATATGCACGTCTATAACGACTGCGTCCGGATAGCTGAGCAGCTACAAAGCCTAGAGGTCGCGGCAGAACTAACTCGCCCAAATAATAACTGGGATACTGACGTCAATCTCATCCAATCCTTCGGTAAACGCCATTACGCCAAAGAGATAAGCCTTCAACGAACAATACTATGCGACTCTCTCGATGGTGCGCAAGGTTTCATGGGCTGCACCAACTTCCCCCAATCGGTAGACTGCCAAACAGCGATCTCATCGGTAGTCGCCCGGATAAAAGAAATCCACACTAGCTGGTCTCAAGTGCTTTCACCATCAGTGCTCTTCCAGTCCGTCGGCCTACTTCTGAATACTGTTGTCACAAAACTTATCAATGACATCGAGGACATCCCCGACATCCCAGCTGCAGACTCCGAGAAGATATGCGCATTCTTCGAGGAAATTACGGCACTGGAAAGCTTATTCCCCGACGCGCCCGGTACAGCAGGAGTTTCCACGACCGGATTCCACTGTAAGAACTGGCTCAAGTTCCGGTTCCTACAGCAAATCTTAGATAGCAGAATCGCGGATATCTTGTACATGTTCAGAGAGGGGCATTTGGAAGGGTTTGAAACGGAGGAGTTGGTGGATCTCGTCAAAGCGCTGTTTGCAGATAATGATAATCGGAGGAAGTGTATTGATGAGATCCGGAGCGGAGGACACTAGCACCTGGGAAGATTCGAATGGCTGGGGGGTTATAACAGGTTGATAGGTGTGTTGTATCATAGCTTTTACACGAGCTGAGTGGGGCTCGAGGTGCATAAATAATAGGGGGGTATAAGGCCCTATTTGGCGCGCAACCATAAAAGAAATGCTATTTCCCCTAGAAACAGCTTATAAGCCAAAATAAGAAAGTGCCATTAAGTTTTTAAAGAAACCCCGGTGTTTGGCAGGGTCTTCTCTTATTCTTTTCAGGTTGAAAGTATCATACAATTAAAATTCCTAAAACATTAGGACTAAAATCCTTACCCTATAAAAAACTCATCACAACTGCTCTCGGGAAAAATCCTCTTCAACCCCCACACACAAACCCCAAATAAAGAAGCTATGATACAATTATTTGATGTATCATATGATGTGATATGATAAGTCCAATAGGCTAAGAGTCCTCATTAAAGGCGCCGGATGAGAAGAAGTGGCATGGCCAGAAGTAGGTTTAGTACGGACCAAATGAATCGCCGGCCCGAATCGTTCAACAGCCAACATACTATACCACAAGAACCCAAGCAAGCGGACCACGCGCTAAGTATTATAGCCCAACATTCCCCCCCCCTGGAAGAGGAGGGAAATGACCCACCAGAAGCCCCTCTTTTCCAAAACAAATAAAGGAAGAAAACACCAGACCTTACTAGGAGGGAAACCCGAAAGACACAGCCACGATTCAACCGCCTAAGATCCTGTAGCATTGCTATTGCCAAACATTACACTACCCGATCTCGCTCACTTTCGGAGTGCCTGCTTGGTGCCAAGCGGGCCGATACCAATCCAAGTCACAGCCTTTGTAACAAATCACCCAAGAAACAGATTGAGTGGAATGGGTTCCCCTCTGAAGCGGGCAGATATACCCCTTATAAAGGAAGATCCCAGCAAATGTCTTCTAACATCTTCTATTCACCCTTAGGGAGGGGGGGAACGATAACCCACAATTCCTATCATTGGCCTTGGCGAACAAATAAGCTGGCAGGGGACTGACTACCTTGTCTTCTATACTCCCAGGTGCAACGGCCAAAGTAACAACAAATGGGAAATATCACAAGGCATCCTTAGATTCTTTTCCTACATCTTCAGCACTGCTCTAACTCTCTACGCCTTTTCCTCAAGCAAAGCGACACGCATCTCATTCTCAACTGCCCTCAAAGTAACATAGCATGAATAAACTCCAAAGATAAGCAATACAAGGACTCGCAGCAGCCAGTGCTAAAACCCAATAAACTCCAATACTACACCGCTAAGCAGATTTCCAATCCACAACCTAGTATCAATCGTTCGTAGCTCGATGAGACTGCAAATCTGCATTATCTACCGGCAAGATCAGCATCACTACATACAACCCCCCCCCCGCAAGGAGGACACATATAATCAACCACTTACTAAGCCAAGTTTCCAACTCTTCAATTGCAACCTTAGGCTTGACGTTCGCAGCCCTAGCTTCATCCCTCTCCTTTTTCAGCTCTGCAATCTCACGATTCAAGCCCGCGATTGCATCTATAGCCCTCCGATGTGCTGATCTAGCGATCTCTCTCCTAAAAAAAACCCTCGCGCCTCAGTTAACCGAAGAAAAAATCCGTGATCGTATATAAACCCATACCCTCTACACACGCCCTCCTTCTGCCCAACCTCTCTTTCCAGTATATCCCAAAGTTTATCCTCGGCCCCTTTCAAGTCAATCCCCTCAGTGCGGACCAACTGGTCTACAGCTACTCGCACGTCGAATTGGACCCCGCGGCCGGGACTGGTCAGGACGCCGTTGTAAAACGAGCCAGTCCGGGACCTTGGCGTCCGCGGAGTGACTCTCGTATCTGCCGTTCTTCTTGGTGGGGTGGTCGGCCTGCCATCTGTGCTGAAGAGGCGCCGGCGGGGGGATGGGTTTGGTGAGAGCGAGGGCGTGACTGTGGCATTATTATCACTGCCGTATTCGTCCACCTCCGTCTCGCTGGGGGGTGGGGCTATGGAGCGGCGGTCCCACGTTCCTGTGGTTACCGTTGCGGCCTTTCTGGACGAAGTGGAAGAAGGAGGGGGTCTGGGGGTGGAAGCCCTGGAGGGGCTGTTAGAGGAGTAGGGGTTTCTCGTCACTCGGTTTGGCCTACGGACTTTGCAGGGGCCGGGCTTTTGTTCTGATACTTCACTAGGGGGTGACGACTCACGCCGGCGCTTGGTCCGGGAGGGGGGGGGCGGTGGGGCTAATGCTTTGGAAGGAAGAATAGGTGCGGCGTAACAGGTGCCAGACCTAGTTCTGCCGGGGGCGGTATATCTTGAGGGTGGTGGAGCTCCTGGTAGTAGTGTTTGCTTCAGATATTTTGGAGTCGTTGCGGCTCCACGGAGCGAGCGCACTTTACTCTCGTTAAAGGTGTAACCTTTCACCACCTCTGCCGCCCGAGCTTCATCTACCCAGATAAAAAAGCCGCAAGACGATCTGCCCCTGTCCCTCCGACAGGCGTAGTCTGTCTCCTCGCTACAGGCATTAGGGAAAGACATGATCGCTTTTCGAGCTCTGGACAACACTCACATTTTTTGCCTCGATTCCGAGCCGAGTTTGCCGTGAGTACTGGTGCCAGGACCCTTTACCCCCATGTTCGATGATATTAGCTTCTGGTATCGTGTTTATTTGTTTAAATAATCATTATGAGATTGATGTTGGAAGATCCATGATATTTACAAACCTAGGATTGCAGTTGCCTGGGGGGAGGTGGGGGTTCAGTGTTAACAGACAAAAGGCCCTTGGCACAACTTGACAGGAGCTCAGTAGGGCTTACACATCCAGCCAATTTCTTGTAGATTGTCGAGACTCGCAGTGGGGGGCCAAGTTATCACAATATCGGACACTAGTGCCTTTCGAGGTGGGGTTTTGAACATGGTAATTCTTGGAAGACGGATAAGATCTCGAATTGTAGGTAGACAAGTTGGATAGCTAGACTACAAGCGCCCGAGTATGAATGAACGAAGGATGTTGTGCTGTATTTGTACCTGTATTTGTTTCTCTAGTGTACTCGGGCGCAAGGGTATTTCGAGCCCCGTGACACCCCACTTCTCCCTCGGTCAATAAGACACATCAGCAAAAATAATTATCTGCGGCCTGTGTATCAAACATACTTGACACTTAGGACTTCAACCAGTAACTTGGACATGGCATGGCCACATCAGAATGCACGCAAGACGCAGCTGCCTGTTCAGAGGACACTCAGGATGCAGCCATCCGTTTAGAGGCATACCGTGCTCAGAACATGAGCAGAAAGGGGGTACTATACGGTACAGACCCCGGACGTTTTTGAAATTTCTCAGAATACTCAGAATTCTCAACTCTAGCCTGCAAATATATTATAAGATAAACTTAGACTTTGCAAAAATCGATAAGAGGTATAATATGATACCTGCAATTAATTTTTTGGTTTACGATATTCTAGTTTACAGCAATTATGTCCTCCTACGGTATGGGGGAATCGGAGGAGGAATGACTAAGATATGACTTAGTGCTGGCTCACCTACTAGGTAATTCTACGGAGGTACAGGGCATAAGTTTTGTAGGTAACACAGAGGGTGAGGGCAGCAAACCTCGCTCGTGGAACCTACAAAACTTATGCCCTGTACCTCCGTATGGTGCTCGACTACTTTAACTTTCGTAGGTATGATATGATAACGGGAGAATAGCGCGCTAAGCTAGAAAGGAAAAGGCTAATTTGTACAGGGATCTAAATAAGGTTGAAACAAAGTAATATCATAGCTAGCCTATTACTACGATAGGTCTAAATTTGATTGAGGTATTATGGTTGGATCTGAAGGGTTAGAGGATTTAAGGTGGAATTGGTATGATATATATAAAATTCGAATTCTAAGAACAGTCTGAAAAGCAATTCCAAATGAAAGGCTTTAAGACTAATCGAAACCATGCCACAATACCTACAAGTGGTTATTGATATTGATTTCTGCAGTTTACTCTGTAAAGAGTGTATAGACTAGGACTCTGAACCCATACCGGCAGGATATCACTTCCGACACATCTCAACCAAAAAGTGGTTAAAACCTTTCGCCGACACCAAAAAACAGTCCCCCCATATTGTTACTGAAATTTCCTAATTAAATTTTGGTTTAGTTTACATATAAGTTAGGCGTCGTTTTTCGGAAGTGGGTCTTGCTTTTGTCTACCTGCCAGTACTGCAAAAGCTTGTTAGATTTACCATCAGCAATTTGGCCTCGAGCCATTTCAATCTATAATAAGACAGAATAGTTTTTTCTAGGCAGGGGGTAGCTAGGGAAAGCTGGGTCTCATTAACTGGTATTGGCGACTTTGTTAACTTACTCTCCTGAGCATATTTTGGTTCAGTACTAGGCTCTCGCACTGCGATAGTGAATTTAACAGGTTTTTACAGTATCTATGGTTAATAGGCATTTTCATAGCTGTCGTCGCCGGAAAGTTGGGTTACTCCTCAGTACAATGATAGAAAACAATAAACCAGGACGGGCAGGGATATATTTGACTGGTGAACCTTATAACTGTTCAATAGCTTCTGGTCAGGCCCTGGACAGCTGAATATTGGCAGTGTCACTTTTCTAAAAACATCAGCCATCTTCGCCCAATGGGAGTAAACAAAAGGTCGAACCCCCATCGGCAGAGTACCCCACAACCTGACCACGCGCTCCCCCAGCTCCAAATCGCGTTACCCACATTGCAGCATCTCTACTACTCAAGTATGATAGCCATAAGTAATTGGAAGACGAGAGCTAATTATATCCTTACCCTATCTACAATTCTTGCCTACGTCTCTAACGCAAGTTAATACTTAGTCACCTTCCTCCCCACCCCTTCAGCCTTCTTCTGATCCTCAATATCCAACAGGACGGCGCCCGCAACAATGGCCTGGGTTTGCTCGATCTTTTTGGCTAGTCCCAGTTCAACCTCCCCAATCTGCCCCATAACCAGACCATGTGCTAGGACGTTAGAGTTGCCTCTCTTAGTAAGGCCTAAAGTGTTCTTCTTCTCTTTTACTTGTCTCGGGGGGCAGATTTTTTGTGTTTGTCGTCCCTTTTCCAGAGGAGATTTCGAACTACATAGCACATGGTCCAAATGTTCCAGTTTTTACGGTGCCGGCCATGTTGAACTCCAATTCACCTCTGACTATCGGATTTCAATTCAGCCGACGCCAGACATGTCGGATCTCAATCAGGCCGCATCAGAACGAGCCAGAAGGTCCATAACAAAGAGGAGGCCCCCGCAAACCAGCGTGGCTGTTGGTGAGCCGAATTCCTGGGCGAATTCTTGAATAAAATCCATGCCAGCCGGTAATCAAATGGTAATTAAGTAGGAGGGTATTCTTACTACGGAAAGCCAGCTTTTAATGGAAATGGATGAAAGTGAGTTTGGAAGGGGGAATTGTTCTTGCTGAGGGTAGAGGTGTTGGAAGAACTATGGTATGATATGATACTTCCAAACTGAGAGTCGCCCTCCATTAATTATGTGGGGTGCCCGGCATTTGAAATCAACCCTCATGGGTAGTTCATTTTTGCTTACATAATATTCCTAGATGGTGGGGCTTAGCAAAAGTCTTCGAAAACCACCATACATAGGTAATCTGGAATTTTAGTATCTTCACTAACATTGCACTGATTGAAAATTAGAAAACATAGAATTAGAGAGGAGTGTCTTCTAAGCACTTCTATGAAGCCATATCTTCCCAAAGATGTGGTTGTGGTTGAAAATTTTCGAAAATTATTCTTGTGTTGGTTTTCGGCTGATTTCAAGTGCCTGGCACCACAGCACGCGTCAAAGGCACGAGTGCGGCCAAAAAACATAGTCGTCGTCACGTGAGTTCGATAAGAGAGATTTTGAGTTCAGATGGGTGCTAACTTACCCGGCCTTAGTTATTCCCTTTAGCCCTCAAGCTCTATATAAGCTTTCCTTCCCAGATCCTTCTCCTATCCCTCTATTCACCTTTCGCCGTGCCCTCTTCCTTTCCTCCATTTGCAATCGCTCGGTTGCTAACTCGCATAGCGACCGGTCATAGACTCTCGAGAAATTCGCCCCACAAAGTCCTGCCCCCCAAAATACCCCCGGATAACCAAGCAAAATTCATGGATATGCACGGCAACTTCATTGACCGCGAAGCGGAAATGGACGACGATGACGATGAGCTCGATCGGGAAGAATTCGACGAGGATACCGGTGAAGTGCGCAGAAAAGTCGACAAGTCTAACAAACCACCGAAAGACTTTGACGACAGCAGCGAGGAAGAGGACGACGATGACGACGAGGAGGCGGCAAAGGTTGTTCTGGTCCTCCTGGCTGAGCCATAAAGAGTGCGTTGCTGACTAGGGGATACAGATTCGCGAGGGCTTTATCGTTGACGATGAAGAGGAAGACGAGGAGGAAGAGCAGGCGGACGGATCTATGGTGCTTGTCAAGAAGCGCAAAAAGAAGAGGAGAAGATCTAATCGCGAGGATGAGGAGGAGGAAGGCCTAGACGAAGACGATCTTGACTTGGTCTTGGAGAATACCGGCCACGAGATTGATAGATCTAGCCAGGTTCGTCTCATCCAATTTATCATTCACCCAACTGCTAGAGAAATGTCCCAAACCTTTTACTCACATACTGGATTTTAAGAGCAAATTCAAACGATTGAAGCGTGGAAGAGAAAATGCAGAAAAGCGCCGTCGACAGCACTCCCGCGATCTAGAAGAAATCTTTTCCGACGAAGAAGACGCACCTGGTGAGCCCGACGACGACGACGAAGGCCTCGACAATCGCCGCGGTGGTGAGAATGAGTTTGAAGACTTCATTGAAGAGGATGAGATGTCCGAAGACGAACGGGGCGGAGGTGGAAGTGACGATGACATGCAAATGGTCAGACGACGGAGAAGAGAGAGCAATCAGCACCAAGGAAGCTACGCTCCTCAAAATCTAGGGTTACGTGAGGGCGCTATCTCGGATATGCATGATATCTTCGGAAGAGGTGATGAGTACGATTTCGCGCTCGTGACAGAGGACGATCCAGAAGAAGAGGAGGAGAGTAGGGAAAAGGAACTGGAGTTGAAGGATGTTTTTGAACCTAGCGAGTTGGCGGAGCGTATGCTTACGGACGAGGATAATGTGATCCGTCAAACTGACGAGCCAGAGCGATTTCAGTTGTCCAGGAAGCCGTTTGCACATCTCAAGATTGGTGGAAGGGAACTCGAAGAGGAAACTGAATGGATCTCCAAGTTTGTTCTGGCCAAGAAGAACTTACCACCACACCAAGAGGAGCCCTTAATGAAAACGATCAGGAGTGTGTTAGAGTTCATTGTAGTCGAGCAAATGGAAGTTCCATTCATCTACCAGCATAGGAAAGATTACCTGATCCACACAGAGAGAGTTCCTACGCGTCGCCACGACGATGGGGAAACTGGATACGAGATCGAAGCCACCAAACTCCTCACACAGGACGACCTTTGGGAGATTCTTGAACTGGACCTTAAGTTCAGAGCCTTCCTTGATAAGTGTCGGGCATATGAGAAAACTTATTCCCGTCTTAAAGATGCTATGGATACCTCGGATGATCTCGAGGCCGAGACTGGGCTCCAACGTACCGAGACAATTGAGCAAATACAGGATCTACACGATTACATCCATTTCCGTTATCACTCCCAGCTAAAAGACATTGCCATCACCAACGGCGAGGGCCGCGGAACCAGCTATAGGAGGCCAGGGAGTAGTAAGACTATTTACGAGCGTATCCGCAATGGAAATGTTTACGGTATGGTCCGTGCGTTCGGTTTATCCGCAGCACAGTTTGCGATGAATGTACGTTTCGACCAAAAGCGTGAATACGCCGAGGATCCTCACGACTATCCTCACGCAATATCAGACCAGTATCTTGACGATCCCGAGTTCCCAACCGGAGAGTCGGTATTGCAGGCGGCCAAGCTCATGCTCGCTGAGGAGCTTTTCACAAATCCGACTTTAAGGAGGTCAATGAGAGACAAATGGTTCATGGGAGGTATCATCCATGTTGACGTGACGGAGAAAGGCGTTCGTCAGATTGATGAGCAGCACCAGTACTATGTAAACACTCTATCCACAAATTCCTCGTGAGATGCTAATTTTCTACAGGAATTCAAATATCTCAGGAATCAAACTATCCGGTCGATTGCAGCACACTCTGCAATGTACCTGCGTATGATGAAAGCTGAGCAAGAAGGCTATGTCAACGTAGATGTCACCCTAGAGGGTGAAGACAAGTTCACTCGGCGATTATACGAGTACATGACATCTGAAAACGTCAGCGATATGGCAGAATCTTGGAATAAGGAGCGAAAGGAAGTCGTTGATATGGCAATGGGGAAATTTAAGTTAATGTTTCAGAAAGCTATCAAGGATGAATTACGAACTGCCTGCGAGGATGCCATTGCGGCCGAGTGTCGTAGATCATATCTTAAGGTAATATTTCCCCATTCAAGATCCAAAAAATTATGAGCTAATTATTCTTGCAGAAACTCGACCAAGCGCCTTACAAGCCGAAAGCATTGAAACTCGGTGAAATCCCACGAGTCTTTGCCTTCTCGAATGGATACGGAGAGAGGGGCCGGGATGCCATTGTCGGTGTCTTCAGGGACGAAGATGGAAGGCTTCTCGAGACTGTCAAGTTTACCGATCTCAAGGATGACACATCTCGGACCAGCTTTATCGAAGTTCTCAATCGCCGTAAGCCCGATGTTATTGCCGTGGCAGGTTTCAGCGTACAAACCCACAAGCTCGTCGAAGAAATTCGTGGTATTGTCGAGGAAGAAGACATCAATGTTGTTGGTGACGAAGTAGACGATAGATCCCCCACTGAGGTGATGTTGGTAAACGATGAGGTAGCCCGTCTGTACCAGAACAGCGACCGTGCTGCCGTAGACCATCCGGAGCTTCCACCACTTTCACGATACTGTGTAGCCCTCGCTAAATATGTCCAGAATCCACTCTTGGAATACGCCGCATTAGGTAAGAATATCGTCTCGATCGCTTTCCACCCTGCGCAACAGCTTTTGCCTGAGCACAAGCTCCAGAAAGCTCTTGAAACCGCTATGGTGGATATGGTGAACCTGGTTGGTGTGGATCTCAACGAAGCTGCCAGCAAGCCATACGTTGCAAACTTGCTTCAGTACGTGTGTGGCTTCGGTCCCCGAAAGGCCGTCAGCGTCATGAAGGTTGTTCAAGCAAAAGTAAGTCTCAATCGCAATACCCAGCCACTCAATCGTTAATCTAGTCAGTAGGGTGGACGAGTATCAAGTCGTCTTGAATTGCTCGGAGATCACGACAGGGGAACATTACAAGTCGTTGGTCCTACAGTCTTTGTCAACTGTGCCAGTTTTCTCATCATACCTCATGATCTAGCAGACCGTAACTCTGACTACCTCGACAGTACCAGAGTACATCCCGAGGACTACGACTTGGGGCGTAAAATGGCAGCAGACGCTCTCGATATCGACGAGGAGGATGTTGCGACCATGGTAGCAGAGGGTGGTACCGGTGCTGTCATCAACGAGCTCATCGACGGGCAAGATGAGAAGGTAAACGAGTTGAGTCTTGAGGATTATGCTGAGGAACTCGAGCGCAACTTCAATCAGAAGAAACGTGCTACTCTTGAGACCATCAGAGCAGAACTACAACACGCTTACGAGGAGCTTCGGAATAAATATCAAAAGCTCAGCACCGACGAAATATTCACTATGCTCACTGGTGAGACAAAAGAGACATTAAGTGCCGGCATGGTCGTTCCAGTTGCCATTAGGCGAGTTACGGATAGGTATTGTGCTGTTCGGCTCTCCTGTGGGATAGAGGGAAATGTCTCGTTGGATGAGATGCACGATGGCTCCCCGAATTTCCTCCCAACCAATGTCTACCATGTTGGGCAGACGGTACAGGCGAGGATTGAAAAGCTTAACGAGGAAACCTTTTTCGCAGAACTCTCCTTCCGCGAAGACAAGATTAGGAATCCATTGGCCAAACGGATTGAATTCCTACCTGACGAATGGGATGATGTGAGGGAGGAGCGAGACAAGGCGAGATTGTCAGTAGTCAACCAGGAGCAGACACGCACAGCCAGGGTTATAAAACATCCCCTCTTTAAGCCATACAACAGCAGACAAGCGCAGGAATTCTTAGCCGGCCAGTCCCGTGGTGATGCTGTTATTCGACCTTCTTCCAATGGTCCGGACCATATCGCAGTTACCTGGAAAGTATCCGATAACATCTACCAGCACATAGACGTGCTCGAACTAGACAAAGACAACGAGTTTACTGTTGGTAAAACGCTAAAGGTATCCGGCAAGTTCTCGTACAGTGACTTGGATGAATTGATCGTTACGCACGTCAAGGCTATGGCCAAGAAGGTGGATGAACTAAGTCATCATTCGAAGTTTATCCAAGGCTCGAAGGCAGAAGCTGGTAAGAATATCCCTTTATATATTCCCATCTTACACACACTTACATCACACAGAAAAATGGTTGGAAAAGTACTGCGAGGCCAATCCAAAAAGGTCAATGTATGGCTTTTGCTTTGACACTCAACGCCCAGGCTACTTTCATTTGCTTTACAAGGCCGGTGCCAATGCCCGCATAGGAAGCTGGGTAAGATCCCCCCTGGTTGCAATAACCTTTCAGGCCACTAACCTTCCTCATAGCCCGTCAAAATCATCCCCCATGCCTTCCAGCTCAGGGATACCCCGTTCCCGGACGTTATGACGCTTTGCAACGTAAGTTTTACCTTCCACTCCACCCCCTCCCCCTTATACCCCCCACAAGGTTCTAACGAGAGAAAAAAATCAGGGCTTCAAAACCATGTTCCAACACAACTCTCAAAAATCCCGACCCCGCATTTAAAACCCTTATGAACAAAAAACCCGCTTACCTAGTCACCATTTCCCCACTCAATTCGATTTCCTGTACACAGTTTCATTCTTCAACTCAATGGGTTCGTGGTCTAAATTTCTCTTTTTCTAGTCTACCCCAAGTACTCGAGTAAACGAACCTTGTGCTAGGACGTTGCAGTTTGCCTCTCCTGGTGGGACCTTGTTTTTTTCCCTTCCTTGTTTGTTTCGGGGGGCAGATTCCTGGTGTGTTTCTCGCCCCTTTCTAGGACAGGAAATTTTGGACTACTAGTACATGGTTCGCTTATTCGAGTTCTTATGATGCGATACCTACGAATAAAGTTTCACCAGAAGAAAATAATTTCTTAATCTCCCTTTTATAATCCTAAGATTGAGTGGCTTGGCTTCCTCTATACCGAGGAAAAAATTGGCAGCGGGAAGGTGGGGATGATGAAGGGTTTACTTGTGCTCTGGCTTTTTCTTTCATTTTATACATGTGTCCTGCCTCATTACTTACTTTCTACCCTTCTCCCCCATTCCTTCCACCTTTCTATCCATCCGGATAACCCCTTTCTCGTGTATTTTAGTCTAGCCCACAGCAGCCAGCCAGCCAGTCTAGCAGCAGTAAAGGAACAAGTGCCCATTAGAAAGTCAGTGGACAGTTGACCTAATTAGCCTACAAAGTAATCCCCAGGTACCATAAATTACTCATCATACACTCCTCCACCGTACCCGCAAGCTATCACACATTCTCTTATCACAATAATAGCTACCCAACTCATCCCTCCTCTCCTCTCCCTCCCCCCCCTCCCACGAAACAAAAACACCAGCACGGTAGGTATTAGTATTCCACAGCACCTAGAGCGTGTCCACACACCCCCACACACATGCATACACACATGCATACACACATGCATACATACCAGTACACACCCAAGCATTCTACGGTCCGTCCGTGGTACAAGTAATAACTTTAACATTAATATTACCACACTTACTTACACCGCCCCCCCGCCTCCACAACAAATCATCGTAATTTCCTTCTCCCTCTTCCTTCCTTCCTTCCTTCCCTCCCTTTATCGAAAACACCGTTTCCTGCCATATCGGCTCTGCTGTAAGATTATCGCAATCCTAGTTCTTTTTTTTTTCTTTTTTCTTTTTTACATGTGTGTATCATATCATACAAGTACTCGAGTAATATCATAACCGGTGTTCTTTGCGGGTTGCGGGTATAAGCTGTGGTACCGATGCCTGCAACTGGGACGGTACGTAAATTAGCGAGATGGGATGGACGGGTGTCTTCCAGGACGGCTACGGTACTTGTGATGTGAGGGGGTTGGGATTTTGGAAGCTTAGGTATAAAGTTGTCTTCGGGGGGGAGGGGGAGGATGTTAGACTATGGGAAATGTGGTTGGTGGTTTGGTTGCCGAGCTGGGCCGGGTTCCCGGTTCCGTTGAGGAGTTGGGGGGCTGGGGGGGAAGTGCACTATGGTAAAAGCACTAATACTCGAGTACTATGGTACAAGTATACTCGTGGAAAATGGGGGCGAGTGATAGTTTGTAAGTAGACTGATTTCCCGAGATCCATACTTTTATTGCTAGGTTACAGTACTCTGCTCGTACTATGATAATTGGATCCGTGTCTTGCGGTAGGTTAGAATGACCAAACATAATAACCCCCTCCTGCTCCGATCTTGTCGCCGCCAAATCATATAAGACAGCAAAGCCTGGCCACTGCTTCTTGCTCTTGGTCTATGTCTCGCCTCTATCAACTCTCATTTACCATCACTGTGCGTGCACGCGAATAATTGCGTCCTGGAGACGAAAAACCATGCTGAGACCGCGACCATCTCATAGAAACACCGATACCAATTGCATCACTCCACCAGGAAATCAGGGGCACCTATGAAACCGTACCCCACGCGACCAAGCAAGTTTATCTTGCGCTACCAGTACTCGAGCAACTAGCTAAACACAAGCGGTAACCCAAAGCACTCGTGCTCCCCAACTCGTAGAAAACTGGTTGAGGGGAAAAAGAATAGAGGTTTGCACTACTGTACTGATTGACGATAATGCCCCTCATATCGAAACGATATTTTCCCGCCGACCCGCGGATACGAGAGATGGATACTTGGTGTGAATGGCTTGTTGCCAAAGGCGGGGGCAGTTCTTTAGTTAAGCGGTCACCCAGCGTTCTGCCACATGCCACGCAGACGGAAATTCGGATCCCACTCCCTGCTGCCTGCAAACTACCCACCTCAAACAATCATCCGCACCCGTCGCTGTCTGTGCGTTTTGCTCTAGAAATAGAATCAGGAATTATTAATTAATTAGTACCCGTGATGTTCCCTGGTATGAGGATAGGTACGGTAGTTGTTGTCCCGTACCGCGTCGCATCGTACAAGTACGGTACTTCCGCTTTCCCCCTTCCTTTTCTACCTTCAAGAAAGGTAAGGTAGGATACGAGGGGATAGGATGCCTCCTTCTAGAAGGTTGGCTAGCCATTGCGACAGCAGTTCAACTCTTATCGATCAGAGGCGCGCGGAAAGTGCAGATGTATAAACCTGTGGAGCGAATGGGGGTTACGCTTGGTCGTCCGAATGAACTAATAATAGGGTGAGACCGAGAAGAAGGGGATGGGAAATTCTTTCATTCTTTGGTTTTCATTCCGAGCTCTGTCGGTGGTATGTGCAGGCAAGAGAGAAATACTCTGATCGGTTGCTTGTTTGTAAAGGGGGGGTTCGGTTAGGCTTGGGTGGGCGTTAAGTTGTCGGGAAGGAGGGACTCCTGACTTCCTAGACTTGGGGGTATGAATGAGAAGGAATCAGTTTCCCGCCAGAGTGGTAAAGTGATGGGTATAGGGTTATGCAGTACAAGTACACAGAACTGCTCGTGCAGTGTACTAACCATCGCTACCGTCACCGCCGTGCTGTGCTCGAGTACCGGTACTGATGGCACAATTACCATGAAAGCAAGTGGTGATTAGTGAGTTAGTTACGGCAGGCCGGTTGGGAGCAACGACCTAACCTTGCTTCTGTCATCGGCGGGGCTTCCGGAGCAATTCATCCAGCTTTATCTCGCGCAGCAAGCAATTCTCCCATTTTTTGCCTCTCCGCGGTGGGGGGAATCCACCTTGTGATAATTGGACTTGTGTTGTGTTGTGATATGATAGACGCAGTCTGGTTTGCGATTCTCTTGCTCTGTTACTTAAATTGGGGAAACACATGGGGCCACTTGACGTGTGATATAAATATATCCACGAGTAGTACTTGTAGTTTGCCCAGCAGCAACCAGGAGAATGGCACCCTGTTTTATCCCGGAACCGGCGGGATGAGGGTACCACGATGTCCTCAGCCCGTGATACCGGTATTTGTTTTATATCTGTCGGAGGAGCTGGGGGAATTTTTCTCCTAGGGCGCCATACCGCTTCCTCAATGCAAAGTTTCATATCAGGTATGATAGTAGGGATATCTGTCATCCGCTTAGTGTCTTGTTTTTCTCAAGTCAGATCATTTTTGGATTTTGCTCTGGCCTGTCCTTCGCCTGGAGATGTGGCCGGTCGCATGAAATACTCCAAGTAGTATGAATACCGGTAGTATGTACGAGTACTCGTACTGTACAATACTCGACTCGAGTACAGTGCAGATGACACCCTTGTTATTTCAAGGATCTGTCCGGCCCGAGTTTCTGTACCTTGTCCTCCAGGGTGAGTGAAGCCAACGGACAAAACATCCGCCAGAAGCCCATCTCTCCTTCCAACCGTTTCGTTCAAGTTTTCTCCTCCCTCTCAACTCCTTGACAAAGATTGTTGCGCGGAAGAATTGGGTCAGAAGAAGATACCGGTTTCCTTTTCCTTCGTTGTGAGAAATTTAGCTCCTCGGTTCTTCTCCCCTTTCAGCCACACAGGATCTGTACTTGTACCGTACTCGAGTACATACAGGGAAGGCCCTTCCACAGCCAGTGAGAAGAGAGGACGACGTTCTACCAAGGAAAGGGTTTCTGCGAGCCACAAACACCAACAGAACTTTGTTCGCACCCGCCCTCCAATAGCAACCACTCTGATTGTGTCCCGAGACGAATTGGTTGCGAACCTTGGCCCTTGGGTAACCATCCAACCACTGCTTCAGAACCTTTCTCACATCCCCTTGCTCTTCCTCCTCATCCCTTGAGAGAGTCGGTGGGCAGTGGACCTGCAGCAGCAGAAGGACCTTTTGACGAAAAAAAGCTCCGCGATTAAGAATAGTAAACAAAGGTTCGTGAACCTCCTTTTATGTATTTCTTTACATTTCTGTCCGGCACGATGGGGGTCAGACGGATGGATTAGGGAAGGAGGCTGGCAATTCATGCTGGCCAAGATGCACCTCCCGAAGCTACAGGGGCCGGACAGCGGGGATTGCTTGTCGATCAATGACTAACCAAGAGCTTTTTTGTACTTTTTCGGTTTCCAAAATATTTACTAATCAAAGAATATCCCGTTCTTACTGCTTTGCGCGTAGGCCTTCATCCTATACGAGCTAGAAATTTGTCTCCGTCTGACTCCCTGCTCAAGGCGGCTGACCTTTTGTCTGCTTGCGGAACTCGTTAGTAGAAACGTTCCACTCGTTCTCCTGGCCCTTTCTTCTTTTTTTCTCCCCCGGTTTTTGTGCAGAAGGAAGGAAGGGGGCTAAGGTTGAAAGGTCGAAACAGGTGCAAGCCTCAACAACTAAACTAACCTTTGATCCTCCAAGAATTGAACCCTAAGACCTACCGTAAAGAGTCCGGTCTCGGGAGTAATAATAATAATACCGGCATCATACTGCTTTCGTGATCGATCCCTTGTCTCTCGTTTTGACGTCTGTTTGAAACCCTTTGCTGGGTTGCGGCATTCTATACACTCGTTTGCCTCTTTCGACATTGCCCTCCTCCCTCTCTCCCATTTCTCCCCCATAATACTCTCTCGCTCCTTCCTCGTCATCCACAATTACGTGGGCTGGGCAGCATCGTACATAGCTGGCGTGGTTAACAACTCAACTCACTCTCTTTTACTTGTGACTGGGGAATTTTGCCTCGTTCATTCTCTAACAATAACACTCTCTTATTTTTCTCCCGCCGCTGCTCTATTCTTGGTCATTCTTAAGTCTCTGCCTCCGACCGCGACTGTTTCGTCAGACGCTCTACTAGTCACGACGTCACCTGACAAGGTATAGCTTTAAATCCCCTTTCTCTGTCAATATGGTATCCATTAGAAGGCACTCTCCTTTGATATCATGGCAAGGTCTAATTTTTTTTTGTGTTTTGAACATTTAGTACATTCCTTTGGCTCATTGATAATTGGTTCTGCAATTCTCGTCTTGATAATTTTTCCATCGGGCTACGGATGGTTCTATTAGCCCTAAACAGGTCAACATAGTGTGCCGCTCACCATTACTCGTATCTCATGATGGCACGAAGCTCAATCCAGCATCCAGCCAGAGGCACTACATCATTGCCTGGGATGGGAGGGATATACGGACATACCTACGGACAAAACCATGAACGAAAACATCAATTTCGCCCGCATGTGCTTGGGAGGTACTTGTGGATACAATTCTCCATTCTCCTTATCTTAATGGTTTGCGGGAAGGGACGCGCTTTGGACATCGAATATTGTTCGAACATTAATACTGGATCCTCCTACCCAACAAGCATGTCACCCTTTTGCCAACCTTCACGGAAGAAACCTTCTAATGGTCGGGGAATATAGTGACTGATACGTTCCAGAGTAATGGTCTCTGTTTTGACAACTGTAAGGCCAAATATGCATTTGCCATTGTCCAAGGATCAAGATGCTGGTGCTCCGACTATGCTCCAGCTTCAGCCACGACCGGGTGTGATGAAATTTGTCCTGGTTATGGTTCCGAGAGTTGTGGGAATACTAAAAAAGGTCTATTTGGGTATATTCCTCTACCGAATGTTCCTAAGGGAACCACAGGCGGCTCATCGACGGTGAGAGAATCCGATTCTCCAACTCCTTCTACTTTTTTGAATTTTTCTCCATCTCCTGCCATTTCCACGGCTATTGAGGGAAAGCTTGGACCCACTACTACTGTTATTATTGTACGACGCCCCCCTTCCGTGCTCGAGGATGTGGTTGTGGCTGCTGTTGTAGGGCACGGTGTGGTTAAGCTAAGGCTTATGGAGTATTTGATTTTTTTTGATTTTTTTTGATATAATATAGCTCGAGCTTTTATTTTTTTTGCCTGCTCTTTTTCATTTTCGTTTTTCTCAGCTCTCCTTTTTCTCCATTTTTCTCCATTGGACTGGTTCGCTAATACTTAGTTTTTAGACTGCCTCCCAGACCTCTACCTCCTCGTCCAGCACAACGAGTTCTTCGACTTTGATCTCAACTTCAACTCCGACCTCGTCTACCTCAACCGAAGCAACTTCTACGCCATCTATAAGCATTGTGACTTCAGTTGGCGGTTACAAGACTGTAACACTCGCTCCTACCGAGCAAACACCGGCACCGACAAATAGAGTAACAACCTCAGATTCCCCCAGTAGGAACTTTTTTTCAAAGTCTGGGCAAGTTGCGGGGTTGTTTGTTGGTCTTGCTCTGGGGGTAGTTCTCATCGTTGCTGCACTCTTGTTCTTCTGCTATCGACGGAATAAGCGGAGAACTGCTCACAGTCGCATCGACTCCTCCGGTAATGCAGCAATGGCTACTGTCGCTGGGGGTATGTTTGGTGGACGGAGGAGGTCTCGCTCTATGAGCACTTTAGGGCTCATAGGAGAGAAAGGAGGGGCAGCTATTAATACCACCCCAACTTCGACTGCGAACCACTACTCTGGACTGCCTACAGCTGAGGCTGGCAAATTAACAACAGCTGCCCAGACGCCCGGCCGCCTAATAGACCAGCGACTTGACCCTAACCAGATATATCTGCGCTATGACCTAGACACTGGTAGTTCGCGGATGAGTGTAAGAAGTTTAAGGGATGATACTGATTATTCGAGGAGAGTGTTACGGGTAAGTATCGATGGTCTCAGTTAAATGTATATCATGGAACCTGATGCTGACATTCAGATCTAGCTTGCAAACCCCGACGATTAGTCAGTTTTAGACGTTTATTGAGAAAAAGAGGTCTTGTATTCATGTAATAAATTTGGGCATTTTCTGTCGATTCTATGTGTGGATCTGGGTAGTTCAAACGGGTACATATGCGAGTTGGCGGTTCTACCGGGCTTTTTCGTTCTTAGGGGTTTCTACCCAGAACTTTATTTATCACCCTTTCTTCGCTTCAGAAGTGGATTGTTGCACTTCCATTTTTCAGCGTCCGCAATCGGGTGTACACTACAAGATATCAGCCCTTCGCCTCGGCCGTTCTTTCTTTTGACTTCTTGGTTGATGAAGGAATCGCCGGATATCCTGTCTGATGTTTGCTATTTCCTCCCATATATTCTTCTCCGCATGTTTGGAGTTTTTTGTTATCTATCCTATGCTGCAGGCCTGCAACCCGCTCTCTAATCGTATTCACTAATTAGGAGGAGGGCGGAATGTTTGTTCTGGTTCGTAAAAAGAAAACTTAAATATAAATGGCGTTATCGTGGTGGTTTTCCTTTCCCAATCTTGGTCTCGTTCTCCATTCTTTTGAGTGTTTACTATTATGCAGATTGGTTCCATGACACAGTAATTTTGTATGATATCTCATGCGCGGTTGACTAGTGAATAATGAATAAATTAATAGTGGCAGAGTGATTTGGAAGTTCTCAAAAAGGGTACTGGTTCCATTTCAACCCATAAACTGGGCCCAAATCCGATGCGTATATGAAAATAGAAAAGATGAGGCGGAGACATGTGACGCACGGGTAATAAATGATGCTGTAAGCTGTGATGCCATAAAATACGGTCTTTCATTGTATTCCGATCGCCAGAGAGAGAGAAAAGATCCCTAAGGGGCTGTTCACTTCCAAAAAAAAAGTGTTTTGCAGGTCACAATCGAGTTACCGTACTCGAGTGCTCAAGTTAGCTTGTCATACCGATATGATAGCGTGATATGTAGGGATGATGGTGTCACTCGGCTCCTCCCGTGCTTGGCATTAATGACTTGCGATCTTATACCCGGGAATGGGGCCCCGGCTTTCCTTTCTTTAGGCTCTTTAATCTGGCTTTCTCAACAGCTTAATTTCGAGAGAGGTAAGAGAAGAGAAAGGAGAGGAAAAAGAAAAAACATCCCTTATATATCCTACTCAGACCTGGTCCCTCTTTCGTCTTTTCTCTGTCGATTTTGTCAAAGGGAAGAAGAAGAAGAAAAATGCCTGCCGCAGAATTGAGTATTCCTGATAGTCCGTCTCATCACGATCACGGAGACGTGGCAGAGCACATCACAAGCGAGCTGGGGAACCCCTTCGCAAAGCTAATCTGGAACCAAAACATCATTGTGATCCCCAGCTTCACCCTCGAATCCGGCGTGACAATTCGCAAGGTCCCTGTGGCATACAAGACTACCGGCCGGCTGAACGAGGAGGCCGACAACGCAATGCTAATCTGTCATGCCCTCACTGGCAGTGCCGACGTGGAAGACTGGTGGGGACCATTAGTAGGTCCTGGGAGAGCCTTCGACTGGGGACGGTTCTTCGTTGTCTGCTGTAATAGTCTGGGGAGCCCTTACGGCAGTGCTTCGCCGTGTACTATAAATCCTGAGACCGGCGGGATATATGGACCGGAGTTCCCATTGACCACAGTTAGGGATGATGTCAATATTCACAAGATTGTGCTTGATTACTTGGGGGTTAGGAGTATTGCTGTGGCGATTGGAGGTTCAATGGGGGGCATGTTGGTGCTTGAGTGGGCGTATTTTGGAAGGGAGTATGTTAGGTCTATCGTGGCCCTTGCTACTAGCTCGCGGCATTCTGCTTGGTGTATTTCTTGGGGGGAGGCGCAGAGGCAGAGTATCTATTCTGATCCAAAATATGGTATGCAAGCAGCCCCATGGTGTGTTTGACGTTAAGCTTATCGAGTTACAGCGGAGGGATATTACTCGTTTGATGATCCCCCTACTACTGGATTGGGTGCTGCGCGGATGAGTGCCTTGTTGACATATAGAAGGTTCGTATCACTTGCATATATAGCAGGAGATGATATCAACATTGACCAAACAGTCGCAACTCCTTCGAATCCCGCTTCGGCAGAAACACCCCAGACCCCGTCCGCCACCCATACATAAATTCCCAGACCCAACGATCCCCCACAACCCCAAGCGAGGAGCACTGGGCCGTTCATAACGAGGGGTTCCGAAACGCTCGCCGCCTTGTATCATCCCCATCAAGCCCAACCACCGAAACCTTCCCGCAGTCAGAAGGAACTGGCAGCAGCAGCAGCAGCAGTGGGAGCACCACCCCTCCCTCGCCGGTTGGCCCACCAGTCAAGAAACATGTCCCAACCTACTTCTCGGCGCAAAGCTACCTCCGCTACCAGGGTGACAAATTCGTCAAGCGCTTCGACGCGAACTGCTATATCGCCATAACCCGCAAATTAGACACGCACGACGTTTCCCGCGGCCGGACGAACGGGGACGCTCACGCTGCATTACAAATGTTGCAGCAACCCGCGCTGATAATTGGCATAGAGAGCGATGGATTGTTCACGTACGCAGAGCAACAGGAACTCGCGGAGGTTATACCCAATGCTAGATTAGCTACCATTGATTCACCAGAGGGACATGATGCCTTCTTGTTGCAGTTCGAGGAGGTCAACACTCATATCGTAGGCTTCTTGAAGGAAGTTATGCCGGAGGTAATGGCCCGGGAGCCGATTTGTGCTACAGACAAAATTGGAGATGGTGAGATTGGGGTTGTGAAGGCTGGGACTGTTGGGGAGGTGGATGATATTACTGCTTGGTAGGATGGAGTGTTGGTTGACAGATGTGGGGATTCTCCTCCCTCTTTTTATTTCTTGACAACACAAATAGTTTTTCTATTGCTATGTTTTACTTTTGACGGTGGGGATAAGTATGATAGATGGTCGGGCGTTGTCTGTTGATACCGGGAGCTGGTTTGTGCTTAGTTACCTTCACGACTTTTGGAATTCGAATCGAGGAAAAAAGTCCTGCGAGTTATTCCCCTTCCTCATCGTTAAAGATGCCAATGACACATCTCCCGTTAACTTCCCATATTGCCAAACACCACCAATCAACAACCTTCCCGCCCTCTCTCCCAATCTCTCACATATCATGCTTGCTTTTTCTAAGCACCCTGAGACTCAGCCGCAGGCTTAAAACTGTCCCGCACCTCACAAATGCAGCGCCAGCAGCACACCCTGTCGGCCCTGAGATTTTTTCCTTAGGAAAACCCCCCCCATTACAGATTACAGCCGTGACTGCTTTGTTCGTCTTCTTCGCTCGTTAAATCTCTCCTTTTTTCTATGATAACGTGGCACTTGGTTTTGCTGGAGCGGGGTGGACATGAAAGGTCGTCTGCAGGAGGCTCCTTTCCTGGCAGTATTATAGGCGCATAATGTACAGTACTAGTCTAGTAATTGGTGAGTCCGTGGGGAACCCACTGGTCACGTAGAGATCTTGGAGTGTATCGCACTCGATAGTTGGTACTCGAATATAATTAAAGTTTTGTTCGGCGATTTATCTATCCATATCTTAAAGCCCATACTAAGCTCAAACTCAAATATCTTGATATAATACTTTGTACGAAGCATTGATAAATATGCATTGCCTATGCTATGACGGTTGGTTGAGCGCGAAATAGGGTCACGAGGTAGCACTCGGGGATCTGCCAAGAGCGCACAGTTTGGTTGATTCTTGGCGGCGGATTTCTGAGAGAAAAAGAAAAGAAAAAAAATCTGGCTTTTTTCCATCCTTCCCACCATCATCGCCAACCATCACAATCAACGAAACGGAACGGATACATCATGGGTAATTTCAAGAAAGAAGCCAGTCGGCGGTATGTTCCCACCCCACCCCGCCCTCCCCCAATTTCTATCTTATCAAACAATCTAACTGAATGCTGACCCAACCCCATCACAGAAAACGAGAAAAGCCCATCGGCGATGGGATGTCCAACGTCAAACTGAAGGGCGAGAACTTCTACCGCGATGCAAAGAAAGTGACACGCTTAAACACCCTAAAGGAAGGCAAGGCAATCCGCAAGCGCAATGGCGACATAATCAAAGCGGCTGCCTTCCAATCGCGTGAGATCCCGTCCGCGCGGATCGAGCCGAGCCGGAAGTGGTTCGGTAATACCAGGGTGATTTCGCAGACGGCGCTGACCAGCTTCCGGGAGGCGATGGCGGTGAAGGCGGCGGATCCGTATCAGGTGTTGCTCAAGAGTAATAAGTTGCCCATGTCTTTGTTGAGGGATGGGACGGAGGAGGGGGGGGAGACGGGGAAGAAGGTGCATAGGGCCAAAGTGCATGTCGAGTCTCAGCCATTCGCTGAGACTTTCGGGCCCAAAGCTCAGAGGAAGAGGGTTAAGTTGCAGGTGACTGGGTTGGAGGAGTTGGTTGGGGAGAGTGAGTTGATGGAGGTCAAGTACAAGGAGAAGTTGGAGACCGAGCTGTTGCTTTCTGGGAAGAGCGCTGAGGAGAAGGAGGAGGACGGGTGGATTCAGGAGGCGAAGGAGCCGATTTTCTCGAAAGGGCAGAGTAAGAGGATTTGGAATGAGTTGTATAAAGTATACTTTCTCATCTTTTCTACGGAATTGGGGGAATGGGTTACTAACGATGGATAGGTCATTGATTCTTCTGACGTGGTGATACATGTTCTTGACGCAAGGGATCCCTTGGGAACTCGCTGTCGCAGCGTGGAAAAGTACATCAAGGAAGAGGCCCCGCACAAACATTTAATATTCGTCTTGAATAAATGTGACCTGGTTCCTACCAGTGTTGCGGTATGCTTACAAAACTTTCATTCATTTTCACCTATCCCTGTTTCATCTCTTCTCTTCTTCCCCCCTCCATCTTTCCTGCTAGCGGCCTCTGCCGCCCCATTGTTCAAGTCAGGGCGCCTTTATGTCAATCTCCCATTGCGGAAGGTTGACTTTTCTTCGGTTGAGGGTGCGCGTTACAACCTTGGGAGATCAAGCCCTTTCCTATCCTCATCCTGCCAACGTTTTGTTGGTGGGTTGTTTCGATTTCTCCCGTTTTGGGTAGAGTCATATGGAATTGGTGCGGGTTTCGTATTGAGTTGAGGATCGAAATTTCTTTTTTATGGAGAAAGTCTCGTTTTGATTCTCTTAGTTATGATTCACACATTTGTTCATCCTTTTTTTTTTTTTTTGCTGAATGTCGCTAGGTCATCGTTCTTGCCAGTGTGGTGGGCGAAACCGAAGACTAATTTAAGTGATATGTAGGCTTCGTGGGTTCGCCGGCTCTCAAAAGACTATCCGACTCTTGCCTTCCATGCGTCTATCAATAACTCATTTGGGAAGGGTTCTTTAATTCAGCTTCTTCGTCAGTTTTCGGCTCTACATTCTGATAGGAAGCAAGTCTCTGTTGGCCTCATTGGATATCCTAATACTGGAAAATCATCTGTCATCAACACATTGCGCAAGAAGAAAGTCTGCACAGTAGCACCCATTCCCGGGGAGACAAAAGTCTGGCAGTACATTACTCTCATGCGCCGCATCTTCCTGATCGATTGCCCCGGTATCGTCCCTCCATCAGCTACGGACTCCGAAACAGACATTCTTCTCAGAGGAGTAGTAAGGGTAGAGAATGTATCCAATCCGGAACAATACATCCCCGCCGTCCTGGAAAAGTGCAAACAACAGCACGTCGAGAGAACTTACGAGATTAAGGGTTGGACCAATTCTATCTCGTTCTTGGAGATGCTTGCCCGTAAGGGTGGAAGACTCCTTAAGGGCGGTGAGGCCGATATGGGTGGTGTTGCAAAAATGGTCTTGAACGACTTTATGAGAGGCAAATTACCTTGGTTCACTGCCCCGCCTAAGGACGAAGAGGGCGAGGATAGCAATTTTGGTGTTGACCTTGCTGGTAGAGAAGGCAGACTTGGTGAGATGAGGAAGAAACGCACTGCGTCGGACATGGAGAACACTGCAGATGGGGATGAGGAGCAAGAAGATGACGAGGGGGGAGAGGAGGAGGAGGAGGAATGGGGTGGGATTCAAGATCCTGAAGGCGGAGATGACGAGGGTGGTGATGATGAGGTAGGCTCTGATGGTGGTGCTACACTTGTCCCTGGGCAAGATACCGAAGACGAGAGCGAGCCGGAGGAAGATGTAGAGGAGCCGAGAGCGGAGATCAAGCCTCAAGCCAATTCGCAGAAGCGCAGAAAGCGAGGGTAATTATGGAGAAAGGTGTAAAATATCCAAGTCTATTTTTTTTATGTTGTACTGTATATAGGTTGCTGGTGGCGTAAAAATGGAAATACGGTATTCCACGGCAGAGCGAGCCACTTTATAACGAGAATGCCCCGAATAATCCCTGTCATAGAATTTCTATGGGTGTTCTCTCGCGTCACCGTGTTCTCGCTGCTATCGTAGTGGTGTCCATAGTACCGGTACTGGATCACTTGCGTGAAGTCACTGTTCTGATTCTGAGCACTGTTAGCATGTGAATTCCGCTCGGACCACCCTTAATGTACTCGTAGCCCTTGCTATCAGTGATAAGATCCCCCACTTTCGAATCGTGATCTCGGGCTGTCAGGACATTAAGGAGCCTCAAAGGCCCCGCGTCACGTGAGATTCAACGCGTCTCTCCATGGAACGCACTGTGAGTGCACGGCAAAACGGTCGACCTCCTCAACCGTTTGCGATCTCACACTTTCTGCAATTGCTCCTGAGCAAGCAAACATGTCACGATACCTTAGTAAGTCACCCGCCCTCTGACCTTCTCTAATAACAGCCGGAGATACTAATTACCACCCCCTCAAACCAGCTTCTGGCAAAATAGCTCTCCTTGCCCTCGTAGAACTCTACGCAGAATCGCGCTTTCCCAACCAATCCGTGGTCCCAGTCCTCTCCTTCGTGATCCGGCACTTGGTGAACCCGAAAGAAAACACCGCCTTCATCCTAACCCTCGAAGACATAAAGTCCGCAACACTTCACCAGCCCAGCGCGGTCGTGGGCCGCACGATCTTCGACCTACTGCTGAAGAAGCTGTGGGAGATCAATTCCTTCGATGCTCTCCACACCTTCTTTGCTAACATACAGACTTACCTGATCGAGCCCGAGCGCGCCGATAAGTCACCCGTAAGGGTCCATGGGGAGAAGTCCATGCTGAGCAGGACCTCCGTCTTGGGATGTTTTGTAAGGAGGGCTGCGTTGGAATATGTCCGGTTGCAGTTTCATGATGCCGTGTCGCTGTGGAGGAGCTTTATTGCGTATCGTGAGCCGACGCTGGCCATGTGGAAGAAGAGGAACTTGGGCGCTGGACCAATGAGCTTTGATGTTAATTTGAAGGGGTTGGGGTTTAGTGATGGGGTGGTTGGGGTGGTTTACGGGAGGGGGAAGGAGAGTCGGGATTGTGCGTTTTTCTCTACCGGTTCCTTTGGGGGAGGTGCTGATGGAGGGGGTAATAGGCACCGTTTCCACAGATGATGTTGAAAGACTATTGGAATTCCAGGTGGACTCGATGCAGAGAATGGGCACGAGAATACCGGATGACATGCAGGTTCAATTGGGGCAGATGCTAAGTACTAATGTTACTATTCCTGCGTTGACGCATTATATTGAGTGAGCAGTATGCCTGTTTTGAAATTTGCCATTGTTGGGTGGTCGGTTGATTGATTCGTTCGGGTAGGTTTTTGAACTCCTGGCGGTCGGGGGATTATCCGGGGTCATTTGATAATTTGCATCGGTACTTTGATTACACGATGCATAATCGGGATCGGTGAGTTGCCGTTTCACAAGATTGTGCATGTGTCTGTGGATTTATGACTGATTTTCATTTTGTTTGCAGAACCTTTTACCAGTATGCTTTGCTGAATCTTGCTATTTTGCAGGCGGATTTTGGCTGTTACCGGGAGTCTATACTGGTTCGTTTATCCTTTTATCAGTATAGTAAGTTGAAGGCGAATTAATGTGTTGTAGGCTATGCAAGAAACTATAAATACAGCCCGAGAAAATAAAGATATGGCTTGCTTGAATTTCTCGCTTTCGTGGTTATATCATTTTCACAAGGCCCACCCACAAGACTGTCCAGATGTCATATCTTCAAGGATGGA
>Ga0307509_10000507_pt1 | contig 66348 bp, 58 predicted proteins | sample 10_EM_MG_FD_202245 | JGI IMG/M metagenome (GOLD analysis project Ga0307509, IMG submission 202245) | Populus trichocarpa ectomycorrhiza microbial communities from riparian zone in the Pacific Northwest, United States - 10_EM | ecosystem: Host-associated > Plants > Roots > Unclassified | place...
TTTTTTGGAGTATTGTGGGACTTTAGGAATGGAGTTGGTGTTTTCTTAATAGTGGTAGCCGTGAGGGGGTGGGGAGCTGCCAAGACAGGTGTCGGGTTACTAAGCGACCTCTATTGCAGCCTTGAGCGTTGAAATACACTCTGATTCACTGAGAGGAATAAGTTTTCGCGCATCTTCAACTCAGAAAATCATTCTTGTTTACAATTAGCCAGAAGAACACACCCAATGGCCGAACATATATTGAGAGCATCAGTGACCTCATCCTTCATGAGAAGAAACTTTTTTCCCTTCTTCAGCCCATAACCCATCATGAGCTCCACACAGATATAGGCCTCCACACTCGAAGAGTAGAAAGGTGCCTGATGTATGCGAAATAGACGCCGAATAATCAAGACCCAACCAAGGTGTCTCACCACCTGGAAAGATGCAACCCAATATAAACGAATGATATAGCAAAGTAACACATGTGACGATGCGATTATTTGTGGACAATGGAAGACGAGGACAATGTTTTCAACATTGAGCACTGGATTAGATTACCAACGTTAATTTAAGAAATTTGCAAGAGAAGGTAGATAACTTGTAGAAACAATCGCCAGAGAACAGGCCAGAAGAGACAAAGCCTCAGCCTTGATATAAGAAAGCTAATACAGGGACAAATGAGAAATCCAACAGCTACGAAACGCCCTTGCACGAAGACATCTTACCCCCAATGCCTCCCAGAGCGTATCCAATGTTGAGCTAGATTATGCAGGAATACTCGATAGTAGCAAGACCCTCCCTCCATGCTGTAAGAAGGACATAGCAGGTAACACAAACAAACAAGAGTCCCCATTTTGTCCCCCCCCACGTGCCCACAAAGCCACAAAAAAACATTCACTAAATCAATAGCCAAGCTAGGTGTAATTAGATCCCCGCCCCTCTCTGAAATATCCCCAACACTACCCCACACATCGTTTCGCAAAGAAATATGTAAAAAATCAAACACAAGCCCCGGCCCTTGAAAAAGAAAACTTCACCCACGCCATTCCCTATGCTTGACAGGGACAATCGTGACACCCAGTGCCCAATCGGGGTTTACTTTTAGAGGTGTTCAGGCAGTCCCTTCTTCCACAACTTTTGAAGCCCAGCAACAGATTTGCCTCCATAGTTCAGGCGGCGCTTGCCGATGACCGGCTCACTTTGGACAACAGAGAGACTTTGGCTGTTGGAGGCGGCCGCTATAATGGCGGTGCGCTGTTCGGCTGTGTTTTCTGGGTTAGGATCTGAATAGTTGAGAGGTAGGAAGGGATTGGCGACATGACGTACAAGTTCCACCTCTAACAATACAGCCTTTGTTGGCATCGCCAAAGAATTGGCCCACTGTGAAAGTGTTAGCGTATGTTAGCGGGACAATTTAACTTGATATAAGTTGGGTTTCATGACTTACTAGACTCGTCAGCCTCGTCAACGCTGTCGTCTACTCTTCCAAGAGACAAAGATTCAATGCCAGATTTGATGGCCCCAACACTCTTGGTGGAGGCTTTTTTGGCTACCTTCTTGAATCTGCTATCCTCTTGTCTGGACGCTTTGCGCTTCGTAGCAGTGGTGATCGGTGGCTCTGTATATATGTCGTTAGCTAATGACTTCCCCTAAGTTGACGTGCCATTGAAGGCCCAACCTTTGACCAAATCGCTATTGCTCCCCTCCTGCTCAGACTTACCCTCAAATTCTACGGGGGCTTTCCTGCCACGTGAGGACTTAGTAGCTTCCTTGACAGTCGCTTTCGTAGTGGCCTTCCTGTCAGAAGTGGTCTTCCTAGCAGTCTTACTAGCAGTGCCCCTCCCAGCGGACCCGCCAGTAACCTTTCTAGCGGATCTTTTTGCAGGAGTTTTGGAATTTTCCAGGCAGTTCTCGTCGTTCTCGTCGTTCTCCCCGTCCGGATAGTATCCAGCCTCAAAGTCATCAAGGTGGTTGGAATTCTCCCCCGCAGTGTTTCCTGCCTTGGCCTTGCCCTTTCTTCCAGGCGCGCTCTTGACCTCCTCCTTTTTGGGAGATTTAGCCGAAGCAGACTTGCCGGCGTGCACTTTGCGAGCAAGCCCTCCGCTACCTGTAGTAGTCTTTCTGCCGGAGGATGTTTTGGAAGAAGTTCCCTTGTCTGAGACTCTCTTGCCAGAGGAGCGTTTCACTAGAATTCGAAGTCAGACCCTACCCCACCAGCTCTCTAAATGCAAGCATATCATACCAACGAGGCTTTTTTCCTTATACTCTGAAACATCAGTCTCTCCTTCGGCGGAAATTCCACCATCATCACCAGAGTCACTGTCGGGATCCTCTAGATCCTCTAGAGAGTAATACAATGTCAGCCTTAATCCTATTCTCTTTCATTACTTCGATACAACACTGAGAAATCGTAACTTACCATCAACGGTTACATCTTTAATATCAGTCACTATCACGGTCTCGCCGGAGCTTTCCTCCTCCACTACCTTAGTCTTCTTCCCCCTCTTCTTCCCCCTCTTCTTCGGGGCCACTTTTGCTTTCCCTCCACCCTTGGTTGGTTTCTTTGGGCAGGAGCTCATGGGAGCTTTTCTCGCCGTAGGCGGCCTTGACTTGAAGTCTTCTTGTTGTGCAGTAGGCCGGGCCACTGGAGTAGAGGGCTCGGGAAGGTGAAAAGAAGGCGGCATTTGGTTCCTGTTTAAGTTTGAGCTTGAGTTTGAGGACAGATATGTGGATGGATGAATGGATGGATAGATGGATGAGAGGAGGGGAGGGAGAGAGAGAAGTAGAGAGAGGAGGCTATTTAAGGTAGTGGTGGAGATCTGGAGTGCGCCAAGGAACTGAGGGGAGCAGGTAGGGCACGTATCGTCGTGGCTGGATTTGGGTATGAATATTATCATAGCAGTCAAATAGGCCTATGCACATACCAATACCAAGAAAATAGTATGGAGGAGGGAGAAATAGAATGTTGACGGGTTTGACCTAACGCCGGGTAGCGAACACCCTTTCGTAGTGTGGGGAAATATGACTCATATAATATCACTCGTGCTGATCTCCCTGCTGCACAGCCCTGGACTGTTTTCCAGTGCAGACCGTCATCAATTCATTGGGGCACAAGCTACACTACACCACAAATAACGCTTTTCCAGGTATGATAATATTATGATAATAATAATTATCATACAGTCACTCCAGGAGCCCAACTAATATGAGGCTCAAAATTTTCGTTTAAAAAAAATGGCCAACCTAGTTAAGAGAATGAAAGACAACTTGGCGCTTTTTCTTCCAACCATGGCATCCCAGAAGCAGTATCACGGAAAACCCCTACTTGCTCAATCGCCAAATTCTAAAAATTCAGACATTAAAGAAAGAATTGGAGTGAATAACCAAAAGCCTTATTAGTGATTTGACACCTCTTCACACCAAAAATGGTAATTTTGAAGGGCTTTTAACCAGGCTCCCATAACGAAACCACGCAGAAAACTCAAAAAAAAACCACCCGAGTGGTTATACAGGCATGTAAAGATCATCGCCGATGGCTAAGAGTATCCTAGCACTCTCAACCATGCTATAACCTGTCAAAGATTAGAAAACTGCTGTGAGCAGTTGCCAGGGCAACTGTCTTAGCAAACCAGCGACAGTGATGAATTCTGAATGATGGTCACGGTAGAATCTTGCAGGCTTGTGGGGTCATCAGTCAGGAATTTGTACTCTCCAAATTAATCGAGACATTACGCAGATAAAACGACTTTAAATTACAAATTTGGGAAAAAAGGTATCCGATTTTCAAACAAACAGCTGAAATGCGAGATTTTTGATGTGAAAGGGAACAATCACCAAAATTCAGTTAGTCCCTTTACATACATACAACATTATGCTCACGACCCCCGCGCCGGATCTAGGCATAATGTATCACTCGGCAAAATTCATATAGCAATCCAACGAGTGATGAGTCTTGATTCAATGCTTATAAGCAAACAGAAATAGGTGGAATTGAGAATAACACATATCGAATTGAATGAAACCATCTAAGGCTATACAGTACACCGGTCCACCGAAACAGACCTTCCGTTTTTCCACTGGTTACACGATTTTCCCCGCTCACTCAGTCATGCTCGTGTCCACATTGTCTCAGTACCACCACCGACTCCATCATACAAACGCCAACCGCCGATCCATTTCTATGAAGGGGAGCAAGCCAAAGAAGGCAAGAAAATAGGAAAGAAAAGCACGTTGGAATTTGTGGAAGAGGGAAAAAACAACACATCATTACAGGCAAGACTAACCCCTCTCCATAATCCTCTGAAGAGCTTGCAGGTTCCTCTTCAATAAAATCAGCGCTCCGGCAGTGACGCTGCCGACTCCCTCCCTCGCCGCCTCCTCCGCCTTCCCTCCAGTGCCGGGCTCCTCGCATTCAGAGCGCTTAACGACTTCTCTGGTTGAACCGATTACCTCCTCAAGGAGATTCAGTCCGCCGTTCTGGTGGGGGAGGTACAGCCATTTGATCTCTTCTTCAAAGCCGGACATAGGTGTTTCCAGAGCATACTTCACGAAGCCTCGGGAGAGGATGTAGGCTTTCTCGGAATATAGGGCTGAGGCGAGGGATACTTCGTCGGCTCCCGCGAAGACTCCGAAGCCGGCTTCGTCTGGTGTTCGTCGCTAGGTTAGCTCTGGTCCGAAACACGGGAAGGCAAGGCCAAAAGGGAAAAGGGGAAAGGGAATAAGAAAAAAGAATGCTATGATCAGAACTATTTATAAGGTAGCGTGGTTTTTTCCTCATCGAGGCCATCACCCACTCCAAGAGTGTATGACTGCCGCTCGAGCCAAATGCACTCAGGTCATCATGGTAGCATTGTGGGATAGAAAAGAAAGAAGAGGGGAAAAAAGGCAACTTACTGTAATAGGGCTCCCGAACAAGTACCAATCCCATCAAACTTACAAGCACCTGCAAAACGGTACTACCCCCAGCCGACCACGCCTCATTCTTTTGCTCTGCATGCCATGTTCCCAAAAGACTCAAACAAACCTTTCCATCCTCGTATAGATTCGGATTAACCCTTCCAATACCCCCAGTCCAACTATGAAAATGCACGATAGGCGGAGATTGCGGAAAAGTATCAGAAAAGTAGAAATCGAAAAAGAATGGCGCCAGTTCGTACGGGGTATTCATAGGACCAATTATAAGCACACGCAAAAGGTCAAGGCGCGACTCCCACCCCCGAACCATGATCCCATCCGGGAGGGATGTCGAGAGAATCCTATGCTCCTTGTGCACGCGCCGGAGAAACGTCGGCTCGGGGCGCGTTGCATAGCCCTTTACGAATGTATGATCGGAGGGAACCGGGGTATCCAAAATAGCAAATCGGGCAGGTTGTTTGGAAGTCTCTGGTATCGAGAATGCCTCCGGTGCTGGGATATTATTGGGTAGGGGTGGGGCGTGCTGAGGACAGGTCTGCGCGGTCACATCCTTCGCAGCCTCAGATTCCCCGCCTGTCTCTAGTTTGTCCGTCTCCATCCCATGCTCCATTGTAGTAACCTGAACGCCATCCTCTGCGGGGGCAACAGAAATATCCATATCCACAACAGAGGAATTGCTATCAACTTCCATATCATCATCCGTAAGCCAGTCTTCTTCTCCCCCATTATCAAGTCGCTCGCCGCCTTCGTAGTAAACATTCTCCACGATAGGAGTCTGACGACCAACCCCAAAAGCAAACCGAGAGTTAGCAACAGCGCTCCAGTCACTACCTGAATCCGACACTTCTTCAAAACTTAGGTCATCATCGAAATCAGCCGCCTCCTCTTCCAAGATATCATCAAAATCCATATCGTCATTGAACACAATAAAAAGCCGGTCAATCGAAACCTTGATGTCCCTAGGTACATCCAATGCTCCAAGCCGCACAGTAACCAATCCATCTGCCCCCAGATCAACAACCTCGCCAAGCCAATCGACCGGCTGTGCTAGATAAGCTTCCTCGTAAGGTGTCCTGGGTCGAGATGAATTTTGTGGCATTGGCGAGCGTTGTGGATATTGAATGGCGCTATTAAACGGTATTTGGTTCAACTGACGACCAACTCCCTGCAATTGAGGGTCGCTACTAGCGCCCAATGCTGCGCTCAAGTTCATCAGTAGGTTATTGTCCAACGCGTCGACTAGTATATTGGCATTCAGCGTATCCGTTCCCTCTAGTCTTGTCCAGTCAATATCTTCCCGTCGCAGAGGGTGTATTTGGCCATGCGCATTTCGGCCTGCACCACCTCCAACAGAGGCCACAGCAATCCCGGAGCCAGAACTCGCGCTATATTCCGGCGAAATTGATACAAAATCGCCTCTTCTCACAGAAAATGCTTCAAGGTCCGTTACTTCATAAACACTGACATCCTCCGTTTCGTCTCCTAGCTCCCCGGTCTTGAACCCTGGCATTACGCAATCGCCGATGAACTCAGCAACGGGGTTCCTGAACCACTTGACGTTCGCCACTCGCTCCCGAGAGTTTACACTTTGCACTACCCCGACCCTGCTCTTTTGGGCGTCGGGAGGGGGTGAGACAACTTCCTGGCTAGGACAGCCTAAAGATTTGGGTGAACCGTCATGGTCATGTTTTAACACAACAATTTCTCCGGGCCAAACTTCTTGCTCGTCAACATTAAGATAGGGTGTCAAATCCCTAGCATTGTCAATCGTCTCCGTCATGTCTTGCCAACGCACCCTAACGCGCGTTAATGTGGAAGTTATCCCAAAGGTATTAATATCAAATCCCATCGCATCACTTCTCGGGATATTTTTTATTCCAGGGTACTTTGTGACAGCGTCAGGCAAGTCCTTAAATCGGGCTCTGTCCCCGACTTGGAGAATCCCACCACCGGTGGCCCCACTAGCGGTATGCGGTGTTCCGTCCAAGCCGACAAATCCGCCCGTTGATTTACAAAACTTCCTGAGCTTGGATAACCCCTCTTCAAGCTCCAGCCATGTACTTGGTCGCTCCACTGGTATGAAGCGACCAGTAACCATTGAGTTCTGACGGAGCCAACGCACACCAAGCTTTGTTGTCTTTACGGCAACGATCACTCCAGTAGGACAGACACTCGGACTATAAGCTCCATACAGCCATTTACCCCTCCGAAGATTTGCTTTTGAAGTAGCCACAGTGAAGCCGGGCGAGAGAAGAGCTGGCGCTGGTACCGTTCCTGTGCGTCGAGAGAGCCCTGACGGTCGACGCTGGCCAGGTGGATCAGTCGCATCCGTACTATCCCCACGAGTCAACGATGATATACTCCGCTGGACGGCAACTTCTTCTTCCTGATTCAAAATGGGAATTTCCAATTCAGCGGAATCCTCAGGTACCACCACACTTCCATTCTCCAAACGAATTGCAACCTCATCAACCACCTCCTCAACAACACCAATCCAGCAACCCCTATAAACTACGAGATCACCATCGTTCCACTCATGCGCGAGACAAAGCTCGGCTTCAGGAATACCAGTAATAACAGAAGTCGGCTCGGAAGGAACCTGGAAGGAATGTTGCACGCTAACTTCGGTGGAAACCGAAATCACAGTCCCTGACATGGGAGACTTGAGATTTCGTTTTACGACATCTCCGAATGTAAGCGCCCGGTCGAGAACCTTCACCTCGGACTCGTGCACAAGTCTACACCTCTGGGATGGCGTCGATGGCTCAAAGACGGCAAAGTGGCGGGGAGGCTAAACATCAAACAGAGGTTTGAGTTAGCGTGGCAAACCTGAATGGGGTAAAAGACAAACCTGGCCAGTTTCCAGAAAACTGTCCATGTCGTTCTCTGTAGCAATACTGCCAGGAACAAAATCCGGCTCATCATACCACTCATCGTCGGGCTCATGCCATGTTTTCTAGGGGGTGTATCAGTACAGCCAGCTCTACCAGATGGCCAGATCACTACGGAGAAGCGATGGGAGTAGAAGGGACGTACGGAAATAACACCCACGAGCTCCGGAAATTGCTTCAGATAACATGTGTCCTCCAGAAACAACTAGGGAAGAGCTGTTAGTCGAGGGTTCCAACCAGTGTGTCACGACCAGAGGGAGCATACCGTATCCCAAGTCCCCTCCGGAGGTCTCGGCTTTGGCGCTTCCATGTCGGAAATTATTTCTTGCGTTCCCGACGGATGTCGTCAGAGAAAGCGCTGCTTACTAGCAGCTGAGGAAGGTAGAACCGCAACGAGGCGAAAAACGGCAGACCCACAAAATATTTAAAAGAAGGATAAAGACAATTGAAAGGTAAAGAACCGTTGAGAGAGTTGGCGTTTTCCCGTCCGAAGGCCGAGTCAAGAAAAAGCCCAGCTATATACACCAGTGTGGATCACCAGAAAGTGGGTGTTAGGCGATGAAAGGTGGCTGCACGCGTATGAGGAGTTGGTGGGTTTGAGCGAGAAGAAGGAGCAAAGCAGTGGAGAAAAGAACCACTCGCTCCTTCTTGTATTCCACGCATGTATCGGTGACTCAGCCAGGGGAAAGGCCTTAGAAGGGCACTCACTCTCTATGATACATGTTTGTCATGGTATTTAGCATAGGGTCCCCGAATAGATCCAAAATACTCGGTCGTTTCCACAGTACTCCGTTCACCCTTTGAAAACTCGTCTCCGATTTCATCATCGACCACCCAAGTGTCACACAAGAATCCCAACAAGCCGGGTAACCAAACCACAAGCCCTCGAGAACGAATCCTCGCGTGCACCTGCAATCTTTTCCTCGGAGCCCGCAAGAAGGTTTCGTTTCCCAGCCTTCAGGCGAAAGAAACGCCTTTCTCCGCTCACACACTACTGCTACACTACTGCTACCACCCCCCCCCTACCGTACCCTCTCTACAACCAAACAAATCGCTTCCCACGGATAGCTCTCACAAGCATGTCGGAACCTATACCAGAATCAATCCCAACCTCTTTCGACCGGCGCTCCCGCCGTCCTGCAAAGCGTAGAGCTCTCTCCCCCGTGTCAGCCCAAGCAGCAACCCTCACAGCCCTTTTTGCAAAACCCGATCGTGAGATACACGTCCCGAAGCCTGGCGCTCCAAAAGGTCTCCCTCCTCCACCCGAAATCGTCGCCAATGTTCAAGGTTCCTCAGCTGGGGCTGGATCCGGTGAATTCCACGTTTACAAGGCTGCTCGGAGACGCGAGTACGAACGAATCAGATTGATGGAAGAAGAAGTTAAGCGGGAGGCAGAGGAGAAGGCATTCAGGGAAAAGGCTGAGGAGATGAAAAAGAGGGATGCTGCGAAAACCGAAAAGAACCGAAGGAGAAGGAGAAAACAGAAGGAAGGAAAGGCGGCAGCTACGGCCACCTCAAAGGATACCGAGATGATTGAGGTCGAGAAGAAGAAGGGACATGACTTGGGAACTACGGGTGGAACTCACGAGACTGTCAGCATTGCGGAGGAGAATGGACCAGTAGTCGAGGGGGGTGGATTGATCATTCACGATGAGAATGATTAGGCCTGCCAAGCCTTCGAATCCCGCTCCTGCACCATCACTCCCGAGGCGTTAGACCTTCTGTTTTCTCTCCTGCCTGTATCACTGGTGTCCCATTTTTACCCCTTCTAATCCTCTTTCCATCTTATATTTCCTTCCCTTTCCTCTTCTCCACTACAACTAGGCATTTCGTTTGTTTGGGATTTCTTTTTTTCTCTTAGGGGAACGGCCCTTCTAAGAGATTGTCGTTAATGGGGAGTCTTGTTTGACTTTTTTTTCCCTCACAGAATGTACCATAATTGACAATGGCCCCACTCCACGCAGGTTGGGGATATCCTATCGTAATAGCTAAGCAGCCTGCCCTGCGGCTTGTGATACCGGTACTTGGCCAACTCAGCTGCTGAAGGTGATTCAAGAAGCTCTCACAAATCCTTCCCCCAAGAGTTTCAACAATCCGATTGTTTTCGCGCCTGCAGGTACCAACCACAGCCCAACACCAGCTAAACACACAGCCCATCCAGTGATTTAGGCTAGCCAGTGGTTTCGTCTATCCTCTTTCGCGCTCAAATACCGGCAACCCTAACTTTCAGCCGACGCCGGCGCCCTAGACCATCTATCAAGGGGTCGGTTTGAGAAAATAGAGTCTACTATAGTATGATAGCAATCCGGAGCCTGGGCAATAGTTGGAATCGAGAGGTATCTACGGTACAGCACAAAACAGTATTCCCAATTGCCTGACGTTTGTAAAACGACTGCTATTAATAGCATACCACCAAAAACCTGAGGCTCTGGTCCATTTTTTGCCCATATGCAATAGCAGTTGTTCTTACAAACGTCATGCAATTAGGAGTATGGTACAATACAGATGCGCCTCTGGCAGCCCAATGAACTGCAGTATCATAATAGATCTTTCGTTATGGCTTACCTTACCGGCACAACGTCATATGATAAACCCCCGGAGATGCGAGACAAACCACCTCGGTAGCGGCACCACCATGCCAACACCTGAGCACCACCTGCCACCATATACGATACCTATTTTTACTTGCAACGGTGTGCCAACCCCTCAAACACAGCTTCGCTCTTGCCAGTCCCTCTCCAAGCCTCAAGTCCCGTGAGACCTCAAATAATAGAACCTCGCGTTAAAGGGTCCAAAACTCCCTCACCCAGATACGGATAGGGAGGCGAAAACACTGCGGAATTCGACCCCTCAGCCGCGGATCAAGACAAGGAGAAAAAGCGCCAGACTTAGCGGCGAAGGCAAGTCCAGCACCCCAGCGCGAGATTCAATCATTGGAATGCCCACAGAATCTCGTTTCCCGAGCGTCGTAGCGAAACTACCCGACTAACCGCCGGTTAAACGGGTTAGATTACACAGCCAGATTTACTCGAGAAACTTATAAGGGGACGATTCCCCTAGAGGGTCTCTCCTCTTTCACGTTTTCTATGCCCAACAGAAATTCCGGCGAGATCCCCCCTCATGAGTCGCTGCCAAAGATCCCGAAAGGCAGCGAATCTTGTGTAATCACAGATAACCAGTTGTATTCAAGTGCGATAACCCTTTTCGCCATGATACGTGTGGTCGCTCAAAATCCTATTGTGGGGCGTTCACGAGTGATAACCTTTGACGCGGAACTGCATGTCATCATTCTAGAATCCTAACGGGCCCCGACAAATTCACCGAATTTATCCCACTCAGCGTTTGCGGCTACCTATGCAGTATGGGTGCTTCCACACCGGGTATCACAGTTTTTGCTGAGGGAGATGTGAGCAGTGATTGTCTACTCGTCTCAAGAAGGGGGCACAATTGTACCCGTAAGTAGGCATTTGAAAAACACACGCCCAATCGTCATCCGCCCGTATCCGCGAGCGAAAAACAAAGTCATACTCGTACCCGGCAAGATGTGTCCGGTGACAACGGGTCTGAAGTCTGTATGGGGCTCGGATAAGCACCGGCATTTGGCCAGTTATATCGTGCGAATTCCCGTTTTCGTACATCCTGCCCTGCTACCAACGCTATTTTCTAGTGATCAATAAAGTCTCTTCCAGTATCGCGAGATTCTCGAGTCGAGAATAGCCTCTGTGTTTGTAGCCTGATTTGGTCGAGGTTTGTTTGTGATGCCTATTTTCTGTGCGGGTACTCGTAGTGCGAGAGTCTCGTCATGGTGGGATAGACGGTATCATACAAGAGCTCTTTCCAGATTCCCATTTGGGTCGCTTAAAGTAAATTTTTGATTCCAGCAATGTCAAGGTGCTTCCCCGCTTAAGCAATGTTGATTGTCAGATTGCGAATTTCCCCGGTGGAAATTGCAGTCATACCGGATCACTCGATTTTTGATGGTTCCCCTTCCGTGTCAAGGGTTAAAAAAATAATTGAAAGACGGATCCAGCTATCCATATGCATTTGTGAAAAGAGTTGTGCTGAATCGAAAATTTATGCACCAATCCGGCCAGTGAGCAGACTGGCTTGCCTAAGATGGGAACACTCGCTCCCCCGGGCGTGACTGACTAGTTGAGTATGAAACCATAACTCACTTTCATTAGCGCCGGTTCCCTGGGGGGATAGTCTTTGAAATGGATGAGGGGCTACCGCCTTTGCCCGGATGCAGTCTGCGGCGTGCGCTGGTTCCTCGCAATCGCTATCAAATACCGGTGCCTGGTTCGTGCTGTTTCGGGGGAGGGGTTCTGATAGAGCCCGGGTGCTTGGGTGCCGCGAGGTGACTTTAATAGTTGGACCATTTCTACGTGGCCGAAGATTCCATGCCGGTGCTCAAGGAAAGGGTGGGAAGGACACCATAGAGCGAGTTCGCCTCTCGAGAGCCATAGGGAAAAGCACCAGGACTTACTAGAGGGAACGACTCTAACGACATACCGGTAGCTCTTGGTCTACCGTGGGTATTCGAGTTTCTGCGGCATCCAAAGTGGCTTTCTCTAGTCCATTGCCCTCTGTAGGACTATTTGGAGTGCTCGGGTACTGTACGAGTACAGTATTTGCTCGTGTAACATAGTATGGGGGACAACGGGCAAGGGGGGCGGCGGCTTGTTCAATATCTAGTGGCAAACATGAAGTATGATACATGAGATTCGGTGGGGCTGTTTGCTGCACTCGAGCATCATACCCCTCCGGTTCGCTGTTCCTATCCAAAATTACAGTCGCACCTCGCTGTCCCGGATGGTCAAAATCCGGGACTGACCATCCGGGACAGCGAAACATCCGGGAGAGTGAAATGGTAGGTGAAAATCGTGTTTAAAAAAACTGAAAAGCGAGTGATAACTGAGTAGGAAGGATGGCCTGCCTATTCCAGATAAGGTTTAGATGAGGGGTAGTTCAGAGAATAAAAGATCAGGAAAAAAATTGAAATCAAAACACAGTCAATACAGAATACACAGGATTCGCTCTCGAAATGCCACCGGCAAAGCTCACTTACGGGAGAGGGAAGAGAAATCCCTCTCAGAAACTCGGCTTGACACTATTGCAAAAGTACGAACTTTGCTGCTTGCGTCAAAAATACCCGAAGCTGAAGCTCTCCAAATTCGCTGAGTTGGAGGAATGTCCTCGTCGACCAGATGGACGATTTATTGCACTCCAGAGCCTTTCTGATCACCTGAAAAACTGGGAGAAAATAGTTGCTGATGGTCCTCCGACTGGTATGATTTATCTAATAACTATTGATTAATTCCTTTGACCTGCTTTACCATGTTTGCTGCAAAATAAGGTTTTTTTGGGGATATTAAATAACTTGAGCATTTGTAGGACCAAGTGCAAATAAGCAAAATAATCGAGCCTCAGTTTATCCAATATTAGAACATCTGTTAGCTATTTGGATAGATGCAGCGGAGGAGGCCTCGGTTTCGGTCACTGATGAAATTATTTATGCACAATCGAAGACGATAATCCAACAGCTCACGGATCGAGGCATTGAGGAAGGCTACGAAGCCTTTGATTTCTCATCTGGATGGCTTTGGCGGTTTAAGGCACGGTTCCAAATTGGACGACTTACTCGGCATGGTCACTCTGGTGATGTTAACGAAAGTGAACTCCCCCATGATAGAGAATCCTTAGCACAGCAGCTTTTGCCATTCAGTTCACAAGATATTTACAATGCTGATGAGAGTGGACTTGTTTTTAATAAACAACCAAACTCCTCAAATGTTAGACTTGGGCCAAATAAGAGATTAAGAGGTGGAAAGGACCAAAAGACCCGAATCACTACCTTCCATATTGTCAATCAAGATGGTAGTGATAAAAGAAAGCTTTGGGTAATTGGTAGAGCCCAAACTCCAAAGGTATTCCGAGAAAACAAAGTCAATACCGCCAATCTTCCTATTATTTATCGCTTTAATAAGCGAGCTTGGATGCTTAGTGGGTTGTGGTATGAGTTTCTTCGTTCCTTAAATGATGAAATGCGCATCAATCGTCGTCATATAGCGCTCATCTCTGACAACTGTCCTTCACATCCACGGCCTGAACAACCACCTATCGACTACACTGGTCCCACACCTCCTACCCTCACCAATATCACTCTAATCTACCTCCCACCCAACAAAACAGCCTACCTACAGCCTCTAGATATGGGAATCATTAAGTCCTTTAAGGCTGCTTATCGCAGACTATATGCTGAATACATGGTTGAGCGATTTAATCAGTTTGGCGAGACACCAGAAAAGATTGATATCTTGAAGGCTATCTATCTGATTTCTAACGCTTGGGATAGCATTTCACCATCCACAATTCAGAATTGCTGGGCAAAGGCAAATATCACCACCACCTCTCTACCGCTACAAGGTCCAAGCCTTGTTGATACCTTCGTCAGTGAACAGCGTTCAGCCTGTTTGCGTGCCTTTCATGAGTTACGCGAACTTGGAGAAACCGAATACCAGAACTTTGACGAGTATTTTGAAGGCTTTTTCACCGATGACAACCACCCACCTCTTCAATCTACACTCCCTACCCCACTCCCTGATTCCTCTACTCTTATTGAAAATGAAATCACAAATGGCCTTCTTGAGCGGCCTTCTTCTGAACTCAATGGAACACTTCTTACCTTGAGTTCAATAGAGGAAGACTCAGACCACCAACCCTCCAGACAGCAAAGTTCCACTACATCACCTCCACCTGTGATCAGTACCCCGCTCGCGATAAAATACATCATAGAACTTCAGCGATATTATCAGGCACTTCCAGTTACTCACCTCCCCAATCCTGACTCTAAAGCACCAAAACTCGTGGTATCTAAGCTTGTCCGGCAAGCAGAAAAAATCCAAAAGTGTCTTGCACGGTTAGTTTTTTCCTTACTCAAGTGCAAGTTAATATTCTGGAAAAAGTGACAAACAAAATCTATGTCTGCGACATAGAAATTGAGGTCACTCTTTCTGGATCTTTAATCTGGCCCTGAGTATTTCTCTTTACTATTACTAACTCAGTATTTAGTTATCAAACAAGTCAACAAACCAAACAAGCGACACTCACACAGTATTTTCGTCCCACATTTCGGGGGCCAATTACACGCTCACAAACCATATCACCCTATCGCAGGCCACCGGGCCACCGCCAGCAACCTGCTGAAACCAACACCGATACCACATTTCCATCGCCTTCCCGGAATCGGCAACACTCTGCCACCAGAATCAACTGGAATCCTGAACCACGGTATGTTGTGGACTCCGCTGGGAGTGAGGATGATTGGGAGGAGGATGAGGAAGGGAATGGGAAGGAGCGAGATGAACATTTATCCTGTGTTCCTACTAGATGGAACACGGGGGGTATCAATCGTGCCTTTCAGCAGCTTTGATATAGGTAGTCAAATTAGGCTAGTAGAAGGAAGATATCCGGGACAGCGAATATATTCTCTATATGGGCAGGGGTTAGAAATTTTCAAAAATCCATCCGGTCCGGAAACATTCAAAATCCGGGACAGTGAGGTGTATTTCTATGTAGACAGAACAAATCTCTAAAAACTTTCCGGGACAGCGAAGCAACCGGTAGAGCGAGGTCCGGGACAGCGAGGTGCGACTGTAATCTACTACCGGTATCATATTATTATCTCGGTCTAGTCTCCGATCTCCTTACTCAGAGACAAATCCTACTGCGAAGGAATAGCGTTTCACTTACACGGAATAACCTGAGGCCTGTGAGCTTGTTAGATCTCATTAACTACTTGTCGTTTTCGCTCTTCTGTCGATTCGCTAAGCTTATCGTGGGCTGATAGGCTGGCGGTCTGAGAGCGGGCTGAATGAGCGAGTACCGTACTCGAGTACCGGTAGCAGAGTCTTCAATTTGGGGCTAAGAGATAGGGTTGGCGGGAAATATTACCACCTTTTTCTATCGATACTTGTGCGCAAATAAAGTTATGGTGCAGAATAACGAAAAAAACAACAAAAAAACCGACCAAAACTTGGGTCCCGTTGAACTGCGACTTAGTTTGAGCACGAGAAGACAGCAAATTGGCATTTCACGATACCTTTTGCCCCCAAGGAATTTGATGTTGGAAGTTGTGAGTGATGGCGGGCAGAGATCGCAGAGGTTCGATTCGCCTAGACATGTCTCTTCTCTTAGCCGATTGTTTCGTATTCCCCACATTGTAGCACAGGGCTAACTGCATTTGTAGTAATAAATTTATTATCCCGTGATGACAGGACCATCGTCTCGGAACGACCCCCTCTTGGCGTGGATATCAGCATCCAGCGCCTTGGTACACTCTGCGGCCAAACTAAATGGCTTCCAGGAGATCGCACTGATCCTCACTCGCGACCGCACATTGTTTGGAGTCTTGTCAAAAGTGTGAGTCTACCACAGGAGCTTCTTGTGGGATTCGGGTTAACAGATCCAGCAGGCTGCCTGTGTTGCATTTTCTTCATCTGCCAGTGGTCACCGATATTTGGGGGGGTATCATGCTTGTGCGGTAGCGTAAAAACTTGGACAATCGAACCAAGTGCTGCTGGGAGAGCCCCAACGCTCGGGCCATGCTATGAAACGTTGGGGGCTACTTCTCCTAATCAGGTTTGGCGTTTCTCTATGTCGCCTCAAGCGGATGAGTATGATAGCTCTCCTTTTCTTTGACCCCTTTTCCAAGGTAGGGAATTATCAACTACCTGCGCCAGCTTCTCATTCGTTCTTACCGTACTGATCAAGCGAAACTACGACCCGAACCTAGGTATTATATAGGTACTGGTACTTCATTTCAACTGTTGCAACGGGAAACCAGCCATTGACACGGTTTAGCTAAAATATCCTATATGGGCTCAGGATAGCGACTTTGTGAGATTGTTTGGCCAAGAGTGAGCTGTGATTCTGCTCCCCCTTCGGAATTCCATGCGATGGTCATAGCAATGTTATCGTGGCAATTTACTGTTGCTGGGATGCTGAAACGGGGGTTCAGCAATCACTGGTATCTCGTATCGAATTCCCGATAGCCCCTGTGAACTGAATGAATTTCTGGTCTTGGGGGTTCTCCAAGGTTGACCTCGGGGAGCCTGGGTTCGGTCACCACCGATGGATGGGAACGTGGCAGATTTTTGGTTGGATGATGGTGTCTTTCATGCAATCGAATTCTCCTTTACAGGTACTGTATCTTCGAGAACACTGGAAATCAGAAGAATATTGGGGGCACACGTACAATGGTTTAGGCATTGGAATGGCATATTATTACTTCACGGGAGCTCACATTATATGAGACGGGCTCTAACGCTCTCTCTTTGTAGTGCGCAAATAATACAAGTACGTTGGCCATTTATTTCCCCGAAATTCTACCGCACAGCTATTGTGCTTTTCCTAAAGGTTGCGAAAATTGTTCGGAGCCAAACCCTTTTTTTTTGAGAGAAAGAGCTGTGTGGCGTAGGTGAGACAAGATAGCCAAGGAGCCGGGGGCAGAAGGGGGATAGGGGTTTGGGAGAGGAAAATGAACGAAGTCCAGTATATTCCGGGAGTACAAGGTGAGCATTGAAAAATACATGTTAATACTATGAGAGTGACTGCTAACACAAAAAGATAGATGCCAGCCCAGACACCAGTGGATGTATTACGCCTTTGTGTTCGAAGAGTTATGGATGGGGAGTCAATACACAGGGTTGCCTACGATGCACAAATCCATATCAGTACTGTATATCGTGCAGCACGAAACCAGCAAAGACATAGGGATGTAGTGAAGCCTCAGCAAAAAGGAGGAAGACCTAGAGAAATTAATGAAGAAATAATAAAAGTAAGAAAAAAGAGGTTTATTTAAATACTTAGTAAGGCTAATAGTTTTGTGGTTACTTTAAGTGGATTTTAGAATTGCTGCACGATCAACCATACCTGTATCTAGATGAGATTCAGGAACGCCTATGGGAATCGCTGAATGTATGGTTTTCAGTTAGTGGTATTTGGAAAGCCTTAAAAAGGGAGAAGTGGACAAAGACTTTAGTAAGTAAATAGATATTGTAATTAAAGCGTATAGTATAACAACAATCTGAGAAAGGATCACAAACTATAAAAAAAAGAAGGCTAATATAAGGTTAATTACTTAGGCAATAAAGGCAGCTTTGGAGAGAAACTCAGATCTACGGGACGAATATGCATGTACGGTATCGGAGTTCCAGTCAGTTCAACTCGTTTTTGTCGATGAAAGTGCGGCAAATGAGAGAGTCGGTGACCGGCGACGTGTTTGGGGGCCAAAGGGGATCGGAACGGTGAATCCGCTACCATTTTCAAAGGGTGACAAGTACTCAATACTTCCGGCATTGAATGTTGAAGGCTTTTTATGCCAGGATATAATTCAAGGAAGCTTTACAACAGAAATGTTCTTTTTTTTTATACGAGATACACTATTGCCACACTGCAATCCATTTCCTGGTCGGAATTCTGTTATTGTTATGGACAATTGCCAGATCCATCGACATCAATATATACAAGCAATAATTGAAGAAGCAGGATGTAAGCTAGTTATGCTTCCACCCTACTCCCCTGATTATAACCCAATAGAAATTGCCTTTGGAGTATTAAAAAAATGGATTGCAAGGCACCATATGGAATTTGCAGAGGCAATTATCCGAGATGAAATGGATACCTTTTTTTTGTATGCAATGCAAGCAGTACAGGCTAAGCATGCACAACGGTTTTTCAGAAAATGTGGATATAGTTAAGGTGTAAACTACTTTTATTTTTATTAATTGGTTATATATGTATATTAACTACTACTTGGACTATTAAAATGTATTATAAACAAAAAATATTTATATGGATAAATACAAACTTTATAGAATTTTGTTTATTAAAGAAAATAGTTAGAACTCGAAACATTATCCAAAGAATTAGAGTATTGAGAAACATTTCCAAAATTATTTAGCGTAGGATTTAGTGGTGATGGAAAACAAGTTTCCTCATCATTGTACTCCGTTACCTCATTTTCTGCATCCTGTGTTTCCCCAGCTAGATTATGTAGCTCATTGTCCTTGACAACCTGGCCAATATTCACACTGCGCCAAAAGCTTCTAACCTCATCTCGGAGCAAACATGTAAGTCCTTCTGCTCCGTCAACCCCCCCTTCTATAAGTACATTTTTTACTCGTACATGATTACTTTCTTTTATAACTGACTTGTACAAAAATCCAGCATTTTCCAAAATGATAAATGCCTGGTCAAACTCGTCTGCCCTTGGGGGATACTTACCTTTTAGCCATGCTAGATAGAATTCCAAACCATTCCTGAAAGTCTTTTGTTGAAGGTAAGTTTGGGGAGGTGGCGAAGAAGCCAATATCTCTCCTTCAATCTCTCCTAAAGTTTTGTCTACCTCTTGAGATCTTTCTTTTGCTAACAGGTTGTAGGCCAGGGAAGTTTCCGAATCTCCGGTTGGCTTTTTGTTCTTCCCCGCCCGATCGTTTTGCGGAAGCCCAACGAATGCGGATGCACTAGCACTCAGGTCAGCGAGTGCTTGTGCCTGCAATCGCACAATTTGGTGCAGCACATGAGATGCACAACCCCCAGCACCTGAGGTTTCGTAGGCCTTTTCCAGTAGGACTTCAACCGGGGGAGAAATTGGTCCCGCGATTGGATTCAGATGAGGGCTGACTGGCCTGAGGCAGGTGAGTTTAGGGGAAGCCAAACGGGATTGGCTTTTAGGTTGGGAAATGATTGGATGGTAGGTTGAGGAGAGAGGCTGGGGTGGAGGTGAGGAGGAGATTGGAAGAATGGTAAGTTTTCGGAGTGAATGACTGGAGCGCTTTCTGGATGGCTCTGGCGAATTACTGAGAAAGGTAGATGATATCAATTGTACTGGTTGATTGTGGAATTGATTGCTAATTGATTTAGTAGACTTTCGCTTTCGAGAGGATCGGAGGGCTGCTGGTGGGGGTGTTTGAAATCGTGGGAGATGATGAGGGGGATTTCCAATTGCAGCTTCTTCTTTTATTACCATACGAGCCCATTCGGCAATGTCATTATAGGATAAATGTAAGTGGAATTTTGATTTTGATGTTGTTATAAAGGTTTCTTGCTCATATGAGCATCGTTCCCCATTCGTGAGTGGTTCTATACAGCGGTGCCGATCACGAATCTGTTTGAAAACAATTGAAAAATCTGTTTTTGGTGTATTTCTAGCCTTTTCTAACTGTTCTAAAGTAGCACTCTAATATAATTGTTAACTAACATTTCTTAATCTAGTATATCAATTTTTAGGCATTGAACTAAACTGATATTTCACTTAGGGCAATGCCGTACGTGAAAGATTAGTTTGGTTCAATACCAAGAGGGACCAAAATACCTTTCGCTTTGTTGTAGCAAGTTGAGCAAGTATTTCCTGAGTCCCATATACGACAGGTTTCTTGCCCAAGGTTGAAACTGCTGGTGACAGATCCGAATATTCAGCCAGGACTTTGAATGAAATATCCCTAATAGCTTTAGACGCGACTCCCATCCGCTGTACCTCCTCAACAATCGTATCCCAGTTGTGGGTACCTCGAATTGTGATTGGACCGACAATCTCTTTTGGTACAGTCCGGTTATTGTTACTGCATATGCTTTCAATCGATACTGAAGTGTATCTGTCACCTGGGGCGCATCACTTTGAGTTTTGGTGCATAACAGTTGCTCAAATTCGTCCCATGTTGGCAGATTGTTTCTTTCTAAATGTCCGATTGATCTGGCAAGTATCTCCTTTCCTATACTAACATCTAAGCTAAATCGGCATTGCTTCCCTCTCGGTTTACTGGTCTCTGTTGTATCTGGAACTTGGGATCGGGATTCTGAATTATTCTAAATCTTCCTTGTAAGTTAATCTTTTTCTTTCACTTCTATTTATCAATCTTCTCTTACCTGGCTTTGACTTATAGAAGCAGACTCTGGGCCACGCCCAAGTGCGGACTCGATTGGATTGAACCTAAGCATCTGCCTTTCCCATTCTTCTTGTGATGGAAATTGTGGACTTTGTTCGGAATGCTGCAATTGATGCGGATATTGGGATTCACGTAAGTTGTCCATAATGGTTTGAGGTGTGTTGTCTTTTTTTAATACTATAGACAGCATTGCACCTATTCATGGGGGGTACCAGGGACCCCATAAAATGCACAGACCCTGCCAAGCAGAACTCGATGTTTCATTCCTGCCAGATCGTGCTTGCTCAAAAAAAAGGGTACGGCTCCGAACGATTTTCGCAACCTTTAGGAAAAGCACAATAATTTGAGGTGTTCCAGCTGTACAAGAGAGAGCTCTTGCTATGTGCTTTCCTGGGATATGTGGCTCGGCCCCCGTTAGATTACAGTCGCACCTCGCTGTCCCGGATGGTCAAAATCCGGGACTGACCATCCGGGACAGCGAAACATCCGGGAGAGTGAAATGGTAGGTGAAAATCGTGTTTAAAAAAACTGAAAAGCGAGTGATAACTGAGTAGGAAGGATGGCCTGCCTATTCCAGATAAGGTTTAGATGAGGGGTAGTTCAGAGAATAAAAGATCAGGAAAAAAATTGAAATCAAAACACAGTCAATACAGAATACACAGGATTCGCTCTCGAAATGCCACCGGCAAAGCTCACTTACGGGAGAGGGAAGAGAAATCCCTCTCAGAAACTCGGCTTGACACTATTGCAAAAGTACGAACTTTGCTGCTTGCGTCAAAAATACCCGAAGCTGAAGCTCTCCAAATTCGCTGAGTTGGAGGAATGTCCTCGTCGACCAGATGGACGATTTATTGCACTCCAGAGCCTTTCTGATCACCTGAAAAACTGGGAGAAAATAGTTGCTGATGGTCCTCCGACTGGTATGATTTATCTAATAACTATTGATTAATTCCTTTGACCTGCTTTACCATGTTTGCTGCAAAATAAGGTTTTTTTGGGGATATTAAATAACTTGAGCATTTGTAGGACCAAGTGCAAATAAGCAAAATAATCGAGCCTCAGTTTATCCAATATTAGAACATCTGTTAGCTATTTGGATAGATGCAGCGGAGGAGGCCTCGGTTTCGGTCACTGATGAAATTATTTATGCACAATCGAAGACGATAATCCAACAGCTCACGGATCGAGGCATTGAGGAAGGCTACGAAGCCTTTGATTTCTCATCTGGATGGCTTTGGCGGTTTAAGGCACGGTTCCAAATTGGACGACTTACTCGGCATGGTCACTCTGGTGATGTTAACGAAAGTGAACTCCCCCATGATAGAGAATCCTTAGCACAGCAGCTTTTGCCATTCAGTTCACAAGATATTTACAATGCTGATGAGAGTGGACTTGTTTTTAATAAACAACCAAACTCCTCAAATGTTAGACTTGGGCCAAATAAGAGATTAAGAGGTGGAAAGGACCAAAAGACCCGAATCACTACCTTCCATATTGTCAATCAAGATGGTAGTGATAAAAGAAAGCTTTGGGTAATTGGTAGAGCCCAAACTCCAAAGGTATTCCGAGAAAACAAAGTCAATACCGCCAATCTTCCTATTATTTATCGCTTTAATAAGCGAGCTTGGATGCTTAGTGGGTTGTGGTATGAGTTTCTTCGTTCCTTAAATGATGAAATGCGCATCAATCGTCGTCATATAGCGCTCATCTCTGACAACTGTCCTTCACATCCACGGCCTGAACAACCACCTATCGACTACACTGGTCCCACACCTCCTACCCTCACCAATATCACTCTAATCTACCTCCCACCCAACAAAACAGCCTACCTACAGCCTCTAGATATGGGAATCATTAAGTCCTTTAAGGCTGCTTATCGCAGACTATATGCTGAATACATGGTTGAGCGATTTAATCAGTTTGGCGAGACACCAGAAAAGATTGATATCTTGAAGGCTATCTATCTGATTTCTAACGCTTGGGATAGCATTTCACCATCCACAATTCAGAATTGCTGGGCAAAGGCAAATATCACCACCACCTCTCTACCGCTACAAGGTCCAAGCCTTGTTGATACCTTCGTCAGTGAACAGCGTTCAGCCTGTTTGCGTGCCTTTCATGAGTTACGCGAACTTGGAGAAACCGAATACCAGAACTTTGACGAGTATTTTGAAGGCTTTTTCACCGATGACAACCACCCACCTCTTCAATCTACACTCCCTACCCCACTCCCTGATTCCTCTACTCTTATTGAAAATGAAATCACAAATGGCCTTCTTGAGCGGCCTTCTTCTGAACTCAATGGAACACTTCTTACCTTGAGTTCAATAGAGGAAGACTCAGACCACCAACCCTCCAGACAGCAAAGTTCCACTACATCACCTCCACCTGTGATCAGTACCCCGCTCGCGATAAAATACATCATAGAACTTCAGCGATATTATCAGGCACTTCCAGTTACTCACCTCCCCAATCCTGACTCTAAAGCACCAAAACTCGTGGTATCTAAGCTTGTCCGGCAAGCAGAAAAAATCCAAAAGTGTCTTGCACGGTTAGTTTTTTCCTTACTCAAGTGCAAGTTAATATTCTGGAAAAAGTGACAAACAAAATCTATGTCTGCGACATAGAAATTGAGGTCACTCTTTCTGGATCTTTAATCTGGCCCTGAGTATTTCTCTTTACTATTACTAACTCAGTATTTAGTTATCAAACAAGTCAACAAACCAAACAAGCGACACTCACACAGTATTTTCGTCCCACATTTCGGGGGCCAATTACACGCTCACAAACCATATCACCCTATCGCAGGCCACCGGGCCACCGCCAGCAACCTGCTGAAACCAACACCGATACCACATTTCCATCGCCTTCCCGGAATCGGCAACACTCTGCCACCAGAATCAACTGGAATCCTGAACCACGGTATGTTGTGGACTCCGCTGGGAGTGAGGATGATTGGGAGGAGGATGAGGAAGGGAATGGGAAGGAGCGAGATGAACATTTATCCTGTGTTCCTACTAGATGGAACACGGGGGGTATCAATCGTGCCTTTCAGCAGCTTTGATATAGGTAGTCAAATTAGGCTAGTAGAAGGAAGATATCCGGGACAGCGAATATATTCTCTATATGGGCAGGGGTTAGAAATTTTCAAAAATCCATCCGGTCCGGAAACATTCAAAATCCGGGACAGTGAGGTGTATTTCTATGTAGACAGAACAAATCTCTAAAAACTTTCCGGGACAGCGAAGCAACCGGTAGAGCGAGGTCCGGGACAGCGAGGTGCGACTGTAGTCCGACGGTCCTGCCGCTTGTCGCACAACTGCACTATCACGGCTTGAAATTTTGGAGCACTTGTGTTGGCCCGGCTTTGGTTTGTTTTCTCAGGTTTATAACATGAAGATGCCTCCCACGGTCTTCAGCTCCTCACCGCACTGCATCTCGACGTTCTCTAGAATCTGCTCTCTTCTCCCGCCTGAGGCTCCTTTCTTTTAGCTTTTATCTTCAACTCACTCTTTTTGTTGTAGATTTCAATTCACTCTTTTGGACTGGTATCCTTCGTTCTTGATATACCATACCACACAGGCATTCAGCTACAACGCAAAGCCTTTCTACCCTTTCGGTTATTATTATTAGCGAATCAGTCAGAATGGTTAAATCAGCCTACGTTTTCTCTGCCCTCGCTGCCCTTATTGGTGCTGCCAACGCCCACACCCAGGTTTATGGTATCTACATTAATGATGTCTTCCAGGGTGACGGCCGTTCAAACTATATCCGTTCCCCTCCTAGCAATTCTCCTGTGAAGGATGTTTCTTCCACCAACATCATCTGCAACGTTGCCAACACTGTCGCTCCTTCAAGCGTTACTGCTGCCGCTGGTGACAAGGTTACCTTTGAGTGGTATCACGATAAGTAAGAATTCCAATTTGCCGCCCTCGTTTGAAAACATGGCTCACAATTCCACAGTCGTGGAGATGACATCATCGATCTCTCCCACAAAGGGCCCATTACCGTCTATATTGCGCCAGCAGCTTCACAAGGTGCCGGCAACGTCTGGACCAAGATCGCAGAGTCCGGTCTTAGCGGAGGAAAGTGGGCGGTGGAGACCCTGGTCGCCAACGGCGGGAAGCACCATGTCACCCTCCCCTCAGCATTAGCTGCTGGAGACTACCTTCTGAGAGCCGAGATCATCGCCCTTCACGAGGCTGACACTGATTACACCGTCAATCCCGCTCGTGGAGCTCAATTCTACGCATCTTGCTCGCAGTTCAAAATCACCGGTTCCGGAACGGTCTCTCCTCCCGGCACTTTCGGCTTCGTTGGTGGTTACTCCCACGCTGACCCTGGAATCCTCTACAACTTGTATGCTGGTGCCACTAGCTATATTATTCCTGGACCCGCTGTGTGGGATGGAAAGACTGGTAGCTCTGCTCCTGTTCCTTCGTCCGTTGTTTCTTCCACCTCCCCTACTGCCACCTCTTCTCCCTCCGCGCCAAAGACCACATCTGTTTCAACGCCCACGCGGACTAGTTCTACCACCGTCCCAGCTGCTCCTTCGGCCACTAAGCCTGCAAGCGGCACCTCCGGCACAGTGCCCAAATACTACCAGTGCGGCGGAAAGCTGTATACTGGCGGAACCAACTGTGTCGCTGGTACAAAGTGCACATTCCAGAACGAGTACTACTCTCAATGCCTGTAAGCTTTTCTTGGCTGGAAAAGGATTTTTTTCCCTTCTCTTTCTACTTCCGCGCTATTCCTTGTATTGTGGTGTGTTGTTTGTCTTGGTATGTCCAGGGGACGCCCGGTGGGAGGAGATTCTTATTGGTTAGTTGGAGCGTCAGGATTCAAACTATCTTGGGCTCAACCTGGTTTGGTATGACAGGTATATTATAGCGTGAGAGTGTCCGTGTCCATTCTTGTATTTTTATATTTTATATTTTTTTGTGAGTGTGTATAGTACGGTATTTCAGCTGGCTGGCTGGAAAATTTGTGAAAAATGGTTAGAGCGAATGTTTGTAATTTGCCTATCTTATTCTTGTCACATGAAATTATTAATTATCGACTACATTCTAGAAGATCGCTGTTGGTCCGAAGCCTGGGGACATACTTCTCGTGTGATAATTGTGCAAACTCTGCTGAGCAGGAGTGCCTAACTGTACGGGGCGGTGACAACAGCTTTCTGAGGCTCCCGAGAAAGCCATGCAAGCCAGGGCTATCATGTGCATCGTGCATCTAGGCTATCAGTCCGCTCCCGCCACTCGCGTACGCCGGCGATTTCTCACTCGGCGGGCGAGAATCGCTCCGCAAGCTACACGTCATTAGCTTCCCTACAGCTATTCGCTAGACCGTATATTTCTGACACGGTGCATTGGCAGACCAGTGATTATCTATATAAGGAATTAGGGTCGTAGGTAATCAGCTGCTGCAAAAAAATGCTAGCAAAAGGGGTGATACTCATCGAGTGTGTGGTGTTCACTCTTTCATTGTTAGGTGTCATGGGGGATCACTCGGCTGGGAGGATTCGTGGTTTGGGAAGGGGATGGAAATGGTGGGTAATTTTGGTGACTGATATTATAACGGAGTTTACTGGGGATTGTGGTTTTGGTACTTGCGGGGTTTGGATTGGATGGAAGGGGTGCGTACTGTATGATACGAATAACAGTGTTCTCCGCGCACTCTTGGGGAAGACTTCATCGCGAGAAGTAGGTTATTTGGGGGTGGAGGGGTGTGTCTGTAAACCATCACCCTGGCTTGGAGAGACGGGGTAAATCTGCTCTATTTTTCGTGAAAGGAGAGCGCTGATTATCTTCTCTATTCCTACTAGCTAATACCTACTGTGGGGAATAAATCAAGAAATGAGTATGATAAATAAATAAACTTTGTTCTTCGTATCTGTGGGGTCACTGCTGAATTGATCAACTTGTGTCACGGCTTGTGCCTATTCATTTTCCTTGTTATGATAATAACCTGTCGGTTTGATGTTCAGAACTTTCATCCATAACTGTAATTACCAGTCTCTCCGGAAACACAATCCTCCCATTACCCGACAAGTATCAAGCTGGAAGATTCTTTTTATCTTTCATTTTTTTTTCCCCTATAGTTGTATTGACTTGTGCGCCGAATGTATTTGTTCGAAGCTGCATAAGGAAGGAGGAAAACTATAATACCGGTCCCTGTTTCTCAAACGTAATAATTATAATCTGCTAGCGCACTGCACCCCTTTTTTTGCTATGATACCGGAATTTTCTTTATCCGCCGTACCATATTTATCCCTAACCCATGGCCTACATAACTACCGTAATAACAGATTTATCGGGTAGTGTGTGAAATAGTAGGAAACGTTAATTAGTTACTCGAGTACAACGGAGTTAAGCCCCAACCACCCTCCTTACGCCCGCCCAATCACTTGCGCAATCGCTTGTTCTCTCTCACTCGCCCGTCAACCAAAATGCATCGACTCGACTAATCGCTGGGAGAAGAAACACACAAGACTGAGCATTTACTAATCACGCAAGGGATCTCCACAAACGTCATACCCCGCCCCTCAAGCGTTATTTAAATCCTCCCAATGTGCCCCACCTCCCGTTGGAAAAAATCTTGCGACCGGTCCGAAAGATAATAGTTGCTATCGATAAAACGGAAGGGAATTTCATCCAATCGCGAGTATTATATCATACGAAAAACAAGTCTAAGAAAGGAAGAGAGAGAGAGAAAAAAGAATAACAACAACAACAATAATGGCACCGAAAGTTCTCTTCGTTCTCACCTCGCAAAAGGTTCTTGGCGACACTGGCAAGCCCTCGGGGTGGTTTTTGGTATATTTTCTTCTCTCTCCCCCTCTCTCTTCTATGCTATTTCAAAATAATAATAATAATCATGGACATTGAGTATTTTATTAATGGTTACGGAAAAAGCCCGAGTTTGCGCATCCATACCACATCCTCGCGCCTCTCGTTACCATCGACGTCGCTTCCCCGGCGGGCGGAGAAGCCCCGCTCGATCCGAACAGCGTGGAAATGTTCAAGACCGATGAGATCGCCGTCAAGTTCCTCAGCGAGAAGCAAGAGCTATGGAAGGACACTATCAAGCTCGAGGACGTGAACGCAGGGGAATACGACGGAATTTTCTTCGTTGGCGGTCATGGGCGTACGTTCTTCCCCTGCTCCAAACGATTTACGAATGGATGAATGAATGAGCGAGAGCGCTAACCACGCCTGGAAATAGCAATGTTCGACATCGCCCGTACCCCCACCGTGGTCTCCCTCATAAAGTCATTCGCCGATGCGAATAAGCTCGTAGCTGCAGTCTGCCATGGATCGGCTGCGCTTCTAGATGTTAAGCTTTCTGATGGGAAGCTTTTGGTTGACGGTGAGCCGGTGACCGGGTTTTCGAACACGGAAGAGGATAGCATGGGTCTTTCTAGTGCTATGCCGTTCATGCTGGAGACGGAGTTGGTGAAGAATGGTGCAAAGTTTGAGAAGGCGGATCAGCTGTGGGAAGCAAGGGTCTGTGTCGGTAGGGGAGGGAAACTGGTCACTGGGCAGAATCCAGCTAGTAGTTTTGGAGTCGCGGAGAAGATGAAAGCTGCCTTGGGAGTTTAGGGACTTGCTGTGCGGCAGCGTATGGAAGGGTGGGAGGATGACGTGTTCATGTTGTAAGCGTGGGGAATGAATGTACCTATTATATTTATTCCATGGTCTGCTAGCTAAAATGAAACGGGGGTGCTTATACATATCCTGCTCCTATTTCCTGCTCCTGTTTCCTGCTCACATTTCCCATCATCTATCTACTGGCCCTTGATCATACACCAATAGCAGCACTTACGGTGGACGGCAAATTCAACTGCTACGGCCCACCAAGGATCCTGCTGCTCTCCTCCGTGGGAGAGTATATCGTCCTTTACGTTCTTGCTACCCCATTACTCATAGAAGAGCAGGCGGCACCACCGAAGCCATAGAGAACGCTACTCAGAAGCTCTATCAAGAACTTCTCGTCCCGAATCAGACGAAAATTGACTCCCAAAAGGCCTTGTAGCAGGAGATGGAACATTTGCGGTGGGTTGGAATCGGTGTGCTGGTGAATTGAAGGGCTGCGGGAGAGTGGAGAATCGGATTGGAAGGCAGTGTTGCTCGTGGGAGTGTAAAGGTAGGAATGGGGATGGAAGATATCGATGAAATTTTCTTCTTGAAGGTTTCGGTGCTGTGTGAGTGGGTGATGGTTGTTGATTGTGGGGTTCAGGCGCCGACTGGAGTGTAGTGTATGTGATTTGATAAGTTGGGGATATTGTATCGAATGCTGTGTCGTACTGATTTCATATAAGGAGTGCTATAGTCGGCCCCGACATCTTCCCGTGCTAATTGGAGCTTCACTACTCCCCTATCCCATTCTCGGCGGCGAACCAGATCAGTGTCCGGATAGAGAAATCTGAGTTCGTGGTGACCTCTAGATAATCTGTTTTTGTGAGCGAGGGGCCTCCTGACGATGCGTTTCCACATACGTCTAGGGCGCCAATGCATATGGATGGATGCTGTGAGGGTGAGATGGTCTCTAGTATCCCCATAATTTCGGAGAGTCGCACCCCTTCCCGAGCAATCACTTTTTTTCTGGTCTCCAATGGGCTTGGCCATCCTTTCGGGGGGTTTTCCCCATCCACTGACAATCGGTTTTAGTACTTTGGGAAGCCCAAGATAGATGTTTTCTTTCTTTTGTCCTACCCTTGACACCAACTAGCAATGATGCATCTCGAGAACTGAGCGGGGTGGAGGAAAGAAAAAGGAGGCAGCAAAAACGGGATCAGCAGATTCGTGACTTGGTAGGGTATTCAAAAGAAAGCTCCCTGCTAGATCTCCATCTTTCCAGGAGGAAACAGCTCCCAATTCCCCCGAAGCTTCAGGGCGCCAATTCTAGCACCTCGCACTAGAGCACTGGCATCACACTTCAAGTATATCTGAGGGAAGGAAATTTTGTCGGGGGTTCAATGTATCATGGTTAATACCGTTTATTTCCACTGCTGTTGTAATCGAGTACATGGAGAAACCCTCAATAGGAAAATCAATACAAAACGCCGTGAGCAGACCGGGAATATTCAGAAAGTTTTTTTCAAAAAAAAACCGTTACCGTCCAATGATCTCTTCCCCTTTCCGCCTTCGGCAGGGAGGCTACCATATCTTGCCTCCCTCCGCTCTCCTTTCCTAGCTTACTCTAGACCCCCTCAACCAGCCGTGCATTCATCCACCCATCCGCTCCACTGTTTACTGCTCGCCCCCCTTGTTCGAATTGCACGAGACAATCTTAATCTTGTTGGCGAAAACGCTCGGCGTATTTTTTTGGGGGAACTTGAAAGTGACGTCCTTAATCAAGAAGGTCCAGACCTCGTCGCAGAGACGATATGTGTCCAGGTGACCCTAAATTCACACATAACAGATTACAGGCAAGCCCGTATTGATTAGCTATTCCTTTTTTTCCCCATTTGCACTAATGAGAGGGGCCCGGTGGGTAGGTAGGGAGGTAGGAAGTAAAGTAAAAAGGAAAAATCCAAACCTTGAAAGTTAAACGGGCCTTAACCTTACTGGCAAGGACCTCAGCAATGCCACGGTCGAAGTTTGACATAATTTTCAAGGCGAGCTGGGGAGTGATGATTCCCTTCCTGATCATATCATCGAGCGAATCCATGAGCGCTACTCCTATGCTAAGACCCATACCTCGTTAGTTAATGAGTAACGGTAGCGCGGTGGGAGGGAATCGGCAAGTTTGACGATGGGGAATTATAGAGTACCAGGAACGGCGATAGAGCTCGTAATAAACTTGATTGTCCATTTTGTAAGAGTTCGGTGAGTTATATAAGAGACGGTGGTGGTATGATAGTGGTTTTTTTTTATAGTTAAAATAACCTTTGGTTAAAATTGTGTTTGTGATGGAGGGTGTGTTTTTGTGCAAGGGAGGGGTTTTCAGGTAGAGTACAGAATTAGTAGGACTATGCCAAGAGAAACCTTGGAGCACAGTCACACTCCGCTATTCCGGATCTCGAAAAATAGGACACCTGGTTGTTTGCCATGGGCCTCTGAGAGTCCCAAATTTCTCTCTATTAAAACCTAAGCTGTCTTCCGCTGCGCCGGACAGAGCGTTTGAATTTTGCCTGGCCGGTCGGGGATAGCGGAGTACAACTTTGGTTCTCTTGAATCTGGCAATTGATTGGAAACTTGTCCTACAGTAGACATCGTAAAGCTTTTGAAATCTACTTGTACTAGCAGATAACTAGCCTGTTACCCTACGTAGGTTTAGTTTCTGCGTGCCAAGGGGATGGCGAGAGTACCGGCTAATGTGACCCAAAACGTCTAGCAGGCTGATCTCAAACGGCGTCTCTCTCTGAATCCGGAGATCACAGGGTTGGCGGAGGTTGTAGATTTTAAGAGTTTTTATAATAATGCCTATAGGAAACACCCCTCCCGCCTTCTCACTATGGGTGAAACGGCCAACCAGTGAACAGGCGTGGGTTCCCTCTTCTCTCCCAGGTTCCTTTGTTGTTCGGATCTCATGCCCCTGGGCTAACCGTAGGTGTGATATCGGCACAAATCCAAACACTTTCGAAACCTCCAATCAACTCAAATCCTAGCATAAGGTATCTTCGCTGGATCTGCTGCATTCGAACGCTAAACCCGATGACCCGGTAATATGGGAGACGCTTTCTTGGTTGGTGTACCAAAGGGAATTTCTACACAAAGCCTCAATAAGAATAAAAATTCCAGTACTATCATCCTTCGTGGCACCTTACTGGAAGAGGTAATAGCAACCTCCTCCTCCAGCATTTATCTCCTATTCAAGACTTTGCAGTACTGTAGTCAAGTGCCCCCCCCCCGACATCCTCAGCGCGCCAGCCTTTGGCAGGGAGTATAGTCACATGCATAAAAGGCAAACTGCAGGCAAGATAGACAAGCCTTAGAGCCTCACTTGCCGATGCCCTATTATAGTCTCAAACTTAGTTCCTCCACAGATATTTCGTAGTGCCTGAATCTTGCTGGAGCTGGGACCGAGTGGTGACCCCCTTGCCTTTTACACGCTGGCTTCGGAAGTCCCCCATTCTCGACCCTACGGTCAATTTCAACGAGCACCGTACAGTACACCCACCCACCAATTCCTATGTTTTTTTTATCCGGCGTGGCTTGTTGGTTTCGCTGGCTCGCTAAATCCCCTCCCGTTGGTCAAAGCCTCTCGGAAGAGTCTATCCTGGACATCACGTGATACAACCCTCAGCCCGAATGAGATCTTGTGAAGCTGCGTCTTGTCGCCTAGCAACAACATAATAATAATATTATCATAATATTATAAGCTATGATGCTGGTGGGGGTGACGAAAAGTGTATCATGGTTCGTCACTAATGCTCGGGCTGCCATCAATGGCCAAAGTCTCCGCCTTTCCTTTTTTTTTCCCTTTCTTTTTTTCTCGTATCACCTGGACTCTTTATAGAAGGGCTAGAGTTTAAGGCCCATTTGGTAGTGGTGGTTATTCTGATTGGGTGGTGAGGGTTGTTGTTGGATAGCAGGTGAGATTGCGGTATCATGACAATTGGGAGTTTAGGGGTAATCGCCATATTCCTTTCCTTTTAGGCAGCGTCATATCCACGTTTTTCTAAAGGACTCGAGGTGGGAAAAGAGAAGGGTCGGTGATTTGGCTATGATACAATTAAGACTTGGCAGGCACTGGGTTTTGAGAGAACTATCGTAACCTGGGTTGTAGATACGTAACTAACGGTCCAGTGATTTCAAAACTTATTGAGGGTATAACAAGAGAAATGAAGGGAGGGGGTTTTTTTTTTCAAATTTTTTTTGGTTTTTTTATTTTTTAATTTACAAACAGAAATCATACAGGCGAACATACATACATGCATACGTACATACATACAAATGAAAGGAAGAACGGCAAGAGGTAGAGTAATTGGATAAGAATGCACCTCGAAGTAAAGAATAAAAACAAGAAAACTCGAGTCAGAGTGTCCTCCCAGAGCCCGTGTATAGTGGCTAATAGAGAAGGACGGAAGATACAGGAGAAATCCGGAAGAAGGGGCATGAAAGTGAAGACAAACTTGTAACGTAATAATACCACTGGCAAGAGAAGAAAGGAAATTGAGAAAATTCAAGTGACTTGAAGCAAAGGTAAAACCCCACATATGCGCGGTTGACTTGCAGAAGAACTGCCGTGGCCGTGGCCGTAGGCAATGTCATAATACTCTCGACAAGAGACCGTTTATCAGGGGAAGAAAGGCAGGAACTTTTGAGGAAGAAGAGAAAAAAAAGGAAGGAAAGAAAAAAAAGGAAGAAAAGAAAAAAAATCCCACTATGGCGTAAGATTCGGGGAAAATCTGACCCACAAAAAAGTAACAACCGAAATCTCAGGGAACTCGAGCCTCGTATTGATGAGTTGGTTTTGGCATCAATTCGGCTGAACATTCTCAGGGGCGCCCCCGCCCTCCATCATATATTGCGCTTCCATAGCCGCGGCGATTTCGCTGACTGAGAGAGGCTGAAGCCCAATGTTGTTGCAATGGGCGATATAGTCTGCCATACTTATAAGAGGCTCGCGACGGAATAATGATTCATCAACGATGAAAGGTTCCTCATCAGAAGTCTCGGGCTGGCCGCTTCCCAAAGCGGCGGGTTGGGATGCATGAAGCCAAGAGAAATCAGGTTGCACCACAGATGCACCCACTTCGGTGTCACGGTGGCCGGGGGCATGGTGCGGGTGAATGGTTCTTGGACCACCCAATTCTTGGATGCTCTGTCCAGCGTGTAATGTCTGAGCCTGAGGGTTTGCCTCTGGGATCCTCCCCGGAGGAGATAAGCCTTGGACTCCAAGAAGTGGGCCAGGGGTTGCTGGTGAGATAAAATTTGGGCATGATCTGCCGTTCTCAAAAGTGTAGTACACACTAAGATTCTCCTTATAAACGTCGCCGTCATGTCCGTAGATGCAACTAGGCCCATAATGACAGCCTCCCGCGGGGTCCCCCAAGGGTTTCATTGTTCCAGGGCACTGAGTCTGCCAATGCGGAGGTCGAGAACGGGCTTTGGCGCTTTGTCTGGCCATAAATTCCTCAATGTTTGGATTGGAAGAGTGAGGCGCAGTCTTATCTCCAGCACGTTCAACAGGATATAGGTCGTGAGTTTTGTCTGGAAGGCCCCGTTGAAATCCCCCCTGAGTGTAATTAATAGGAGGGCCAGGAGATTTTTTAGTTTGAAGTTGCTCCTGAGGTGAAGGTGCGGAACTATCCATCGGGTAACGAGGCACCAGCTTCTCAGGTGAAAAGGAGTGGAGAGGTATGAGCTGTTCAGCCACAAACTTGCTTCCTTCCTCGCTACTTTGGTCCATGGAAAGGTGAGAACGGGGGGCTTGTCCATCCCGAAGGGGAGGGATAGGATCTTTGAAGGTGGTTCCTTGTGCGCTAGGTCTATGAGGCTCAAAGAAGGAGGATGAAACTGTGGATGCAGGTCCAGGCATTGGTGTCATATATCTTGGAAATTCCATACCTAATTAGCTCTATGGGCAAAAAAAAACTCTGTGGTGAGCTAGGCAGATGTGACTTACCTATCTGTGAATCCAATGGGAGTGTTATAACTCAGATTCCGGTTTCGAAATTGACCATCACTTGGGTCCTGAACGGGAACCCCGAACTGACGGTTATCTTCCAAGCGAGGTGTCGGGCCGGTTCCGTAATTCACAAAGTCTCCACGATTGTGGACGTTGGGCGCGGAACGATTTTGCCCGCTAAGACCGGAAGATTCTTCACTCGCTGCTGGGACAGGTCTCTGACGTTGATTTTTAGCAAACAAAAATCTCTTGCGGACGTTTTCACTCAAAACTGTATCCGCAAAGATTGGTGACGGATCCCTGGTCGTGAGGTGGCTAAGTGGGTTTCCCTCAGAAACTAACTGACTATACGGGGCTGGGAGACTCGCTCCCTCCGTTGGTTGATAGTGTGATGGATCCCTGGCCGTGAGGTGGCTAAGTGGGTTTCCCTCAGAAACTAACTGACTATACGGGGCTGGGAGACTCGCTCCCTCCGTTGGTTGATAGTGTGATGGATCCCTGGCCGTGAGGTGGCTAGGTGGGTTTCCCTCAGAAACTAACTGACTATACGGGGCTGGGAGACTCGCTCCCTCCGTTGGTTGATAGTGTCCTCTATTGAAGGGCATAGGGTGTCTTGATTGAGAATCAAAAGCAGACTCTCCTGTGCCGTCAAATGTCTCTGTACCACGCGATGCTTCGTCAAGCGCTATAGTAGGAGATTGGGCAGACTGGATACAATTTTCGCTCTGAAATAGACTGTTCCCTGGGGGCGAAGAGGGGACGTTTGAAGTAGTATCCGGACTCTGACGATTTTGTTCGGTGAGAGTCTCCATGTCTGTTTCGTCCTTTCTCTGGGAGGATCTGGGCGAAGGGCTAGAGCTGTCAGCAGGCAAGAACATAAGGCGTTATTATCAGACGTTATTATCAGTCTAGGGAGAGAGATTTATAGTAACAAGATATATAGCGACAGGGAGAAATCTCGAGAATTAAAAGCCAATGGAGGAAATAAGGAGACAGAAAGGGCGATGAAATATACTAACATATCCATGATACCAGGATCTGCTAAACGATGGTAATGATTTGATGGTGGTAAGGTAAATTGAATGATGGGTTGAGGCTCTAGTTCCGAAGAAGGAAAAGTCTTAGAGAGGGCGAATTTTAATGCGCGGACAGATCAATTGGCAAAGATGATGGGAAGGGAAAACGGGAGGTGTGGAGGGGAAAGGAAGTGAGGAGGATGGTGGTGAAGGTGCGGTGTGGGAGAAGAGAGAGGAGAGGGAGGAGAGGGAGGAGAGGGAGGAGAGGGAGGAGAGTGGGAAGGGAGGAAAGTGGGAAGGGAGTTAGCACGTGAGAAACGAGAGCAGTGGGGATGAGTGTAGCTGACGGGGTTATAGGAAGGGCTTGTGTCGCACGCACACTGACTGCCATGTGCGGTCGTTCGTGTGGGCTGGAAGGGAAGCATTGGGGGCACCTACTGACGAAGCCCCAACCTTGTACCCATTTTCTAGAAATTTGTTAAGAAGGAAAATGCAAATAAACTACGTGCTTATGCTAGCCCCAGGACACATAAATTGCGCTTGTCTACTCTCCGAGTGCTCTTCGACTTTCACCTGGAATCCTGTGAAATAGAGAGAGAGATAGTGAGAGGTCTTCATGAAAGATCACTCGCTTAGTATAGTCCCACTCAAACTGATGTCGGCTAGTAGGGGGGGGTCTTGTTGGAAGCAGGGGCTAGGGCGCTGTTGGGCACGCAAAACTTTTTTAAGGTAACACTTTACTAACCGTGGTTTGTAAGGTTTCCCAAACTGCATTTTGTAAAATGTGCCAAGCTGTAGTTTGTAGGGTGTGGCTTGCCAAACACCGAAAGAAACTTTTATGAGGCAAACACAATACTTGTGTGGTTATTTGGGCTTAACTATAAACGGGAGTGGAGAAAATATTATTATTATTTATTACGGTACTGAATCAAATTTGTTAGAAGGCGAATCCACACATTTATCAGTCACCAGTGTGCTTTTAAAACATTCTTAGGCCTTAAAATATGCTGCTTTCAAGACACGGTTCATAAAGTTCCCAAACTCTACCATTCAAGAAATGAGGTATCATACCAAATGCTGCTAACCTTACAAAGGTTGGCATGCCAAAGCAGCCAAACAGCCCCTAAATCTCCGAGTGTGAAATGGGGACAGTAATGGTTTGAAACTAAAAATGAAAAAACAAGATAGCGTCTACTTTCTGTAAGTTTTCCATCAGGTCAGGCCAATATATCAAAGAGGTGTAGAGCCCGCGCTATATCATACACACTCACCTCCTAAATTCTTGGGGAAGGTTAATGCCTATTCAGTCGGCCGGTTCCCATAACAGTGCCCTTGTATTGACGTTGTTGTTTGGTCCTACCATTTAGGTAGGAGTAGAGTTACCTCACTACTACTCCGAATTCGCCCAAAAGGCTTGAAAGAACTTATGAGCGAGCCGCTTCACAACCACTACAGCCTGGTCTTGTAGTTAACGAAATGTATAGGAGTCTATCTTCCGGGTATAGCACCTCACCTTATAGGTATAAGGACTCAACAACTAGCAGTCCATATTTGCTTAATCCTTCCACCGCTTTCGGCAGCCGATATCCCTTATGTTTTTTCATATTGTCGGGTGCCATACCCTCTCGACGTCTTACCGAATTTTACAATTTAGTGTCGCATTGCCTGTACCGCAGAATGACAACTACTCCCTATAGTTGTGAAGAACAGACCCGGTCCCTCTGAGTTTATCAGCAGTATTGAATGGAGTGAGTTTAGAGAAATTTGCGGGGCTTCCGCTAAGCGGCTTCTAACTACAGAGCGTACATGGTATTCTGCCATATCGGTGTCAAGCATAGCCCGATTACTGGTGATTTACGTGCGATCCGATCCCGGGGACTATTATGATTTATTTCTATGCTTGAGAATGCTACATCTTCCCAGTACGCGGCATCTTTAAAGGAGTATAATTTTTCCTTCTAACCCACAGCAAACAATAAGCCGGACATTAATTCACGCTCTGCTATATTTCTTGCTCTATTCTGACGGCTAGGCCCCTCTTTAGGCCAACCACTATACATTCTAATGAACCTAAGACGGAGGCGAGTTGAGGCTCGTGCGAATCAACTCCATGTTTCTAGGGGATATAGACGTTGAGCGATAAGAAGATGCTACACTTGGCAACCTGATATCATGCTTGCAGCAGCACTGGAGGCAGTCTCAACTTTCCACTGTTGGCTTTGCGCGTTGCTTAAGGGTAAGTTAATTTTCCTATGAGTTTTCGTTTGTCTCTTTCTTCTGAGATGCTCTATCGGCAGCTACAGCACAGCACAATCGGCGGTTCAGATTCGAAATAACACGATAACTATCAAACCTCCATTTTCGACCGCCGATGGAGCAAGAAACTTCCATTCTCGCTTCTTATACGGGTGGGTAAAATGATACTGCAAGCCCTCACTCCAAGATTACCAGATTTGCGCATCCCAGACTCCATTTAAAAAAAGAAATCACATACACTAACCTTCTCTTAGAATGCTAGATAATTTCTAGATCACCTAACTCTGCCCGCTCACATTCATCAATGGAGGCCGTTTGCTAACAAGCCAGAGTCCAAAACGCACCGGTGGTGAGAAGGGTTATCGAATGACTATCATTCGACGGATGGTGATATAACAAGCCTCAAGAAACCTTGAAAATACAACCGGGTGCATGGAGTACACCCATTTTTACTTGCTCTGTACAGAAAGTGAGAAGCATTTGAAGCGGCGCTGGCCCACCGCAAGGTATAATATCTTTTGCATACAAAAGCCCTTGTCTTAGCAGCAGGCAGGAGCAGTGCCGTACAATACAGTGCCACACGGCGGCGGCAGGGGAAGAATTAGTCACTACTCCATCCTAGTTGGACAGAAGAATCTGAAGAGTTAGACTGTCCTGGAAGGCCTAAGGGAGACCTATTTTCTTTTGATTTCCTTTGTAAGTTTTCCAACAAAAAACTCGTTGAATTTTGCCTGATCAAGGAGCTCCAATTTTAGTGCGTTCCGGCCCCTGCCTGTTACCAGCCAACCTCTACCTCCCAAAATCCCAATCCAATCAATCCGCGAGACGCTCCACCACCCCCCACTGGAAAATGGTAACTTCAAGGAGGTACCTACCGGTAGTTCTAGAACAACCGCTTCAGGATGAGATCGGGGTTTGCGTGCATGTGGCACACCGCTGTGGATGAATGGTGGGACCCTTGCATATAGGCTTAAGATCTAGCGGGGCAGCAGATATACGGGGCAACGACGGCCGAAATAATGCACTGTCCAACGCCACCTTCCTTCCTTCCTTCCTTCCTTCCTTCTAGAAGAGTCGTGAATAATGGTGCGGTTTCGGTGATAGTGAGCTCACGGGGTTAAACGCCCCGCATTAAATGTTTGTACGACATTGCGAGATAGTGGGTGCTTATCAATAGTAGCCCCACTTGCACAAAATCTCCCAATCAGTTGCTCACCACCACTTCTCCCAATTCGAATAGCTACAGCTAGCTAACGGTAAATGGGAGCTGCGGTGGACCAACCTTAGGCTGGTGAGAAATACCCACCAACACAAACATCTATTATATCAGAACACACATATCGAAACCCGGGTAAAACGTTTTCCACAACCCCTGAAAAAAGCGTGTATCTCCGACCATCACGTCTCCCGCTACGATAACCGTGAACCCCTGGGGATCGACTGGGCGGGAAGGACCCTTACATCACATCACTGTAACCGTCGGTGGGGTATCAATATAAGCCCCACAATGTCCCCCTGAAATGGGAAAGAGAAAAAAAGCATAAAATCTCCTTCCTCCTTTTCCGCTCTTCAATTCGAAATAGAAAATGTCTTCCTCCTCTACAGCTTCATTGCCATCATCGCTATTACCAGACCTGCAAAGAACACAAACACAACCCACAAACCAACGATATGACACCTCCTTCAATAACTCAAACGGAGACGGAACTCCTCTTCCTCCTCCAAGACGCATAGCCGCCGCCCCCCGCCCACGCCCCCGCCCTCCGCACGCTGCGACGCCCTGTCCATCCCTGCAAAGCCGACACCAGTTCTGCGCGAGTGGGGCGACATGCCCCTTCGGTCACAATGGGGATGAGTACTTTGAAAACCGCGGCGTGAGGTATTGGTTTATTGGCGGGCGGCGGGTGGAACGTAGGGTTGATGGCGATGAGGGTGGGGAGATGGAGCTTTGGGGGGACTTTCGGGGTGTTGGGGTGGGGGAATATGAGGTTGAGGATGGAGATGAGGGGGAGGGGGAAGATGGTTGGGGAGTTGGTGGGGAGGGGTATGAAGGGGAGGAGGGGGGAAGATGTAAAAGGAGGAAGGTGGGGTGAATTGAGGATACCGGTATTGTGGGCTTGGGAGCATGGTAATAATTATTATAATGTACTCTTATTATTATTATTTTTGATCTCGGTGGGAGTGATATGGTAGGATACGAGTTGAATGGGTGGATTGCCTTCAGCATACCGGTATTGTAATTTACTATACTGTGCCTGTAAAAGAGTGATTCAAGACTGGCCAGAATCATCTGCTGATTCATGTAAGGGTTTTTTTGTGCTGACCACCAGTTGTACCTGCCGTACTTGGGTCCTACTGTGCTGTATAGAATAGTATAGTACGGCGCCAGACTGTGTCAGTGTTGTCTGGCTCACTCTGCATTTTCTGGAAGGTAGAATGATCTGCATGGCGGATACGGTGGCCGCAGGTAGCAACCGGCTTTCTCTCACAGCAATTACTGTAGTCTCACGGCGCGCAAGTGACGCGTTACCTGAAGAAGACGACCTGTTGTCGGTGGTGTGGTAATGTTTTTTGGTGTGGCGGGGTGAATCAAGGTCTCAATAATCCCGATCTCGCTTGGCTTTGCTTGACCACAGCATTTCGGGGCTCGACAGTGGGGCGAAGAAGGAAAAAAAAAAAAAGACAGTACTGTACCGGTAAATCTACAAAGATACCGACACATTCCGAGCCTACGAGTATAATTTTCACCCTGCATCAAGCCATGTTCCCTCTCATCCTCGATAACTGATTGATCAATCCGTAATACCCCTCCCTCCCTCCTGCCCAGCCGGTTCCTTCGACACGCTCCTCACTCTGCGTATCCCTATCTAATGACCCCCGGCTCCTCTCCACCTCCTGCCCACTGCCCCCTTCCTTCTCCAGTCTCTCTGCCTCCCGTCTAGCTTCCTCCTCGCTAATCTTCCCTTCTAGTGCTTCGACAACAGCGTTCCTAGCGGGTCCTTCAACCGTGCCTTCAAAAAGCTTACACAGCTCCCGTAATTCCGCCACCTTCCGTCTTGCACCGTCGAGGTCCCCGGTTGATAAATGGTAAAGGACATCTTCAACGGGATGACTCCCCGAGGTCTTTTTCGCGCCCCGGAGCGCACGGATGGGAGATGGGGTGCGGGGTATGGGTTCAATGTTTGGTGGTGCCAAGTTATCTTGTCCCGCTCCTTCCTCCTCACCGGGACCCTCGAGCGTCCACTCCATCGCGTGTCCAAAGACCTTAACCACGTCCTCTAAACGCGCGCGCACGCGTGAAAGCATGCGGAGTTTCTCTAGCACCTGTAGTTCTTCCCTCCCCACCTCCCCCTCGTTTTTTTCTTCTCCAAGGCGTAGCTCGCGCACGCACCCGTCTAAATCTCCGTTTAGCGACGCGGCGAGAGAGACAACGTCGCTGCGGAGTAGGTCCACCTCGTACCCGAGTCTTGGCGCAAGCCGGAGGATCTCGTCGGTTTGTGATTGGAGGGTGGAAATGAGGGTTTGCGTCTGTAAGTCTAGGGTTGAGAGCAAGGTTGTTGTCTTCGAGGAGAGGGTTGAGAGGGGTTCGGCATTTGTGGGTCTTGGAGTACTTGCTGGGTTGAGGTTTGGCGGTGGGAGGAGGGGTGGGAGGGTGCTGTTTAGGTAGGTGCTGGTGGAGAAGGTTGGGGAGAGGAAAGGTTTTAGGAGCGGGTCCGAGAGGATGAGGTTTTGTGGAGGTGATGTCGATGTTGTTGTCGGTGGCGGGGGGTCTGGCATGGTTGAAGGGTGGTTATATTTCGTTGTGAAAATGCGGTACGGTGGAGAGGGGAGAGACTCGCAGAATGAACTTAACTTATAGGCAGGGTAATTCCGTATCATACCATAGAACAAGGTCGGCGGGGAGTATCATACAGTAGCAACCATCTCCCAAGGCTTGGGTTTCTTCCTCCGCAACCCTCACTGCAGTAGCCACCTGCCATGATATTATCATATTATTATGATACAGCTTCATGAACGTTTATCAGCCCTCATCTTCCCGGAGGAAGAGTGACAATGTAATGCCCATAATTATGGAGAAGCAGGAGGAGAATGCTGTGCCATTATCCATTTAATTTGTTCCCCTCCTCGCTCCGCCGCTAAAGTGACTCCCGGCTCCATAGAGGAAAGGCCCCTCCCCACTCGGACATTTCTACAGTTGGGCTTGGCTTACTTTATGACTTACTACCCACGTCTTCCTCTTTCTCCTCTTCTCCTTCTTCTCTGGCTATCGTCTATATACAAACTCGCCACCCCTCCCGCATACTCCACCACATCACTCGTTGGACACCCTATTATTCAGACATCTCTCTTTACTCATATTACGGGTGACCCCACTGCAGCTCTCTTTTGCACTGTGGCAATTTCTCATAAATTTTCTTATAAAATCCACCACATTTTTCCTTCTTCTTAACTTCTTACCCTCGTTTACTTGCTCTTTAAGCTCCCACTTCCCCCACACGGTTCTGGGGGTTCTCTTATTTCCTTACACATACTTCTCTAGTACTAGACTCTTGCGCTGGTGGGAATAATGGGTCGACGAGAGTTCATGAGAGACCTTGAAGTGGTGAAAGATTCAGGCTTCGAGGGGCTGACTAGTGAGCCCCCGATGAGGTGTATGAGTACTTGCATCTTAGAACTCTGACTTCACCATGGGCAGATATCGAGCGGGGTGAAGATGACGGTAGCTCAAAATTCACATTTACTTCCAAAGATCTCATCAACAAGGTTAACATTACTGTTTTTGTCCCAAGTCTGTCCCCTCCCCGCCGCGATGCCATATTTATTTAAACTTTAGCTGACGGAGGAGTCCAGATCTGGATGAATACCCGAAGGCACATAAATACGTCATCTATGTTACTAGTGATGGCGCGCCAGAAAGTTTCACTTCCTCGCTAGAAAGAGTGCAGGACGGCTGCTCCGGTCGCGATCTCCCACATTTATTCGAGAGGATTGTGGGAGCGCTGAGCCCCAGCCCGGATTTCATAGGCGAGAGCTCGGATGATGAGGGCGAGGATACAGAGCAGGAATCTGACCTGGGTTGGGAGGCAGATATATGGGTTGGTGATGCGGGTGACCTCCCCGGTGATGAAAGTTCGGGGTTCAAGAACTGGGACGGGGGCGCCCCGACGAAGGATTTCACTCGAAAGCTAAAACTCCAGCTGAAGGATGACCTCCGCCAGGTCCATCAAGCAGGTTTCAGAGTCGGTGTGTTTGGTGATTTCAGAGGGGAAGCATTCTACATCACCATTAGCATTCGAATATCCAAGTTGGGAATCTCGGACGAGGCCATGGCGTCCTGGCTACTCGATAAAGATAAATACTTTGTTGTCATCATCCATTACACGAATCTTTACAAGACTCTTGAATGGCTTCTACAGCAAGAGAATCGAAGTCAGGTTAGTCGGGAGTTGCAAATGTGGGCTGGACTATCGACGAGTTATAAACCTAGTTTGTCCGAATGCATTCGGGTGTTCACCAAAGTTAAAGGTCGCAGTCCTGCTAGCCTTGATGGAGTAAAGGAACGGGAGACCGGGGCATTACATTCGTTCTTCATGAGCAATGCCATTACAGAGTTGTTGAACTCGAGGCTCGTCTCCTTGGTCAAGTACCGACTCCAGGAGGATCTGAGCTGGGAAGGGGCCGAGGCACTCTTCAAAGGTAGGCTTGATTGAAGGCATACTACTGCCCCAATGGGTAACATGAGCACAGATATCGCGACTTTCCCCGCCACCTCAGCAACGGAATTCAAAAAGTGCTACGATATACGGTCAGAATCTAAAACCGCCCTAAAACCGATTGTTGCGGCAGATGCTCTTTCGAAGGAGGGATTCCGCGGCATAGAGAGCTCGTTTCCACTAATTGCGATGCAGTACGCTCTCCGGCATCTCGTTCGGTGTACAGAATTCTGCCTTGTTTGCCATGATAAAATCCAAACCGATTTTGAGGCAATGAGGCCATACGTCTGTGATTCTCCATTGTGCTTGTATCAGTACATGTCTTTGGGGTTCGGCCCTAGCGTTGAGAGCGATATACTCACTCAGCCGACGGTTGTGGACCTGTTGGTTAGCTTTTGCTATAGCGCGGCGGAGGCTCTGAGATTACAGACTTTCCCAACCGGGATGAACATCCTCGTTCCGTCAGAGTCAAACCACCAGGCGAGATACATAGATTCCGCTAATTGTGTTGTCTTCCCCACCTCCTTTAAGTCTCCTCTTGTCAAGGTGGGGGATTGGATATACTTTACTAGGTGTAAAGATCGCGCGCCTTGCCATCTAAGGGTTACGGAGGTCTATTGGCCAGAAGTCCATGTTGGGCCACCAATCGATGTGCCATCGGTTCCTTACAATCCGCTATCGGGTTCTCCACCGGCGCATATGGTTCCTCCGTTATATAATTCCACACGGGGCTTAGGATTTTCTGGTTCCGTTTATATTCACAACGGAGCATTTGACGATATGAACATTCAGATGAAACGTATGGCGATCACTCGATTGCTAGATTTGTTACCCTCTGTTGCTGAGATGAGAACATGGTTGAAGTCAAATTCTTTGTCGGGACTCGACGCTAGCTTAAAGACTTGGGTTGACAGAATCCTGCCTTCATCCCTTAATATCCTACGCTGGATCATCGCAAGCAACCGCAGTTGTATCGTCCCGGCAGGTCACGAATTGGGCATAGATGGGCTCCCCGTCACTGTGGGGGAGAGTGGGTCCATGGTTTTGGGGGTGAGGGATTGCTTACAATTCAGATTTGCTATGGGTGCCCCGGATAAGGAGCAGAGATTCGTCAATAGCGTGAAAGAAGCGAGGGTCCGGTTAAACCTATCATGTACAAATCCCTTCTTCCAATTTTTCTCAAAGTTCCATATCATTAATTGTTACAGATCCGACTCTTTTCGCTTTCCACGGGTCTCCACTGCCAAATTGGCATTCCATCGTCCGCTCCGGACTTCACTACGAATTCATAGCTAATGGGAGGGTGTACGGTAACGGCGTATACCACAGTTTAAGTATGACAGTTTCACTAGGCTATGCCACCCGCTTGGCAGCCCGTTCAATTGTGTCCTATCAGGCTTCCACAACTCAGCCGATAACTAATCCTTCAGGCTACCCGGGGGACTTCTACAAGTTAGAGACAGTTCACGGGTGGTTGAAGAGCATCCTGAATATCCAGAGCGCCGTCTGTTTGAATGAGATTGTCAATGTGCCAAAGGAGTTTGTCTCCTCGTCGCCATATCTAGTTGTTGGTAAATTAGATTGGATTCAGACGAGATATCTGTTTGTCAAGGTCGTTGGCATAGGCACTCAACCACCGCTAACTCCTCTTGGTGATAAGGTGGAGTACCTCAAACAGGACCCTCTGTTTTCTCCAAGTGGGGATCTGGAGAAGAAGTTGCAGATACCAATCCTAGGATCTAGGTGTCGGGATAAGAAGGTTCCTTCGCTTGTGAGCGCTCCACCTGAAAGGCCGCTGCGACGCGGGGGGGCGCGCGCAGTGGCCCGTAGGCATGTTGGGGAATCGAGCGCCCACACGCTGGGCCTGCGAACGTCCCCACCCAACTCCCCGGATGGGGGTACTCCCGATGGAAGCTCGATGGTCGCTTCCGCCACGAATCCTATAGATGCCGAAAATGACGACGCCAGAAGCGACACCACCGATACCACCGACGTGATGGCCTACTTCTCGGACGAGGAAGAAGAACAGGAAAGCATGGAAAACAAGAGCACCCCACTACTATGCTCCGGCACAGGCGTGACTCTCTTCCAGCCTGACACCCACGACGTCTCATCAGTCGTGCTCCTCCCACCCCCAACCTACGCAAGCCCCGTCGGAACCCGCCGTCTAACAGCTGACTTGCACCACCTCCTCTCTTTACAGAAGAAATACCCCCCCGGGGAGCTAGGCTTCTACATGGACCCATCTTCAGTTTCAAATGTCTACCAATGGCACATAGAACTGCACTCATTCCCACTAGACATTCCGCTGTCAACCGATCTAGCCGCCAAAAACCTCTCCTCTATCCTCTTAGAGTTCAGATTCGGCCCCAACTTCCCTATGTCTCCACCCTTTGTGCGCGTCGTGCGACCTAGGTTCCTATCCCTTGCCGAGGGCGGTGGCGGTCACGTTACCGCGGGCGGGGCGCTATGCATGGAGTTATTAACCAACTCGGGATGGTCCGCCGCGAGTAGTATGGAGAGTGTGCTCTTGCAGATTCGCATGGCTATTACATCGGAGGTTAAGCCGGCGAGGCTCGTGCCTGGGGTTGTGAGAGATTATGCGGCGGGTGAGGCGAGGGATGCGTATTTGAGGGCTTGCCGGGCGCATGGGTGGGAGGTTCCGCACGACTTCTTGAGGATGGCTTAGTGTAGGAACCCGAACCGAATTGAGAAATGGAGTGAGTTTTAGTGAAAGTCGGTACCTGCCTTTACAATAATGATCATTATTATTATTATTATTTTTATTTTGCCTCTCCTAACCCGTTCGTCCGAGATTATTGCCTTGTTTTTTTTTGCATACAGAATTTTCTAGGCTCTTTTCACAAGATCGGCATGCATATTGGTTAGCTGCTTGACAACATGGGTTAGCTGCCATGTATAGATCAAGGCTTTGGCTGGGGCACTAGAGCAGCATTAGATGGCAATACGAAGAAAGGATAGTAGAGGTATCTGATGGAGGTTCGCTAACAATCGTGTGCTCGGATGTGTTGACGGGTGGATTCGATAGTCATTTATTACTAGGTAAAAGGACCGTGCCAATCCAGGCTTTGATCCTTACGGCAGTACATTCCCGAGGTACGCCAGCTCAACCTTCATATCCCGCAGTACATCTGGAAAGTACTACCCGCGCGACCTGTGAGTACCCCACCACAGGGACTGGAGGCCCGGCCAGAACACAGCTATCTTCAAAGTACTATACAAAAGAAATCCACCTCCGGTACCCGTAAATCGCTACCGGGGACAAGGATGCAGCCCCATCCAAGCCCATATACCGGCAGACCGGTCGCGCAACCCAACAAAGGAAATGTCCACGCCACCCCTTCGTCGAAAACGATACCCAGGGCACCCTACAAACTCCACGCCTCTTAGCCACAATACACCAACCACCCACAGTACGGGCTCAGCCACACATGGCTCAGGCGCCTTCTGCGACGGGTGGAGAGGTTGTGGTGTCTTTTTCTCTATGGAGGTTGCTAGCTACGGTTCGCCTTAAGTAGTGAAACTCTGCTTGTACATGTGATAGCCCTATGTCTCCGCATATGCCCTAGAACGTCCCTGATGTCCACCCTCTGGTGTTCCTCTATACATGTGAGCGTTCCCCGTGCCTCCGCTATCTCTGCGCTCAGGCAGTGCTCCACTACTGGGGTTATTAGGCCATCAGTATCAAAGAACGGCCGCGTGTTGTTTTAATTCTCTAATATAACCCCCGCTAACCCCTCCTCCCCCAGCACTCATAACTCGCGTATGCTTCGGAGATGGTATGATAAGTGATCAGAGGACCAGGATTAAACGGAGAATCATCTATGATCACTCGGCTATATCCCACCTTATTATCCAGAAAGATATATGATCTATCATACCATTACAATACCGTTGCACTTTCCAGCCGGAATGCAGCTTTAAAAAAAAAGGAAAGGGCCACTCGCAACGACCCACAGGAAATGAAAATAAAAGAGACTGCTAAGTTAAATCAGTTATGGTATACTTTTAAGACCCTGAACTGGCTTTGGCAAGAGGAGAAATGTGAAGCTGCGGCAAAATGCGGGTACGCATGAAAAACACTGGTCCTTTCCTTCCTTCATATTGGAGACTGGTGAATAAGTAGAACACAAATACCACATCCTGATCCCTCCGTGGATCACTACACCTATCTATAGGATTTAAACATTCTGCCCACAAGTCTCTCATGTTGGAGAGAAGTGTAAACAATCTCCCCATGGTGGGGCTCTTGGTTTTAGTGGATAATGCTAATTCCCGTAAGGTTCCATTATGAAAGGGGTATTAATGAAGTTGTATGTAGTTGTCCCAGGGGCACAGAGGAGAGGGGTGAAGTGTTAAGCTGAGCTATTGCCGAGCCATTTTTATGATACATTGAACTTGGAAATTAAATACCATAAACAAAATCAAACTGGCTGAGAACTAAACTCTATGCCCTAGAAACCCCCCACCCATATACGGCGTAAGAGGCTTAGCACACGTTCGAAAACTTTGCATTATACTAAAATCGTTTACCCCTGCCGGTTTCCGGACCTCCCATCCTCCCGAACTTAGGTCACATCCAGTCACTCGCACATCATGTTGAATTTAGTGTAGCAACGCGCGATCGTTTCAACCGAGAAGTGATAATAGCCAACAGTCAAGATCATAGATTTCCTCAAACTACTACTACTAGAATGATAGGAAAGATATAGACAAGCTATATAGTGAGGTGGCTGAGTTCTGCTTCCACTACCAGAATTCCGCAACAAAGAACAAAGACATTCAAAGAAAGCATATAGGAACAAGAGGAATAATAGAGAAGTTCTGAACTGGTTCCCGGTTTGGGAACAGAAATATATAGAGTCAAAAGAAGCATTTGGGAGGAGAAAGAAACCTTATTCCGACATTTAGCGTTTATCGACCGTGCAAACTAGCCACCTTTGGTTCTTTCGTTTCTTTCCCTTCCGGTGTCTTTCGTACCCGCGCCACTGAGTTGAGGTCGCACACATAGGGTAGCAATTCCCGCATCAAAGTATCTAACTTTAACTCGGTCGCTCTAGTAGTAATTTAGTATATCACCCCTTCCACCCTAAAGCCGGGCCCAACTTCAATTCCCCGAAACGAATTCTGATCTATTGGTAAATGCTGCTTCTAAGCTCCTTTTTTATTAGTGTAACCTCTAGCCACCTTTATCACTTTTTATTTCTTCTTTTCTCTCTCGTGATCACCCACAAAGACTGGAGCAACTAAACCCATGCATATGTTACTCTATGGGCATGGATTACCTTCCCCCTTTTGCTTTTCAGACCCCCGCATTTTGTTCCAGTTCCCATTATTGTGCCGACCCCGAGAAGCCTTGCTGTTAGCACTTAACTCGCTGGCCGGATTCCGGCGCCCAACACCACATCCCATTCGAAAGTGCTTACCGAGCTACTCCATTTTCCGTATAGGGAGCATGCATTGTGACAGTCCCTACAGATTTTGAACGCACCCCGCTCGATATGCAGCATGGATGAAAATGCTGGGGAAAAAAACACCTAGATTATTTCAGGAACACCAGCACTTGGCAAGCTCACTTCGAGCCTAATATCAGGGTAGTCCGTTCAGATTAGAAAGCTCAAAGGCTTCGATTCCGGTATATATCTCCCCGAACTCTCGGTGAAGTTCCCAACTCTATTAGTGCCTCTGCATAAAAAACCTCGTAATCCAACAAATAGGGGCTATCCCTTGAGATCCGTGCAGTCTGACCCGAGGACTGGGGAGCGGGAATACTGTTGACAGAACTGAAACGGGCAGGCTTTGGGCGCGGGGAAAGAAAGGGGAAGCGGAATAAATTGATTTATGCCAACTCCTCTCTATGATTTGTGGTTAAGTTGATCCATCCCTGGGTGTTGAAAAGTTCTGGGGATACAGTTCTGAGAGCGGTTCGACTTCAGCCAGAGGTTCGGCCGAGTCGGATTCACCCCCCGGGGAGGGGAGTGGATACAATGCCCGGGAACAGACCAGGCTGAGATATCATGTCAGCAAGGTGCGGAAGGAAAATACAAAGCAAACATTAATAGCAATGAAGGTTACTCCCAAGTGGATCATTTGCACAGGCCTATAATTCGTTCGGGTCCCCCCAAATAAACCTTCACACCACCAAATTCTATCTTATCCTATCCCTAACGATAGCTGTCAATCTCACACCCAATCACAATCCTGTCTTGCCTACCAGATAGCCCTTGTCTAAGACATAAAGGTGGAAACTTGATCACAGATTGTTTTCCGACATTACGAGCTGCACGAAAGGGCGACTGAAACAGTGGTGAGATAAAAAGACTCTAAAAAGGAGGGGAACTCAATCAACCTGCCAAGTCCTTGAGTCATTTATCAAAACAAACGAACGAATACGTGAACCAGAAAGACTCCCTCTGCCCCTGCGGCTCAGAGCGGAACTAGCAATATTCTCAGCCTTGTGCGCCGCAGGACAGATGTTCCCGTTGATTAGAGTTCGAAGACTATCAAGGCGAAACCCCGATCGAATGATATCTTGTGATTTGCCCCCGGGCTTCGGGAACCTACCATGACGAATGTAACATCGGTGACCCACCTAGCCTGTTCGCCAATATGTTTCACCCGGCTCCCGGCTATGAATTGAAATCACATTTCCCCCCATCTCGCAACTAACGGCCGCCCCACGTGCCCCGATGAACACGGAAATAGAATCAACTAGGCATTGTGAGCCATCAACCACACCGCCCAAAAGAAAACATGCGTGCTAGGACGCTATCTCTCCTCATACTGTGGGCATCTCACATGCATTTTAGTAATCCGCCTTTTGCGAATGCTTCCAACGGAACATATTTCCGGATATCGTCAAAGATGGACACCACAACAAACAACCAGTGCTAGAAAACCAAGCATCTAGCAAAGCTCGCTCCAGACCAAGAAGGATCTTCTGGAGTATCCACTATGGGCCTTGTTAGCCCACTTACTATGTCTCAATGAGAGCGTATCAAGTTAGCTTATATTTCTGCACAATTCTGTTTAGTAGATCATCCAATGAGGAAGGTCGATTCATGTCAGAAAGTTGCATCAGGCATGATGCCCCCTTCCCTCAAAACTCATATTTTGAAACCCCCAGACTATCCAAGCCCAGCTCCCTAAGGCTTGTATAATACTGCGGGTATCACGAACCCACGTTTCATGCATCTTGTCAAGGAGGGGAAACCATCTGAAGGTGCCTCAATAAATACACCTACCGAAACTAAAGCCCAGATTAATGCAGTCCCTAAAACTTACACCATGGCTCCCCCTCTTTTTGCTCAATCTCCACACAATGACGCCCAGGACAAATAACTCCCAGCTTTGAGGATGCCTCCTACCGGTAGTTACGCTCAATCTCAGTCGGCAAAAGTCCCCGTGAAACGGAGCTTCCCTTTGACAACGATTTCCGTGGCCTCGGGGGGGGTATTGCGCAATTAGGTTTGTGTAAGGGAGGGACTCATTCCATGGTGGGGAGGGATTCCCCTCCACGCGGACTTTTGCCAAGTGGTTGTGTGTGCTTGTAGATACTAGAGGGCTCCGATTACATAATCGTTCCGAAAGTCACTCGATATTCTTCCCCTCAGTGCCCTCTGTATTGTAGATTTGTAGTGGTTTTATTATTCAAAATGGTCTTGCCTGCCCACTTCAGCTTGAACAACTCAGTGGTTTAAATTTGAGTCACTTAGCACATAGGATATGCATATGCTGCACAAAGGAACGCTGCTGACTCCCCAGTTGCCCTATATGTCACATCGACACGCGTGACTACTTTGCCTATGTATGGTTTCGCCCCATTTTCTCGAAGTACATGTACAGCAACCCGTATTATACCATTACCCTTGCATTCCATTATCAATTTCGACTAATGGAATAGCATGCACAAGGCAAAAAGCGCTCTTTAGATGCGAGTAGTACATTGAAGATAGAAATGAGGCTGATCGCATCCATATACTCTCCCCTTGCGTCCTCCTCCTTCCCCCGTCTCCACCCCCACCATTAAGATCAGTTAACGCACAAAATAGATACATCATAATACGGGAGCCCATCCCCACAATGTAAAATTTCGTCGTCTCCAGGCCCAAGGGACATGCACTATTTCTACACCTTAAACTCTCACGTTATCTCCCGTCGTACAACCTTCCCAGTCCCAGGACACAAAACAAACTGAAAATCCTTCTCAGCCGAACCTTAGACCACTCCTACAGAACTCCAGCCCCCCCACACTAGTTACGGAAGGCCTGGGGTCAGGCCCAAGATGATAACCGACTGGCGAACCCTCCACCCGAGTGATACCCAATGACCACGGTTGCTTCCCCTGCTGCGGTACAACACCAAAAAAGTGCAAAAAATAATACCGTCCATCTCGCCGTTAGTCCATCTCACTGATCCTATTTCTGTCACGTAATACTTGATATAGTATACTCTCCCCCCACATGTTGTGCTTGTATCAAGTGTAGGTCTGAGAAGATTTGCGAACTAACCTTTTGCGGTCCGCACACAAAAAGGGGATAAAAAACATGATATTTCTCGACGAACATAAATCCCATGACCGCTCAAGCCTAAATCCCATCCCCCCCTCGTATCGGGTGCCGTACATAAGCTTATGGTACACCGAGAGAGGAACGCATGGCACATCTATCGATTCACAGCAGCGGGAAGATGCAAAAAAAAAGCAAAAACTGGTCCGTGCTTTTCGCTGCTATGCCTTGAACCGACACCGCGGTGTGAAGCATGGCATAACGTTCGGTAACGCCAAAACAGCACAAGTCGAAATAGAAACTTTAACACCACCTTCCCCGCATTTTTTTCTTTCGTTGTCCTCCCCAAGTTAGCGCAGTCAGTGCCACAAGAACGAGAACGAGGGAAAGAGAGATGAAGATGAAGCAAAAGGGGCTTCCGCCGTGGAACGATAATGAAAAGAAAAGAAAAAGAAAAGCTGTAGCCTTGCCCGCATCATACCTGCATGTCTCAGAAGCACAGCTACTGCACGGTACATTGGGGAGGGGGGGGGGGGGGATTTATCAATTTCCTTCGCACAAGAGGATCCTCGGCCAAATCTCTCCGAGTCTCCCGTAAGAATCGTACTTAGTAACCTTCTCCCTTATTCTGGATTCCTACTGGTTCGGCAAGGCTCCCGAAGGGGCTCAGCGAATGAAGTGCCTAAGATATAAAGTGGACTGCATGTTACGGAAAGTACTACTAGATGTAGAACAGATACTTGCGCTTTGGGGAGCCTAGCTCTTCGCACCTTCGAATGAGTTTAGCATACGAGGCTGACGGATACACGGTTCTAGTACTGGTATGGATAGGCAGACGCAAGGGCTATATTTCTAAGCTAATCCTAGCTACAGAGGGACGTTAGTGGCAAGGTAGTTAGTACTCATGGCCGTTGAAGCGTCGCCCCTATCGTCACCGATGAGGGAGGAAACACAAGGCGAGTGAGAGCCCGTGAAGTGGCAAATCTAGTATACCCACCCTCACTCCGCCTGCCCATCACAATAAACCAATTGTAGACATATCCCATGGTCCCACCCGGCATAGCCACAGTATCTCACCTGGAGACTGAAGTCCCGCCAGAATATGAAAGGGCGAAGCATAATGTTCATCCCGAGCAGGAGTCGTGGGTATGATAAGATGGGACCTGTAGTGGTGTGAATATTTCTTTATAGATTCTCAATTGCTAGCTATACAAGGGTTAGCTTAGGGCAGCTCAAAAAAGTCCCGGGATAGGCCGACGTCGGCAAAACGTCGCTTGGGAAAGTCGGGGAGGGGAAGATTTCCCGCGCGCCAGGCGCTCAGCCCCAGACCGGTCCTGACTGATGAGAGCACAGTAGTGGTGGTACTGGTACCCGGGTCGGGACGAAAAAAGTGTGAAAAAAAGGAACAGCAAGCTCCCATGGCGCAGCACTGAGGAGACACAAACAGCTCGGAGTGAGCACCAAACACACCACATATCTCACCGGACGCCGGATCGGTATAGCCAGGACAGTGTATTGAATTAATCATCAATAACAAGATATCCCAAACCAATGATCAAAAATTAGTTTCGGTACAAACCGGCCCCCAGAACCTCCTCAGAACCTCTAGGATTCGCGATTTGGTGATCCGGGTTTCTAATTTCTGGACCCCTAGCTTTCTATCCATAAAGTTTATTTATTGATCAACACAATCCCTGCTTTGCCACTAGTTTTCCCCACCCGAGTAGATATCATCCTCGGTGTCAGAGCTGTGGGGGCGAGGGTTGGTTGATCTGCGCATGGAAGTCAAAACAAGCAGTTGAGCCTCTCACGCCAAAAGTTTGGCTCTTCTAACAATTACCGTGTCAGTCAGGGATGCGGTGGGGGAGTAGCACCAGCAAAAAGTACCGACTGAAGAGCAATTGCCAAGATTAGCGAATAACAGGATTATGCCTTGCCCTGTGACTATCATTTCTTCCTGATCACACAAACATGCTTTTAGTTCACCGGTGTCTGGTTTGGGTACAATTGTATGTGACAATTTGGCAATGAATAAATCAATGCAACTCCTAGCATATATTTACCGTGACCCAATTTATCGGGCTATCCCTAGGACCGTGTCCGCCCACTAACTTCCTACTCTTTCTTGGTAATATTTTCGATGCCATTGCCCAGGGCGTTTTTGACTGGGGGTTTTGGAATTAGTTTAGACTTCGGATGTACCGGCAGAGAAGGCAAACAGATGGCATACCTGTACTGAAAACACTGCCGATGGGTTCACCTCCCTTCTTGATCTCACTCTCCTGGTTTTCGACGCGATCTCCGAAGGCACTATTTTCGACGCGATTGCTGTTATTTAGGTAATCTAGGCCACCGTCACGCTCCTGGTTGAGATTGGAGGACTTCTCGTATGCCTTCCCAAAGGCCTCGGTCCCAGCCAACACGCCAGATTTCAAAATGCGGCTGGGGTCACCCCCCGCAAGACCCCCGCCCCCCTCCGAATCCTGATCCTCATGTCCGCGAGAATAACTGTCTACTCCCTCGCGTCCATGATTCCCATATTCGCGTGACCGAGACTCGGCCCCGTCCCGGTTCCCGCTATTCCGATTGCATTCCCCATAGTCGTCATCGTCTAGTCTGGTGCGGTGTTCGTTGTTGTTGTCACCCTCGTCAGGGTCACGCCCCTTTCGTCCGGACGACTCTCGCTGCTCGGAATCTCCGCCATACTGACCTTTGCTATCCCGACCTTGCCGCTGACGGTACCGGCCACTAGATAATCCGTTATCGTAACCGTGTCCGCTGTTCTCCGAGCCCCTGTCGTTCCGGTTTAACGATTTGTAGCCTGCAGAGTAAGCCCGGTCGCTATCCCGTGTGATGTCGCTAAATCCTCCGAATGACATTGCTGCTGTTGTATATAGTTGCAAGTATTAAGATGCCTCGCCAAATCAAGGGGATGGATGACTGTGAAAAATATTGAGATGTTGGCAGCTTATGGATAGATTTCGGTTCCAGATTTCGTCATGTTGACCGACCCGATTGGCTGTCTCTCCCTTCCAAGATGGGATCTTGCTGCGGGAGAGAAAAGCAGAAGTGTCTTGGCTTACATCTTCTGACATGATAAGCGAGGCGAGAGCACACCCACAAGGCGTCCCCCACAAGTCAAATCCAAAAGCACCCACCGCTTGTCGGTTAGGACTACTCCTCTATGTCAGATCTCAAACATGAAGATATCATCCCCCCGATAAACCCAAGGCTTCCTAACACCACATCTAACAGACCTTCACTTCTTAGATTAGGCCACACTCAATTATTGCTTAGCATGAAGAACGCATATGATACCCTATTTTGCAAACCTCTTCAGCATTAAAATTTTCGTCATAAATTATCCCTAAGGCTAAGGAGAAAATCGGCCCTCGATCCAAAATCCTCCGCATCCTATGATAATTTTCCTAGGCAAAAAGTATCCGGAAACAGGGGTTTGCAAGATATATGGCAAAAAATCCGTGCGTATCATAAATTCACCACTCGTATTTCCGGATACTTGTAGCCTTGTTTTCGTTCATGCTACTACCCCATCGAGGAGGGTTTCGGATACATCTTGCTTTGGACAAGTGCTTTGCCCATCTATGGAGAGGGTCATCTGAAGCTGGAGAACATAAAGGAGTTTCAACCACAACTCCGACGGGAATTATGACTCTATTAGTCTAGATAATAGGGCAGAAGATTCACTATGCATTAATAGAAAACACCCCAAGTGTTTATTTATGGTGATGTTCGGGCCTATAAGTTGGCGGAATTTAGAGGGAGCAGGGGAATTCCTGGGAGATTTCAACTGCTGTTAATCCTCTTGGCAAAGGTAGGGCGGGCATTATCTGAAGTCTAACCGGTATTAATTCTCACGCTTGGCATATTAACATGCCATTGCTAGTTCATAACCTATGCCCGCCTATCACCATGTCAGAACTTTCTGGTGCGGTCTAGTGCCACACAAAAGGCCGGCTATCTAAGGGTGGCGGCATAGATGTCCCTGCCGGTTTAAAAATATTGTATCATAATATTACATGGGTCAGGAATAAAAAAGTGGTACCCGAATACGGAGCAGGGGTGCTGATGTTGATTCTAGTCAAAATTAGTAGTACATCGCAACCAGCTTGCCTAGTAACACAAGCCTTCCATTACTTGACAAGGGTCTGGAGAGAATCGTTTTTCGATTGGTCCATTGAACTACCGATGGGGGTCAGATCTCTCATCCACCAACTATCTCTTCGAGACTAACCAAGCCGAGGGGAAACAGAGATCCCATCGGAGCCATGTTTCTCATGTGACCACTACCACTGATGCTCTGGTTATGTACTGTACGAGCACTCGTACCAGTACTCGTATACTATTACCCCCCGATCTGGCCCGCTAGTAGAGTAAGGCCGACCCAATACCTAGGTAGGGGACCGCACAGGCCCGCAGCGGGACATGTAACCACACCATGCAGATCTCCACCCTTCCTGGCGGGGGTTTCAGCAGAGCTGTGGTCCATGCGAGTGAGAGTTAATGATTAAGGGTGGGATGAGTATATTATTAACGTCGGAGCCTTAGGACTTTTTATTTTATCTGGATAAGGACGATATAGCGTACATAGTTTTTATAATATGGCGAATGGCTGATTCCTCTGTTGCTGATTTGCCTGTGAATATGTTTTGCATGAGGCTCTCACACTTGAGGCCCAAGCGCATATCTGTAACGATCGTTCCACATGCTTTCGATATTACTGGTATATTGATAGATTCTGGCATTCTGACTCCGCGGGATCGGGACTGTCTGTACCCCATGACTCCCATACCTGTCGACTGTCCACGCCTTGATGAGCCTTGTTCAAGCCATTGGAACAAGAGCCCTCTAAAAATCCTTCATTTTTGCTTCCGCTCGTTTCTCCCTATCATTGAGGGTTTTGATACTATGCAGGAGTTGCCCTACCAGCAGCTGTACCCCCTCACCTGCTCTACAAGAACTGTTAGGAAGCTAGAATTGGGTAATGATATAAATGGGTCAAGCTACCTGTACGAGGCTTCTGTTCTGTTCAAACCCCTAATCAATAGCTATATTTTCTAGCTGTGCATTCGTAGTTAAGGCGTTGATTTTAATTGCCTGTGGAAAATACCTCAGGGATTTTTTCCCCATTGATATCTGTAGAATTGTCTCAGTATATTTCCATGTGAATAAGGCCGTGAAAACAATACTTACCCGCACCAATCCTTCCTACTTTCACATGACCACCGATGATATTGTCTTATCGATATCCGATTCGCTCTGCAGGCTTTTTCTTCACCGGCTCAATACTATTTATCCGTTGAGATTTACCTTCTTTCTATTACCTAAGCCCTTCAGATTTTTTCCCCTGTGTGTTTTAGCTACCTTTGAGGCGAACATTGGAAGGGATATTTTAGCAACTAAAACCCTTCGCTGATACTCTCACCCGATGTCGGCGCGGCGAGAATCAAGGCTCCGCGTGGCAAATAGACCTCAGGATGTGTATTGTCTCAGTCATGGGCAATAAGCTAGCACAGTATGATACATGAAATATCTACTTGGAAATGCAAACCGGGGTAGGAAATTTCAAGCATCCAATGTCCCGAACGAAGAACCCGACCTGGGTTGATTCTCTATTAATTCTCCGGTGTTGGCCCTGCTTAAGCTATTGAACCTTGAAGAAGGATCCGGAATGTAGAGCAGAAGCGGGGCGGAGCATTTAATCTATAGTACAAGTTAGCTGAAGATTGAGTAAAGCCTACTCTATTCAATTAGTGAGCAAGAGAATCAAATCCCCGCAGTCCTTTACTCCTACCAGCTGCTCACCCTTACCTGGTGCCATATTAGAGTGGTTATTCCAAAAGGAAGGTGGTATCATACCATATGATAGTTTTATCTGGTTCCTTCGGGGCTTAGATTGGCGAACAGCCCTACGGAGTTTATTCAAACGCATAATTTCATACTAATCTCTCCAGCTAGGCTGTTTCCCCCAGTCCTATCAGCTCTTTTGATACTGTAAAAACCCGAAATCCATTATCAGATTATGCGCGGGGAACCAGCCTGTCAGCCCATAATGGGTTCAGTTTGACAGGTCAAGAATTGGGAACACTGCCTAATGGGATCCGATATATCTGGTGGTCTGATCTCATGCAGTGTCAGGAAAACGCTCATCCTTCTCAGGAGCTTCGTCTCTAGATCTGGGGATTATGAAGATATCGGAGATAGTGTATTCCGAGGGGTTTATCGCACTTGCGCATTCTAAAAGTGTCTAGAAATCCTGGACCTTCCCGAGCGTACCCTGTGCCGAGATTTGTGGATACCTTTAGAACGAGCCGGTTCTGTACTTGTATCTAGCCATAAATATTTGAAAATACCACTAGTGTTACACAACGGCTCAACCAGCAAAAACCCTTGTCTCATTTTCAGATACTTTATGCCAGATACAAAGTGCCGGTGTGCAAACCTGAAGCTTAGACGCTGGTGGCGTGCCACAGGTCGCCAGCCACACCTCCGGCCAAATGGGGGAACTCCCTGGTGAAACGGGAGTTACCCCGTGTTCCATCACAGTGCGGTAGCTTCACCGCCCCGCGAGGAGAAAAAGAAAATACTTTCGAGCTTGCGAATAATAGTAACGAATTCTGGGGAATCAATGTAAGACTCTAGGGATTCCATAGCTGAGATCACACTCGACTATTCTAGTACCGTGGGGGCGGGAAAATAATACCCCTTTGTGGATCGCGGTATAATTTAGTGTTATTCAAGAGAAACCGTCTGCGGAGAGGTAGTTAGAGATATGAGTGGCGTTGGACAAGGGTTGACGAAATGGTAAAGTGCTTGTCACGTTCCTACTATAGATGCTTGGGCTGAAAGCACAAATCTCTTCGAAAACTCCCTGAGTGGGGGGGGGGGTGCAAGAACGATAAGCCTCGCGTTAGTCGCGTCTACGAAACTCGCCTAGCTGAGTCGAGGATTCCATGCTAGAACAACAACCAGTGAAAGCTCGTATACCGAGTCCTATTATCGTGCTCGACACACAAGAGCCTCAAGTTGCCAAGGTACAGCAGATTCATGGTAGTGACCTGTATGGTACCTACTGTACCGGCATCAAGATCGGATTGTTCTTGCTTACCCGCCTGCTTACTCTCGCGCTACCTGAGGGGAGAGCCTCCTCCCACTGTGGCCACAGAGCCTGGACTCTCATCCATCACCCCAACGGAATATGCCAGAATGTCTTTTTCGATTTATTTTCATCGCGGGAAAAAATAAAATAAAAGGATCCGTTCGCTATCGAATTCAGATGATTCGACTCCTTTTCTATCGGCTTCCTTGTTCCTGCATATGCACTTCCCCCCATATGGATATCACTCGACGTTTTTTCCAAACTCGCGCGTTGCCAAGTGTATAGAAGTTTTAGGTTATGGTGCGGGTAGGATTTCATACCGGGATGTCTGCTGACACGACCGGTGCCCAAGGTATTCTTTGCTCTGTTCGGGATCAGCAGACGTTTGACCGTGAGTAGGGCAGGATATTTCATCAAAGGGCGCGGGGAACGGGGGGGGGGGTTGTGGATGAGGTTCTTCGACGGAGAATATCTTTTTTTGATATTTACGGGAGTGTTTGCATACCACCGGCTGGAAAGGGCTGAAATGCCATAGGGGAACGGGGGAGGTGCTAGCTAGGAAGATCTGGGGCGGTCCGCCCCGTACCGGGTGCCTTGGGCAATTTGGGATTACAATGCCCTTGAGTTCTCGACATGACAGCTGGTTCCCCACTGTCAATACTATAGGGAGAAACATCTGAGGGAACGTTCAGGCGAGCAGGGGAGCGCAATTAGATGAATGAGCCCCAGCTCGACGGGCGTTCGAGGGACTGACGTAATAAATGTATCATCCGAAAATGCAAGGGCGGTAAATAGTTATCCCGGTGATCAAAAAGGTCGCTGTGTCACGTCCGAGTGACAGGAGGGGAGCTACGGAAGCTAGTGCAGGACAAGGGATGAGGGTGTTCATCTGATCCTAACGCTTGGTATAAGTGGTATAAGGTGCTTGGGGTATTTAGAGGTCTGGATTTTGGGAGGAAAGGGTATTCGACATTATCGAAGCACATCCCGAATAATTAGGTATCAGTTTAGGGGGTTGCGCCAACGGGTCTATATATTACCAACGACTATTTCCTCCTCGTTCTCTTCCTCATCATCGGATTTCCAGAGCCTACGCTTCCATTCACTATCTACACCTCTCATTCAACCAACCACAGTCTTCCAAATACTTTCTACCTATAATGGATGGATCTTTAAGCTCTGTTCATCTGTCCACAGAAGATGTCAAAAGGGAATTAGAGGTCACAACGGACCCCAAGAGGAGGCGACAGCTTCAGAACAGGATTGCCCAGCGAGTCTATCGTTAGTTTGGCTTTATACTCTTATCTATTCACCCCCCCCCCCTCTATCACCCCACCGCTCTAACACCTCTACGACACTTGTTCTTGTTGGAGGCAGCTGACAACTCCGGACTATCCAGGTCAGAAGCAGCGCGTCCGTATCACTGAGCTAGAAAACCAAGCAGCTAAGCTTCGAAAAGAAACCGGTATACCAGAAGGAGCGGAAACCCCGATCCCCGCCGGCTCCCGTCCAGAACTCAAGCTCACGAAGGAGCAGCAAGAAGTGTATGGAAGTTGGCAGTCCATGGCAATAACGTACCCCTTTTCCGTGTCTATTAGCCAGCGCCTCTCCAGCGGAGCTTCCAACACCTCACTCGCTTCTAATCGGCCAGGTCTTTCCAGTTCCTCCAGTGCAAACCTTCCCACTATCTCCAACCTAAATATCGATTCTGGGCTTAGGGCTATTGGATTCCGTTCCCAGGCAGCATACACACTGTCTACAGGCACCCACCTAATGTCCATAAACAGCGTCACCATCAACACTGCCGTACTCAGTAACCTTTCTATCCTCGGTGTCACGGCGGAGGAATATGTCAGGGACGACACACTATCACCCTTTCTATCTGCATGCACGCCCACCTTACACTCCCGAATTTCACTACTAGACCAACGTGCCCCACACCTATCACCCACCAACCTGCAGCTTGAAGTGCGCCACCACCCCTACATCGACATCATCCCCTTCTCCGGGTTCCGCGATAATCTCTTGTATGTGCTTGATTCAGCGCCCGGAACTGTCGACGAAGACGAACTGTGCACAGATATCGAAAAATATCTGAAGATTTGGGGGAGGTTGACTTGGGACACGAAGAGTTTTGAGTTCGAACCGGAGTTTCTCGAGAAGTGGAGGTGGCTGGTCGACGACGAGGTCTTGTCCGTTACCAATTTCTGGCGTGCGCAGAGGGGGGAAGGGCCATTGGTATTCACCGACGCACTTAGGGATGACGAGGAAGAGTGACTCTTATGATTTTACGGGTGTTTAACTTAGAGGTATTAGACTGTGTGCGCCTTTGGGGGATCCTTTTATCTCTGTTTTGTTTTGTTTTGTTTTTCAGCTATTGTCTTTTGCATTTTTGTACTGCAACGCTCGGCTCTCCCGGGCGGATTGCTCGTATGAGTGGCTAGTTTTTTAGACGAGTGCTGTGTGTGCTCTACATTTGTGGATGTGCTTTCGTTTGTACTCAAACTTGTGCTTTTGTTGGATTTTGTTGGGGCGTCCCTGGGGGGTGTACTAGACGTTTGCTTGTTGGCTTGCTTTGAACAAATTTATATGACAGACAAATGGTAACTTTCGAGAGTTCTGCATAATCCTTCTGATCTCTATCAATGACTAACATCTCTGCCTAAAAAGTCATTTTATCGACCTCGGAGCCGCCGCTTGTATGCTTTTTTTTCCTTTCTTTTCTTTTCTTTTCTTTGGGTATAGTGAAATATGCAGACTAGCTGATTCACCAACCTTGCATAAATTTACGAAACAGTGTGTGCAGCCACTTTAGCACAATCTTATCATCACCGATTATCACTCTGCTGGTCCGCCAAGCGCCCGCCACCCCCCTTATCACCAACGCCTGCAAGTAGATGCCACAATCGATACAGTCTAGCCGCTTGCAAGGAACCGGCAAATCTTTCCACTTCTCAGTCGTTCCGTGTCCCCAACCCACCCCCTCCATTACCTTTCACTGTACTTGTAGAACCCAATGCCGTGTTACCAAGATTAAGTTCTCAACCCCAGTTAGATTCCACAACACACACAACACACACCGGGAACCCCAGGCTCATCTGCGGCCGATGCCCTGGAATGCCGGTACTGTAGCGCAGCTGTGCTTACTGGACTTCCCACTGCCAAGACACGAGTGAGAGTTCGTGCGCTTCCCTACCACCTTTGCCGGAAAGGGCAACGATTTATCACTCGCGGTGGGAGCGAAGCCGAGATACTCTTGCAGTTTCTAAGAAGGGGGATTATTTCCTTCCTTTGGGGGGGGGTGAGTACAAGCTCCCGGGGGGGGGGGGGGGGGCGGCAAAGGGAACGTATTAAACAGGGAAGTGAATCAGTTAAAACGCACAAAAAAAGTGGAAATCTGGAAATCCCAAATGATGCACAACGCCAAGAAGAGGAGATTCAGAAGGGACAAGTGATATCTCTGGTAGCACATCATCTCATATTTGCCCGTTTTTTGGAAACTGAATTCTGAGGTTTCACTTCCTCGAAATTTCTACGGCAAGGATCTGTACAAATTCGCAGACAAAACCGATTCACCTCGGCACTCGATCCACTTTCCCTGTCCAGTGCGCTATTCGGGGTTTCCGCGGGGAAATGGTTGGATGGAAACCGGATGAGAAAGGAGGGGTAAAGAGAAGCTTCGTCACCTCGTATCACTCCTCGTGTGATCTGCGATACCGTAAGAACCCGGATAAGTGGACCATGTGCTAGATAGGAGGGAAAAAACACACTAAAAAACTTGCTCTAATAGAAAAAAAGAAAGATAGAAAAAAAGAAAGAAAGAAAGAAAGAAAGAAAGAAAAAAAAGAAAGAAAGAAAAAACACCAGACCTTGCTAGGAAAGGTGACCCCAAACACCCTAGCACATGTCCGATTATTCGAGTTCTTGCGATGCACAGCGTTTAAAGAAAATATGGGGGCCAAAACGCGGCGGTTTTTCCTTTTTTCTTTTTTTTTTTTCTGAACAGGCAAAATTCAACGAGTCCTATTGGGGGAAAATTATAGATCAGAAAACACATTCGCCTCAAGGCCTCCTAGGATATAACTTCGTATTCTTCTGCCGGGTTTTCGTATGCTAGGCCGACACTTGTGATCGGCATCGAGCGGCGCCCGAACGCCCGTCACCCTCCGTATGGAGGGGGTAAAAATCAGGAAAAAGATTCCACAGTGTATTTCAGACACTTGGCTTATTTCCCGGGGGTTCTTTGAAGCTTATTATGGCAGAGTTAGTGCAGCAATAGTCTCCCCAAAATCTCTATTTCTAATGTGCTCTGGGCTCCCGGTGTGTCTCCTAGCCGGGCAGTACACATTTGTGTTTACAAGCGAGTGATTTCTCATGATATATGGCTGATCAAAGGATGTCTAACTTACACAGCTTTTTGGTCATAATATTATTATGAGAGGTTACATACATGGCAGACTCTGGATTAGATATGTGGTAGTATATCGCATATAGAATTGAAGCTACAGGAAAGAAATTAAGTTCCAAAAACCCCTATCTGTGGGGAAGCATTTCTCGTTCTCCTCAACCGAGATTTCAACAACCTCCCGACCATCGACTCTAATTTATCATACTTTTAGGTTCGGTGCCATCTCCTATAGTCCTCATAGTCTCCAAAGGGCCCTCGCAATCCTCTAGAGTCAGCTGCGGAGGCCGGTGGTGGGCTCCAGCAATGTACAGCCAGCAAATATGATGCCCGACATCGCTTTCCCCAACCTTTCTTCATCTCATATCTGGAAGGGAGGATATTTACATAGGAGAGTTGCTCCCCTACCATTATTGGCACAGAAGACGGATGGCTAGGGCGGACATCAGGAATTTTTCTCGGTCTGGGTGAGTGGAGAGACCTCAAACTATCTCGAGCACTGGCTCTTGGATTTGCTAATATGCTGAGCATTTACCTTGGCCTACGCTACCGGCTTGGGTCCGATAGCTTGGTTGAACTAGTTCGGGTCCTGGTATTGGAGATTGAAAAGGACGACATTTCCCCCAACCTGCTCATAACATTCTATTCTGAGCTTACAGTATTTTTCAGCGATCTACCATTCTCCCGATCCTGCCCCCTCCATCCGTCATTAGTAGCCACCTGGAGGCCGATCCCTAATACTGTCGACTAATTTAGGGGCTTTCCTACTCTCTCTAACACGATACTATGGGACTTACTTGCTAGTTCCCACCTGTATTCGTCGAAACCCGGGGCGTGTTTTCCTCTCCCTGTCGACTGTTCGGAGGCCTCCTACCAGCACAATAGTGGGGGAATAGGGAAAAGTGAATAGTAGGCAAGATGTTCCGAAACCCAGGTTTTGTCAAAGATTTGAGTACCACTAATCGCCTCAAATAATTCTGAAGAAAAAATCGGAAGGACACGATGTATTCACGTCTCAAGTATAGCATACGATTCCTTCAGCTTCCTCCTAATATCTAAGGAAGAGTCACTGTTCGAAGAGGGCCGGTTTTGCTACGATGAGCCTATATTGTATTTCTCATACAAAATCCCGGCCCTACTCGTGCCAGCTATTTGTGCATGAGTGGATTTATTATTCTTCCTGCGGAGCTTTAGCTAAAGTTGGTTGAGTAATTGCTGTTGTAGGTTCCGGTACTGTTTTCTCACTCTCCCCACTTCCGCGCTCCCCTACCGGCACATCTATCTGAGGGCAGTGTTCGCAAACGGCCAGTCCGTCCAGTCCGTCCAGTCCACGGTAGTGCCCAGACGGCCTAGTCCAGTAGATGGATTGGGTAAAGCCAGACTCCGTCCTATAGACCATGGGAGCAACAGTTTGGACTGACTATAGTCCGCCTACAGTCCGCCTACAAATACCGTGACTGTTATCTGAAAATTCTTAACACAACTGTGGCAGGCTGTGGGAGGCAAATGGGCATAAGATTGAATAGAAAGGTGTAATAAAAAAGAAGAAACTAAAAGGAAGAGAAGGAAAAAGGAAAAACTACCGATCGGATGACTTGGGTAATGCTGTAGCAATGAGAGAAAGGAAAAAAATAAGGTTGAATAACCAACAAGCTGATGTGATGCCGGTGCTTCTACAAAATCCTATTGTCAACCGCCCACAAATCCCGGTAGGCCATTTTCAGGCCGGGCCAGTCCGTCCAGTCCGTCCATTTCTCCTGACTAGACTACCTAGTCCACAGCCTCACATTTGGACGGTCTGGCCTGTTGCGAACACTGTCTGAGGGCACATTCTTACACCTCGGTACGGGACTACGCACAGAGATCCCTCGGACTCCCTCAGCTTAATATATACGGAGAGTCAGTCTTTTTGCTTCCTGAGGGTTTCCCCTTCTTTTCGTTCAGTTGGTTGTTAAAATAAGAGGAGGATTAAGGCCTTCCAAGCCATAGTGAGCTCCCGGCATAGCGAGCCATCTGCTCTCAAAAAATGGCAAGCAAGCGGAACGAACGAACTAGATAAGAACCTCAAAGCTTAAGTTAGTGAAAGTACCCTTCTACAGAGGAATAAATTTTGGGGTACTACTCGACTAACTTACCCGAATAATAATAACTTTGTACTCATTTGGTGATCAGGGAAAGCACTACTAGAGCAGTTGCCATACCGTAAGAACTCGAATAAACGATCCCTGTGCTAGGGCGTTGGAGTTTCCTCTTTTAGTATGTTGTGGTGTTTTTTCTTTCTGTCTCCCGGGGTAGATTTTTGGTGTGTTTTTCGCCCCTTTTTCCAGTGGAGGAAATTTCTGACTACCTGGCACAAGGATCCTTCATTCGAGTTCTTAGGGTATCTCCAACGCCACAGAATGGTGAAGTATTCACTGAGAAGAGCGATATATGAGGGCCCAAGCTAACCGGGTACAAAATCAGAACTCGCAATCCGATGGATAAATAGCGTGGTGTGCCATGGTGAGAGGAACGTTTCAGTCGGGTGATACAGTGGACAGTGGGTAGCGCTGGGTGAGAGGGTAATTTTCGGGCTTTGATGGATAATGTTGAATGTCCAAGCCCATCTGATGCTCACCCTGTCAACCCGCACACAAAAAATGACCGACCGGACCGCTTCTCCCTCCTGGACTGGTAGCCACAATTGGGGAATTCAGAGGCCCTGTTTGGCAAAGATAGTACCGCTCCGTCGGGCAACCGTTTCTGCTGTGAAAATGGCCTCCTCCATTCCGAAATCGAACGAAAAGGGAAATCCGTACGGGGGGAACGGAACGGAGCCGTTGTATCCAAACCTGCCCCGAGCCTTTTCTAAATTTCCTAGTCATCTCTTGTTAGATAGAAGTAGAAGCGGTAGTGGGGGGGGGGGGGGGGGGGGACAAAAACAAAAAAAAAAAAAAAAAAAAAAACCCAAAAAAAAAAACACCAAAAAAAAAAAAAAAAAAAAAAAAAAAATTATTAAAC
>Ga0307509_10000508_pt1 | contig 66273 bp, 69 predicted proteins | sample 10_EM_MG_FD_202245 | JGI IMG/M metagenome (GOLD analysis project Ga0307509, IMG submission 202245) | Populus trichocarpa ectomycorrhiza microbial communities from riparian zone in the Pacific Northwest, United States - 10_EM | ecosystem: Host-associated > Plants > Roots > Unclassified | place...
GCCGATACCTCCTCACAGCCAACACCTCACCACCACCAAAGCCTTCCCACCACTGACAACCTTCCACCGCCGAATACTTGCCACTGCTGAAACCTCCTCCCGCCGAAACCTTCCCCCACTAAAACCGTTCTGCAGCCAATATCAGGATCCTCCCCGCTCCGAACAGCTCCCCTCAAGTTTTCCTATCGGAGTGTCCGGCCAGATAGATCCCCACAGGCCCCCGCAGATCTCCACAGATTCCCAAAGACCCCTGCAAACCTCCGCAGATTCCCACAGATCTCTACAGACCCCTGCAGACCCCAGCAGACCCCCGCAGATTCCCACAGTCCCCCACAGATTCTCACAGTCCCCCGCAGATTCCCATAGTCCTTCACAGATCCCCACAGTCCCCCGCAGCTCTCTACAGATACCCACCGATCCCCGCAGATTCCCACCGATCTCCACCAACCCCTGCAGACCCCCACAGAACCCTACCGTCTTGGTCAGGGGAGGGTAGTCCACCACCGTCCCCTATCGTCTATCTATTAGGATAGCTTAATAGTGTCTCACCTTGTGGGGCCCGTGGTCCTCCCTCAAGACTGCAGTCCTAAAATGTCCCAGGACGGGACTGCATGAAAATTGTCGTCCTGTCCGGTCCTGTGTTCTTGGTAGTTTCCCTATGAGGCCACCGGGGTCCCCAGACTGTTGCGAACACTGTCTCCACGGCAAGTAAAGGGCCTGAGTCCATGGTAAAGCAACCCTTAGACTGGAAAGATGTTAACCCCACCGAACCAGACAACAATGGTCAGGATAGATATGGGCGATCGGGGTGTGAATGCAGGACTGGGACTTGGATATTAGTTTTAGAGGGGCCCAGGAACTGGAGAGGGGTGCGCGCCATAGTTTTACCTTTATTTTGTTAATTGTTCTTCTTTTCTTTCCTTATTTGTAGGTATCTCATCTGTTAGGAAGGTTGTGAATACCTGATGGGAGTGGGTTGTTGCTATTTTCTGTGATGGGGCGGGGTATCTGTAGATCATAAAATCTGTTGTGTGGTGAACACCTGCCCTAAGCGACCTTTTCCCATTTGCTGCCCTAACTCCTGCTAGTGGAATACCCCCTGCTAGCAAAATATTCAAAACTTACCCGCTGTACCTTCGTAGGGGATGTGGTCAGTCCTGCCCTATCCCTTACCTTGTTTTCGAATTATCGAGATGGTGTGAGGACTAAGACCAATAGAGCGATGGGAGAAGCGTAGTTGCAACTTAGTCTCAATCAGGGTAAGGACGCCATTACTAAGGAAGTAGGGGAGAGAAGAAAAGTAGCGATGAGGAAATAGTGAAGTGATGTACGTTTACCAGACAGCAGCCATGGATCCGTATGACAGCGCTGAAGAAGAAGCACAGTGGATATTGGCCATAATGCAGAAAGCGATATCCAAAATGAGCCAGCTGATCATGAAGAGCTAGATGAAAGAGCTGCTATGGAGGAATTGATGGACATTCCAGGAAGAAGGATTGAGCCTACGAGGGGTGTTTCTCTTCCGCCAGTTCCACCGTTCACTCCGTATGAACATAATCAACCAGAACATCGCCGGAAGATTACTCTTCCTCCTGGGTTTACTGAAGATGAAGGATTAGCAGATATTTGGAACAGCCTAAGACAGATAAAATTAGATTGTTAATAGTATGATCATAGACTCGGATACTATACCAACACCAGGTAGCTTTTTCAAGCTTTTCTTCTCGGAGAGCACTTGCGCCTCACTCGTACGAAATACAAATCTCTATGCCCAGACAAAGGATGCAGGCAGAGTAGGAGGACGGCCATGGAAGGATATTAGGATAGCGCACCTGAAGATATGGATTGGGATTATCATCTATATGGGTGTACATAGTCCAAAGAGTGGAAGCATGCAGAATTTCTGGTGTCAGAATGACCATGGTCCTGTGCACCGGTAAACTTTATCTCCATCTTTGAATAACTTGAACTCAATAATTGACAAGACTCCAAGTAGAATAACCACATTCATGACCCTCCAAATGTTCGAGCAGATTAAGCAGTTTTTTCACATTTCCGAACTGGTTTCCTCACTCCCCCGAAGTAATTGGTACCATAAACTCCTACCTCTTGCCTATGATCTAGAAGCCTGATTCCAGCAGTATTTCATTCCAGCAACAGCAGTAGCAATAGATGAAATGATGATACGCTTTGTTGGAAGATCATTTCATACAATTGCTATCCCTGGAAAGCCTATTTCATTAGGCTATAAGGTTCTAGCTTTGGCAGAAAAAGGATATACTTTTGGGTTTATTTTTACTTCCCGTGTTGAATCTTTTTCTAGTCAAAATTCTATACCCAACTACACTCATCCTACTAAATTAAGCCCTACCTCTCAAGCAGTACTCAAGCTCTGCCTCCAGCTCCTCTATCAAGAAAATCGATTTACCTTGTACTGCGATAATTATTTTTCCAATATTCCTTTGTTTCATGTTCTTTGCTCATATGGTATCAGTGCCTGTGATACTGCACGTACCAATTCTGCTGAATTTCCAAAGGTACTGAAGGTGGATAAAAAGAAGGCAATGCTGCCTTGGGACACACTCTCAGGGGTTCAGGTTAAGGATGTGCTAGCCATTCTATCACAGGACAATAATCTAGTAAGGTTATTGACTATGGCACATAGTTGTCAGGAGGATGATTGAAAAAATGGTTACCGCCGAAGACCTCGCCGTACCCCAAGCAATCAGAGTAGTGTGCATAGTGTATGGGGCTCTGAGGCATATAAAAGCCTCTCAGTTCCGGCATTAACAGCAGACTATAACGACAAGATGGGCGGAGTTGATATCGCAGATCAACGAAGAACCTACTATGCTACCCAGCTTAGGGTTGCCCAGAATTGAATGCCTCTTTTCTTCTGGTTGCTAGACACAACAGTTATTAATGCTTACATTATTGGCCACGAGCTATATGGAAAGCATCGGGCATACAAGAAACATCTGTGATGGAAGTGGCACGAAGATTTGACTTGGGAGCTTGTACAGGAAGGATTTCATGAACTTAATACCCAGCGCACTCAAGAGCAAGCACCCTATCCTAACCCCTTGGGCCCCTCTCAAGCTAGTACTGGAGCTTCCCGTCCAGCTACTCAGACTACACCATTAGGAAATACAAAAAACAGTCGTCAACATGAGTATGTTTCTTGGTACTATGAGTTACCTCTTCGCCGGAAGCAAGTGGGAAGGTGTAGCAATCCTACTCTGGTGGCAATTAGTTACGCAATAGGTAACGAATTACTTACGCGAGAACTTTGAACTATCTTTATAGTTCTCGTTTATTTAAGTATCTGAGAGTGTTCTTCTTTCCGAGATTAACTTATTATCTCTTCTTCGTCTTGAACTATCTTATAGTCTTCTTATCTCACTCCAATACCTTATTGGGGAGAGATGGTGAGGGAACTGCTTCGTAGCTCGATCTCTTCTCACCTGAGAGAGATGTGAGACTGTCCTTGTCTCATCAAGGCCTTGGTTACTCTGACGCTAAGAGCTTGAGTTGTTTGTACACGAGTGAGAGGTAAAGGTATATTGTAGAAAAGTACTTAGATGGCTGCGTGAAGAGCTCTAACTACTGTGACCGTTTTTTGTTTTTTTTGTTTTTTTAAATCAAGTGCGTTTGTTTTATTTAAGGTACAAAGACAGCATGCATCTTTAATGATATGGCCGACAAAAACCCTGCCCTCCTCACCCCAGGAAACATCCAAACCCCCAAGTCCCTCTGGTATGAGACCAACCACACATCTCGCCTATCGCCCAACCAAATCCCACGAATATACACGTACACCCGAAGGAAATAGAAAGGAAAGAAACAAGCAGGAAGGAGAGGAGAACCCTTAGTGACATCTGCAAAAACTATAAGGTGAACAAAAGAAATGTATGAACCCCTGACAAAGGAAAATTACGTCTGATAAGTGACGTGTATCAGCCTGAGCTAGGAAATGAAAGTATGGACCTGCGCGCTGGAGCGGTGCCGGGGGACGAAGCGGTGCCCGATGGCAGGATAGGACAGTGTATGGAGGCGACTCTGGGGAGAGGTCGCCGGAGGGTGTGCCAAAGCGGCATTAGCGACGGCCAGGAGGACGGGCGTAACCGAGGCGGGTTTTTGTATAGTGACCGAGGATCGACCGTGGGGAGGGGGGCAGTAAGGTGCCAGCTGAGGGGTGGGAAGAGGGGGGATGGGAGTAGCTGTAACCAAGCAACGGGACGAAAACCAAGAAGGTAGAGGGATGGGGATGGGAGGAGGAAGGACTTCCGAACACTTGAGACGACCGACTAGAGTAACCGCGGCCGATGCTTTTCCGAATGCGAAATGAAGACGAGGTGCTGAAGTTACTAACCGAAGTGTTCCCCGACAGGACCACATAACCGAGACGGAAAGGTACTTCGCAAAGGGCTTGGAAGGCTCAGCGCCGACAGTGAGCGAAGAGGACAGAGTGCCGACCGTGCAAAAACCTAAGCGAGGTGCAAAGGAAGTGTGGGGTAAGGGGGAGAACCGAACTTCATGAGCGGGAGTCAACGATGAACAGGAACAAGAACCCCGTAGAGGGGGGGGTAGACCCCAGAGGGAGAGGAGGGGTTGTGGCATCGCTCCCCTAGGCAGAAGCCATCAAGGGGGAGGAGAGGGGGTGGTGGTGGATCCCACGATGATTTCCCTGGTGTTGAGATTTCAATCGCTGGAGGTGTATGGGAGATGGTTCGTGCTAACTACTGTGACCGAGTCTTCTCTTTATATAGACTCTTCACACCAACAACCCTAACCCTGGTGACTCATAACTTGAGTCACGCAGTCGAATGACTCATAATGAGTCATTGCCCGAAATCAATCAGACGACTCCTATGAGTCACTGCGCAACATACCGTAAACCAATCATAAAACATAAAACATATCAGGTGCGCAAAACACGTCACCTGCATGAAACTCGTGACTCATAATGTGAGTCACACCCGAAAGTCATTACATCATTATGACTCACAATCGTGAGTCATAGAAACATCAACCAATCATAACATAACGATGACACGCAAGTGCGAGTCATGTGAAAACTAATTGCATAGTGCAATACATAAACATACCTTATGACTAATAACTATTAGTCATGTGAAATCTGCCTTGCTTAGTCACGATTTGTGACAGAAGGCATATTCTTAAGCATATGGGAAAGGAAAGGCTTTGTGTTTTCTGTCGTTATCTCAAGTCCTCTCTTATATCATCTGAAGCCCGTACCCATCTCCTTTCCCATCCTCAAGCACCTCGTTTCAACAAAACCAGGCAATCTTCATATCAGTGCATGCACTGTCAACTGTATCTTTGTAAGGACTTTTGCTTTTCAGAGTTTCATAAACTTTAAACCTGTATTATGTAAAGGAAAGTAAGGGGGAAGGTGGTCGGGTGGCCGGGCATGAAGGAATCATTCTGATTTGTATCTTTTTCCTGTACTACGATCGATCTTAGAGAATTTGGGAAAGATATTCTCTCATCGCTGTCACGACTCAGATATCGCTATTCGCACCGAAGCATATTGAGAATGTGGCCAAGGTCTGTTGAGTAGGATATGACCCAGTCTGAGAGGCCAATAGGTTGCTCAGAACCCAGATTATTATCGGATTTCACCAGGCCATTGACCTTCACACCCAACTTGCTCATCAATAGCTCCTTTATACTCTAGATATCCCCTGTGCGAGACATAGCTGTAGTTAGAAGATCGAAAGTCATACTATTGCGATCCACATCCTTCTCGATCATTTAGAGAGTACGTATATGATGTGAAGGTTCACTTATTCTTTGCGGTTTCAGTCCACCGACTCTGCATCGCCCACTGGGAAATGTGGAACCCCAATAGCAAACCATCCTGTCCAGGCCAGTTCCTTAAGGGCAAGATCTTATGGTGTCTGGACTGGTGTCAATAGCGTAACGAATGCTCTCAAGTTTAGCAATCTGTAGCTCACGCTGTTTTATGTTCCTAATAGGAGTACCATTACCAAATGAGAATAGCCTACAATAAGGGAGGGTGGCTAAACTCACACTAAGCAATTAGTGCACACGCTAAAATAATGTGAAATTCGGCAACAAGGTAAGGGATAGGAACTGAGAGACTGAAGACCTTAGCCCTCCTCAAGAAGGGTGTAGTGCAAATCAGACCTGCTGCGAGGTGGTAGAATCCGACTCTGAGCCACACCCTATAACGGTATGGCCCGCGATCGGCGGGGTAGCAGAACAAAAATGAAGCAAGATGTCACAAATCGTGACTAAGCAAGGCAGATTTTACATGACTAATAGTTATTAGTCATAAGGTATGTTTATGTTTCACATGATGCAGTCAGTTGACTCATAGTTCTCACATGACGCGCACTTGCGTGTCATCGTTATGTTATGATTAGTTGATGTTTTTATGACTCATGATTGTGAGTCATAATGATGTAATGACTTTTGGGCGTGACTCACATTATGAGTCACGAGTTTCACGCAGGTGACGCGCTTTGCGCACCTGACATGTTTTATGTTTTATGATTGGTTTACGGCATGTTGCGCAGTGACTCATAGGAGTCATCTGAGGGATTTCGGGCATGACTCATTATGAGTCATAGGACCGTGTGACTCGAGTTATGAGTCACCAGGGTTAGGGTTGTTGGCGTGAAGGGTCTATAAGTAGGAGACTTGGTCACAGTAGTTAGAGCTCTTCACGCAACCATCTAAGTAATACACCACTCAGATACTGGGGCACGGGCCAAGCCCATTGACAGTGACCTTCCATAGGTGCAATATGTTCGAGATACCTAATGCCCTTATCTCTATACTACCTCGCTTGTATGCGAGAACTCTATTCCTACATGATAGGACTTCCTACGATTACTATACCTCCTACGAACACAAGATGTTAGTCTATAACGATAGACAAAGCAAACTACGCAGGCTATGTCGATAGCCTAGGATAGCAAGATAGTCGTTTCCCGTTACGAACACCTACAAGGGAGGCTGGTTTGTTACACAAGAATTCTTTTAGCCTTTTCCCTTTCCCAAGATTGATCGTTTGCTTTCTTTGATCAGGGGAAGCTATAAACTCTGAATGTTAGGCTAGCCTAGTAAAGCTAAAGGTGGGCATATAAGATGGAAATTCTCATAGAAAGTGTTCAGCTTCAATTCACCAGCGAGAGTATATGTTCTCTAGTTAGTAGTATTCTTTATCGCCCCACTGTACCTCCGCAGAGCCACTGCACTCACCCCCCACTAGACCCGATACTACATATGAGTGGAGCATCAAATATGTAACAAACCGATAAATATAAGTGGTGCCAGGTTAGCGTAAAGCATCACTGGAAAAATGAGGAGATCAGCAAGCCCACAGAGCCTGGGGTGAACTAATCGATTGGAAGGACGGACATTTAAGGGCCAATGATTATGCAATACAGAGAAAGTGTTTGAATACCGGGGAAGACAACACTAGCAAGGTGCTGAGTAGAGAGTCCTTCCTTGCCAACTACCATCACAGAGGGGATTCATAAATACTGAATGGATCTACTTTTACTCATTGGTGAGTGCAGTAGTTGCGGGTGAGGACCCATACGGGTGTGACATAGCACAGACTATCATAGACAGGGAGTCGTTTTGTGGTATGGGGGAAGTCGAGGCTAGTCTTTAATCCTGGCATAGTAAGTGATTGGTGGGGGCTAAATATTACTCGGCCATAATACAGCAGATATATGTAAAATTTTATTAACTAAGGCGTATCATACCAGATTTCACTAGAGCTGAGTTTCGACCCAAAGCCTTCTGTTTAAAAGGATGAAGACGTGTCCTCAGGGGTGGGAGTCAATTGATGATTCAGTTCAAGTTGAGTCCAGCTCCTGTCTCAATTCTTCAGAAAATAACGGTACAGTATTATAGGGATAATAATATAAAAGTGAGATCAATCAACCGCCAGCCACAGACCCTACCCTTGAGCCAAGTCCTAACACTGCTGAGGGGTCGATCCGCGAGTGATAGGCTATGTCTTCCAGTGGCATATGCTGGCCACCCATATGTGTTTTCCCTGCCCTGGAATAATTATTTGGAGAGTTGTTTTCTAGGTTGTCGTCAGGAGAGTGAACCAAAAAAGAACATGACCAAACTTTGTTAGGCTAATGGATAGCTTATATATTCGGGAGCTAATCGCTTAAAATAAGTGTTGCGGGCCTCTGTGAAAGGAAGTTTAAGGTAAAAATCATTGGAAAGCTTTCCTCCTCTTTAATGCAAATCAGTGCGACGAGCATAAACATATTAGGCAATATAGGAACCTTTAGCTAGGCCAATAAGAGCAGCACTGGCGCATTGAGGCCCTCGACTTCTAATCGTAGGGGTACTTTCTTGGACCCGGCTTCATCGAGGCCGTTCAAATTTTCAAGAAAAAGCAACAAAACCCCTGATTTGGTACTCGAGTACTTGTAATGTGTTGGCAAGGTCCGTGGGGTTTAGGAATGTAGGCATTGTTTAGATGTAGGCAGTACGCTTTAGAGTAGCAAGGGAGCCTAAAATGGAAAAAGTTTATAAAAAAATTAAAAAAAAATGTCAATCATGGTGGGCTCTCTTCACAACAGCGGGCTCTCTTCACAACAGCGGGAAGGGCGTCTGGACCGAACGGACAACGCTTAATCCACCCAGCCTTGGCAAAGAGGCTGAAACCACGTGACCTGAAGAAAAATTTCCAGGACACCTAACGTCGCGACATTCCTCTTTACCTAAATCTACCTCCGGTAAACACTCAATTCCCCCTCACCACCCAAAAAACAGCCATGGCAAGAAAGTCGAAAAAAGCCTCTCCTCCGGCGCCACTCTTAGTCGCGCTTGTCCGACAGTTCCTCAAAGACTCGGGGTTTAAGTCGACATTAAAGATTTTTGAGGTGGAGAGTGTATCCAGTGGAACGGAGCCGGGGGAATTGAAGAACGGGGCACCGGACCTAATGGCTATTTTTGAGGAATGGGTTGCGAAAGAAAAGGTGGAGGGGGGGGGGGATAGCGGCAGCGACAGCTCGTCAGAGGCAGATGATGAGCAGAGTTCCAGCGATGAGTCTTCAGACGATAGTGATGACGACGACGACGAAGGTGATGGCAATGGTGGGAAGGGGAAGGAGCAGGGGGGCGAAGTGGAAGAATCCTCGTCGTCGGATACTGTTATTGGTGACAGGGAGAAGAACAGCGAAACCAGCAACAATGATAGCGAAACCAGCGGCAGTGACAGCGATAGTAGCGGATGCAGCACTGGCAGCAATAGCAGTGATGGTGAAAAGGAAAATAAGAAGTATGAATTACACTCGACTCCTTTTGATTGAAATTTCTCAAGGATAGAAACTTATATGGATATATGGGAAACCCCCGCCTTCTAGCCACTCCGACTCTAAGAAATCTGACCCTGTAAAGGGTAGCTCGAGCTCGTCAAGCCCTTCTAGTAGCAATTCTGAAGCAGTGCGAGAGGACAAAGATTCTCAGAGCTCCACTGATTCTTCAGGCTCGGATAGTTCCTCCTCGTCATCGTCCACGCCCTCTTCGAGTAGTGAATCCGCAAAGGGCAAGAAATCAAGGAAGTCAAAGAAGAGCTCGGACACTTCAGATTCAGACTCCTCATCCTCGTCCTCATCCTCCTCTTCTCCTTCTTCCTCGTCCTCTTCTTCCTCGTCCTCCTCATCCTCCTCATCCTCGTCCTCCTCGTCCTCTTCATCCTCTTCATCCTCTTCATCCTCTTCATCCTCCTCGAGCGATGATTCAAAGAAGGCCAGGAAGGCCAGGAAGGCTAGGAAGACTAGGAAGGCCAGGAAGGCTAGGAAAGCCAAAAATGCTAAAGATTCATCTAGCTCGGGTTCAGATTCACCATCGTCCTCCTCTAGTTCATCTTCTTCTTCATCCTCTTCGTCCTCGAGCTCTAGTTCAAGTTCCGAGTCGGACTCCGAAAAAGACAAGAAGAAAAAGAAGGGTACGGGCACGCGAAAAAAGGAGTCGAAAGAGACAATCAAAAAAGGGCTCACAAACCCCTCGACTAGAAAGCGGAAACGAGGAGACGACGCGCCAAAAGCACACCCTAAGAGGAGCAAACAAGAAGTTTCCAGGTCCTTGTAAGTCCCCCTGTTACCCATTATTTTACTTTATATATAATTACTTATGCGCCTCTTAGGCCCGACTCTAGCGCCATTTCTGCACCTTCCTCTGATGATGGCCAGAAAAAGAGGGAATTCATTCCTAACAAGCCTTTCTCCCGCATCGAGCATGACAAAATCCTTTACGCAGATGAGCGTGTCAAGGATAATACTTTTGAAGCTCTCCAGCTCCCAGAGAATCACTATACCACGAAGGCGCATCAAGACCTCATTGTTACAAAGGGGAAGGGTTTCACAAAGGAAAAAAATAAGGTTTGTGCTCGTCATCCACCTAGCTCTCTCTTAGCAAGCATTACAAAATAGAGATTGACCTTCCTCGGGATCATAGAAGAAGAGAGGATCTTATAGAGGTGGAACAATCGACTTTTCGACAAACTCTTTCAAGTTCAATGACTAGAGTGGGATATGGCGTTTATTTAAGCCTAGGGAATTGGCTTAATATGTTTATGAGACCGAGCGCGCGTGGTACCGTACTTGTACAGTGGTCAGTTGGTGAGCCTTGTGGCGCAAGTAAATAAAATCCCTGTTTATGCTCAATAGAATAATATCAAAGTGGTCGTAGAACACCTCTTACATGATGGTTCAGTTGGGAGTAGACATCCGGAAACCTATGCTTGATTTGTTTGATTAGCTTCTGGCCAGGACATGTCTCAGTGCTGATAAGAGCGCAGCCCCGAACCAAGGCTAAGGCAATGAAACAGGAAGGAAAAAAGCCCCCATTTCACTTAACTTCCAAATCCCCCAGCGGAACCGAATTAACCTAACCACCTGAAAAGTATTCCCCTCCCAAAAAAAACCTCATTTTCACCATATATCAGAGCCTCTCACCGCTCCGTACATCCTGAGAGGAAGGAATATAATCTAACTTCTTCGGCTATCTGTTAAGATTCACACATCGACAGTTCTCAACCTTTTTCCCGCACGACAAACCATTACACATCCCTTCAATTGCCGATCTTTATCCGTAAGCGTGTCTTCTACTGCAGTGATTACTTCATTTGTTTTTCCGCAGGTTTTTCTAAGAAGCCTCAATGAATTAAGCCCAGAAAGGCAGAGCCTATAAGGGGGTGCATGACTCCGAAGAGGAGGGGGGGATAAGTGCCTGATTGTGCTTGCTGCCAGTTGCCAGAAGGTCCGCCTGCCCGCCTGTCTAGGTAGTAGCTGATTGCTACACCGGTATGTATATCTCCCCGGTTGTAGTTTTCTTTAGTCTCTATAGTAGAAGTGAAATAATACGTTTCGAATCTGTAAAAAAAGGAACCGTTTGCTGGACCTTTTTTTCCTTATCAAAATAGATATCCCACCAGGCTCCACAAAGTGTCTTGGTGATTGGTCAGCTTCACACCAAAAAAAGATGGGCAAAGACAATTGTTAGTAGCTCATCAAAAACTAGGTCTCCTTCCAAAATTTCAGATTTGAAACCATTTCGTGTGCGCAATATCTCATGATAAATTTAGAGCATAGTGGTTATTACTAATTGAATGCACTATACGCTCCTAAAGCCCTGTCATCAGTCGTCAATCACCATCACCAATTCACTGAGATAATTTGCCCCAGCAATGCCATACAACAACGTGACAATTTTTGATGAGGTTTAACATAAGGTGGAAGTGTCACAAGGCTCTATAAACAGTTGAAGGATAATTCCTACATGCATGCATAGCCGCCAGGTTAGTCTTTGGGAAGCTTTCCGCCTAGGTCCAGTGGAAGGAGCCTACGATCCCCGGCGTAAGAATCTCATCAGCGAGTGATATCCAGTGAAGACTGGATGTCCGAGATGTTGGAGGACCCCGCAGGTTGCCTAGTAGTATGAAGCGGCTTGCAACGCTTCTTGCTATAAATACTATATTAGACCTAGTTTCTTGTTTGTAGTAAGTGTGATGCCTGACGGCATAACTTCAAAAAATCCTCGCAAATCGGGAGTGCTCACCCTTGTCTCCGAGTTATGAATGGATGCTACTCCCAGTTTCCCTCCAAAATGGGTGCTAATTATTCGAGCGTGGGGAAGGGTGCGACTAAGATGACGGTACTAGGGAGCTTTTGAAAATTCAAGCATCTCTCACAGGTGAGGTATATACGAGCATGACCGGCTCGCAAGGGACAGTAGAATTGATCAGGTGAACCACATGGGGTAAGTGTACTAACGCGATTAGGACCTTTCCTACTGCTTACACACGCAGAACGCTTGGACCGTCGGTGGGTTCCAGGGGCGGAGGGATTAAGCTCAGGGAGTTAGGGTAGTAAGGGCGAAGTCTATACTATGTCCAAGTTCATAGCAATTACAGGTTTTCGCCAAACACTCAAAAGTGGGAGATTTAATAACTAGGACTGTTCGATACACTCCTATGCCGTACCCCTGGTTCCCGGTAAACCACCCAGGCAGTTGCTATGGGTTGAGGAAGTAGTTTCGTTCGACGGGGCGAGGTTCACCATAAAAACCGAAGGGATATAATAGGTGCGTGATAAATATATGACTTTTTGGGGGTGGTGAGGTGGTACAAATATTGTGCTCATTGGACTGAGTTGTCATCAAATCACGCCTCCGCCGGTGTCACACAGACTCTTAATCTCCTTCCAAGTCCATAAAAGTACTGTAGTCAGGTATCAGCCCCACAGTGAAGTAATTTACCACCCAAGGGACCCATGCTCTCTTGTGCTGCCCAATCGCATGCCCTGCCCATATCACCAATATGATATAAATGAAAACCCTTTGAAGGCTAATGCTAGCTCCCAGAGTCTTCGTTCATAGTGTGATGACTCTCCTAAGCCTTGAGATATGTTGGTGTGTGTTTTGAAGGTCACCCCCTCCACCACCCTTCCGGTCTTCCTTAAACGGCAGCTACTAAAGTAAAAAAAATCAATTGAGCCCCAAGTTCCTAACGCTGCATTCAATGCTTTTCTTTCTCTTTTCTCTCTCCCATTCCCACACAATCCGCTGACTCTGCATTCTCATCTCCTCTGTGCAGGTTGGACCTATACAGCACCGAATAGAGTTGTTCCTCTCTGACGGCAAGACGCCCTAGCATGTAGGTTAGTGGGCTGCGCCCTCTCCGATAGCCTCTCTATTTGGCAGGTAGAAAGTAGAGATCGTTTCTTGTTTAACTTCCGGTCCGACACATGCGCCTAAGACCTGCTTATACCAAAAAATGGAGTCTGGGTACATCGATGTGACTCTGGTCATTTCCCGAATCCATTTCCCCAAACCCCATCTCACCAAGCAGTACGGCAAGTAGCAGAACATACTTGTGTTTCCAATCACATCGAAGTAATGCTCCGACAGCAAGTGTTGGGGGTCGCACGATAGAGGCCGGAATCAAAGTACAAAGTAATGGGACTGATTAATGAAAGAAGGAGAAGAATAGTCGCTCTCTTGCTTGTTTGTCTATAGACAGCCATACTTATGTAATGCGCAACATGAATGTACATCAATATAACCATGGTCATTTCCTAGATCCTGATGTCCTAAGCGGCCAAACAGCTGGCCAAACACTTTCGCATCTGCTATCATACTGAGGTGATATTTCCGACAGCAAGTGGGGAGGGATCACGAGTGACGCCATATGATACACCCCCGGTTTCTAAGGTCTCAACTCTACGCAGCAACCGCGAAAAAGTCGGCAGGGGCAACACAAACAAGCCGGAACCGTTGGCGTTTTGCAAATTCCTTTCATAAAACAGGTCGACGTTGTGATATTAAGATTCCTCTCTAACCACCTCGTATCCCAGAATCTATCCGTCGTTAGCTCTCAAGTCTGTTGTTTGGGGACTGTGGTCACCTGACTCGCTTCGCGTCGAACTAATTGGCACGTCCCTCCAAGAAAACACCACCCAACACCCTCTCAAAACAAACACCCACGGCAATACTCCAATGTTTTCAGCTGGCCCAAATAATCCGCGCCAGGGAACTGCTCCACCTGCCGGTGGCCGCAATCGTCGGGGTCAAGGCCTACGACAATCGCCCCCTCCTACAGCTAGTGCCTCGAACAATCCTCTCGGTGGGTCCGTTCTGGGCGGGGGCCTATTTGGAAACACTGGCGGGGGAAGAGGCGGTGGCGGGCACCAGCACCACCGTGAAAGAGACCGTGATCATACCTCCCAAGCACAGCGTCCCCAGGAGCGAGGCACAGTAGTGGAACTGAGCGAGGAACAAAGGGCTGAGATTAATGAGGCTGTAAGTGCACTCTGTGTTTCGTGCTTCGCGCATTGAATAATACGGCTAGAAATTCGCTTACAGTTTCGTTTCATGACGCAGTTTCACCTCTTCGACCTCGATAAGGACCGCATGATCGACTACCACGAACTCAAGGTTGATATATTCCAAACCCTCCCACTCCAACAAAATGCCCGTAACTGAAACTTTGGATTTAAATATAGGTTGCAATGAAGGCACTCGGATTTGACGTTCCCAAACCTGAGCTTCTGCAAATTCTTCGTGAACACGGCACCCCCGGTCCTGGACAGCAGGCTCAGCCTGGTGCACAGCCAAGTAGGCTGTACGTTTCTCAGGAGGCATTTACCTCTATCATGACACAGAAGATTCTAGAGAGAGATCCACTAGATGAAATATTAAGGGCATTCGACCTATTTGCCAATGCTGCCGGTGGGGGAACGGGCCAAGAGTCGAAGATAGGAATCGAGGATTTGAGAAGGGTAGCGAGGGAGCTCGGGGAAACATTGGAGGAAGAGGAGTTGAGGGCTATGATTGAGGAGTTCGATATCGACAACGACGGCATGAGTATGTTTCCGACTTAGCATCCCTGTTTTGTTTCAACCCTCCATTGGTCGAAATTGATATGAAGTGAATTGCTGACATGGCTGTTGTGCGAAATAGTTAGCAAAGAGGAATTTATTGCTATCTGCCGAGGCGAATGAGAGATTTCCAAAATCCATAAGGCGCTGTGTATTTTCATGCTATTTGTCCTTTTGCTTTTTCTGTATTTATTCCCTACTTTATTCTACCGTAAGCTTGGCCCTGCTAATATAATTGGAACACGACAGATACCAGGTTTGTAAAATTTCCTCCTTTTTTTCCTTTCTAATACCTGATAAGCTCAGCTGGGGTATCTATCTCCGGTTTTCTTATCCCGGTCAATTGTACTATTATCCGAAATCAACACATCGTGGTCATCGATGGGGTGCAGAGCGATGGCAGTGAGTGACAAAATTGAGATGGCGTTGCACACCCAGAGGGCAAAGCACGGGGGTTAATTTGATACGCCCGAGCGGCAAATCAGAAGGCGGACAAAACTGGAGTTCGCCAAATGTCACGTGGGATGTGAAGATCTACATGGGATCACAACCATTACATTGCCGGGATGTTACCAAATGCGGGCCGTTTTCATATTAGACTGACAATATCACGGCACTTGTTACCAAGCGCTTGGGAGATGGATCAAGATCATATTGTTGTAGGGCGAGATAAAGGGCCCCTCTCCTCTTCGCCCTATTTTACCCTATTTTCTTATTACCCGAATAACGGGGGGGATTCAGATTTGACAGACCGACCAAACGTCATGGTTCACTTTATCATTCTTCATAACCTTACTCGCACAGCACACCTCCCCCTACCATATCTTTATGGAATTCGTGGTGAATACAATTTCGAAAACAAACTGTTGCATATGGAGGAATCTTTCAGCCCACCCAATCTGCAGGTATGAATTCGCACTATGATACGATAAGTCCAACCTTGGAATCTCCGGATATGGGGCTTTATGCGGGGCAGTTCGAAAGAGGCAGTCGCCGGGGAAAAGAGAAAGAGAGGTATCCGGCTGTGGGGCGGAGGGAGTTATGTCACGAAATCTGTGAATAGCTATTGTGAATTATTTCGAACTCATGATCTGTACGATGCCTTCTTTGTTTCTTCCTCGCTCGTCAAAATAAAAATAAAACAAAATACCATGGTACACACTCCAAGCCTTGAAACGGGTATCAGCTATACTATCACCAACCCCAGCCGGGCTCTCCTCGAAGCCTTACCTTCTTCCACCCATTAGCCGAAGAAGGGGGGGAGGAATAGATAAAAACGGCCAGCAGAGCAAAATAAAATTAAAAAAATGACAACCTAAGACAAAAATTCCATATTATTAAAGCACCTTCTCCCTCCCTCACTCCCTCACTCACTCCCTCATCATCCCGACCTCTTCCCATACCGTACATACCATACCATCCCATCCCATCCCCAGGGAAGATCACCCAATTCCAGCCAGACCTACAGTGCGGTACCTCCGACCAAAAAAAAAAAAAAGACCAACCCCGCCAATCCACATTTCATACGTACATAACTTACCCACATTAGGATCCTTCCCCATCCGGACCACCGCCGATGACCCCCCAACTGTACTGGTACTGTACGTATCGTATCATACTTTTCTCTCATCATACCGTACCATATTGTACCAACCCTTCCCTCCTACAAATAACACGAAAAACAACAACACCAACCAGAACCAAACCAACAGAACCAACAGAACCAAAACAGCAAAAAAAAAAAAACCCCCCAAATTATTTATTTATTTATTTATCTCCGTCCTGCTATACACATACAGCGCTGTTATAATAATAATGATAATAATGATAATAATGATAATAATAATACAAGCTCCTGTACGGTATAATATGAATACGGCATTGTGGTACTATTTAGTTGCTACTGCTACCGGTACTACCGGTAAAGGACTACTACTACATACTGCTTACGAGGTTTTTTTCTTTGAAGGAAACCGGGGGGGGGAGGGGGGGGTGTACGGACGGACAGACCCCACACAACCGACGGACAAGCAGGCAGACAAACAGGCAAACAAACAGACAAACCTCAACTTCCCTCCATCCCTCCCTCCCTCCCTCCTTCCCCACTCCGTACAATACATGCAAAAAATCAAAATCAAAATCAAAATCGGGAGTATGGAACTTATATATATCCATATCGATTTGGGCTTGCATGGGAGGCGCCGCACGGGGTGGGAAAAGAGGTTAAAATAAATTAAAAAAATTAAAAAAATTAAAGCAATAAATAAGCTGGCTGATATAACTGGTAAGTGTAAGGTATCATATCATAACCCAATTTCGCTTTTTTATTTTTATTTTTATTTTTATTTTTTATTTTTTATTTTTCCGTAAAGCCGCGTTATCAGGTATGGACGGTATATATATATATATATATATATACATATATATATGTTTATATTATATATGATATGTATCGCATGAGTGGCTTGGGGGGGGGACTTCTTACGATAACCTCATCTACCGGTATTCCTATCCCACCCTGCCACTCCCTGGTCTAGTGGGGTGGGCGATGGCTGTGGATTCGGGCACGGATGGCCAAACACCACAATGCGCACTAGATGCGGTTGAAGGAATGGAGAAAGGGAGGGAGGGATGTGATGATACGGTATGATGAATTGAATGGATGGACGGACGGATTGGTGTAGGAAGGAAGGTAGGTAGGTATAATGGACGGGAAAGGTTACGCACAGTACGGTACAGTACGGTACATGTGGTGAGGTGATGTGATGCGATGCGGCGGTATGGTGGGGTGAGGATAGGCAGGTGGGTGGGCAGGTATCATAGGTAGGTGTACCGTAGACGGCGGGCAATGGCGAGGGAAGGGGGGGGAGGGGGGGAAACAGATTGTAGGGGGAAAGGGCCGGATTGGAAAAAAAGTTGGCCGCCGTTGTTGTTTGTTCTTGGCTGGTTTTTACCGGGTATTTGGTGGGTTTGTTTGCTTCTTTACTATGAGGGGGCGGGAGTAGTATAAAAAGCAAACTTTGGAAGGGGGAAGAAAAAAAAAGGGTTCCTTCCCGGGCGAACATTTCCGTTCCGTTTTGCAGCACTACCCCACTAACAGTCGGATGCAAACTAGCGCAACTGTTAAGTATAACCCATCCCTTCCCCATCTCTCCTCTTCTTCTCGCATATCCTCTCTCCGGTTGTTCTGCGCCTTATGAACTACCCCTTGCCGCATGAGTGAATAGTTGGATGGCTGGAGGGATGGATCGTCACGAGACCTCACGGAGGTGGGGGGTTGAGGTGAGCACACGGATGGGTGAGTGTGGACAATGCTACTTATACCCCGGACCTACCACCACCGCCAGACAACAAACCTTCAGAAACCTGCTCAACCCCACTCACCAAAGACACGAGGGTCAGTCACAACACAGCATAGCACTAGGAACAACTCTGTCAATAACAATCTGTCACTTCTATTTCACTCAAACAGCTAGAACTCTTTTTGTATCAAAAAAAACACCCCAACCACCGGACCTTTTAAGAATGCGGGAAAGCAAACACACACCAACCATAAGACCAAGTAGCAACAGTGGTAGATGATGAGGGGACCCAAGGAAGCAGGGAGGAAATAGGATCATACAACAAGTTACAGAAAGAAAATGGAGGGGAAAACACTAAAAACATAGAGTTGGGGCCTCTATTTGCTAGAAAACCAACTTTGCAAGTTATCATGAGGTCATAAACCTTCGTCACCACCTTTTATATCCAAGACGAGGAAATGGGAACCGAATAGAGGAAAAGGGAAAGGGGGGAGAGAAAATACCAGGGAAGGAAAGGCCCGGATTGCTTTCGAAAATGCTCAAATCTTACGTGGCCTTCCTGCAGGATATTCCCATGGTACTGGGATTGAATGCGAGGGGAAAAGGGAACTCATCAAGGAGAAAGGAGGAAGTGAATGAAATCTAAGATGAAATAAGAAAAGATGCGCAAGAAAGGTTTCGGCCAGATCGAGGACCCTAGGGGCACCAATTCCCCAACACCCGCTGTCACGGACTTTGTTCCGACCGCGGTTCCTATCAAGGCGGAAACTCCTCGCACAACCACCTTGCGCTTCTCGATATTACAAAGGAGGTAATGGCACTATGTGAAGCCACATCGGCGCTTCGCAAGTAGAAAATGGGACATAAGAACATAACACAGGAATGGGAACCACATAATACCAAAGCTGCCATTACCTGTAAATCGGGCCCGCCAGACACCGATTCCCAGAGTAAGGCTCCAAAATGGACTTCAGCCACGCCAAAGATGTGGGCATTAGGTCCCCCGCCTCTATAGCAAAAACGAAACACGCCACGCCATATAACAAAGCAAGAAACAAGGAATATGCAACCGGAGAGTAGGAAACAAGGGAAATATTATAAATAATAATAAAAAAGGTACACCCTCCCCTTATGTTCGAGCCAAAAATTGTCTATAATTATCCCCAATGCCACTAGAAACAGTTCGTGGGCATAATTGTTCTGAAGCCTGCTCCCAATTACGCCAGTAATCCAGGAGATTATGGGTACACACCGGGCAGTCTTACATCCCTTTGCTCATAAGAGCTCAGACTATCACTTGAGTGAGGTCTTCGGAGATGATCGCTATTATAGTGCGAGCCTAGCGCCGGAGATTGGAAAGAGTGATGAGGTGGGAAAAATACTGGATCTTCGGAAATGGCTGAGTGATACGAGGGCGAGCGATACCCAGGAGAAAAGTGGGGGCTGGGATGGGACATATGCGGACTCCCAGCAGCGGACATGTGAGGGCTTCCAGAGAGATGTGGACTACCTTGACGCTGCGCGTCAGGCTTTGGTGGGGGCTCAAGAATTGGTGGCAATGATGACATAAAAGTTGGGTTCGAGGTTGGAGGTTGGCGAGGTCCCGCGGGAACCATTCCGGAGGATATCGTTGGCGTCGTCGTGGGTGTAGGACGGGGTGTCAGAGGCTGCAACTCATTCATCAAAGAAGCTGAGGGATGGGAGGTGATATTGTTTTGTCGATAATGATAATCTCCGCCTTGGCGGTGAGCCGGAAATGGCGGAGGAAGTTCTGTTGATGGAGATAACGAAGCATGTCTTTGACCGGGTGAAGGTGTTGAATGTGCCGAGCTTGGGTTTGAATCATTTGGGGGGCGCCCCAAAGGACGCGCACTGGGCGATCTTGGTGGTCTCCCAGGCTTCGGTAAGGTAGGTCTGGCAGCCAGCGCTGCTGCTGTAGCCGCCGCTGCCTCACTTATCGTCCCAGTATGATGGTTTTGATGACGAGTGAGTGTAGTTCGTCTGCCAAAGAGTTAGATGTCTGCTCAACGCCTATAGCTACGGAGTTTGCTACCTAGTAAACGTCTTCTGACAGTCTGCATAAGGGCACTTGTACGGGCGCTTCCCCGAGTGTATCCTACGATGTCTAGCCAGGGAGCTTGAGTCGCTGAATGGCTGTTTGGAGCATGGAAAATCAGTAAACGAAACAGATTTAAAAAAAAATAAGGGCTAAAACTACCTTTCCACAAGTGTCACACATGTGAGGCTTCTCTCCAGTATGGACACGTGCATGCACAGTCAACGCGGACCGTTGAATGAACTGTTTATCGCAGCCAGGGTAGTCACAGACATGTGGTCTAACACCAGTATGTATTCGTTCTAAGGAATAATTAGAAAATAACTCATTGAAGAACTTTACTGAACGCAACTTACCATGTCTAGCGAGGTCACTCCGGCGTGCAAAGCCCTTACTACACACACTGCAAGGAAATGCTTTGGAATAAGGATCCCCCGAGGATGGCCTACCAGGACCCCGCGCTGCTGTATTAGCTGTGCCAGAGGGCACACCTGAATATGATCCGTTCGTAGAGACGAAAGTATTACTTGGTAGTGGGTAGGCACCAGGTGAATGTTCTGAGGCCGATGGCGAAGTGGATGAATGAGGCGACCCTTCTCTATCCGAGACGAAGTCCGATGCAGCGGGACTGTGGGGATGCGCACCCGGATTACCCAAGTAGGGGTTCTTCTGCATGTCCAAAGGGAGAGTAAGTGGAGTCACAGCGCCTGCTGCTGCAGCGGCCGCATCCTTGGTGTTCAAAATATTGGTTAGGTCCATGTTAAGTGTGGAGAAACAGTTCTCCGTGTTCCAGAATCTGGTTGGAAGTTTTTAAAAGATTCGACAAGATGGAAAAACAAGAGAAGATCGAAGGGTCTAGTTGGCGGGAAGGGAGGAGCCTTTAAAGTTCTCAATACCTGAGAAGGTTTGAGGACACTATGAGGAGTTAATGATGAGATAATGAATGCAGCCACGGGCTCGTATCAGAGTATGCTTACGAGAAGGGAGGTTTTGCGGGAAGAAGGTTCAATTGTGGTACGCGAAGCGTTTTTGCGGGGGTCGGGGACAAATCTTTCTGGAGGCGAAAGATAGTCTGTGCGAGGCAAAACTAGCCGGAGCTCCTGCCCCTCTCGAATCAGAGCGCAAGACAACTCAAAAATTGTCTTGTAAGCGATGTGCCCGTCCTAGACCCCAAGCACCTTTCCATCAGCAACTTAAACCCATCGAATCGAAAGAGTGCACTGCGGTTATAAACCGGAGATCAAGGCAAAATGAAGGGGAGGTGTGAGGAGAGAAAGAGGAATGTCTGTCAGAGGTTTCTGCGGGCACCCACCTTTGTTTCTCAAAACTGTCTCTTTTTTTTTCTTTCTCGGTCTCCTCCAGACCAGTGCGCAAATCACAAACGTTACGAATTCAAAATTCAAGGTCAGAAATAGCCCGACACTCACCAGTTGGCGAGTCTAACCCAACAAGTGAAAAATCCTACGAGCTTAATGAGAGCCGATCCTTAGCCTGCCGAATAACCCTTATAGTTAAACTCAACCACCAGGTTACCACGCTTATGAGAAAAAGTTCTTTGAAAGAGCTTTCGCTGTCTATCCCTCAACGACAAAAAGTCAAGTTATAAGCCTCTCCCTCTTACTTGCAGGTCTAAAAAAAAAAAACTGCCTCCTTTCTGATATATATAATGTGTAGCTCGTGAGCCTCAGAACTGTTCGGGCCACTTGTAAACCACTATACAATCGACCAACGGTACAGGGCGGAAAAGGTCGATTGAAGATTGGTTGAGACCGATAGAAATCAGCCAGACCGACTGACTTATGACTTGCGCAGCCCCCGGATCGTTGCCGCCCTCCGATAGCAAACCAGCTCGTTTTGAACACCTTCCGAAATGGCGGCCAACTGTTCCTACACTCGGAATTGGCTCGCCTTGGTCGGATACTCCCGGTTCTTTTTGAAAGCGACGTGAATTCCCGGAAACCAGCGTGTTTCTGAATGAGACCGGGCTGGTCTCAACTTCAAATGTGAGATGTATGAGCACAGGAAATCGAAATTTTGAGAGCGGGCTGTTGATAGGTGAAAGGGAGTAGACCCAATTTGAGGGCGTAGAAGAATAGATAAAGCTCCGGCCAGCAGGAATAAAGGATATCCTTAGATTTTGGTTCGTGTCCTTTTATTTCCCTTCGAAAAGAGCGATTAGGCAATATGGAAGGTGGGTGGGTGGATTGGAGCGTGGGAACTTTGCTCAAAGGTGTGACGGGGGAACAAGGTCAGAAACACTGGAGCACATACACCACTCTCTTCCTTATCCCGCTTCGCCCAACAAGACGAAATGCCTTAGGGAACCGTGATGAGGCGTACAATCACAATTGCTAGCAGGTGGAAACCCCAAAACCGATACACTGGACCGGTGCCTGGGGAAAGATGATGTTGGCAGTAGGTTTTGTCGAGGTGGATGGTGCCTGAAAAGATGGTTGCAACTCGGATCGGATGATTTGACAATTCGGCAAAAGTCAAGCAACAAGCAGGCGAGAGGTAAGAAATATTAAAATCGTGAGTTTAGGATGGAGGGGAGGACAGGCCTGTTATACTAGCAGACTTGGTGCGAACCAGTACTTGTATGGAGGGAGCGAAGAGGAAAAAGGAAAAGGGAAAAGAAATTTGATGACGCGGGGGGGGATGGAAATATTCTCAAGGAGAGGGGGGGTCTTAGGGTGTGGTAAGAGGAAGAGGGCAGGAGATGGATAGTACTGTAGGAGGAGAGGCGGTAGTGGAGGTGTACGGTACCAATAGTGGTGGTACGGTACTAGCAGTCGGTGATGGATAGAGATAGTCTTGTACGAAGGTGGCTTTTTCTCTCTCTCTTCTCTTCGGGTTCTTTTTTTCTTTCCCTTTTTTCTTTTTCTTTTCTTTTTTCTTCTTCTCTTTCTTCCTCTTTCTTTCCGCCCGCTTTCTTATTTCGTTAATTATTGGTGAGCAAGGGATGGGGTTTGAGTGTGGATGGGTTCAGTGTGGCCAGGGCCGAATCTTCCATTCCCAGAAACGAGAGAGATAATAGAGAGAGGAAGGGGGAGTAAAAGGGTAAGGTAGAGAGGGCGTGTTTGAGTGAGAGTGCAAGAGAAGGATCAAAGCGGTGCAGCTACTTCTCGAGGGTTACCACATTGCTTGCTAATGCGCAGTGCACAGAGACACGAAAAATGATGCAAAGATTTGATACGATACAGGCACCAAATGGGAGGAAGGAACAGAAAGTGCGAAACAAAAAAACACACAAAGAAAGTGAGAAAGAGACCTGTAAATTGTGAAAGCGAAAGCCTCATTCGACAGCTGGTTTCTAGAAAGAAAAGTGTCTAGGACAGGGAAGAGGATGGGTTGATAGAAAGAAAGGAATAACCCGTGCTCTACCATTTACCTTACAGTCACTGTGCTCCACCACCACCACCTCCTCCTCCCTCCACAAGTAACGACGACCACCATCTCCGGCATCCGCCTTCTTAGCTAGCAATAACCGAGTCCCACAAACGGTGCCAAAAGTGACAACCCCCCCCCCCCCAGATAACACGGGGGGGGGGGGGGATTATGCTGTGGTATGGGATCAGGCTGGTAAATTTACAGCATTATTTTACCATGCGCTGTGGTTTGCTGGGTTCCCGGAATTCACGCAGGAGGGCATCTTCATCATGGTCTGTGCAAAAACTACCTGCAGAAGATGGGCAGGGGTGTTCACAATTCTAAGTGCTCGAGTATGACCGAGCAGCGGTCTAAGGGTGTGCAGGCGAGCGAGGGGAAGGGAGGGAGGGGAAGGGGGAGGGAAGGGAAGGAGGGCAGAACAGGCAAGGCAAGGGCATGGCAGGCAGGCAAGACCAGGCCAGAGGGAAAGGATAAGAAAGGAGGGGCGGAGAGAGAGAGAGAGAGAGACTCGGCATCCAATATGATGCTGTTGTGGGTACTGTACAAGGGTAGGAACCATTAACCGGAACAGACAAGGACATATTTGGCTGGTCAACCTCAAGTAACTGTTCCATAACTTTTTGCGGGACCTTGTAGCAACGAACTACTAGTACTCTTTGGTTCACCTCCCTTTGGCCAAACCCAAGGTCAGCACTTTACAGACAGGAAGGACGCACATACGCGGTTTGTATATGAAGGGGGAGCGGCGACCAGTGGGCAGCAGCAGCAGAGGCGGAAGCAGAGGCAGAGGAGGAGGAGGAGGAGGCAGGATCAGGAGCAACAGAAGCGTGCTACCCCAGTGCGAGTTATGGTCGTGCTCGCACTCAGTCAGCAGCATAACTTAGGTGCCACAGTGTGGATGGATCCGAACCGCTGGGTCTAAGCCAAAGTTCGCGCTCAGCGAACACGTACCGTAACCTAAGCTCTATGCAACCAAGGGCGGCTCCCCTTCCCCAGTAGCCACTACTGCTCGGACAGGCGAAATTTCTCAAAGACAAAATAAACAAACAAATAAATAATAAATAAATAAATAAATAAATAATAATAAATAAATAATTTGATAACATAATTTAATAATGGCTTACATACCAGTAGAAGGAAGGCTTTCCCAAGAGAACCGCACCAAGACTGTACATATCCACAAACCTCCCGGCGACCGTTGTATGTTATAATACAAATAAAAATGATAATAATAATGATATAATGACAACTGCACCACAGAAACCTTTTCACCGTCACTCACTCACTCAACTCTTTGAGAGGCTGCTTGTGCCGCCGCGGGGTCTGTCAAGCCTCGAAATTTAGAACCTTCTACGCCAAATCCATAGAAGGTCTTTTGACTGACACACACCACCCAACCGACCATCCTACGGTGCCGTACCTGGCCCACAATCCTTGCTCGTCGTCAACTTGCGATAACCTCCGCCGAATGCTTTCGAGTGTCGCTTGTTTCTGTACAACCCAACCTCTCTCCTCGTAATAAACATAAAAAAAGGTACTCCGCATACGGCTAGGGTATTCCGGAAGACGACATGCACGTACTTGATCGGAAAGGATGATACAAACTGTCAGAGGCCTCAACAATCCAGCAAATTGCCTGATCGCATGTATCACTTCGGGGAGGAGGGGTCTCGAGGACCTCACGCCTGTTTCGATCACCAAAAAAAGAACTCCCAGGCAGCAGGTACCGGTACTGTACGAGGAGGCACCCCCCCCCCATTGTTCCACACTTCTCACCCGTCCATTACCAGGGAACCGCCTGACAGAGTGAGAGAGAGAGCATCTGGCTAGAGTTCCCACGTTAAAAACCCACGCCAACCTATTATCGATTGGAAGAGGCAGATTGAGGCCACCTCTCTGCGGGTAAAACCCTTTGCAAGGATGTTCCAATGCATTTCGTTGTTGATTTTGCTCGCATGGTGATTTTTTGGCAACGGCATCAGTGCACACATGCTGCTTCGCACATTCAACATGAAATCTCGAGTAATTATTTGAGGGTCGTTGCTAGCTGTGCAGCCAGGACTTGCGGAGTCCCCGTTCCCTTGTATCAATTCGGAAATGTACGAGTACTACCCAAAAAGGCTTCTATCGCTTAACCACCTTTCTGGAAGTTGAGGTCTTCCTCAATTCTTTTTCTTGTTCTTGATTCGACCGCTGCATGCTTGACACCGTATACGCGATGTTTCGCTGGTATCAACAATTTTTTGTTTTTTTTCCTTCTTTCTTTCTTTTTTCCCCCCCTTTGCTTCTAGAATAATGATTATTATTTGTGTACGGTACTTGTACCTGAATCTGTAGACACCTTCTGGTAGCACTACATTTTTCCAAGCATGGTGCCCCGTCGCGGACACCTGAGACGTTGCCCACATATACGCGATGCATCTGAAGTACAGAGAGTCCCCTTTTTTAACAATGGCCTTCAGGACCATAATATTTTACTTTTCTCCTTTTTTTTTTTTTCTAAACAGGTTTTCATACTGCCCTTTGTATGGATCATCGTGGTAAGGATCTGATCTGATAGTATTTACCAAGGGACCTCTCCGATATTTCAGGCGTGCTCTCCAGGATTAGGTTTTACTTTATCTCCACTCTACCGTATTCTGCTCAGTCCTTTGGAGCGCGGGTTGCTCACATGGCCAACGAACGAGGTCCGTCGATTACGCCATGTTGCGCTATCCACATTTGGCGCTTGGTAGCGCGCGCCCGTTGGCGGGCTCCCGGCAACGATTGGTCAAGCGAGTTGCTTAGCTGAGCACCTCGACCACACACACACATTCGATGCACGCACACACACGCACACACACACACACCTTTTTGCACTTTTTTCCCCTCTTACTTTTCCATCACAAAAGGAATAATAATAATAATAATGAGAGGGGAAAAAAATGAAATAAGATAAAAATGCTTGCAAGAAAAGTAAATGGAGCGAACGTAAAATGAGTTTCGCCATCCCTCTTTCGTCCGTGCGTAAGGAGGAAGGAGGAGGAGGGAGGGATAGCGGCTGATCCATGGAAAGGGCTTCTTCGAGACTTTCCTCACCACTCATACACCCTAGTCGCCACGAGGGAACCGCCGATTACCCCCAGAATGGAACCGGTCCCGATCAAGGCTTTGGTGATTGGGGTTTTTTTCTGCTGGATTATTTCGCTCATGATCCTTGGGATGGGTTCTTTTTGTTTTTGTGATTTGCGGTGTACGAAGGGATGAAAAGGGAAGGAAGAAAAAAAAAAAAGGGAGAGGAAAAAACATACAGTAGGTAAAAGATAAAACAGTTCCATGATGATAATAATAATAATAATACTCGTACTCATGGTGACATTGAGAAATGTCCTCAAAGGTCATCGGTGGGATCGATTGATTCAACATCCCTTTCTCTGACAAAGTTACTTGAGTACTCGTACAGCATGGATTGGAGTGGGGAATCACTGACAGCCGGCACCCTTGGGGACTAAACATAGACGCAATTCGAAATTCTGAGTATGATACCTTGTCATGATTTTGCTTTTTCTTTTTTGGTGGTTTCTTTTTTCCTGAGTTGCTTTTTTTGTCCTTGTCCTCCCTTTTGGCCTTTTGTCTGTCAACCCGTTTTTCATTTAACGGTCTTCCTTGCATTCCGCAAAGTATCAGCACATGGATACCCCTTGTTTGAATTAACCACACAAAACATGGCAGAGCTCGCCTCCAGACTCAAGGGAATTGATAGAAGATTCCGTGGAATGTTCTTTTAGCGTGTTCCACGGCACAGTGAGCCGGACACTTCGAACACTGCCGTAGTCACGAATGCAGCTTTGGCTGAGTTCAACCTCTCCTACAGGTAATTGGTCGAACATGCACATGGCTCGCTATGCTGTGGGATACGTTATCGGTATTGCCCATCAGAGGTGACAGTACCTGTAACTGCTCGAGTAGGTACTGTACTCGAGTACATGTCAAATGGAGTGCCTAGAGAGGGATTTGGGGGCTTGACAGGTGGAAAAGGTGGAATCTACTTCATCGGAGAGCCACGTTTTCTCTCCGGCTCTAAATCTCGCGGCACCAACCGTCAGGAAAGAAAAGAAAAGAAAAACCCCTTCGCGGGACCAAACGGCGCCTAGCCCGCGATCTACTTGCATCAACACATGGCAGCCAAGCTCATATACCGGTACCCCAACCCCCCCCCGGCTCCCGCAGGAGATTCACACTTCCGGCGAGGCAAGGAGGAGTCCTTCGTACATACAGGACTCCTACTGCACAGTACGGTAGGACGGGAGGGTAGGGGAGGGCATTTTTTCAGCTTCCTCTAGTTCGAGACACGATCCATCGTCTGGTCCCATCGACCCTTTTCACTGATCTGTAAACGTGCCATACACGCGACAAGTGCGAATACCGGTAACGCCCTTCTTTTTCTTTGCTTTTTACCTTTCCCCCCCTTACTGGAAAGGGAAATATAATATTAAAGTAGGCGATGGGTGGTGTTGGTTTGATAGAGAAAACACGGTATCTTCCTTTTAGAATGTCATCATTCGGCTTTAGATATCGTCTGCACCTCGTCGCGCCTCTCATCTTGGCCCTGTGTCCATTTCGAGTGATATTCGGAGAGACCTCTTGCGCGGGGGGGGTGGTAAGCAGGACCAGCCCCCACCCCCTCTTTCCCCAGTTACGCTCGTCGTATAGGGACAAAGATAAAGATCAAGCTCCGAAGAAGAAAAAGAAAGATATGTGTGTCGAACTTAGCCTCTACAGGCATCTCCACGCTCACCGTCGTACGAGATAAAGCAAAAAGTTCGAGATAAGTCCTCCCTCTACCCCCGGCTACGCTAGTTTGCCATGCGACGCATCCGAAACATTGCGCAGGAACGGAAAAAGAACTGAGGTTTCAAGAAGTTGAAATAAAAAGAAGTTGACATTGCACGACAGGTGAGATTGTGGTTGGGCTGTTTGTTATTTAATATTACTGATAATGAATTGTACTGGTGTACTGGGGGTACTTTATACACGGTCACTTGTTATAACCTCGGATAGAGATACCTAAAGGCCGAAAAAAGCTTTAGCTCACGCTTGAATACGGTGGAGTTGTGTAGCACAATATCTATTCACATTGGACTTCGCCTCATTATATCGATTTGGAGGCTGGGGGTTGGAGATTGGCTCCGGTTGGTTTGGAAGGGGGGGGGGGGGTGCTGTACTAGTACTTGTACATATCAATGATACTTGTTACGCCTCGCCCCCATTCAACTTGCAAGTACTGTGATGTAACTTTGATAATCCCTGAGGGAACTCGCACAAGTTTACAAAACGGAAGATTAGTCTAATGAAAAAGTAAAAAAAAAATGATGGTCAGGGTTGGCTAAATCTCCTTGGGCACACATATACACAGGGGGGGGTAGTTAATAGGGTAAGTCAGTCACCACCAACGACGTCCGGTGAGGTTTCCTCTTCTTCCCTCGTGGCATCGCAGATCTCTCTCTCTCCCTCCCTCCCTCCCCGTCCCTTCCCTTCCATCCGCTCCACGCTACACCCCAAAACCCTACCCTACTACCCTAAAGCATTGTAGTAGACCTTTACCACATGACACATTCATGCTTACCCTCCCGCTTGCTACCCCTTTCCGATGGTCGGTGCACAACGGCGAACAGCTTCCGCCCCACTTCCAACTCGACAGCCGGCGGCAAGAAGGGAACAGGAGATATCGAATCTGTATTGCTTTGCTTTTTCCTACAGCCAAGCTTTCGTCAAAAAAAAAACGTGGTTTCGGGGGGTGGAACGCCAGGGTTGTACAAACCCCCGAGACGGAAAGGCTATTCACTCTAAAATTGGAAGACATGGACCAAACTATCTTGTCCCGGTGGCACCCAAACACAGCATCCTGCGTAGTGCCGGTACCGTATGTAAAGCAATCTCCTAGGCTCCCGGGGCAGATTGTTTGCTAAGGTTTGGTTCGTCCCGGGGGGGGGGGGGGGGGGGGGGTGTTCAGGACCTGAGAAAGGGATACTCTACATCATAACGCTCTCTTTACGAGCCTCTTTTTTAGAGGCCCTCAATGATTTCTTGGGCGTCTAGTCTGTTGGCCGGCAGTTTTGATCTTCATTGCGGTTGAGCCGTGAGGGCAATTCATATGTATGTATTGCGGGAGCATTGAGCAGCTTGAGCTTCGAAATGGGGTTCTCCCCTCCTCCTCCTCCTCCTCCTCCTCCTCCTCCTCTCCCGCCTCCCCTAAGGACGCGAGGGCATGGCCTAACGTGGAAAGGGTCCTGGATACCGACTTGAGGCCTTTTCTGAGAAAGCCACAGAAAGCTATTCCCTGTTTACTCCTGGGCGCGAAAGAGAACGCGGAGATGCAACACTGGGCCAGCGAACGTACACACATACAAGTAAAACCATTCCTGCATTGCTGGACGCTATTCTCAGACCAATCAAAGGCCAAAGTCCGTTCCTCCAGAACCCGACCGGGACTCGTACCTGATATCGTCACCTGAGTGGCTTGGGAACCATAGCTATTACTGGCTAGCGGGGGGAAGCTAGGCAACCTTGGCACCGCGTGCTGTGGACCTTTTCACATATTTATTTTCTTTTTTCCCTTTTTCCTTTTTTTTTTTACGCCATTCTCAGATCCTCCACGTTTCAACCACGTTTTTTCCTGCTTGGGCTGCTTGCTGCCGGGAAATACTCGTACAAAGTCCGATGGCGAACCTTGTTCGCTAATTGAACCACCAGCGCCGGTCGCTCTCCTTCTCGCGTCTCTTGGCTTCTAGGATCAAAGACTCAAAAATCAATGATTGGTGACTTGGGTATGGTCAGCTTGATTTCAATCCCCCTCACTCGAGCACAAAAAGTGAATCGGCGCTATACCCGAACTGTTCGCTAGTGCTCCTGTGCCTGAAGAGAATGGAGGGGAAAAAAAGTAAAGAAGAAAAAAAACAAAGAATTGAAGAACAGTAATTTTATTCTCTCCACCATTGATGTGCGTAAACCGCGAACTGCATCCGCGGATTTTCCCGTTTTCTGTTAATCATTTTTACATTATTTCTCAAGTTGTTCCATGTGAGGAATGGGTGGGCAGAAACGAGGCTCTCCAGCTGAAGTCGTTGATAATGATATCAAGTTGGTAAGACCCGGTAACTAGGTACGTCCCTGTCGCTCCCATCGAGAACCTAGACTGTTGTCATATTTTGGCTTATTCTTGACCAACTTGTGGGCAATCGTTATGTGAATCCTTAATTCCACCCCAAACTTTCCTTGAACACGAGGTTACAGGTTACATGTAGGGTAAAATTTCCGGTGACAATGTTTTATGAAACAGGTTCTCTCGGTAGCAAAGGTTTTTCCGGGCTATTATCCCCGCTGGTTCACTTCCCCCCTCCGGCGCTTGTCCCACGGAAAAGAAGAAGAGACATCAAGGATCGAACATGCGAACGAATCGAGGCATTCTACTCGAGTAAGGTTGCTATGTTAGGAAAGAATGAGATCCTATTCGTAATATGGATGATAAGGTACGAGTGCAAAAGGATGGAATGTTCAGGGAATGGTGGTGAGCATGAAACCCCCCCCCTGGGGCGGACATGCCGTATCTCACCATGCGGAAAGGGCCCAAGAACCAGCGAGACAGTAGGAAATTGTGACGAGCGAGAATAATCATTCTAGAAGAAAAAGAAAGGCGCGCTCGTGCCTCCTCGTGCCCCTCTCGCTTGGAATGCAGGGATTTCTCGCTCCTTCAAAGATGTTACACAAGACGGAAGAGCATGCCGTGGCTGCCCCATCGGGCTCGGTGCGGGGAAAGTAACATACGCATGGAAGGTTTAGAGAAAATTAAATTAAAAACAAAAGCATGGGTGAAGGAGAGGAGAAAATGCGTGAGAATGATTGCTCGGCGGTGGGGAAACCTTAAACTGGACCACCGACATCATTTATTTTGTTCGTTGATGCATGTTAACCGTCCTCTCTTGGCAAATTAACCTCCCTTATTGCTGGATTAACAGCAAAGAGCCTAAGCGAGACATTTGCATTCCTCGACATCTCTGGCTAGCCCGGAGGCTAATGTTTTTAAGGTTTCCTGCTATTTGCTGAATTCCCCAGCTTGCTGTCTGTCGAGAGATAGAGAGAAAACTAAAGCAAATTTTTGTTGTTGAGAAGCCTCCGTTGTTTGAAACTGGACAAATCCTTAGGCCAGAAGGGCACCGGAGCCCCCCCCATCATGCTCAACGGTGCCCGGGTGTTCGCTACGGGTGGGTCCAATTCTCAATTCCGTTCAGCTACAGTATCTTTGCCCCTGGCTTACTTGCTTCTAACTTATCATATAGGATAGGCATAGGAACGCTACCTCCCCAGCATCCCACATTTCAACCCGAACACCCCTTTACGATAACTACCGTTTTCCCAAATCGAACGAATAATCCGACATCTTGTCTCCGTCCCTCTCCTCCTCCCCCCCCTCTTCTCCCCTCTCTAGAAGCTAGTGAGGATTACACTGCAGAAGCCTCAATTTCTCGAGTCTCCACCGCGAAAGGCCCACGATCGTTACGAGTGGCGGTGATCACTCTCTGTTCAAATGGTGGTATGCACATATCTCACATTCTTCTAGAAGACCGGTAGAAACGGAGGCTTTCCGCTCATTTTTCCCCCCACCACTACCACCACCCACGCTTTTTCTCTCTATGGTGCCGGTATTTCTCATTGCGTCCCTGCTTCTGCCCCTCCCTCTCCTTTCCTGATTTATTTCTTGACATGTCATTCTGGGCTGGTTACACTCATCTCCAAAAATCCAAATTCACATCCCGCCCTCCGATAGGTGCTCGAGTACTTGCTCCTAATTGAACGACGTTTGTGAACACGACCGCTACTGCATACCGCCAAAATTCAGCTTTTGGCTTAGATCTTAGTGTCATGCGATAGCGTTCGTGTTCACATCGAGTACGCCGTTCAATTACAGTAGTCCCATCTCGTGGGGGGCACATTCGCTGAGGACTTTTTTTCTTTTTTCTTTTTTCTTTTTCTTTTTCCTTTTCTATTCCGTCTCGCATCCTATCTATCTTCTAGCTACTCGAGTACGGTGTGTACCCTCCCTCCTCTCGCGGAATTTCTAGAAGCTCTGTGGGACTTAAGGGGGAGAGACACAAGAGGAAGTGCAGGTAGAAGACGGGGAGGATAAGAGGTAGAAGTATTACATAAGTCCGTTAAGGGGTGCACAGTGCTCGAGTGCGGCACTGTACGCTGGGAGGTGGCTTGGTAACGGAAAAGCCGGACAAGATATCATAGCAACTGGCGACTGGACCTGAGGAGAGGAGAAAAACTTTGTGGGGTCCCACCTTTCTGCTCCTCCTGGCGAGCAGTGCACGTAAGAAGGAGTGCCCATGTACTCGTGCTCTTCGCAAGTGCCATTATGGTGGCAATGGCAACAGTATGCCACGCGCAGACACAATCATAAGCTCTCTGGTCCTGGTGTTGCCCTTTCCTTTCTTCTCTCTTCCGCCCTTTTCTCTCTTCAGACAGCTTTATGTTTCGGCGCTGGTTATCATACCTACCGTGGTACTGGCCTGTAGAGAAAGGTTAAACAAAAGAAAAAAGAAAAAAGGGCCAGACTGTTTGCCATTTGCACATGACGATTTTGGCGATCACTTCATGTCAGCCCGAACTTTCTTTTCCATCCTGCCTTCCTCTGACAGTTTTTAGAGAAGTTTTTTGTTTTTCAAACTTCCCGTGCGATACCGGTGTCATGTCCTGATGCATTAACTTACTAACTTACCGTATCAGCCGGTATGCACGGGATTAGCGTTAATTCGTTAGGATGTCCATACATATGCTTCCTTTCGCGGAACAAGAATTGTCCCATGCGGTGGTCGGGTGTGTCCCCGTAGAAATCGGAAACACAACCCTTGTCTCCATCGAGGTTTGTATGGGGTCAGCACGAACAGTTTTCCGATTCTTACTGACACCCCGAGTATGAAAAACCTCGGAATTGCATTATTGCCATTGCCAATAGCGAACATTACACGGAAAAAATCTGGTGGCTGTTCGCTGTTCCCTCTGTTATGTCACTGGTGGAAGGACCCTACCGATAATACTTGTAGTTTATCATAAAGCACGTCGTGCTACTAAGTACTGTACCCGCCATCCTCGTAACATCAAACAATGGGAAGGCTTCTAGAAAAGCATGATGTTATATTTCCCCTTCTGTAAAACCGGCACGCTATGGTACTGTACGGACAGTAAGCAATTCGCGAGTAAGCACTAGTCCATGCGGTCGGTGCAGCACTTGGCCATATTATTGTAAAAATAATCGGACGCTTGGCGCCGAGACAAGCACTAATAAATGCCATGTGTCCGAACACGCCGCTAAATGGCCAAGGAGCCTAAGTGACACCGCAGGATGGGATGGATGGAACGCCGGGACACCACGACACGAGGGAAACCACGCAAACGGGATGTACAAGTTACGAGTACAGCAGGCTGCAGCCGTTTAGTTTACAACTTTTTTTTTTTTTAAAGCCCTTTTTTTTTGTGGTTTGATTTGGGTTCAAGGACGGTTGTGTGGAGTACGGTATAGTACGGTATATACCCTACCGGTGAGCGAGCGCTGGGGCAATCTATGGCATGGGCATGGCATGGTCGATAAGGCGGGTGTGTGGTGGTGTGTGTATGTGGTCGGGCAGAAAAATAATAATAATAAGCGTGCGAAGTTGTACAGTAAGTTACTATCCCATGGACTGATGAGACATGCAGATTCCGGACCTTCCAACATGGGAAATAGCAGCCGGAGACCCCAGCAAGAATATGATTACTAATTAGACACGTGATATCAAATTCAGAACAAGACAATCCCACGCCAATATGCCAATAGGCTTCGTACTGTCCCAAAACATTTATTGTACAGCAATATTCGAATAGTTCTCATACCCTCCCAAGTACTACGAGCAAATAGAAACTCTTTGCTAACACTCTTGATTATTTGGAAGGATAAATTGTGTTGAGCATTTACAATATACATCGAGGCAGATCCGAAAAGCAGTTATCATAACCCCTCTTGCTATGCTGCGGTTGTAAATATGTAGGGTTCTTGAGATACGAGAAAGGGTACGAGAACTCTATGATCGGGAGTGGACTGTATGAAAATCCAAAAAACATCGGTTCTTTAGGCACAAAGGTAATTCACATCTTGAGCACCAAGTTGCAGTTTTGCTAACTTCAATGGCTTCAAGATGCTCTTTTCGTTGGCAAGCAGGAGGAGGGTTTTTGGGATCGCCATGGAGCTTTTTATAGCGGCAGTACCAACATAGCTGCCGCTGGTTCGATCGGGAGTATGGCTGGTGGTCGCCGGTAGTACGAAGGTGGAAGGGAGGAAGTGACGTTTTCAATGTCACATAGGACTTGGATTCTGGTTGGGGCGGGTGGAGAAGAGGATGGAGTTGAGACCATCCACTCTCACCAAGTCCAAGGGCAAGCTCACGGCGAAAGGCCTTGTGTTCACACTTGGGGGAGAGGGAGCGAGCAATAAGGTATGTATTTGTGATTGCTGTATCAAGAGCCCAGAACCATAAGGGAAGCCAATTGCGCCGGCTCGTCTGGTGACATGGATAATTGCTTCGCAACTGATCCGCAATATCCACCCCCCCCATATACTGGTTGTAATCGTCGACTAATGCTGGAATAGGAAGAAGTTTTTTGTGCTCGTGGGTGGCAAATGGCTTACGGGCAGCGGAGGCATTCGTGCTTGTTTTTTTAGGTTTTCGTCGATTACTGAGTACAAGCTGACGAAGGTTGTGAATGGTGGTTAGGAACAGAACGGTATTGTTATCCTGCCAAAGGACAGCACAAACCCCATTCACTACGACTCCCGATAGGTAATTCCATTCCAGTATTCTTTTTGTTATATCTTTACTAATTGTTAATGTGGAAGGAAAATCAGGACGGTTTGCTCGTGTTGTGCCTGCTGCGCCAAGGCCATGATCTCGGAGGTGGCGGAATAAAGGTATGCTCGTGAAGTAATTATCCATATAGATATTAAACTGATATGACTGAAAAGGCAAGGAAAAGACTAGATGACAGACTGCCTGAGCAGTAGGTGAGAAGCCAGTTGAGAGCTTAAGGATTTCGCTTTTGGTAAGTTTACGATTATTGTAATTGTATAGTGCCAGCGATCGTTCTTTACTAATATGGGTATAGGAGGATGTCGTCTGGGTAAACTCGCTGACCTCATTCCCAGTCATACCAGAGTAAAAAAGAAACAAATATGTATATCCCTGATCACAAAGCGCATAGATCTTATAGCCTTGATCTATTGGCTTTCCAGGAAGCTTGATCGTATGTGCTGACCTTCCTTTACAGAGTACCATCATTTCGTCAAAGGAAATATTAGACGAGGGCAAAAAATGCTGCTGGAACCGCTGCCGTAAATGAGAGGCTAAGGGTTCCATTTTCCGCCACCAATCCTCCCGTTTGTAAGTATCTTCTGGTGGAGAAATATGGAAGTAGCGCTTAATCTGCTGATAGCGATTGCAGGACATATATCGCATGATCGGATCGCACGTTCCAGTTTGCCAATGGTCTTCAATCGCTGGTAAGCAATTTACTCCCATCCATATCTGAAGTCCAATGAAGATCCGTATTTCTGGAAGGCTAACCGGACTCCAGGGGCGAGTTGTAACCTTCCGCCCATCTCCTTTATTTTCAACTAGGTTTTCCTCTTCCCCTTTCCGTTTTATTTCGGCATACTGGTTTGTGTTCTCTACGATTGGTGCTAATATATCTTCACCGAAAAAGAGATTAAAGATCTCTAATGGTTTTGGACTATCGACTATGGGCGAGGGAAGAATTGGCTGTGAGAAGTGCGGAGGAAATGGACTTTCATAGGCATCGAAGGCCGGTGGCTCAGGAAGGCTGTCCAAGATTTTGGCCTCGTCTTTGGTAAGTCTTTTCGGATCTCGCTCTCTTGGTTTTTGTAATACCCTTCTCTTTTTATTCTATGAGTGGATTAGAATCTCTCTACATATATCCTATTAATCTAATACTAGAAACTTACTGGTGGCGCACTACTAGGCTCATCTGAGAACAAATGCTTCTGAAGTTTGATCAGGCTAGGAAGAGGGTTTGAGTGAACTGGAAGCTCACTGAGTATGGCTCGACGTTGGTAACTCATTTTTGCTCGTGGGAATACTTATGCGAATTGCTTCCCGGGAGAACAGGTGAGGTTATTTTACTGGATGACTAAACAGCAGACTAGCGAAATTTACTAACCCATGTTGGAAGGTCCGGAATCTGCATGTCTCATCAGTCCATGGGATAGAGTACTTGGAGTTTACCGTAGTCTAAATTAGTCCAAGTATCATAACTAGTAATTATGATACATACCGGTATGTACAGTACCAATGCCAGTCAGTACGAAGTGCCGTACCTACTCCACTTGTGCCTGCCGTACAGTACAAGTACAGTACCTGAGTTACCTGCTTGTGTGTGCGTGCTGCGCGGCTGGCTGGCTGGCTGGTTGGCAGCTGGGTGGATAGATGTACTGTACTTGAGTACAGTGGTTTATCATACGCTGCACAATAACAGCAGCAACTGTGCATGCTGTCCAGTAACTCTAGTTGTTGTTGTAGTGCAGATTACCGTAGTTACTCCCTTACTCTTACTCTACTCTACTACCTGTTCAGCGCCCTTCGGATGGGCGGAAAGCCATGGTGGACGGATGGATGGGACAAATGACGCCGCACGTCCGTTCGTTCTGTCAGAAACATCATCACGATCCTCCATCTTCTCCTTCTCCTCCTTTGCTTTCCCCGCAGACAGATAGATGGACAACCCGCCCGCCGTCACTACCGTCCATCCGTCCATCCGTCCATCCGTCCCGCGAACCCGTGCCCGTGCATGCCCGGACCTGCTGGAATCGGGATGGTCGGATGTGATATAAGTAAGTACAGTATGATAAGTAAGTGATCCTGTGGGGACCGGAGTACTGTACTCGAGTACTGTATATGCAAGGTGACAGGGGTGCAGGCTTGAGTTGTGGTGGAGATGTCTTGTGTGTGATAGTATATGAGTGGAGTGGAGTGGAGTGGAGTGGAGTGTGGGGGGTGAAGTGGGGGACGGGGAAAAGGAAGGAAGGAAGGAAGGAAGGAAGGAAGGGGACACGGAAGTGGGGAATATACGGTAGCAACCTTGCTGTATTGGATTGTGTATGATAACCGGCACTTTACTTTGAACTTTGTCGGGGCAATGTTGTTTGTTTTACTGTAGTCCTACCGTCTGGAATTTGGCGCCAGTGGCTAACGAGTAGGTGAGTAAGTAATATACAACGCAAGCGGGACCTGAAGTATGTGGCTTCCTAGTAGTTGCGGGTCGCTCTGCCCGTCTGCTATGATGCGGCGCTGGTAGCACTGCGCTGTTTCGTGAAGGGGATGTGTGTGTGTGATAAAGGGGGTTGTTGCAGTGCTATACAACTTGAAGTTTATAGTTTGGGGGAGTGGGGGGGGGGGTAGGTAGGTAGGTAGGTAGGATAGGTTGTACGAGACATGTCATATGTATATAGGTGTGTATAAATGGTTGGGTGCGAAGGAGGTATAGGAGAGGGGGGACTTGTTGTATTGTATCATATTGTATTGTGTGGGATTGCGTTGTGCGGTGATGAAAAGGAAGAAGGCGGGAGGGAAGGATATGATGATGATGGTGGTGCCAAGTTGGGATGAAAGTACCCGTATTGTGGTTAGGCAGAAATGGAGAGAGGGCTAGGGGGGTGCGAGGGGTGGTAGAACTAGTAATCATGCGATCTGGGTGTACTCGAGTGCCGCCGGTGGTGGTGGTGCGTCGTAAAGGTGTTGCTGGTTTAGTTGCTAACTGTTGCTACCACTGTTGTGGGGGGAGGGGGGGGGATGACCTGGCTGGGAAAGCGATTGTCGGTGATATAATCATGAATATCACAGAGAGTAAATTATAGTACCATGGTATGAGTAAGTTGATTGTTCCTAGAAACTGCACCCCCCCCTCTCTCCCCATCCCTCCTTCCCATTCGCTCCAACCCTCTAATTTCAATTCCAACTTCTCATAACCTTCCCTTGAACTGGTCGAGCCCAACTCCTCGAACCACCCGGCCTACGAAACGACTACTGTATTCCGAGAAGAATGCAGGATACCTACTTCCCTACAATCACACATACCTGCCTACATACCTACATAAAACACTGAGCACACGTGTATAGTGCTCGCCGCACTCAACAACTAATTCCGCCAACAAGGAATGCAAATATCGAGTGAGAATCTGTGCTGTGATGGCATGTCTTTTCTTGGTTCGCTTCCCTCACTCGTGGAGAACACGTTTCTTCCTTCGGAAAGTTTGAGCATCCAAGCACGAGGCTGGTTCGTGCGGAAGGGTATCCCACGTGTGATGAAAAAACACCTTTGGTCAATTTTGGGGAATGATGAACGATGAAAAAAAAAAAATGAAAAAAAGTGAAAAAAAGAGAGGAAGGGGGGTGGGGAAGAAAAAGAAAAAGAAGGAGCACCAATGTGGTCAAAGAGGGTCCTGCGGGAATTTGTCCTCCTGGTATGACCAGGGAAACCTTAACGTGGGCGCCTTGGATATGCTCTGCCATTCGGGTACGGTATTGTGCAGTATGCATGTTGTACTTGTAGGCATCTAGCTTTGTTTTGTGATGAGATGGGGTTGGGGTGAGGGTCCTTCTGTTACAGCCACAGCAAGGGGGAGGTATGGGAGCTATGCAGTCCATGCCACAGGGCTGTTCCGTACAGGGAGTAGCGTACTGTACTTATGCACACTGGATGCTGAGTGGCTAGCTTAGCTCAGATATAGACTCGACCTGCTTACCATATTTGACTGGTATCTGTGCAGCATTTGAATGAAGCTTGCTTGCTTATTCACAACAACATGTTAATAACCCCCCCCCCCCATTCATACATTCGTCACCTATGCGACTGGTATATGACTCGGGCTCCTTGGATGCACTGTACAAGGAGAGGTATTGCACTCCTTATCTATACCTTTATCCGTTCTTGAGGAGGAGTTTTAGTTTCTCCGATGTATCGTATACCTCCCTTCCTAGCTCATCGCCTCACATCACATCATGGTCCCCCTAGGGAAACATGGGGTCAGTGAAGGCCTTAGGCACCTGCGGGCTCAGATTTCCTTTTTCCCGTTTAGGTCCTGGGCTGGTTGGTGCTGGTGCTTGTAGGACGAGTACAGTGTTGACTGTGGCCCGGGGTTATGCCGGGGCGGGGCTCCGCTCCGCATTGGGGGCGGAGGCCTCGAAAGAAGGAGTTTTAGGAAAGCTGCTTGCGCGTCAAGTTCGGAGGGAAAGGTTCTTGTGATTTTATGATTTTCCTTGCTTCCTTCTGACTTTTGAGAGTTTTTGCGTTGAGGTGGAAATATATATCTTGGTGGCCTTGTCATATACCGTGGTATACTGTGTAGTCGGTTTATTTTATCCTTTATCTTGTGGAATAGGCGATATTTTCCCTTCCACCTTTTCTTTCCTCATTGTTGCATGCAAGTTTCGAAACTTTGATTCAGTATTAGTCCAAGTGATCGACGCTGTCGAGCTCCATCTACCGTACGGTATCATGCTGTGCCAAAATCCGTGGGGCGATGGGAGAGAGATGCAGTACCCTCCCATGTGATAGGTGCTCGGATCGAAAGAGGAGCCAGGCGGTGTGGAGGCAGGCGGCCGTGGTTGAGATCGAAGGTGGCACCAATTCAGTGTAATGTGTTTTTGTGTGGGAGGATTTGATGGGATGGCGACTCATGGTGTATCCCTTAGCTTTGAATTATATTAAGCGGGGGGAACAGAAAGGGTATGATGGATCCCTCTCCCTCGTTCCTTCCTTCCCGCTCTCATGCCCCCCCGCTCTTCTGTCCGTCCGTTCAAACGGTGGCAGGGGTTTAAACTTCATGGTCTTCTATCATCCCTGTTCGTGGCGAATTTCAATGAGGTAAAGTGAAGGGAGTGAGCTGCAGATGGCCAATGCTTCTTTCTTCTCGAATTTTGTCTTCGTGAGTGGGCGGATTCTTTGAGCCTTCCAATTCTTCGGGTTATGGGTATTTGGTGCTGGGCAGGAATCATCTTATGATATGTATGCAGGAGTACAATACGGTACCCTACCAGTATGCGGCACGAGTGCGATGAAAAGACAGGTGTGTGAGATCTTGAGGATCTAATCAGATCCGTTGCACTCCTTCTGCCCCACGGTATCCCGTCCTGCCTGCTGACAAGCAAGGAATGGGGCAGTGGGCAGAAAGATGGCAAAAACGGTGTCGACAAATACCGGTATGATACCTCTCTGACTTGGTGGGAAAGCTTTCCGCAAGAGGTGATCTCCTTCACATTACCTGGAGGTGAGCATTGTTGAGCTCTAGGCATAAGTATAACTACTAATGGAACAAATCAACACCAACTCCCCTTGAGATCTCAAGGAGCCCCCGTTGGTATCGGTGTACCGGGTACTCGAGTACTGTACTGTACCGGCACCAGACGCACTGGGACTATGCTGTGAAAAGTAGGTGTCGGTATCCGCACCACACGCTCGCGCTGACCACACATCGGAGAGATTCGAAGTTATCAATACACCAGCGTACAGCTGTACTTTTCAACCACAAAACTAATTTCCAAGTTGCCAATCGAGACATCCCGACTCCTGGGTGACAATAAGTGCTAGCTCGGGAAAAACAGGCACTGAGAGCCTCAGAAAGTGTGGGGTGTATCGCACTGGTTGTCGCTGGCTTGGTACGAGTGATGGGCTTGGGCTCATCGCCCCTCATATCTTGCATATTTCTCTCGCATAGTATGATATAAGGTAGAGTGTGCTTTGATAGGGGAAGTAAGGTGGTTTGCATCTGTGCGAAGGAAATAGGTATGATACCAGTACCGCGTTTTCCATGCTGGCCCACAAAAATATTCTTCTTCTCGCCTTCGATTCCGCTTTCGGAGTTCTTCCCTTTCTGAAGGGATTGGGGGGCTCTTTTTCTCTCCCCTCTTCTGATTCTGATGTGGGAAGCTCGTGCAAAGTTTGTGATATGTGCATTCTAGAAACTTGGGATGAATTGGACTTTTTTGTATTATTTCGTATTTCGTATTTGGTTTTTATTTTTATTTATCCAGATGGATTCTGGGATCGGACGGTAAATTTAGTAAAATAGTGATCGAAATTTAGAATTGGTTCGAGCGAGCCACACGCCTCTTTGAATGGGGATGGATGGTGGGTCACCTCCTTTACTTTATCATACCTTCCACAGCACAGCATCACCTTCTTGGGTTGAGAGCAACGAAGACTGGTACGGCAAACTAGCTTTCTCCGCATCTTATCGTACAGAAGCTTTAGAGCATCATCAGCCTGAGGGCTAACCTTTGTCTGTCTTTGGAGTAAGCTGTACTCCCTCCCGCCTCATCTTCATTACTTCTTCATCCAACTTCATCGAAACCAACACAACCGGCTTGAACCAGGTCTGTACGTGCAGTGCCATTTCCTTGACCACTGCCCCCCCCCTCCCCCTCCTTCTTGCCCTCCTTCGATCAATCCACACACCCACACCCACCCTCCCCTCCTTCTGTAGTCAGCGCTGTCCTAGGAGACTGTTCATTCGCTCTAATCGGACCTTGCCTATTCCGCTCCAGTTTTGTCCTGTCGCCCATTTTTTCCTTTCACTTTTTTACCTTTTTTTTTTTTTTTTTTTTTTTTCCCCAGCCACCAACGCGTGCCCCCCATCGCTCGCCGGAATCTGCCCCGGAAAGGAGTGACGACGACTACGACAACAACAACACCCCCGACGGCTTTAGATCGCTTGTCATTCCTTTCGCAACGGTATCCTCAACCACCACAAACGCCTCCAACTGAGGTTAATAACCCGATCCCGTCTATACCCGGTGTGCTATCGCTGTTTCTTCTGCTGAACCTTCATATTTTTCCTCAGATATCCGGTCGGTTCTTTGCGGCGGGGATTGAATTTCTTTTGTGCTCGCCGGTTTCCTACGATAAACAGGATCCCGACCCTTCGAGCGATCAGACTGTGCCACCATAGCCCTTCAGAGCTACCAAGCTAACTGGTTTCGCTGCGCTCATGTCGAAAGTCATTAGAACCGTCAAGAATGTCACTAAAGGCTATTCTTCGACACAGGTCAAAGTTCGAAACGGTAACTTACCACCACCACCACCACACTCCTGCAATCAATCTTTGAAACGGCCCGTTAATTGATAAATCTGCGATTAGCCACAAGCAATGATCCATGGGGCCCTACGGGCACAGAAATGAGCGATATCGCTCGCATGACTTTTGAAACGTAAGTTGGGCCTCTTTAGCCCGGCCGCACCCCCAGGACGAATAAACATTTTTACCACCTATCTGGATCCCCAAAGCGGCTCGCTCACTAATTCGTTTTTAGAACACATGAGTTCTTCGAGATCATGGACATGTTGGATAAGCGGTTAAATGACAAAGGGAAGAATTGGAGACATGTTTTGAAGGCGCTGAAGGTCCTGGATTACTGTTTACATGAGGGTTCTGAACATGTTGTTGTCTGGGCGAAGGATAACATCTACATTGTTAAGACCCTAAGAGAGTTTCAATATATTGATGAGGATGGAAGGGACCAGGGTTTGAATGGTGTGTGCAAATTCTTGGATTCCTTGTTTTTGTTTTCCTTTTCTTTTTCTTTTGGGAGTCTTTCGTTGACGCTTTGGGAAATAGTTCGGATATCCGCTAAAGAGCTTACCTCTTTGATCACGGACGAGGACCGCCTGCGCAGCGAGCGCAAAGACCGCAAGTCTTGGAAATCCAGGGTTACAGGTATCGAAGATTATGCTTCCTCGGAGGGACAGCCTCCCCGCCAGGAAGTGGAACGAAGGCGCCAGCATCGGACCTCGGGCCCGCGGACAAGCAGTAGACAAGAGGAAGAGGATTTGGAATATAGGCTTGCGATTGAAGCAAGCAAAAACCAGGCTGAGGAGGACAGGAAACGGAGTGCAAACAAACAGCCTGAGCTTGATGACGATCTGGCAAAAGCAATCAAGTTGAGCAAGGAGGAGGAGGAACTCAGGCAGAGGGAGCTAGAGCAGAGCAATGCGGATTCCTTGTTCGATGATGCCACCCCCGCCCAGCCACAACCGCAGACATTCCAGCCAACCGGATACCAACCGCAACAGTACCAACAACTTGATCAAGTGGATTTCTTCGGGAATCCCGTCGGTCAGGCTCCGTTGCAGCAGCAGAATACTAACTACCTGGCAAATGTATACTCAAACCCGACCGGATTTCCTCAACAACAGTTCCCACAGCCAACCGGATATGACCAATCTCAAATGCAGTTTGGGGCCGCCCAAGCCAACCCTTATGCTCCGCCTCCTTCCTTGAGTCCACAGCCGACAGATTTCATGCAGCCTGGCGACAACAACCCTTACGCCAACGGCCCGGCAGCTCAACCTCTCCAACCCCTGCCTACTGGCTCTAATAATCCATTCGCTCCAAAGATGAACAATTTCAACGCGGCGACGGCTCCACCTATGCCTAGTTTAGACTCGATGCGTGTGCTCCAAGAGCAGCAACGGCAGCAGCAACTCCACCAACAGCAGCTACAAGAGCAGCAGAGGCAGCAGCAATTACAACAGCAACAGCGGCTACAAGAGCAGCAGAGGCAGCAGCAATTACAGCAGCAACAGCAGCAACAACAATTCCAACCTCAGCAACAGCAAACCCAGGCCTACAAACCTCCCTCTTTCCCCACTCAACCTATGCAAAATGACAAGCCGGCCAACCCACAGCATGCCCGCCTGGAAAGCCTTCTCGCCGCAGGTAATGACAGCGGGCTCGATACATACGGGAATGTGGGCAACCTCCGTATCCCCGCTCAACATACAGCTCCTGGTACGTTTGTAAATTCTGCCGGAACATCCCGCACTGGTCAATCACTCGCCCCCCCGAACAGTGGAACAAACCCATTCTTTAACCAGCAGTTTACGGGAGCTCCGCAGTCCGCCGGGTTCGGGGGCTCCCTTTCCCCGCAGCCAAACAGACTCCTGCCTTCCCATACCGGCCCAGCCGGTATGAACGGGTATGGTGCTAGTAGTTTTGGCCAACAGCAACAACCGAATCCGTATGCCTCCGGTTTTGGTCAACCGCAACAACAACAGCAGGGTGGGAATTTGATCGACCTGTGATTTGTCTATGATAGTGGTTGGATTGTATGATTGAGATTGTGGGAGAGGGGGAGAGGGGGAATTATTGGGTGTTGGGCATTGCGGTTTCGCAGGTATCAGAAGGCAGAGAATTAGGAATAGTGGACGAGGCGGCCACTGCAATGCGTGGGTGGCAATGGAAATAGAATTTTTTGTGAGGGTGAAGCCATGTTTTGTATTGCAGTTTTTTTTTTTGCTTTTTCAGTTTCTTCAGCCTTTCTCTTTTCGTTTTTTTACCTTTTTTTTTTTTACCTCTCCTCTACTTCTCTACTTCTCTACTTCTCACTTACTGCTGAGGGGCGGGTTAGATGCGTTAATAACCTGTGGAGAGAAGAGAAAAACAAAAGGTCTAAAAGCTTATTTAACTTTTGATCGTTCACTAACCATACTTGCCTTGCCTGCTCGCTTTTAGTTTCTTGTAAGGGTGTTTGTCCGTTGATTGGTTGTTGTTTCTCTCTCCTTGCTTCCCTTCGGCTGCCAGAAAAAACTCAGACGAAGTGTGGTAAGGAGTATTTTCCAGCTGATATTATGTTTTTTTGTGATTTTGTTGTTGATTTCCTTTCAGTTTACTTTTTATCAGGATAGGACAGGTTAGAGCAGGCGATTTTTCAATTTTGTTGTACTGTATAGGAGCCCAATAAAAGTTGGGTCAATCTAATCCCATCTAAGTTGCCCCAAAGTAAATAAGAGATGTACAGGTACTCCGGATAGACGTTTTTACGATGCTACATCACAATCCCTCACTCGAGACAAACAACGCACTCTCGAGCCAGCGCCAACCCCTCAACCTCCGGAAAACGGATCCCCATATCGGCATACGCTTCCATGCACCTGTGCAAAAGCTCCACCGTCCACCCCTCCCCGCCAAAGACCGCCGGCGCAGCATTGGCTACCGCCGGGAATAACTCCCCGTGCAGCTCCCGCGCGGACTGAGTGGCTTCTTTCGAGCCTGTCGGACATGCCGGTAAATGGAAGCCCTGCTCTGTGAGCGATAAGTGGCAGAGGTATAGTATAAACACAACGTCTTCCTGCCCAGCCTCCGTCAGCTCCTCTACATTTGCACTGCCGAAGCAGGATTCGATGGCTGCTGCAAAAGCCCTATGGGCCCCTCGTCCTCTTCTCAGGGCGGATTGCAGGCGTATCAGACTGGCGGTGTGAGAGTTTATAATGTCCTTTGATTCGGTGATAGCGGAGAGGATCAGGGAGCGTTGACTGTCGGCGTATATCTTTGCTGAGGCTTGCTTTGAGTTCTGCGGTTCCGGGAGTGTTGGGGGGAAGTTCTGGTGCTTTCGGAGGAGGGCATGGAGGAGGGTTATGTGTGTCGATATCTCATTGCGCTTGGTCGCGGGCTTGGCTGGCCGGGTGGGCATGCGGGAGGCCTCGGTTGGGGTGCTGGTTAGGACATATATGAGGGTTAGTAGCGAGGGTGGGTAGATGGATGGATTTTCCGGGGTGCGGTTGCGGGGGGTTAAGTGGTAGAGGCCTGTGGGTGACTCACCAAGGAGGGAATGCTGAGACGGGGTGAGGGCCGGGGAGGATTTGAGGAGGACGGAATCGAAGGGGTTTTGGAGGAGGGTGAATCCATAACCCATTAGTACTGGTGGTGGTTAGTGTTATGGAGGCATATGGTGGGGGGGGGGAGGGGATGAGTACACTCTTCGTTTGGTTTGGGTCCGTAATTATTGTACACTTCCGCTCCCGCGAACACCTCCGCACCGGATATTATTTTTAGGGAGGTATCACTGGGTTGCCAGGTAATTTTTGTAATCGGGAAATGGTTCAAACTGTCTATCAATGGGAACAAAATTGGCACGGTATCGCCCTCGTGAATAATTTCGCGACCCCAATTCATCAACTTTCCAGGGAAACTCCTAGACGTGAAAACGGTAGAAGCCCACAAGTATAGTTCCCTCAACGTTCTCAACCACTATTTTAGCCCCACAAGGTTCTGGCAATTAATATGGAAGGCCTTACCATGCGCAGTGTTCGGTGTCGTATCCTTCCCTCTGCAGAATGGTTACAGCGACGTCAAATTCTTCTTTCCACATCAACTTCCTCGCCTCTATCTCATTAGCTCCGAGGTTACAACCTTGTAGATACTTGAGGTCTTCATCGGAGAAATAGAGTGGAGTATCGAATTCCCTCGGCAGGATACGAAGATAAGGCCACCAGAGCGATTCCTTGCCCTTCAACCATTCCAGGCAGAGAAACATACAAAGGGCTGCATGTTGAGTGGTATGGGAGATGAAGTCTGCGGAAAACGCAGAACGAGCTTTCGTATAATTTATGGCTAAGGCATGAGGGCAGCTAATCAGCCGGGAATGTGATGGTATGTCGGAGGAGGTTATCATGCTCGAGCCGTATTGGGAGTCTAATTCCAGGGATTTTGTTAGTTAGGCGCAACTTTCTGTTCTAAGAACTGATGGTTCCAACCCGACGGAGTGAAGGTTAAAGACTCATGAATGAAACCGCCGTGCGAAATTAACCAATGGCCAAAAGCATTGAAGGCTTCGTCTGTTGAGAAGACTCTTGTTGACATATTAGAAATAGTGAGGTTGTGGTTATGCTGAAAAGGACTCACAAAGATTTGGTGGGGAAGTTGGCCTGTGCTGGTGGGGGGGGCAACAGGGGTCATGCTAGAGGATCAAAATTGTCTGGGTTTTGGTTCAACTTCTTTCCTCCGCCGCATCACCCCTTGCTCCACTTGAAACGTCACCCGCAGAACCACGGTAATTAGCTATCATACTCTCCTATGCCATTGAATCGAGTTGTCCTTAGCCGCTCCATAAACATCGTCTACAATTGCCCTCGCTCTCCTTGGAGCCCTCTTCCGTCTTCAAGCAGAGTTGCCACCGGTTGCGGCTCTCACCAGGGACGGCAGGCTTCACAATCGGCAAAATCTCAAGATGACGCAAAGAATGACATTTGCCCTGACGTGGAAGAGCAGTCCGCCCTCTCACGACGTTTCACGGAAATGGCTGAAGAAGCTATAACCTCCTCACCCCGCAAAGCTGCGGAGATTGCCTCCGAGAACGCCTTCTCCGAAGAGCTAAAACGAGAGCTCGAGGAACGAATAGCAAAGGCCGAGTTCAACACCAACCACGCACAAATTCTCTCAACCGTAAATCTCCCGGTCGGGACTCCAAAACAGGTTCGCGACATCGCGGCCGCTGTACCATGGACGGGTACAGAGTCAACTGAGGACGCCGTCCTCCGTATGCTCGTTGACGCCCACAAACCTCTCCGAGGCGAACCGGCGCGGAAACCAACGTTGCATGCACCGGCAAACGTGGACTTCCGTCCTCCTCGCTCCTTCAATCCCCATTCTGCATCTCAAAGAATTGCCCGTGCTCGGGAGAAAACGACAGAGTACACTTTGAACAAGTCCCATGCGCTATCTGAAAATGAAAAGTCTGAAGTTCGAAACATGTTCCGGGAGAGGTTCATGCCCGAGGGGCGGGCTGTCGCTTCGTTGAACGCTATTGCTTCGCTCGCTGACGAAAAGATTGAGGAGGCCCGCGCTAGGGGTCAATTCAAGAACCTACCAAGAGGGAAGCCATTGGAGAGAGATCATAACGCCGATTCACCATTTTTGGATACGACGGAGTACTTCATGAACCGAATCATACAGAAGCAGGACATTGTCCCACCGTGGATAGAGAAACAGCAAGACCTTGCTAGGGCAGTGAGAGTATTCCGTGAGAGACTGAGGGCAGATTGGAAACGACACGTTTCTAGGATAATTTCCAGCGCAGGCGGGAGTGTTGATGAGCAGTGCCAACGAGCAGAAGAGTACGCAGCTAGCGAGGAACGCTTAGCAAGGATCGAAAACCGAGCAAAGAAACTCCAGCGAGGCGAGGAAATAGACCCCCCAGATGGGGGGGCCCTCAACGGAAGCAACAGTATAGCAGTGTTTCGAGACCCAACATGGGAAAAGACCGAACTTCAATACCACAAGCTCGCCATAGAAAATCTCAATTCCATCACAAGAAGCTACAACCTTATGGCCCCCGAACTCGCCAAGAAACCGTACTTTATTCTGGAGAGAGAGATGAAGAACTGCTTCCGAGATACGGCCCCATTGATCGCGAGTGAGATTCGGGAGCGAGCCAAGATACCGCCCCGGATGGTTGCTGAGTTCCGGAGGGGTTCTGGCTCTGGCGTGTTATTTGAGAAATTGGGAGCTTCAGAGAAGGTGGTGGTGTACGATAGCACAAGGCCGAATTACGGGTTCAAAGAGTTGTTTAAGGATGTGTTTTCGGGGTGGAAGTGGGGGAGGCAGACTACGTGAGTGGATAGGCTAGCAAAGGGTTGGATTGTAAGATATTAGACTCGAAAGCAGTGATATATGACGCTGGTAGAAGGGAAGATGTTGCATTTGGCCTTCGAGGTAGTGGGGTTAATTGCTGATATATTACCCAGACTTGGCAAAATCATTAAACGGCTTCCGGTGGTCGTAAACTCCCACAAAGTTCCAAATCTCAGTCACCATAAAGCTTCCATACTTTTGACCTCTATTGAAAGTTTTTCCTTTTTTCTTTTTTCTTAAGCACAGGGAGAAAATATTTGTTCTCATTGTATGATGATACAACCTTCGACCGAACCCTATAATAGAAAAGAGAGATATATCATACCAAGCAGGGAAAGCCACCCACCCACTTACAGTATAATATTATTATACAAAGCCCCCCATGCCGAAGAATTCCACAATCGAATCCCTCCCCCCCTTTCATATGCGCCAGACACCCCACCACCACCATCCAAGACATGGAAAAAACCAGTCCTCCCTTTCCCCCTTCCTTCCTTCCTCCCTTCCTTCACAAACACCCAACCGGCAAGAAAGAAAGAAAAAAAGGCTAGCATAGCACACAGTCCTCACGGATTTGTGCCGCAAACAGAACCAAAGCATGATATGATATAGTCTAAGCTAGGTAGGTAAATATGATACATACTATCATATATTTCTCACGGAAATCATTACAGCTGTGGGAGCAATTATTGTTACTTATATATCCTACTAGTATGATATGATAGGTGGATTTCGGTTTTCTCCCTCCTTCTTTGGGGCACAACGGAACGGTTTGTCATAATGTCATATCATACCTCACTAATCATAATGGGAGTATCATAGACATGATATATTCTCTTTGGGGGGGGGGTATAGACATTGATCGTATCGTTCTGCGGTATGAATATGGCAAGGATATCAATGTAGGGTGGAAGAGAGAAAAGGGAGAGAAAAGAAAGAAAGAAGAAAAAAAGGTAGGTAGGGTTAGTTAAGAGTTGGATAGGACATGGGCGGGCGGGCACCCTCTATATATTTTGAAAGAAAGAAAAAGTATGACCGCGAAAATTCTTGACTGAGGGTGGTCCCTTGTTCCAGAGATTCGTGTTCGAACTCTTGAGAATAATTTAAATGGGTAACGATGATGGTAAGTGAATCATAAAAGGTCACTCGTAGATGGAAATTGGGTTTGGTTGGTTGGTTGGTTGTACAAGTGCCATCGAATAAGTGAGTACACATCCTCCATGGTGCTTACAACCCCAGCGTTTGAAACTGAACATTCGGGTGACATGTCATATTTGGGTGTTCAGCCAGTTGGGTCCATGATTTTCGTCTCACGATGGCTTTATGTCTTTGACTCCATTACAATGGTTTCAATTTTTCCTCTGGAACGGTGTTTATTCATCACTTCCTTTGGAACTCCATCTCTAGAAAGCCTTCGGGCCTTCTTTAGATCTTTGTTGAGTTGTTTCCCGTCTTAATCTCAGTCTAACCTTGTTTTAGGGCACTCAGAACTCTCGACGTTTTGCATTGGTCCACGGACTGGTGAGGGGATGGCTGGTGGCATCATGGCGCATCAGCGGGTGGTTAGTAGTGTCCTTCATAAAGGTGTTGGCATCCATTGAAAGTGTCATCTCTGGATTCTTGGTTGGAAGTAGAGATAGGGGATGACGTTGCCCGGGATAGGACCGGGGTGAGTTGTTTGAAACGGGGGCTGGGACTAAGGTTCTGAGCTGGGAAGTCTTGATTGCCATCCTAGGCGCCAGTGATTATGGGCACACATTACCGGGGCCGGTGGTGCAAAGTGGGGGTTGTGACTGCCTTAACCATGAATACATTACACTGGCCTACTACAGCGGTGAAGTCTTTGTTTCAATGTTGGGATTTTGTGGGTCTCTCAGACTTGGATGGATCCTACCGTTTCCTGGGACTTTAGGTTGAGACGGTTTGGTGTTTGTAAGGAGAGGATATGGGGTTGGAGACGTTCGTTGGGGTTTTTTAGCTGGGGTTTTTCCATGTGGTAGTGGTTTTTTGACCCTGGAAATTTTCTTTTGTTATTAGAATTAGGAAGGGGGCGATACCTGTACACTAGTTTTTGATAGGGTCATAAGCTTTAGAGTAGCATGGGTGCCCGAAATGGAAAAAGTTTTTTTTTAAAAAAAAACAAAAAAGAAGTGAGTGCACGCACTCAGTTGAAACGCAACAACCCCATTATCGCTACCCCGCATATACCCACAAAATGCCATGCACTCATGATGGAAGGCGGCGAGAGAGCACAAAATTAGAGCGCATCGAGGTTATTCAGCTTGATGCTGAAGGGTATTCCTATGATCAGCTTGCCCGGTGCATGGCCATGTCAAAGTCAGGTGTGGTGAAAATTATTTGAAAATGAAAAGTGAGGAGGATGGTAAAAAATGAAACTCGGCCTGGAAGACCACAAAGAATTGGTCCTAGAGAGCTTAGACGGCTAAATAGGGTAGTGGAGAATAATCCTCAGGCGATATTAGTGGAGATTACCAACGAGTCAATGCTCAATTGCCATCCGCAAATGATACAAAAAGCACTGCACAAACTAGACTTCCATCTGTGAATTCCACATCGCAAACCATTTCTTAACGCATCAGCAAAGCGGAAAAGGTTGCTATGGTGCCAGCAGCGCCGGCACTGCACTGTGGAGGACTGGAAGAAATGCTTCTATTCTGATGAGGCAAAGGTAGAGATTGGTGTTGAGAGGGGCGATGGGAGAGTCTGGTGAAAGCCAGGAAGGGAGCTCCAAGATCGCTATCTTGGGGCGACTTTCAAAGAGGAAAGAGTCTCTACTATGTTTTGGGCTGCAATAGGACATCGCCAGCGGAGTCAGCTTATCCATGTCCGACAAAGACCCCCAACTGAGTACCGGCAGCCTAATGATCATCGGGGCATGGATTTACAGCAATACTGTGAGGAGGTCTTGAGACCTGGCTTTCTACCTATATGGGAAGCAGCAGGAGGGTCTGCAGAGGGCTATTCATTGGTTGAAGATGGCTCTAAGGTCCATATCTCGGGATATAGTCCCCAGTTTAAGTTGGGCAATGAGATTACATGCTCTGACTGGCCGGGCTATAGTCCTGATCTTAATCCCATCGAGAACGTCTGGCGGACTCTAAAGCGCCGACTAAAAATTCAATTCCGAACACCACAGAGCCGACCTAGAGGAATTGCTGGCCTAGTCCGGGCAGCCCAAGAAGAATGGAATGAGATTGAGCAAGAGAAGCTGGATAGATTTATTGACTCCATGCCAATCCATGTGCTCAAGGTAATTCAGCGTCATGGGGGTCATTCTGGGTGGTAATTTGTACATTAATTTCTACTATATCATATCATTTACTTTTGATGTTTGGAGTCTATTGGTTTTTGGGCGGCATTGTGTTTTCATAATACCAACAGTGTTTTTCCGAGTGTGCCAAGGCTTGCGTGCACTCACTTTTTCCGTGGCACTTGTATGGTAAAGTTAGTCCAAGGGGGTGCGGATACCCCTTCGGCTGTGAGAGGTATGTATACGGCAGTATGAGGCATCGTGTCATTCTCGAGAAAGGGATATCGAGAGTTGTGAGTAAGGAGATAAGGAAACAATTTCCTGCCCAGTGGCGAGTTTCTGGATTGGGGGCTGTTGGCCCCCGGAGAGCAGCCAGGATCAAACTGATCATATAAGGGAAAACACACCGGTCATTTGGGGTCCGGTTGGGGACAAAGTATCTCGTATCAATATGTGAAGGGGGTTTCTCTATTCAAATAAGGAATCTACCCAAGGACGCCACTATAATACATATCTACTCCCCCCATTTACTTACTTCGACGCCCCCCCACGACCACCAATCGCAGTGGCCTTTCCAAAGCCCCACCCGATCTGATTAGCAACATATATCTTGACACCCAAATCATCAGCCCAAGCCCAGACCAATCCGGGATTCCTCTGGAACTGCCTCCCGCTCATGATGACGTCCGCAGACCCATCATCAACCAGTGCCTGCGCCTGCTTCCCCTCCGTGATGCCGCCGACGACGGAGACGAGGGCTTTCCCGGCGACGGCCTCACGCACCCTCTTCGCGAAGGGGGCTTGGTATCCAGGCCCCGGCACAATCTTCTGTGTTGGGTGCAGGCCGCCGGAGGAAACGTCGATGAGGTCCACGCCCTTGCCCGCGAGGATCTTGGCTAGTTCGGCTGTCTGATCGACGGTCCAACTGGGGTCGCCAGTGTGCTCGAGCCAATCTGTCGCAGAGATGCGCAAGAAGAGGGGCATACTGTCGGGGATCTCGGCGCGGACCAGATCCACAATTTCCTGGGTTAGGCGGGTGCGGTTCTCGAAGCAGCCACCGTAGGCGTCTGTGCGCTTATTGCTTGCGGGGGAGACGAAGCTGTGGAGAAGGTAGCCATGGGCGTTGTGGATTTCGATTACCTAAGGGATTTTATTAGTCAGGTTAATTACCTTAGGGAGAAGAATTCACATCGAAGCCAGCCTTGAGAGCTCGGCGGGTAGCGGCAACCCATGCCTTCTTAAGGTTCTCAATGTCCTCGAGAGACATCTCGTGAGGCCTGAAATGTATTTATTAGTCGGGGGGTTTCCTGACCTAATGACATCAAACAGAGGGTACCTACTGCGCATAGCGCCCATCATAAGCAATGGCACTGGGGCCGCAAACGTTCTTAGGCCAACCGCCTACCTCCTCGACTGCAAGGCCGCCAGTGCTCAGCCACGGAGCAACAGTGCTCGCCTTCCTCCCGGCGTGTGCAAGCTGGATAGCAATCTTCTGGTTCTGGCTGTGTGCAAACTCGACTATCTTCGCCATGGGCTCGATTTGGGAATCCTTCCAGAGACCAACATCCTCGGGGGTAATACGGCCCTCAGGTGCAACCGCTGTGGCTTCGACAATTGCGAGGCCAGGTCCTCGGGAAATAATACCGCCCAAGTGGGCCATATGCCAGGCGGTCATGTGGCCATCTTCAGCCGAGTATTGGCACAGAGGTGAGAGCTGCAAGTTTGTTAGTATCGAGTTGGTAACCTGGAGGGTGTAATTTGGGGGGAGGGGGACAAACAAAGATGCGGTTCTGGAAAGTTAAACCACGAATGGTGAGTGGTTGGAACAGTTTTGGGGGCTTTTTCCCGTTGGGCTGGGGGTCGCTGGCAGTTCCAGATGGAGGGTTCTGGGCAGGTGTAAAGTATGAAACCTTGTCTGGGTTAGGGACTTTCAATCATAATTTCCGACTTGAAGGCACATACGTTGACTGCGGGAGTGTTCTTGATAACTCTCGTCTCCTGAGCGTTGGCCGTAGCGGGATGTGACGACATTTTGGTAGCAGGGCCTTAGAAGATATTAAGATGTTGGAAGGTTTGACGGATCGAGAGGAAGACTTTTTCTGGGCTTAGTTGTACTTTATATGCTCGAAACGTCCCCTCCGGCAGCTTGGGGGGGGGCACATCACGTCATGAATCCGTGTTGAACACCATCCATCAGGGTGTTTCAAGCCGTTATGATATTGAAGAGGTTCGAAACTGATCCCCAGCGGCCAATCTCAGCTTCTCATCACCCGAAACCCTTCTCATCCTACCGGTATATGCGTGCGCTGGGCGATACGCCTTACCAGAGCAGGCCTATAGGTTTGCACAGTAGGTTAGTCATTTGTGTTCAGGCAAGATATCCACCGGTCGGATCCCGGAATTTGATTTCAAAGCAAGCGCGATTTGAGAGGGAGAAAATATTTTGCTTGAGCTTTTTTCCCCCCGAAGGTGCTTTACCGTATTATGCAGTGAGTAGTGGCACAATAGATAAATCTTTTCAAAGGGGGGGTGTTTTCTTCCCGAGGTTCGCGGTTGACCTCCAAGGGTGTTCAAGTGGGATTGATTACCAATATCATACGAGCATCATAGTCTAGGGACAGCAGCACTTAGACTACCGTAATCACTGCAGCGCCAAGTTACGGAGAAATGGTTTATCCGGAATCTTTAAATCATCGGTCAGATTCACTTCATACTTTAGCACTCGGAAATTGAAGACAGAAGAGTGATCGGATGCTAAAGCCAGGGGCGGCTTTCGTAACTTGGTTTCGAAATAATCAGATTTCCTCTCGTATCGAGAGTGCAGTAGGGAGACTCTGCTTTGAAGTATTGTACTGCCATGCCCGACTATGCGTAGCCCAGGCCTTAATCGACCCCTGTTTCCCATGACACAATAAAAAGGTTGTCTAGTGTCCTAGGCTCTACCTCTTGCGTGACGAGTCTCGGAGTGGTATCCTTAAAGCTGTCGGTAGGCTTCGACTTGTAAAATGGCCCTAGTGGTGGGGAAGATTGATGTCTTAGATTTCCTTGATGCCTGATGATAAACTTGAGAGAAGAGTTGGCCCAAACACAAGATGGCGGGTCCGTTACTGCCGGTGCCTCGAGTGCTCGAGTACCGTGCTTATCCTAAGCCTGCTACCGCAGTTAGGTACTTGTCCCAGGCCATAAGTACCCGAAAACAGGGATTAAAGAAATATATGGCAAAACATCTGTGCGTGTCTGAGCGCCCATACAAATGATCCCCCCCAATTTTCGGGTACTTATGGCCTGTAACAAGTAGCACGAGAACCATGATCCAATTCTCAGTGTGAAACTCACAATGGGGTTTCAGTCAGGCGAGGTGAGTCTCCGCCCACAAGTTTGGGATAATTTTTTCCCATTCATTCAGCGAATTGTGTAGCGATCTCTTTGTCTTTAAATTTGTGATACGAGTATGAGATGTGGCCCGGGAGAAAAAGGGGAGCAGGGGGAATTGTCACGGGACGCGAGAATTGACTCTCTCCGGGGGTGGCGGAGGCAGGTGCTCGGGGGATATTCTAAATGGGTCAATGCTCTCCTTGCAATCCCGCTTGTCTCTCTCTAGTGACGATCCTTCACCAGACGCTCGCTTCCTAGCCTTGAGACCATCCAGCATCCACCATCTCGGGACCAACTACGATGCTGGCCTTGTTACTTGTACAATTGCAGAGCTAGAGCTTAGAATACCGGTGTGGATAAAATGTTACAAGGAGGGGAATTCCGAATGCCGGGCACCGACACTGAGCCCGAGTTGCTGAAAGGCAAGGGAGTGCCCGAAAACAGGGATTCAAGAATACCGGCATGGGAAATGTCTTCGTGCATGAGGGCCCATACAAAAAAATCGTACCTCCTGTTTTCAAGCACTTATGGCCTGGGACGGGCAAAACCAGACCAACCGGCCCAGAAGTCTCCGCACCATGCGGACGATACCGTACCAATCCCGCCCCTTACTCGAGTACCCCCACGAACCGTCCGACTGGAACCATTCTCGTCTCATCCTTCTTCGGCGGGCACCGAGGCCATGAGGACTGCTGGCAGTTCAAGACTACCCCCACACACACCCAGTTACCAGGGGCCAGTGGGCATTAACCGGCACTTGTCCCAAGCAAGACGAGAAAACAAGGGGGGAGAGGTGGTACTGTACGAGTACACGTACTCGAGTACTGGCGCTCAGATGGCAGACATTTTTGACCCTATGTTTTGCGAGCTCCTGTTCCAGGTGCTTATTGTTAGTGCCAACGACATGTACTTGTACTCGAGTATATTCTCCCAATTCCCTGTTTTCGGGTTCTTGCTTGAGACAAGCAGTTCTTTGGACCTGAGGAGTTTCGCAGAGACCCGACCCCAGCGGATCATACCAAGGTTCACCATGGGTTCGTGAGTCCTGAGCAGGTGGGCTCAAAGAACTTTACCTGTCGGTACTCGTACTCGAGTGGTGGGTAAGTACAAGTATTCTATGACAGGGATTCACAAAATATATGACAAAAGATCCGTGCGCATCTAAGCGCCCATACAAATTCACGACCCCAGATATCGAATACCGGTATCGGTACTTCTTGCCTGCCACGGAGTACTTGTCCTCGGCCATGGGTACTTGGACTGTACCCGAAAACGGGGAATCGAGAGATATGTAGTGAAAAACCTCCCCGTGTCAGAGGGCCAATTCAAAATATAGATTATCCCCCGTTTTCAGGCACCCACGGCCTGGGACAAGTAAAGAGCATGGTAGGATAATGTGGCCCATATAGGATAATGCCGCGCATGGCAAATTTGGTCGCACCCACCCAGAGCAAATCTTATTTGGTCTACTTATTAATAGGCTTAATTTTCTAGAGACGCGACATTATCCTGTCGGCGACATCGTCCTGTCATGTTCTTTACTGCATTACGTCAATCTATTGGAATCCACTATCGGATTACCAGTACTCGAGTATCAGTGGGAATTAGCCCTTCAGCCCTGATAGGTTTAGTCTGACACCGTATCCAAAAAACCTTGAGGGCTACCTTGATTGGGCGGGAAAACGCCCGCCCTTTTCTCCTTCTCTGGAGTATTGTCTCTGGATCCGGCGATTACAGGGGAGATTTTACGGGTATCGTACCGTATTCGGAGAGATTCACTTGCTACTACCGTACAATACCACCAGCGTATTGTTGAGCTGAGGGTGTTTTTTTCATGATTTGTTGCAGGTTTGGAATAAAGCACCTTCGCTTGACTCTTTACTCTTTGGGCCTCTTTTTCAGCCCTTATCGTACCTTATTTCGACCTACTATCATAGCGGCATGCCGTGTTTGGGCCCGTTCCGCTCTGTTGGCTCGCCATGCGTTACACGGACCCCCGTATATTTGGACCCGACAAAGGAACCCCTGTCGAGCAAGCGAGGGTCTTGTCAGTGAAGGGTGATCTATCGGTGAATTCTCCTGCAGCAGCCTGCGCACTCTATAATGCCTCTCTTTCCCGTTTCTTATATCACCCCCCCCTCCTCTCTGCAGATATCATAGCGCAATATTGAGAATCCTGCCCGAATACCTTGACGCCTCTTACAGAATGCCCAAAGTTATTGTGGTTGGCGCAGGCAAGTTCTCCCCCCGGGTATACAAAAGTGGTATGATATAACTGATTTAGCTAATGGGACTAATAGGTTGGTTTGGCCTGATTGCCGCAAAAACGTACCTACAAGTAAACCCCGCACATACACTACTCCTATTGGAATCATCGACGACGATCGGGGGAACTTGGTCTCAAGACCGCGTCTACGATGGTCTGGTAACACATAACGCTGTGGGTGCGCTCGAAGTTTCCGATACACCACTCGAGGGCGCACCAACTGCAGAGGGCTACATTCGGGGAGAAGATGTAGCGAATTACCTGGTTCGGTTCGCCGAGAAGTACAACCTTTTAAGTAGAATTGTGTTTGAGGCAGCAGTTGATAGTATTGACAGAGATGTCCATACAAAAGAGTGGATACTGAAGTTGGCGAGGAAAAGTGAAGGGGAAGATGAAGTCAGGTGTGAGAAATTGATTATGGCTACTGGCCTGACATCAATGCCCTTTATACCTACGGATATTGAGATCATGGACCCTAAAATGACCATGTTCCATTCGGCCGAGATGAAGAAGTGGCAGGAAATATTGCAAACGGACGAACAAGGGGTTGAAAGAGTAACTATATATGGCGGGGGTAAGAGTGCCTTCGACGCGGCATATATGTGTGTTGCTGCTGGGAAGAAGGTTGATTGGATTATCAGGGAGTCGGGTCAGAGTGTTAGCGTAAGTTGATCTCTGATATTAAAGCGAGTGAAGCTAACAAAGGATAGTCAATGTTCTCTGCCAAAGCACTGGGGAAGACGTCCCCGCTGATGGCATCAAAACGGCTATTCAATGCTTTGAGTCCGTGCATATATGATTCCGAGACAATGACATCCAAATTTCTACATGGAACGTCACTGGGAAGATGGATAGTAAGGACCTACTGGAAGACATTAAACGGAATCATGATGAAGAAACATGGCATGTACACATCCGAGAACGGCCGGAAATTGGTACCAGAACTCGGAGAAATGGGGTAAATGACTCTCCTCCATTCCTTCATCCGTAGATTCACACTATTCTAACCCTTTCAATCAGTGGCTTCTGGTCAGGCTCAACTCCAACAGGCGTAATCTCCCAGCCCGATTTCTTAACCCATCTCCACGCTCCAAACTCCCTGATTACCATCCACCGGACAAGCATAACCTCCATAAAGGGCGCAACCATCCACCTAGCCAACGGCACCTCACTTTCCTCGAACGCACACATCTGGTGCACCGGCTGGATCCGGGATGCCACACCCCTGGCCCGTAACAACCCGGAATTGGCCCTGCAAGCCGGCATACCGATGCCTAAAGAAAACTCACCTAAGCACTGGGAAACCCTCGAATCCGCCGCCGAAGATAGGATAAGGTCCCTCTTCCCATTGCTGTCCACGCCACCGCCGTACAATCCTGTTCGGCGGAGTAAAACGCCGTACAGACTTTACCGTCTCCTCGCACCACCAGCCATGGCGGATGCGGGTGACTATACGCTCGTGTTCGTGGGCATGACACATACCCCTGCGACCGGCATGATCGCGGAGCTGCAGGCATTATGGGCGACTGCGTATCTGGATGGGCGCATTCCGCTACTAGGGAAGAAGGAGAAAATGGAGAAGGAGGTGGCCGAGGTGAATGTTTGGATGAAGAGGAGGTACTTGAATCTTGGGGAGAAGTATGCTAATCTTACGTTTGAGTTTATGCCTGTGAGTTTTCCTTTCCTTTCCTTTCCTTCCTTCCTTCCTCCATTTCTCCTTCTCGAGGTTCCCTGCACGAGCCCGGGCTAACACGCTGTAGTATTTGGACACGCTTGTTGGAGATTTAGGTCTCAATCGGCGGAGAAAAGGCCGGGTTAGGGAGTGGTTCGGGACTTATTCCCCGAGAGACTACCGGGGAATAATATCAGAGTGGGCGCGGAAGAGTGAGAAGGTGGACCGGCAGTCGCTTAAAGGGAATTAGTGTCTTTTTTTCTTTTTTCTTTTTGTGGTGATATTTTGGGGGGTTTGTTCGGGGAGTTTATTGGTACTGTGCTTTTTTTCTTTCTTCTTCTTTTCTTCTTTCCAGAAGTGATGATACCCAGATTATATAGGCCGGAACTAGCTGGCCGGATTGTATAGTTTTTATTTTATTTTTTTGCCAGTACAGCAATACATTTCTGCCCGTTATACATTTGGCCGAGCGATAATTCATGATTCGTGATCTATCCCCTATAAGGTTGAACCTGCAACTCTAATTCTAAACATTGCCGCAGCCCCCCAAACCTTTTTTTTTTATATATATAAAAAACACCAGGTAGAACGCCCCAAATAACAAAAATACAAATCACGCCCCATCAGGTCCTCCCACTCCCCGGCGCCCTCCAAGTCCCATCCTCTTCTACCACCCCAGCGGCGGTATAATCCCCCATTTCCCCAGTACCCCAGTAGCCCACACGAACATACACCTTTTCCCAACCACCCGTCCCGGTCCTAGTCCTGTTCCAAGTAGCAGCACCGGAAACCCCACTAACGCGAAACCTCTCCACATCATTGATGACCACGCTAACGCCCTCTTCCCACCCACGCGTCTTCACATCCTCCCAGAAAAAGGTGACGTTGTTGCCTGCGGGGGGGATCTCGGGCGTGACGAGGTGCGGGATGGTAGAGAAGTAGAGGCCGTCTCGACCGCGGAGGGATTCCGGGGTTTCCACAATGCCGGCGAAGCCCCACCTTGCCGTGCCGTTGATGAATAGTCCGACAAGGAGGCCTTGATACAAGAGACTCATTCTGTTGCGTAGGCGGGTGCCGGGAAGGAGGAGGAGGGCGAGGATGTAGTGGTGTATGCGTAGCGCAGAGCCAGGGATCGCCGCGAGGAGGGAGAGCCCGACGCCGAAGCCGGTGTATGTCAGGAGGTATTTCGGCATTCGGCCCGTGAGGCGGAAGAAGTGTGCTTGGAAGATGACTATTACGAGTAGGAGGAGGACTACGATTGTCAGTGCTGTTATCGCGTTGGGCTGCTGGCGGAGGTCGCGGCCTGTTAGGCGGTATATGGGAATTATGGGGTCGAGGGTGATGTTGTTCAGCGCGCCGATCCAGAGGCCCGAGAGCCAGAGGAGAGTCTTCTCGACTGTGTGATAGCGGGAGAGGGATAAGGTGTAGGTTACCGCATATTTGTATATTACGAAGGCGCAGAAGGCGGCGGGGAGGAAGCGGGAGAGGGACATGGAGATTAGGTCGTAAGGGTTTGTGGAAAAGGGTGGATCCGAGGCTAGGGCTACGTGGAAGAATGTCCCTGCAAAGACAGAGGAGAAGAAGACGGGGATGGAGGTTATAAGGAGGGAGGAGAGGATTGTGAAGAGGAGGGATACGGCAAGGAGATGCCAGCGGAGGTCGTGGCAGTGAGATGTGTTTACCCCGGAGAGGAAATTGAAGGAGGATGGGAATGTCGCGTCAAACATAATTGAAGAGATCCCGTGGTGCTTCGACGACGGGAAATAACTTTGCGAGCCAGCGAGTGAAAATACTCCGCATCCGCCGTACCGATTGGATACTAGCCCGGAGTGGATGGCAGCAGAGCAGATGAATGAATCCGACCGGTAAACAGCATCCTCAAGCAGCCCATCACCAGAGTTCCCGGAAGGCCCACCAATGACTAGCGGTCGATATGCAACAATCTGCTCACCAACCGCGCGGGGGTTGAGTACATTAGTCCTTAGACAGTCGGCGGGGCATCGGAACGGTGCGGTGGAGTTGGCGAATGGCCGACAATACTCGCCGTCGATCCCACATAAATTATTCTTCGACCTGGATACCAATCATTAGATCAAAGGTATTCTCCATGAAACATTGCAGATCATCCGGGGAAACAAAGCAATACATCGGACGAATCAGAGGGGGTGGGGGAAAGAAAAGAGAACATACCACAATACCGAGGAACAACTAAGGAAATAGGGATCCTGTCCGTCCACCTTGGATGTAAACCGAGAGTTATGAATAACAGTGATGAAAGTTGTCAACCAGGCGAACCAGAAGAGCAGTAACAGTGCCAATTGCCACTTCCTCCGCCTCAGGCGCCCGCGGTAGAGTAAGCGTAATGGCAGGTCCTGCCATTTGGCGAAGAAGGGTGTGAAGGTAACGTCTTTGGGCGGGTTGGGGCCTCGCATCCATCGCCATATAATCATGTGTGGACGATCCGGAGGGGTCGCGGTAGGCGATAGTGGTGCTTCGGGGGTATCATCTTGCGGTTGAAGTTGCGAAGCAGTAGATGGTGTTGAGGTTCGCTCAACAGTGATAGATGGCCGAGGTGATTGTGAGTTTGGAGACATGAGTGGCTGGGGAAAGATGGGGAGAAAGGAAGCGAGAAGGAGGGAAGATGGACGCTAAAAGAGAACTCTATCGGTGGCGGTGGTGGTGGGGATTGTTTAAATTGGCTTCCCAGCACTCTATATAAACTCACGGTGGTAGTTGTTTGGATTGTTTGGCGGGGGAAAGTACTACGGCAATAGTAGCTAAAGGATCCAGTTGGTTGTCGCTGCGAACCTATGCCAGACTCACGTGGCAGCCAGCAGACTTCGGAGAGCAACTAACTTACATCCGTCTCAGGCACGGTTTCATTTTAACCCTAACCCACGCCACGACATCCTCTTAGCAGAGTACCAAGACTAGACAACAATCACATCTGCTAGAGTTGTTCGTTCGAATGCAAGGAATAGGGATGGGGGGGAAGAATGATGCTCTGGGAGAGCGTATTTGTGGGGGATTGGGGGGTTAGCTTAAATATAGTTGATGACGAACCGTTGCCTTCATTTTGAGAAGAGGGATGGAAGTATCGTGGTCTTGTGTGTTTGTAAAAATCAGGAAGCTATTTCAGCTCACCACATACAAGTCTCTATTGGGGCAAGGGTTATGTTCCCCGGTTTTATGGGCACGCCCGAATGCGAGTGATTGGTTGTGTGCGGCTTACTCCAATACGGCGGGGCCTTGCTCCACCCAAGTGTGCTCCAGGTCCTTCTTGAAGAAAGAAAATAAAACTGGGGGTACAAGTAATGCAGCACAGCCTTGCTGTAAATATATATATATATATATTAGCTTGTAGTAAGGTTTTTCAAAAATCTTCCCTCTAGAGAACATTATTGTGGTTTTTGTAGGGGGGGGTTTTTTTAAGAAGGAATATTTTGCTTCATGATTGGTTTCAGAAAACTTGATCTATCGCAAACTGCCTAAGCCTAGACTAGTTCATTGACGACGTGACTGTGCTATTTAAGGGCCTAAAGCTCAAACCAAAGTGGAGAGTGTAGTGACATAGGCGGAAGGGGAGATCAATCTCAGGATTTAGGGAGAATAATCGAGGAAAGGAGGTATAATATCATATAAATATTGGAAATATTAGAAAGACAAACCTATTTGGAACCTATGTTACCGGTTTTCTGTAACGCTGGGGAGACTGATGGGGGTGGCCCAGAATGGTGATGCTTGGGCGTAGAGGGGTGGATTAGTCCGACGAGGGACTTTGGGAACAGAACGCATCGAGCTCTGGATGAAGAACAATAACTTTTGAATACGAGATAACTATACGCATTCACGGGCTAAGCTGTGCCGGAGGGAAAGGGAAAGTCCGATAGGCTCATTTCCTTCCCTGTGGGTGAAATTGTACTTCTGGTATGCACTTTCTATCATACTTTTAAGGACCCAATTGGGTTCAGGTTGTGGAGGTCAAACATGGGTTACCATGGCCTATGGCCTAGTTATTCTGACGGTCCTACGGCTCACTATGGAGAGGCAGCTAGTGTTGCCTTGGCGGTAGAAGGCAAGAGCGAGGCCATATAAAACGCCAATGCCCGCGCACCAACCTTCGCTCCACCGACCAGCTTCCAGGGGAGGAACAATCTGGTTTGTTTCTTTCTTGCTCATCCTCCTCTCACCTTTCTTTACCAATTGCCACTACGACCAGCGTCGACACGCACTCCGTGTCTCCTGTGTCAATTTTCTCCTCTCCCTCTATTTTTTAAGAGCTTTCGACGGGCCCCCCTCAATACCTGCTCGCCAGCCACCTTCGTTATATTCTCCTCTCTTGTTCAATTTGATGGTATTATGATCCCAGTAGTAGAGCACTGCAATAGGAGAAGAGATAGTGCAGGCCGATGGGCAGCGCGGGCATGTATGGAGGAACACAGAAGTGTGGACGGGTGAACGTTCTAGGGCAAGCACGGATGATTAGGGCATATGCGAAGACATATGGCTATCACATGTAAGAGCAGAGTTTTACCTACTAGAGGTGAACCGTAGCTAGCAACCTCCATAGCGAATACAACTCCAACATCTCCCCCGAACACGAATCGTGCCACCTCCATCACAATTGTGGGAAGTTTCTTTTTAAAATGGAGCCATACAATCCCTATGCAAATTCAAAGGGTATCTTCAATCCCGTCCTGATGGCGATGCGACCTCCATCTCCTCCAGCCCAGCAGGTGAGCGCACCGCAGGCGGGTATTCTTCAGAGGAGCCACCCAAGACTTTCCAAGGGGCCGAGCGGCGAGAAGCATCATGTTGAGATGACACTCTGTGATACCTCTGTACCTGGCCCCCCCGCCCGCAAGAGAAGCCGTCTTGGAGAACTTGATCCGGAAAATGGCGCCGCAGGGTCCGCCAATATTCTCAAACACAAGATGGATATCCAAAAGGTTCCATCTCTGGTCCTCCTGAAGGTTTTCGAGTGGCAAGTGAAGGGCGAGAATACCGCCGTCACTGTCAGGGAGCTCGCCAACCTCGTCCTTGTGAACAAGGAATTCCGCACCCTTTTCCACCCTGAGCTCATTCGGGAGGGAATCCGCCATGCTGCTCGCACCAAGAACCACGACTTGCTCAAAGATCTGTGCCCGAAGACACAGACCCTGAACTTTCCCGCTTGGGATTTCGCCCAAGGTAGCACAGCCCGCAAGCCTCGCAGCGGGTCTCTTCCGCCCATCGGTGCACCCCTCCATGAGGCCGTAGGTGCGAACGATGCACTCGCAGTTGGTTACCTCCTTGCCGCTGGCGCAGACCCTAACTTCTTTGACTGCCGCCACGAGACTGCGCTCCATCGGGCTGCCAAGTCCGCTGGTTCCTTCGTCCTTGGGCAATTGGCGAAGGCCGGTGGTAAACCGGGGTTCCGTAACTTGCACCTCTGGACCCCCTTCGATATCGCTATCGCCAGCAAGAACATCGGGGCCATTTACTCCCTCTGGCGTCTCGGCCAGTGCGTCGACAGCCCTGAGGACCCCACCTTCAGCTCTCCCGTGCACAAAGCTATCGACACTGACTGCTTGTCCACGCTTGAATTAGTTCTCTCCTTCAAGCCTAAGCTCAACGTGAAGGATTGGGCAGGGGCCACTCCTTTGATCTACGCGATTCGTGAGGGGAAGAGCCCCGATGTAGTGGAAGCGATTATGAGACACAACCCCAACGCGTTGATCAAGGATCGCACGGGCAAGACGGCCCTTTTCTACAGCGAGGTTCGTAAGGATGAGGCGATTAGCAATTTGTTCGCTCGTTACTACTGTGGCCACGAGTTTAGCAAGGGGTTGATGGACGCCAAAACAAAGTGGTATAGGCGTTACACAACTACTCCCAGGGAGTATAGTGTTGCGTGGTGTCACTATTAAAGCATTCTTGGCTCGGTCCTTCAGAGGGGGGGAGGTACGGGTAGATGGTGAAAAATGGTGGTGGTATTGCGGAAGCAGACGGGTGGGGAATATCTGGGCGTGGGCACTTTTACGTTACCTATTTTTCCTGTAACTAGACATTTCTTCTTCTTTCCTTTCAATACACAATTATCCCCGCTCATGCCATTGCTGGTCTTGTTCTGTTGGTTAAGGGTTGAACAGTTTCTGCAGTGAAAAATGATTGACCCGAGTCTTTTTTCAAATCTATCATTGTTTGTCCAGTTTTCCCTAAGCACGGTATGTACTCGAGTAGGTTCCCTTGCTCACGGTATTATATGTAAAATCCTGAATGATAAACCGTGCCCAATACCGGTACTGCAAACTGTCACTTGGCCGAAAGAGATATACCCGGAAGCCCCCGATACTCCCCCGACAGCCCCCGACCTTGGTAATATACGGAGTACTGGCATATTCCCTTCTATCCCCTCGGCCGCTGAGACATTCAGTCCGGTTTTAAATGTAGAAAACTAACTTATTGTAGTAAGCGTGATAGGTAAAACTTCGTGATCCCAGGATAGCGAAGTGCTCAGAATACCGCGAGTTCTGTAGGGCTGAGCACAACGATAATGGGAGGAAA
>Ga0307509_10000509_pt1 | contig 66233 bp, 59 predicted proteins | sample 10_EM_MG_FD_202245 | JGI IMG/M metagenome (GOLD analysis project Ga0307509, IMG submission 202245) | Populus trichocarpa ectomycorrhiza microbial communities from riparian zone in the Pacific Northwest, United States - 10_EM | ecosystem: Host-associated > Plants > Roots > Unclassified | place...
GCCTCGGCCTTCTTCAGCACGAACTTCACCGTCAGCGCGTCGATCTTCTCGACGTGGTCGACGATGTTCTTCATGTCCATGTCGTCGAAGTACGCGTAGGTGACGCCCGGCGTCGTCTTCGGGATGGCCGGATCGGCCATGCGGTTGAACGAGAACAGCACGTCGTCGGCGTTGAAGTCGCGCGTCGGCGTGAACTTGGCCGACGAGTGGAACTTCACGCCCTTGCGCAGCTTGAAGGTGTACGAGAGGCCGTCGGCCGCTGCGGTCCAGCTCTCCGCCAGGCCAGGGACGATGTTGGTCGTGCCGATGTCGAACTCGACCAGGCGGTTGAACATCGGCACCGAGACGGCGTCGAAGGTCGTGCCGGTCGTGTAGTACTGCGGGTTGAAGCCCTCGGGGCTGCCTTCGGAGCAATACACCAGCGTCTTGGCCGCGTAGGCGCCGGCGCTGCAGGTCAGCAAGGCGGTGGCCGCGAGTGTCGTGAGGGCAAGGCCGCGAATGGTCTTCATGGGCGATTCCATAGGGTTGGGAGGGCAGGCTCTTCGTGGGAGCGGGGGCTGAATGATAGGCGGGGCGCGGTTCCCCGAACGACCGGGTTCCCCCTAGCAATCTCCCTGCCAGTGCGGGGGCGAGCGCGCCGTGCGGCCGCGATCACGCGAGCGCGCCGAGCACCACCAGCCACAACGGCGCGGTGACGACGAACGCGAGCGTCGAGAACACCGTCGCGGCCGTCGTCTCGGCCTCGAGCACGCGGTAACGCTGCGCGAAGATCAACGCGTTGCTGCCGATCGGCATCGCGCCCATCATCACGACGACCGCGAGCGGCACGCCGTTCAGGTGAAAGCCCCAGTGCGCGATCGTCAGCACCAGTGCCGGCAGCACCAGCAGCTTCAGCACCGACAAGCCCACCGCGACCTTGGCCGCGCCCTGCACGCCGTAATACGCGAGCGACATGCCGATCAGCACCAGGCACAGCGGCACGACGGCCTGGCCCAGCGTCTGCAGGATCTCGTCGGCGACCGTGGGCAGGGGCAGGCCGAGTGCGTTCCAGGCCATGCCGGCCAGCACGGGTAACACGACCGGGTGGACGATGGTGTTGCGCGCGGTGTTCAGCAGCGTCGCGGCGAGGTGGGTGTCGGCGTGGCCGTGGCGGGCCACGTCGAGCTCGACCAGCGCGGTCGCCAGCGACAGCAGCACCAGCGCGTGCAGGCTGACGATGGCGAGGTGGATCGCCAGGCCCGTCTCGCCGAACAGCGCCGCGGCCATCGGGATGCCGACCTGCACCGAGTTGCCGAACACCGAGGTGATCGCGCGCACCGCCGGGCCTGCGGGCGGCAGCGTGCCGCGCGTCACGCCGCGCCGCTGCCAGGCGTAGACGGCGAGCTGCATGGCCAGCATGGGCACGAAGATCGCGACCAGCGTGCCCCAGGGCATGGTCTTGAAATCGATGCGCGCGGTGGTGCGGAACAGCAGCGCCGGCACGAAGATGTAGTAGGCCGCGTTGGCCAGCGTGCGTGCGGGGTCGGTGCCTCCCAGCCACTTGAGCTTGCCGACGATCCAGCCGATCGCGACGACGACGAAGATCGTCAACAGCTTGAAGAACACCAGGGTGGACATGGTGCGAGTATCGGTGACGCTCCGGGCGGGTCAGACCCGCCGCATCCCGTGCCGCCGAGGCCGAGAAAAGACAGTGCCAATGGATCGATGCGCAGGTGCAACGATGCCCCGAGTGCGCGCGTCATCGCGGACGAAATGCGGGACGCCGCGCACCTAAAACAGTCAAGGGCACTCGGGATGTGGCGCCGCCCGCACAGTGCCGCGGCGCGAACGCTTGTCAATCAGGGAAGGTTGTCTGAACTTTGTGTAGGAGTGGTCTGACACGCCGTGTTTTCACGCACCGCGGTCGTGCCGATGGCCTCGCGAACAGTATTTTTTTGCACTCGCGCGGGGTGGTTTGACCCGATGCCGGCAAGGCAAGCACCTCGACGCAGCACACCGACATTTGTTGGGGCGATCTGTGTCCGCGCGTTACGGGCGGACGTGGGTGCAATGGCTTGGATGTTGCGGTGGAATCGGCGTTTGCCAAGCGTGTCCATCACGCCGGAGGTGTTCGATGAATGCTGCTACTTTTCTTGCTCGCGCCACGATGGCGAAGAGCGCCGCCGACGGTCAGAGACGACTGCACGACGCGTGCTTGCTGTGCCTGCATCAGTTGGTCGCGCTGATGCTGCTGATGCTGCTGGCGCCGCTGCTGTTGCTGATCGCTTTTCTGATCTGGCGGTGCGACGGTGCGCCGGTGCTGTTTGCACACTACCGGGTCGGTCTCAACGGCAAGCTGTTTCGCTGCATGAAGTTCCGTTCGATGCGGCGCGACTCGGAGCGTGTGCTGGCCGAGTTGCTGCGTGACGATCCGCAGGCTCGAGCCGAATGGTCACGCGACCAGAAGCTGGGCCGTGATCCGCGCATCACGCCGGTGGGCCAGTTCCTGCGCCGCAGCAGCCTCGACGAGTTGCCGCAACTGCTCAACGTGGTCCGGGGCGAGATGAGTCTGGTCGGGCCGCGCCCGATCACGGTGGCCGAACTGACACGCTACGGCAGCGTGCGTTGGGACTACCTCAGTGTTCGGCCGGGCATCACGGGTCTGTGGCAGGTCAGCGGGCGCAACAACACGACCTACGAGGAACGTGTCGCGCTCGACCGGCGCTATGTGGAGCAGCGCAGCGTGCTGTTCGACGTCGCGATTCTGTTCAGGACCGTGCGCGTCGTGTTGTTGCGCGAGGGAGCGCGCTGATGCAGCGCGACTCGCTCTGGGGACGGCAGGGCAAGGTGGTGCACGTCGTGGGCCGCTTGAGCAGCGAGGTGATCGGCTTTCTCGGGCCGGCGACGCATGCGCTGGCGCACGAAGGTTTCGAGCAGCAGGTGGTGATGATCGATGCGCTGCAACACCGTCAGCATGTGGCGCAGTTGCACGAATCTGCCGAGCTGCTGCTGGTCTCGGCACAGCGCAACCCGATGGCCCAGTGGAAGGCCGTGCTGCGCGCGTTTCGCAGCGTGCTGAACGGCGGCGCGGTGCAGGCCGTCCATCTGCACGGGGTGGGCCCGGGCCTCATCGCAGGCTGTGTCGCGCGTGCCGCCGGCAGGCAGGCGTCGATCTTCCATTCGCCACACGGGGCGCGCTCGTTCGGCCTGCTCGGCGCGGTGGCCGCCGCACTCGTGCGGCCCTTGCTGCGAACGCCCCGCGACAAGGTCGTGAACAAGGGCCCCGGGCGGGCGCAGGCGAGCGCCACCGACCGGGTCGAGCGGCCCATCGAAGATGCGTTCTTCGCTGTCTCGCGCCATGAAGCGCGCCACCCGTTGATCGTCACCGGCGGCCGCGCGGCGGAGGCGTTGCGCGGCGTCGAGCGGGTCGCGCAACTGGCGGTCCTGCTGGGGGGCGATGTTCCGCGCATCGGCTTCAACTGGATCGGTCGCGTCGACGACGTCTCGCATGCCCGGCTCGGTGCGGCCGGCGTCGGCGTGTTCGACGCGGCCGCCGGCGCCGAGACCGCCGCTCGTTTCGCGCCGGGCTGGATCTACCTGGCCCCCGTACCGTCGCCAGGCTTCCCGCGGTCGCTGGTCGAAGCCATGGCGGCCGGGCTGCCCTGCATCGCGTTCGACTGTGCGCAGCATCGACGGGTCGTGCGGGTCGGCGAGACCGGGTACCTGTGCGCGTCCGAGCGCGACATGATCGAACGCATCGCCACCCTGATCGACGAACCGGCGCTGCGCGTGCGCCTGGGCGCCGCTGCCCGGGAGGCGGCGCTGAGCCAGTTCGGCGAGGCGGCGTTCGTGCGCAGGCTGCGGCTGGCGTATGCCTTGCCGACGTGACGAGCGGCGTCAGCGCTCAGTCATTGGGCAGCAAGGCGTCGTAAGCCGAATGGACCGAATCACGAAATCGCTGGTCGTCGAAGCGGCGGCCCGCCTCGGCGCGTGCCGCGGCGCCCAGGCGTTCGCGCTCGTCTTTCGAATCGATGAGTTCCGCCACGCAGGCCAGCAACTTCTGGTGCGAGTTGCAGAACAGGGCTGTCTCGCCATCCGTCACAAGATCGCGGTGGGCCGGCGTGTCCCAGACGACGCACGGCAGGCCAGCGGCCATCGCTTCCGCGAGAAAGACCGGGAAGCCGTCGTCGTTGGCCAGCGCGACGTAGATCCACGCCGACGCCATGCGCGCCGCCCGTTCGGACGGCCCGCTTGCGTCATACACGGCCACATTGGCAGCAGACAGGCGCGCAAGCGAGTCGGGGTCGGCGGTGCCGTGCCAGTTGCAGCTGATGTTCAGCGACTCTTCGCTGAGCAGCACGGCCAACTGCGCAAACAGCGCCGGCCCGGTGGCGTCGTCGGCGCGGCTGCCGGTGAGCAGCAACGGACGGCGCGCTTCGCGGCGCGGGGCCAGAAAGAACTCGGGGTCGATGCGGTGTTCGACGAGTTGAACCGGCTCGTGCGTCATGCGCTCGAGCAGCTTGGCGTCGGCGGCGGACGCCGTGATGATCCATCTCGAGGCGCGGCCGGCCGAGGGGCGCAACAGCCAGGTCATCACGGCGCGGAACGGTGCGAAGGCCATCAGCGACAGCGACCCGTGCGGCGAGATGATCATGCCCTGCGGCAAACGTTTGACGCGTGCCGCGTACACGCCAAGCAGCGCCGGAATGACGCCGTGCAGGTGCACCGCCACGGTGGGCTGTGCCTGGACGGCCGTCAACAACGCGGCATGCGAATCCATCAGGCGCCGCAGCGGGCCGGCGGTGACCGACGTCAGCACGAGTCGGATCGAGGGGTGGAAACGCGGCAACAGATGCCGATACATCGGCACGTCCAGCAGGATGACGGTCTGCCGGATGCCACGCTCGGCGTTGACCGAGGTCACGGGCCCGAGAAAGCTGAAGACAGCATCCGTCAGGCGCCCGACCAGGTGCACGACGTGGTCGCCGGACGGCTTCGCAACAGGGGTGTTCAGGGCGTTCGGCGCCAGCCTGTCCATGGCCGCAACTCAGTGCGCACCATCGCGCGCCACCACGACCTTCACCGTTTTGAAGAGGATCTTCAGGTCCAGCCAGGGCGAGCGCTTGTCGATGTATTCGAGGTCCAGCGAGACGCGCTCGTCATAGGTCGTGTTGCTGCGCCCGCTGACCTGCCACAGGCCGGTCACGCCGGGCAGGACGCTCAGGTAGTCCCAGCGCACCCTGCCGTAGCGCGTCAGCTCGGCCACCGTGATCGGGCGCGGGCCGACCAGACACATCTCGCCGCGCAGCACGTTGATGAGTTGCGGCAGTTCGTCCAGGCTGGTGCGACGCAAGAAGCGACCCACGGGCGTGACGCGCGGATCGTTGGTCAGCTTGTGATCGCGCTCCCATTCGGCCCGTGCCGCGGGGTCGGTGCTCAACAGCTCCGTGAGCATGCGCGACGAGTCGCGGTACATGCTGCGGAACTTGTAGCAGCGAAAGAGCTTGCCGCCGAGCCCGACGCGGAAGTGGCCGAACAAGATCGGCGTGCCGTCACGGTGCGCAATCAGTGCCGCGATCGTCAGCATCAGCGGGCTGAGCATGATCAGCAGCAGCAGTGCAACGAACTGGTTGATGCGCAGGTGAAGACCTTCGGCGAAGGCCGAACGTTGCTCGCTGTGGGCCAGTGCGCGCATGGCACTCGCCGATGCTTTTTGTGCCTGCATGGAAGACTCCAAGTAAGAGATTGTCAAAGGTGCGCAGGTCGCATTCGATGGATCATTGTGCAGTGCACAATGCCTCAAATGGCCTTGTGTCAACGTAACGAAATGAAGAGAAACAAACGACGGTGGAAAGCCTCCGCGCCGTTTGTCGGCGTGCTCCGAGACCACGCCAACGGCGCGCGCCTGCGGGGAGCCGAGCAGCACTTCGATCTGCGTTGCGCGACGGCTGTGCATGCCTCGCGGCAGCACGCGCATGAACGAAAAGACGACAGGCGGCAAGCGAGCCGGCGTGCAAGAAGCGCTGCTTCTGTTGCAAGCGCTCACAGTGCTTTCCAGCCCGCATCGGCGACTTGGCTTGCTGGCCACACTATGCGTTTCGCGCGTGCTCGTCTGTGCGCTGCCAGACACAGCGACAGGCCACTTGGCGTGGCACACAGGGTGCTATATCTTGATCGCCTCCGGGCCGTCGGCTCGAACGGTACGTTGACGAACAGACGCGGCTTGTCCGCGAGCGCTATACGACGATCGAAGTGTGGATTGCGCGACGCGCGTCCACGCAGCCAAATCCGGCCTGACGTCCGCGGGGAACGCCCCGTGCACGTCAGCGCCGATCAACATTGGGGTGCCTGACGCCATGAGCCTGACGCAGATTCTTTCCATTCTTCAAGCGCGTTGGCGCTCGGCGCTCATCGTCTTCATGCTGGTTCTCGGTCTCGTCGCCGCGTTCACCTGGCTCTTGCCGAAGAAGTACACCGCGTCGGCCGCCGTGGTTCTCGACGTCAAGTCGCCCGATCCGATTGCCGGCGTGGTGCTGCCCGGCATGACGGTGTCGGGTTACATGGCGACACAGGTTGACGTGTTGCAAAGCGAGCGGGTGGTCTTGCGTGCGTTGCGTGCGCTGCACACCAATGAAGATCCCGAGCTGCGTGCCGCCTGGCAAGCCCAGACCGAAGGCCGCGGTGAATTCGAATCGTGGCTGGCCGAGGGCGTGATCAAGCATCTCGATGTCAAACCGGGCAAGGACTCCAACGTGATCGCGGTGTCTTACACCGCCCCTGACGCGGGCGTGGCCGCCGCGACGGCCAACGCGGTGGTGAAGGCCTACATCGACACCACGCTGCAGCTGCGCACCGAACCCGCCAAGCAGTTCAACGGCCTGTTCGACGAAAGCACCAAGGCGCAGCGCGAGGCGCTCGAGGTGGCTCAGGCGCGGTTGTCGGCGTTCCAGCAGAGCAAGGGCATCGTGGCGACCGACGAGAAGCTCGACATCGAGAACGCGCGGCTGTCCGAACTCTCGACGCAGCTCGGCGTGATGCAGGCCACCGCGACCGAATCGGAGGGCCGTCAGCGCGAAGCCTCGGCCAAGGGTGATCAGATGCAGGAAGTTCTGAGCAACCCGATGATCACGACGCTGAGTGCCGACCTGGCGCGCCAGCAGGCGCGTCTGAACGAGATCAGCCAACGACTCGGCGACAAGCATCCTGACGTGCAGCAGCTCAAGGCCAACATCGAAGAATTGCGCACGCGGCTGAACACCGAGAAGGGTCGGATCACCGGCAGCATCACGGTGAACAACTCGGTCAACCAGTCGCGGCTGGACTCGGTGCGCAGCGCGTTGGCGACACAGCGCGCCAAGGTCATGCAGATGAAGAGCTTGCGCGACGAGGCCGCGGTGTTGCAGCGCGACGTCGAGAATGCGCAGAAGGTCTACGACGCCGGCTTCGCCCGATTGAATCAGAGCACGCTGGAAAGCCAGGCCACCCAGACCAACGTCTCGGTGCTGAAGACGGCCAGCGCACCGCCCTTTCCATCTTCGCCGCGGGTGATCCTGAACGCATCGATCGGGGTTCTGCTCGGGCTGGCGCTCGGGCTGGCGACCGCCGTGCTGCGCGAGCGTCGCGACTGGCGGCTGCGTGCGGAGTCCGACGTGTTCGAGGTCATGAACCAGCCCCTGCTCGGCGTGTTGCCGGATGCGCCCAAGGTGCTGCTCGCCGGCAAGCGTCGACGGCTCAGAGCTGTGGCCGAGCGCGTGCTCGGCCGCCCGCCCACCCTGATCGGCAACTGAACCACCATCATGCGCACACGCAGCACCCTGGGCCTCAAGTCCGTGTCTCCCGAAGACGACGCCGCCGCCGTGCCGGTCGAACGCAACGGGCCGGTGGTCGACCGGTCCATCGGCGACTTCATCCGGCAGGCGCGCCAGCTCAACGACGGCCAGATCGACCAGATCCTGCAGCACCAGCGCCAGCATGGCCTGCGCTTCGGCGAGTCCGCCATTGCGCTGAAGCTGGCGTCGCGCGACGACGTGTTGTGGGCGTTGTCGCAGCAGTTCCACTATCCGTATGCGCCGGGCGACGGCACCAGCTTCAACCCCGAACTGGTCGCTGCGGTCGATCCGTTCAACGTCCAGACCGAAGCCATTCGTGGCATCCGGAGCCAGCTCATGCTCGGCGTCATGGCGCCCGACCAGCCGCGTCGCGCGCTCGCCGTGCTCAGCCCCAACACTGGCGACGGCAAGAGCTTCTTTGCGGCCAACCTGGCGATCACTTTCAGCCAGCTCGGCTCGCGCACGCTGCTGATCGATGCCGACATGCGCACCCCGCGGCAGCACCTGTTGTTCGGCGTTCCGAACGACACCGGCCTGAGCAGCATCCTCGCCGGGCGCACCGAGACCAGCGCGATCCACCTGGTGCAAGACCTGCCCAGCATGTTCGTGCTGCCGGTCGGCACGCTGCCGCCAAACCCGCTCGAGCTGTTGCAGCGGCCCTCGTTCAGCCTGCTGTTGCAGGAGCTGCTCACGAAGTTCGACCACATCGTGGTCGACACGCCGGCCACCACCCACGGTTCGGACTCGCGCGTCGTCGCGGCGAAGTGCGGTGTGGCGATGGTCATCGGCCGCCGCGGCACCAGCCGCATGAAGGCGGTGAACAGCCTCGTCAACGAGGTGACGCGCGGCTCGGCCAAGTTCGCGGGGGTGGTGATCAATGACCATTGAGCCGACACGCTCCGTGCTGGTCGTCATCCCGACCCTGAACGAAGTGCGCCACATCGAGGGCGTCGTGCACTCGCTGCGGGCCGACCTGCCGCGCGATGCGCGGGTCGACATCGTCGTGGCCGACGGCGGCAGCACCGATGGCACGGTGGCGCTGGTGCAGGCGCTGGCGGCCGCCGACCCGACGCTGCACCTGCTCGCCAACCCGCGGCGCATCCAGAGCGCTGCCGTCAACCTGGCCGTTCAGCGCCATGGCGCGGACGCCGACGTGCTGGTGCGCTGCGACGCGCACGCCCACTACCCGACCGGCTTCATCCGCCGCCTGCTCGACACACTCGACCGAACCCAGGCCGAAGCCGTGGTCGTGCCGATGGACTCGGCCGGCCACAGCTGCTTCCAACGCGCGGTCGCGTGGGTCTCCAACAGCTGGGCCGGCACGGGTGGCTCGGCGCACCGCGGCGGGCACCGCAGCGGCTTCGTCGACCATGGGCACCACGCCGCCTTCCAGATGGCGGCCTTTCGGCGCGCCGGCGGTTACGACGAGAGCTTCACGCACAACGAAGATGCCGAGCTCGATTGCCGCCAGCGCAGCCTGGGCGCTCAGATCTACCTCGACGCCGACATCCGCCTCGGCTACCTGCCGCGCGCCACGCCGGCGAGCCTGGCGCGGCAGTACTTCGCCTACGGGCGCGGACGCTCGCGCACGGTGCGTCGGCACCCGCAGTCGACCCGCGCCCGGCAACTGGCCCTGCCGGTGAACCTCGCGGTGTCGGTGCTGGCGCTGGCCCTGGCCGCGTGGTGGCCGCTGCTGTTGCTCTGGCCGCTGACCTACCTGGGCGCGCTCGTGCTCACGTCGATTGCGATCGCCTGGCGCGAGCGTTCCGGCTGCGGTCTGCTCGCCGGCGTCGCGGCGGGTGTGATGCACATGAGCTGGGCTGCGGGGTTTCTGGCGGGGCTGGCCTTGGTGCGCGAAGCCGCCTGGCGGCCGCCGGCGTTTCGTCATTCGGCGCCGGGTGGCCGCGGATGAGCGTTCGCCCTGTCGACAAGCCCCCGCTGAAAGTCTGGCTGGTGGACCCGTCGCTGTTCACGGCGCCGTATGACGCTGCGCTCACCGAAGGGCTGATCGCCGCCGGGGTCGAGCCGATGTGGGCGACGCGGCCGACGCGCCGGGCCGACCGCCAAGAGCTCCCCATCGAGCGCACCGATCCTTTCTTCTACCGCCTGGTCGACGAAGCCGCCTGGCTGCCCTCGGCGTTGAAGCCGATCGCCAAGGGCGCCGCGCACCTGAGCGGTCTGGTGCAGCTGCTGTGGAAGATCCGCCGCGGCCGGCCCGACGCCGTCCACTTCCAGTGGATCGTGGTGCCGCCGCTCGACATGCTCGCGATGGCGCTGATCCGCGCCTGGTGCCCGCTGGTGCTGACGGTGCACGACACCGTGCCGTTCAACGGCCAGAAGATGTCGTGGCTGCAGCGCGTCGGCCACGACACGCCGATGAAGCTCGCGCACCGGCTGATCGTGCACACCCGGGCCGGGCGGCAGGCCCTCATCGATCGCGGCGTGCCGTCGGCCAAGATCGCGGTGATCCCGCACGGCGCGCTGCGCCTGCCGGTCGCCGCACCGCCGCCGGTGCTGCCGCGCGACCCGCGCTGGACGATCGTGCTGTTCGGCGAGGTCAAGCCGTACAAGGGGCTGGACGTGCTGATCGAGGCGCTCGCGGCGCTGCCGGCCGAGGCCCGGCAGCAGACGCGTGTCGTGGTGGCGGGGCGCCCGCGCATGGATGTGGCGCCGCTCGTGGCGCGCATCGCCGAGCTCGGGCTGCAGCCGCAATTCGACCTGCGCCTGCAGCGCCAATCCGAAGCCGAGATGGCGGCGCTCTTCGCCGAGGCCGACTGCTTCGTGTTCCCGTACCGCCAGATCGACGCGAGCGGGGTCTACTTCCTCGTCAAGTCGTTCGGCAAGTGGCTGATCGCCAGCCGCGTCGGCATCTTCGCCGAGGACGTGGTCGAGGGCGTCGAGGGGGCGCTCGTGCCGAGCGGCGACGTGCTGGCGTTGGCCGCGGCGCTCGCCGACGCGGTCGCCCGGCGCCCGCACCGCGAGCCGGTGCAGGTCGCGCATGCCTGGGCCGACATCGGTCAGGCCACACGCGAGCTGTACCAGCAGGCCATCGCCGCGGCGGGCGCGCCGCTGCCATTGCGCGACCAAGGCGTCGCGGGGTGAGGCGCATGGCGGCCGAATCTGAACCCCTGGACGAAGCCTCGACAGCGCGCCGGCAACTGCTGCGGCAGGTGCTGGCCGGCGCCGGTTGGGCGGGTGCGAGCGCGTGCCTGGCGGCCGCGCCGGTCGCCGCGGGCGCGGGGCCGACGCCGGCCGTGCCCGCGGCGGTCCGCGACCAGGGCTACCGGCTGGTCCAGAACTGGGACTTCGCGACCACCGTCACCGACATGGCCGGCTTGCGCGATGCGTTCTTCACCCGCTTCATCTACGAGGGCGGCAAGCTCGACCGGCTCAACGACGAGTGGCAGCGCTACCGCGACAACGACAACCACGTCTTCGAGGACGGCGTGCTGGCCCTGGTGGCGCGCGCCCCCGCCGAGGCGGCCAGCGGCAAGATCGAGAGCGGCATGCTGAGGTCGAAATGGTCGGGCCGCTACGGCTACTTCGAGTGCCGCATGAAGCTGCCCGGCGCACGTGGCCTGTGGCCGGCGTTCTGGCTCAATCCGCAGGATGCCAAGTGGCCGCCGGAGATCGACATCGTCGAGGTCGTCAACAACGGCCGCGACACGACGCGCAACAGCTTTCACTACCTGCACAGCGGGCTGAAAGACGAGCTGCCCGTCGCCGCGTCGCGGCTCGACACCCACAAGAGCTACCGACCTGGCTTCGACTACCAGGACGACTTCCACACCTTTGCCGTCGACTGGACCGCCGACCGCGTTCGCCACTATGTCGACGACGTGCTGGTCGTCGATCGCGAGTTCCGCTGGGTCCACCGCGACGGCTCCGACGGCGGGCCCGCCCACGTGCTGCTGAACCTCGCGGTGGGCGGCAAGTGGCCTGGCGCGCCCGCTGGGCCCGAGGCCTTCCCGGCCAAGCTGCTCGTGAAGCACATCCGGGTGTGGCAGGCATGAAGCTCACCTCGCATCGCCCGCTCGTCGCGTTGCCGCGGCCGCAGCACGCCACGTCCTTCGAACAGACCGTGCCGGCCGAGGCGCCGGCGAGCGCGACCGCGGCGGCACCTGCGGCGCTGAAGGTGGCGTTCATGTTCGCGCTGGTCTCGCTGACGCTGCTCGAGCGCTTCGGGGTCCAGGTGACCGCCTCGTACTCGCTCAACCCGGCCCTCCTCGCGCTGTACGGCCTGGTCCTGGTCATGGTGGCGACGCGCGCGGCCCACCTGAACGGCAGCGGCGCGCTGATGTACGTCGGCGTGATGGCGGTCGCGGCGCTCAGCTTCATCGTCAACCTGTCGCTCGATTCGCGCCAGTACGCGTCGCTGAGCTCGCTGGGGCTGCTGCTGCTGCTTTATGCGCCGTTCACCGTCGCGCTGACCCCGGCCGTGGGCACGCCCGCCTTCTGGCGATGGCTGATGAAGTGGTACATCGCTTTCGCCGTCGCACTGGGCGTGGCCGGCATCGTGCAGTTCTACGCCCAGTTCGTGTTCCGTGCGCCGTGGCTGTTCGACTTCACGCCGCTCATCCCCGCGGCGCTGCGCAGTTCCGGCACCTACAACACGACGAACGCCGTCGGCTCGCTGATCAAGTCCAACGGCTTCTTCATGAAGGAGGCGTCGGGCTTCTCCTTCTACATGGCCTTCGCGCTGCTCTGCGAATGGAGCACGCGGCGGCGCAAGCTGCCGATGGCGGTGATGGCGTTCGGGATCGTCGTGTCCTATTCCGGCTCGGGCCTGCTCGCGCTCGGCGTGGCGCTGCTGTTCCCGCTTGGGCAGCGCACGCTGGTGCGCGTGTCGGCGTGCCTGGTCGCGGGGGCGCTGGTGGTCATGCTGTTCGGCGAGTCGCTGAACCTGAGCTACACGTTCGGCCGCATCGGCGAATTCGAGTCCACCAGCAGCAGCGCGTACTGCCGCTTCATCGCCCCGGGCAAGCTGGTGGCCGAACAGATCGACTCCGACCCGTGGACCGTGCTGGTGGGTCACGGGCCTGGCACGACGCAGAAGCTCTCCACCGTCTGCGAGACGACTTACGGCAAGGTGTTGTTCGAGTACGGCCTGTTCGGGGCCATCGCCTTCACTGCGCTGATCGTCGCGGCCGTCAACCGTTCCGCGGCGCCGGTGCGCGTGCGTGTCGCGCTGGTGGTGCAGTGGTTTCTGCTGGGCGGCTTCCTGCTCGGGCCCGAGGCGGTGCTCGCCATCTACGTGATCGCGGGCATCTGGCCGGCCGGGGTCTGCCGCGACGCGTTTGCGCCGCTCGCCGCCGCACCACCGCGCCGCCGCGGTGCGTTCGAACGCGTCGACCCTGAATGGATGAAGACCTCATGAACGCCGCTCGTCCGACTTTCAGCATCGTGATCACCTGCTACAACTACGCGCAGTACGTGGGGGCGGCGATCGAAAGCGCATTGGCGCAGACCCGACCCGGTGTCGAGGTCGTCGTCGTCGACGACGGTTCGACCGACGGCTCGGCCGAGGTCATCAAACGCTACGCCGGCCGCGTGCGCTCGATCCGCCAGGCCAACCAGGGCTCGATCCCGGCCTACAACCGCGGTTATGCCGAGTCGACCGGCGACCTCGTGCTGTTTCTCGACGCGGACGACGTGGCCGCGCCACGGCTCGCCGAAGAAGTCGTCGCGGCGTGGCAGCCCGGCTGCGTGAAGGTCCAGTACGACCTCAGCATCATCGACGCGGCGGGCGCCGACCTGGGCCGGCGCTTCTGCAACTACGCGCCGGGCTACGACGCGGCCCAGGTGCGCAGCAGCTTCACGCGCACCGGCACCTACCTGTGGCCGGTGACCACGGGCAATGTCTATGCGCGCCCCTACCTCGACGCGATCGTGCCGCTGAAGGTCGGCATCGGTCCGGACGGCTTGCTGAACACCGTCGCGCCGGCCTTTGGCGAGGTCGTCACCATCCCGCGCTGCCTGGCGAGCTACCGGCTGCACGGCGCCAACATGTGGGCCAGCAACGGCCTGGACCTGACCCGGTTGCCCGAGCGCATCCGCCTGCGGCGGCTCGAGATCGCCGAACTCGTCGCGCATGCCCGAACACGCGGCGTCGCGCTGCCGGCAGGCGACCTGCTCGACCACGAGCTGCCCTTCATCAACTACCGCCTGATGGCGCTGCGCCTGGGCCAACGCTACGAGGGTGCGGGAGCCGACACGCCGACGACGCTGTGGCGCGTCGGCATGCGCTTTCTGCAGACCGCGCCGATGCGGCTGGGCGCCCGGGTCGCGCACGGCGTCTGGCTCACCGCGCTGTGGGTGGCGCCGCGACCGGTGGCGGCGGCGCTGATCCAGCTGCGCTTCCGGCGTGCCCAATTTCTGCAACCGCTGCGCCAGCTCTTCGCTTGACCATCTTGCCCCCATGTCCGCCATCGCTCCGCTGCCGCCCGTGTCAGTGAACCGCAGCACCGTCGCCCGCTCCGCGATGTGGAGCGTGCTCGAGAACGGCGGCCTGGCGCTGATCTCGTTCTCGTCGCTGATCGTCTATTCGCGCTTTCTGTCGGTCTCGGACTTCGGTCTGTTCTCGATCGTGCTCGCGGTCGTCGAGTTGATGACCATGCTCGTCGGCATGCTCTTTCACGATGCGCTCGTGCAGCGCCAGGACATCACCGAGCTGCACTACGACACCGCCTTCACCGCGACCCTGGGCCTGAGCGCGCTGCTGATGGCGGCATGCTGGCTGATCGCGCCGACCTTCGCGCGGCATGCCGGCAACCCGGTGGCCGCACCGGTGCTGCTGTGGACCTCGCTGTGCCTGCCGCTGACGGCGGTCAGCGCCACCATCGTCGCGCGCCAGCGCCGCAACCTGGCGTTTCGCACGCTGGCGATCCGCTCCATCGTCGGGCGTTCGCTGGGCGCGCTGATCGGCATCGCGCTGGTCGTGTTCGGGGCCGCCTTCTGGGGCCTGGTCGCGCAGCAGGTGCTGGTCGTGCTGTTCGGCTCACTGGTGCTGTGGGTCACCTGCCGCGAGCGGCCGCGGCTGCGCTTCGCACTGACCGAGTTCCGCCAGTTGATCGCCTTCGGCATCCTGTCGGTCACGACGCTGTTCGTCAACTTCTCGATCAAGCGCGTCTTCATCATCCTGTCGGGCGTCACGCTCGGCACGCATGCCGCCGGCCTGCTGAATCTGAGCTTCCGCGCGGTCGACACGTTCTGGTCGCTGGCCTCGACGGCGATCTCGCAGATCGCGCTGCCCATCCTGTCGTCGCTGCGGCAGGACGATGCGCGCTTCGCCCGCGCCTTCGAGGCCGCATCGGCCTTTGCCTGCGTGGCGCTCTACCTGTGCTTCGTGATGATCGGCGCCGTGTCGCCCGAACTCGTCGAGCTGCTGTTCGGCCGCCAATGGCTCGCGATCGCGCCGTACGTGACCATCCTGTCGCTGCAGGTGATCATCCAGGCGCGTCGGCTGCTGCTGACACCGGTGATGACCGCGCTCGGGCGGCCGCGCGACCTGCTGGTGTGCCAGGTGGCCGAGCTCGTCTTCATCTTGGGCGCGGTGCTCTGGTCGGGCGTGCCCTCGCTGGGCTGGGCCGTCGGCATCTGGGTGCTGCGCGAGTGCCTGGGCGGGTCGATCCTGGTCTGGCTGTTCCGGCGCGAGACCGGCCTCGGGCTGGGCGCGCTGCTCGCCGGCTCGGTCGTGCCGCTGGTGAGCGCCGCTGCGATGTTCGCCGCGGTGTGGTTCTGCCGCGCGGAGCTGCTGGGCGGCTGGGTGCCGCTGGTGCGTGCCGCCGTGCTGTTGCCGCTGGGGCTGCTCGTCTATGCCGTGTGCGTTTTCCTGCTCGATCGGCGCCTGCTGATCGATTTCCTCGGCTTCGTCCGATCCGCCGTGCAGCGCAAGCGTGCCGGCACATTGACCGAAGGCGACCCGTCATGACCACCCTGCCGAACCCGACACCGACCATCTCGGTGATCATCCCGAATTACAACTACGAGGCCTATGTCGGCGCCGCCATCGACAGCGCGCTCGGCCTGGACTGGCCCGATGTCGAGGTCATCGTCATCGACGACGGCTCGACCGATGGTTCGCGCCGCATCATCGAGGGCTACGGCACGCGCATCGCCAGCATCCTGCAGGAGAACTCGGGCCAGCTGGTCGCGTGCAACAAGGGCTTCGCGATGTCGCGCGGCGAGATCGTGATCTTTCTCGACTCCGACGACATGCTGCACCCGTCGCTGGCGCGCGAGCTGGTCGCGGTCTGGACGCCGCGCACCAGCAAGGTCCAGGTGCAGATGCTGTCGGTCGACGCGCAAGGCCGGCCGAACGGCTCGCTCTTTCCGCAGTACCACGTCGTGCCGTCGCCCGCGGAGGTGCGCGCCTGGAGCACAAACACCACCGCGTACCCCACGCCGCCCGGCTCCGGCAATGCCTATGCGCGCGGGTTTCTCGAGCGCATCTTCCCGCTCGTGAACACCTGCGGCACCGCCAACGATTCGTACTGCCTGGCGGCCGCGCCCTACCTCGGCGACGTGATCACGATCGCGAAGCCACTGGTGTCGTACCGCATCCACGGCAAGAACCAGGGTGCGCTGTCCAAGCTCGACCTGCATCAGTTCGAGCGCCAGATGACGCGTGCGCGCCAGCGCCAGGCCTATGCGAAGGGCATCGCCGCGAGCGTGGGCATCACGCTTGCCGACAAGGCGATCGACCGCAGCCTGGTCTACCTCTGCTACCGCATCGGTTCGCTGACGCTGGCGCCGGCGACCCACCCGATCCCCGGCGACAGCGCGTTGCGCGTGCTGGGCGATGTGGGTGCCGCCTTCTTCGCGCCGCAGGGTGTGTCGTTCAAGGGCCGCGTGGCCATTCTGGTCTGGGCCTGGCTGGTGTGTCTGCTGCCCAAGGGGTGGGCCAGCAAGCTGGTGCTGTGGCGGTTCGCGCCCGGCACGCGACCGCAGGCGCTGCGTGGCCTGCTGACGAGACTGCGCGTGGTGCGCGGTTGATGATGGACAGGAGAACTCTCATGATCAGATCCATAGCCGGTGTTCTCATCGGCCTGCAGTTGGCGATGGCCGGCGTCGGTGCGTGCGCGCAAGCCGCCGCGCCGGCCAGCGCCGCGGCCTCGGCGCCTGCCGGGCCGACGCCGTATCCCAAGGACGCCAAGGACTGGCCGGGCAAGGGCGCGATCCGCGTGTTCCCCTACATGAACGACAACCGCAAGGCCGCCTGGAACCAGCGCGCGGCCAAGCAGGGCAGCATCGTCTTCGCCGGTGACTCGCTCGTCGGCGGCTGGCGGACCACGATGGACGCCGACTTCCCCGGGCTGCTGCTGGCCAACCGCGGCATCGGTGGCGAACCCACGCGCGGCCTGCTGTTCCGCTTCCAGGAAGACGTGCTGGACCTGCACCCCAAGGCCATCGTGCTGCTCACCGGCACCAACGACCTGAGCGCACGCCAGAGCATTCAAGAGACGCGCAGCAACATCGTCGAGATGCTCGACATGGCCGAGCGGGTCTCGCCCGGTGTGCCGGTCGTGCTGTGCACGCTGCCGCCGCGCGACCACCCCAAGTCGCCGATCGACGCGACGCAGCTGGTGGAGCTCAACAAGCTGATCGTGTCGCTCGCGCAAGGGCGCCCGCAGGTCGTCGTGCTCGACCTGTTCCCGCTGCTCGCCGACCCCGACGGGCGGCCGCACGCGGAGTATTTCGCCGAGGACCGGCTGCACTTCTCGCCTGCCGGCTACCAACGCTTTCACGATGCGCTGGCGCCGGTATTGAAGCGCCTCAACGTGGGCTGAGGGTCGCCGTGGCATTCACCTCGCTGACCTTTCTCGCCTTCATCACGGCCGTCGTGCTGCTCAGCAGCCTGTGGCCGACGCCTGCCGGGCGCAGTGCGGTCCTGCTCGTGGCCAACGCGGTGTTCATCGGCAGCTACGTCGACCGTGTGGTCCAGCTCGTGCCGCTGGCCGTGTTTCTGCTGGTCGGCTACCTCGCCATCGAGGGCGTGCGGCGCAGCCGCAGCGCGTGGAGCCTGTGGGCGGGCCTGGCGGTGATCCTTGCGGGCTTCATCGTGCTCAAGCGCTTCAGCTTTCTCGGCGAGTCGCTGACGCTGCCGTTCTCGTACCTGATCGTCGGCCTGTCGTACGTGCTGTTTCGCGTGCTGCACCTGATGGTCGATGCGAAGCAGGGCGAGTTGCCGCAGCGCATCGCCCCGCTGCACTTCTTCAACTACAGCTGCAACTTCCTGACCTTCACGGCCGGGCCGATCCAGCGCTACCAAGACTACGCCGCCAACCAGACGCGCGCGCTGACGCTGGACGAGGCGCAGGTGTTTCGCGCCTTCGCGCGGCTGATCCGGGGCTTCCTCAAGGTCGGCGTGTTCTCGGCGATCTTCAACTACCTGTTCGACAACATGTCGGGCCGCTTGCTCGACGCCACGCTGACGCCCTCGCTGCCGGTCTTCTGTGCCCTGGTGGTCGCGTCGGCGGTGTTCTACACGATCTACCTCTATGCCAACTTCGCGGGCTACATGGACATCGTCATCGGTGTCGGTGCGCTGATGGGCCAGGAGCTGCCCGAGAACTTCAACCGCCCCTTCCTGGCGCGCAGCTTTCTCGACTTCTGGTCGCGCTGGCACATGACGTTGTCGGACTGGTTCAAGACCTATGTCTTCAACCCGCTGCTCACCGTGCTCGCGCGGCGCTTCACGTCGGCCCAGGCCGGGCCCTACCTCGGCGTCGTCGCGTTCTTCGTCACCTTCCTGATCATGGGCGTGTGGCACGGCACCACCGCGGTGTTCGTCGTCTACGGCCTGCTGATGGGTGCCGGCGCCAGCGTCAACAAGCTGTGGCAGGTGGTGATGACCAAGCGCCTGGGCAAGAAGGGCTACAAGGCCTTGGCCGAGCGCACGCCGGTCATCTACCTGTCGCGCGGCCTGACCTTCGCCTACTTCGCGCTGGCCTTGAGCTGCCTGTGGCTCGACATGCCGCAGCTGCTCTCGCTGACCCATCGCCTCGGCGTGGCCGGCGTGCTGGCCTGCTACCTCGGTCTGGCGGTCGCGACCGGCCTCGCGTTCTTCGTCTGGGATGCGCTGACCTCGGCCGTCGCGTCGTGGCGCGTCAGGGCCAGCGCCGCGGCTGGCGGCGTGATCGCGCGCAACCTGGTGCTGGCCTTCCAGGTGCTGCTGATCGTCACGGTCGCCTCGTTCTTCCACAAGGCGCCCGAGTTCGTCTACCGGGCCTTCTGATGAAGCTGATCCTGACCCAGATCGCGCAATTGCTGGCGGCCTTGCTGGCGCTGTATGGCGTGCTGCTGGCGGTGAGCCTGCTGCTGGTGCCGCGCGCCGACGTCGGCGAGCGGCTGGACGCGGCGCGTGCGCCATCGTCGCTGTTCCTGACCGAACCCAAGTACGTCTTCATGACGCGCGGCCAGCTCAACACCCCCGTCGACAAGGCGATCCTGCTGGGTGCCTCCAACATGCTGGCCGGCTTCAAGCAGCCGCAGGTGCAGGCGCTGGTCCCCAACCTCGAGGTGCACAACCTGTCGGTGGGCGGCTCCAACATCCGGCAGGTCGCGCAGATCGTCGACCTTGTGCGCGAGGTGCAATCGCCCGAGGCGCGGCGCCACAACACCTACGTGATCGGGCTCTGGTACGGCCTCTTCACCGCCGACCGGGCGCGCTGGTACACGCCCGACCGCCACGAGGGCGACACCGACATCGACATCGAGCGCTACCGCTACGGCTTCTACCGCCGCACCGATGCCGGCGCCGTGCCGCTGCTGCCGCCGCAGGAGCTCGGTCTCGGCGTGCTGCTGATCCACCCCTACCTCGTGCTCGACCGCACCGCGCGCGACCTGACCCGGTCGCTGCGCAACTTCATGGCGGCCAAGTCGGCGCCCATCACCGACGCGCAGCGCAACGCCGTCGTCCTCAGCGACGCGCAAAAGCGCAAGTACCTCGACTTCTGGCGCGACTACACCGGCGGCGCCGACAAGATCGACGACACGTCGATCTGGGTGCTCAACCGCCTCATCGATGCCATCGTGGCCGAAGGCGGCCATGTCGTGCTCGTCGACATGCCGATTCCGGCCTGGCATGCGCAAGGCTCGTCGCTGGCGGCCAACTACCGCACACGCGTCGATGCGCTGCTGCCCGCGCTTCGCACGCGCCCCGGCGTCTCGGTGCTGGCGATGGCCGACACCGCGGGCGACGACGATTTCAGCGACGAGGTCCACCCGAAGCCACGCGTCACCGGCCGCTGGGCCGCGCGCCTGGCCGCTGTCTTGAACCCATCATCCTCAGAGAGAACCACGCCATGAGCACCGACGCCATCTACGCGCAGCTGACCGACATCTTTCACGACGTCTTCGATGACGAGAGCATCCAGGTGCGGCCCGAGCTCACGGCCGACGACGTCGACGAGTGGGACAGCCTCAGCCACATCCGGCTCGTGCTGGCCATCGAGAAGAAGTTCGGCCTGAAGTTCTCGGCCGCCGAGGTCGGGCGGCTCAAGAACGTCGGCGAGTTCGTCGGCCTGATCCAGTCCAAGTCGGCATGACGACCGCGGCGTCCGCACAGGTTCTCGCGCTCGGCGAGCTCGCGCCGGGGCGCCAGGCCGTGGTCGAGTTCAGCGTCACGGCGCTGCAGATGCGGCAGTTCGCCGAACTCTCGGGCGACTTCAACCCGCTGCACACCGACGACGCCTTTGCGCGCGCCAAGGGCTTCGACGGCGTGGTCGTGTACGGCGCGCTGATCGTGGCCAAGGTCTCGCAGCTCATCGGCATGCAGCTGCCGGGGCGCGACAGCGTGTGGGCGAGCGTGGCGCTGGAGTTTCGCAAGCCGCTCCATGTCGACCAGGTCGCCCAGGTCGAGGGCGTCGTCACCGAGGTGTCGGCGTCGACCGGCATGGTGGTGCTGAAGCTGGCCGTGCGCGCCGCCGGCAAGCTGCTCGCCAAGGGCACGGCGGAGGTGGTCCTTGGGCGCTGAGCTCGCGCCACCAGCCCGCCACTTCCTCGTGTCGGGGGGCTCGGGCGGCATCGGCGCGGCGGTCTGCGAACTGCTGGCGGCGCGCGGCTGCACGCCGGTCGTCGGCTACGCCCGCCATGCCGAGGCCGCAGACCGGGTCGCACAGCGCCATGGCGGCATCGCCCTGGCGCTCGACCTGGCCGACGAGGCGTCCATCGACGCCGCGGTGGCGCGGCTCGATGCGTTGCCGGTGCTCGCCGGCGTCGTGCTGGCGGGCTCGCCGCCGCTGTCGCTGGTGCCGTTCGGCAAGATCACCGGCGACGAGATGCGCCTGCAATGGCGGGTCAACGTGATGGGCCCGCAGCGCCTGCTCGCCGAGCTGGTGCGGCGCTGCTTTCGCCGCCACAAGCAGGGCGCGGTCGTGGGCGTGCTGACCCGCGCGATGGGCGACCCGGCGGCCCGCGGCATCGAGGGCGCGGCGTCGGGCATGGGCGCCTACGTCATCGCCAAGCACGGCATGGCCGGGATGCTCGCGATGCTCGCCGCCGACTACCCGTGGCTGCGCGTGCGCGCGGTCTGGCCCGGCTACACCGAGACGCCGATGCTCGCGGCGTTCGACGAACGCTTTCTCGCGATGCAGCGCGAGAAAGCGCCTTTCCAGACGCCCGAGCAGGTGGCGTCGCTGATTGTTGAGGAGGCTTTGGGTTCATGAGCAACCATCTCTACACACAACTCGCATGGCTGCCTGCCGCGCCGGCGGACTTCTCGGCGCAATGCCGAACACTCGCCGACGACCCCGCCGATCTCGGCCAGCGCCTGCGCCTCCTCGCCAACCACGCGCTCGACGAGAACCAGCTCAACAAGCTCGCCAAGGCGATGCAGCGGGCGCGCGACGCCGGCCACGCGCTGGCGCCGCTGACGCCGTTCCGGCTCGGGCTGATCAGCAACGCGACCTCGCACTTCATCGTGCCGGCGCTGGTGGCCAGCGCGGCGCGCCACGGCATCGCGCTCGAATGCGTCGAAGCCGATTACGACCAGGTGATGCAGGCCGCGTTGTCGCCCGACTCGGCGATCAACCAGGCCGGCTGCGACGCGGTGCTGGTGGCGGTCGATCACCGCGGCCTGCCGTTGAACGCGCCGCCCGGCGACGCGCAGGCGGCGCAGCAGGCGGTGCAGGCCGCGCTGACCCACCTCGAGACGATACGCCAGGGCCTGCACAGCCACGGCAAGGCGGTCTGCATCCTGCAGACGATCGCGCGGCCGGTCGAGTCGGCATTCGGCAGCTTCGACCCGGTGCTGCGCGGCACCCCGCGCCAGTTGATCGACGAGGTCAACCGCGGCATCGCGCTCGGTGTGGCCGGCACCGAAGACCTGCTGCTCGACGTGGCGCACATCGCCGAGACCGTCGGCCTGGCCGACTGGCACGACACGACGCTGTGGAACATGGCCAAGCTGCCGTTTGCCAGCGCCTTCCTGCCGCTCTACGCCGACCACGTGTGCCGCCTCATCGCGGCGCTGCGCGGCAAGAGCCGCAAGTGCCTGATCCTCGACCTCGACAACACCGTCTGGGGCGGCGTGATCGGCGACGATGGGCTGGACGGCATCGTGATCGGCCAGGGCGACGCCACCGGCGAAGCCCACCTCGAGGTGCAGCGCACCGCGCTGGCGCTGCGCGAGCGCGGCGTGGTGCTGGCGGTGTCGTCGAAGAACACCGACGAGATCGCGCGCCGGCCGTTCCGCGAGCACCCGGAGATGCTGCTGCGCGAGGACCACATCGCGGTGTTCCAGGCCAACTGGAACGACAAGGCGACCAACATCAAGGCGATCGCCGAAGAGCTGTCGCTCGGCCTGGATGCGATGGTCTTCCTCGACGACAACCCGGTCGAGCGCGGCCTGGTGCGCCGGATGCTGCCGCAGGTCGCGGTGCCCGAGCTGCCCGACAACCCGGCGCTGTATGCGCGCACGCTGATGGCGGCGGGCTACTTCGAAGCGATCGCGTTCTCGGGCGAGGACCGGCAACGCGCCGAGTTCTACCAGGACAACGCACGCCGCGTCACGTTGCAGAAGCAGGCCGGCGACATCGACGCCTACCTGGTGTCGCTGAACATGCAGATGACGCTGCAGCCCTTCGACGACACCGGCCGCGCGCGCATCGCCCAGCTCATCAACAAGTCGAACCAGTTCAACCTGACGACGCGGCGCTACACCGAGGCCGAGGTGGCGGCGGCGCAGCGCGACCCCGACGCGTTCACGCTGCAGGTGCGGCTGACCGACGCCTTCGGCGACAACGGGATGATCAGCGTCATCATCTGCCGACGCGTGCAAGACGACTGGGACATCGACACCTGGCTGATGAGCTGCCGCGTGCTGGGCCGCAAGGTCGAGGTCGCGGTGCTGCAGGAACTGGCCGCGCAGGCACGCGAACGCGGCGTGCGCCGCCTGATCGGCCGCTACCTGCCGACCGAGAAGAACAAGCTGGTCGAAGACCACTACGCCAAGCTCGGCTTCGCGCTGCTCGACGCACAAGACGGCGGCGCAACGCGCTGGGCGCTGAGCGTCGACGACGTGCCGGCGGCGTCGTTGCCGATCGCGATCCAGCGCGCGGGCTTTGCACCGCAGGCCAGGGTGACGGAGGCCGCAGCAACATAGGCTTCGGGGCCTGAACGACCGACGCCGACCCTTTCGCACGAGCGCACTGAGATGGAGGTCGAGCATGAGTTCAACGTCTACGACGACAGCGACCGTCGACGTCGCGTCAGGCCACTACACCCAGCTGGACGGGCTCAGGGGGGCGGCGATCCTGATGGTGATCGTCTTTCACTTCGCGCTGATGCACACCGGGTTCCGCGGCGCCGATCCGGGGTTCTTCCTGCAGCTGGCGCAGGTCGGCTGGATGGGGGTCGATCTCTTCTTCGTGCTCTCCGGATTTCTCATCACCGGCATCCTCTCGAGCACGCGCACGCAGAAGCACTACTTCAGGAACTTCCTGGGGCGCCGGTTCTTGCGGATCTGGCCGCTCTACTACCTGAGCCTGCTGTTGCTGTTGGTCGTCATGCCCCTGGTCATGACCAAGGTGCCGACCGAGTTGGCGGGTATGCAGGGCAAGCAGGCCTGGTTCTGGCTCTACGCGACGAACTGGCTGTTCGCGCTCGAAGGCGGGTTTTCGCGGACCTCGGGCGGCTATTTCTGGTCGCTGGCCGTGGAGGAGCAGTTCTATCTCGTCTGGCCCTTCGTCGTCTACGCGTTGACGGATCGCTCGCTGCTGCGCGTCAGCGTCGGGCTGCTGTGTGTTTCGCTGATCTCCCGGGTGCTTCTGTCGAACTTCGGGGTCGGCACGGGCACCCTGTACAACATGACCTTCACCCACCTCGACGGACTGGCTGTCGGCAGCTGCCTCTCGATCTGCCTGCGCTCGCCGGCGCTGACCGCACGCGTGACGCGCGCGCTGCCGTGGGCGGCGGCGGCGGCGCTCGCCGGCCTGCTCGCGGTGCGTCTGGCCGATCACCACTTCTTCTTCTGGGGCAGGCACATGGCGGAGTACGGCTACACGCTGATCGTGGTCCTGTTCGGTGCGCTGCTGGTGCGCGTGGCGCGAGGCCAGACGACCCAGGGCCTCAATCGGCTGCTGACGACCCGCTTCATGACGCTGTGCGGCAAGTACAGCTATGCGCTCTATCTGGTGCACGTGCCCGTGGCGAGCGTGGTGTTCCCGGTCATGTACCGGGCGCTGCGCAACCACCTGCCGCTGATCGGCTACGACGGGGCCTTTCTGGTGGCCGCGTTCGCTGCGTTCGCGGTGTCGTGGGCGCTCGCGGCCGCCAGCTGGTTTCTGATCGAGAAGCGCATCCTGACGCTGAAGCGCTACTTCGATTCGTCGGCCGCGCCGACTGTGCGGCACGCCCCCATGCCGCGTCCGCTCGAGACATGAGGGTGGCGACGGGGGCTGTTGGTGGCTTATGGGTTCTGGGTCGTGCGGCTGGCGATGCTCGGCAGTGCCTCGAAGTCCTTCACGGAGCCGAGGAACAGCGCGCGCGTGACGGCATGGCGTTGCAGCAAGTTGAAGACCAGCATCGGCAACACGACCGCGAGCACGATGCGCGCGATGTCGCTCTGCACGCCCGCGACGTCCAGCAGCACCTGCTGCGTGGCCATGTGCAGGAACATGATCACCAGCGAGGCTTCGCCGGTGGCGGCCAGGGCACGTGCCAGCGGGCCGCGGTTCAGCCAGCGCCGCGCCGCGGCCATCAGCGTCACCGCCAGGCACAGCGCGAAGCCCAGGCTGAGCAACGGAGTGCCGTAGCGGGTGTTCTTCATGTCGGGCACGGCGATCAGCTGCGCACCGACCAGCCCCATGCCGAGCACCGCGAAGGCCGCGGCCACGACGAGCAGTCGCGGCGAAATGCGTGCTTCGTGCCGGCGGTAGACCGACCCCAGGTAGAAGATCGGCGCGGCGAAGAGGCAGACGTTGGCAGCCCAGGGCAGCCACAAGCGCGGGAACCACACCGCGTTCACGTAGGCGAGCACCAGGCTGGCGCCCATCAGCAGCGCCATCGCGCGCGGGGCCAGGCGCACCGTGGCGACATTGACCGCCTGCTGGGTCAGGAACAGGCAGGTGACGAACCAGACCGCCACCAGCCAGCCGTAGACCGACTTGCCGCCAGACAGATGGGTTGCCACGAACAGCGCCCACTCCTTCAAGCCCCCGGACTGTGCGGTCGACACGAAGTCGTGTCCGGAGAGCAGGAAGAGGAACAAGGTGTAAGGCAGCAGCAATCGCACCGCCCGATCGCGCAGGCAGCGGCGAAAATCGGGTTCGGGCCGAAAGACGTAGCCGGCGAGAAAGAAGAAGAGCGGCATGTGCCAGAGGTAGACATAGCGCGCTGGCGGGCCGTTCACCACATGGCCGAAAACCACCGCGATGATGCCGATGCCCTTCACCGCGTCTAGCCACAGCAACCGCTCGCGCGGTGTGTCGATGACCCCCGAAGGTTCGCTCATGGCGCGGCTTGACACACGCGTGTGCGGGCGGGTGGCGGGCAGCTTGCGCCGAGTCGGCGCCTGGAGACGTGATGACGGACAAAGCAGATCGCATGGAGGTGCTGGACGCGATGCGTGGGGTGGCGGCGCTGTTGGTCGTGCTGTTTCACGTCAGGCAGTTCGTTCCGTTGGTGGCCAGTGGATATCTCGCGGTCGATTTCTTCTTCGTGCTCAGCGGCCTGGTGATCGCGCAGACGTATGGTCATCGGCTGGCTGGTCCGATGGGCTTTGCCGAGTTCGCGCGTGTCCGCATCATTCGCATGTATCCCCTGTTTCTGGTGGGTCTGATTCTGGCCATCGGCCGCGCGCTTGGCCAGCTCGCGATGCATGTCCCCGACGGGCTCTCCACGACGCAGCTGGTGCTCGCCGTGGTGTTCGAACTCTTCATGCTGCCGTCACCGGTGGACCAGCGCCTGTTCGCGTTGAACGAACCGGGTTGGTCGCTGTTCTTCGAGCTTCTCATCAATCTCGTCTACGCGGCCGCCTTGGTGAAAGCAAACGTGAAGGCGCTGGTGGCGTTCGTCGTGCTGGCCGGGCTGGTGTTGCTGGTGGCGGCGTTCTCGGAGGGTTCGTTGGGCACAGGGTTCACGTGGGACGCCTTCCATTGGGGACTCGCGCGGGTGAGCTACTCGTTCGCCGTCGGCGTCCTGATCTGCCGCTTGAACCTGCATCGGCGCTTCCGTCTGGGTCGCGGCTTCTTCGTCATACCGCTGGCCGCATTGACGGTGGTGCTGGTGGTGTCGCCGCCGGCGCCTTACACGGCGTTCTACGATGCCGGTGTCGTGCTGCTGATGTCGCCGCTGCTCGTCGTGCTCGGTGCATCGTGCACCACGACGAATGGCTTCAGGCCGATGGCGCGCCTGCTCGGGGACACGTCATACGCCATCTACGCGACCCACTATCCGCTGCTGTTCATGGTCGCGTTTGCCATGCGCAAGCTGGACATCGCCCCGGCGCTGTGGCTGCCGGGGTTCCTGCTGTTGATGATCGCGCTGGCGGCGCTGCTGAACCGGTTCTACGACGAACCGGTCCGGCGCTGGCTGCTGGGCGTGACCCGACCACGCCCGACATGGGCCACCCATGCCCCCTAGGACCATCGCCCTGATGCAAAAACTGACACATTTTCGATCGCGCCTGACCCACTACCTGAAGATGTCGGCGCACGGTCTGTGGGCCGATGTGCTGAACCGCTGGAGCCGCGCGTCGGTGGTTGGCGACGCTCCGGTGGTCGTGAGCCTGACGACGCACAGCATCCGCATCCAGCGCGTGCATCGCACCCTGGAATCGATCGCCCGCGGCGAGGTCAAGCCGCAGCGTCTGATCGTCTGGCTGGGTCTGCGTGATCAAGGCAAGCCGCTGCCGCTCGCGCTGCAGCGCCTGCAGGCCCGCGGGCTCGAGGTTCGCTACGCCGAGGATTGTGGCCCCCACACGAAGTACTTTCCGTACGTGTGCTCCGAGCCGCAGCACCGGCTGGCGATGGTGACGGCCGACGACGACATCTGGTACCCGTCGTTCTGGTTGCGCGAGCTGTGGCGCGCGCATGAACGCGCGCCCGACCACGTGCATTGCTACCGCGCGCGGCGCGTCCGGTTGCGTGGCGATGCGCTTGCGCTCCAGCCCTACGAAACCTGGCCCTTCATGGACGACGACCGACCCGGGCCGACAGTGTTCGCCACGGGGGTCGGCGGCGTCGTGTACCCGCCGGCGCTGCTCGATCGGCTGCGCGACGCGGGCACCGCGTTCCAGCAGTGCTGCCCGAAGGCCGACGACCTGTGGCTGCACGTGACCGCGCTGCGCAACGGGTTCGTCGCCAAGCAGCTCGGTGCGCGCATGCAGGAGTTCAACACGATGCCGTCGACGCAGTCGGTGGGCCTGCAGAACGAGAACGTGGCGATGGCGCGCAACGACGCGCAGGCAGCGCTGACCTACACCGCCGGCGACATCGGGCGCATGCGAGCGGCTTGAGTCGCCTGCGCAGCCGTCGCGACGAGCGTCAGTTCGTGGGCGCCACCACCGACGGAGCCCTGAACAGCGTGCGGCCGTAGGCGATGAACGGTGCCTCGACGTAGCGGTGCAGCACGATGGCCGCGACCAGCGTGAGCGCCGGCGTGAGCACGGCGGCGACCGCGAAGGTTTCGAGCATGCCCAGGCCGAAGGTCCGTACACACACGAACAGAATGGCCTGAAGCACCGGCAGGTGCACGAGGTAGATGGGGTAGGACAGATCGCCGAGGCGCTGCGCGACGCGTGAGTCGAGCAGCACGTCGACGCCGTTCTGGATCGCCAGGCTGAGCCGGCCGGTCGGGTGCTCGAGCAGCATCCAGGCGATGAAGGCGAACCACGCCACGAACGGGATGAGCTTGTTGCTGACGATGCACAGGCCGCAGGCGATCAGCACGATGATGCCCGGGTAGGCGTTGAGGCGCGGCACCTTGTAGATCAGCATCCGGGTCGCGATGCCGGTCGCGAAATACGGCACGGCCCCCGGCAGAAAACTCGGCAGCACGAAGTCGCCGAACCAGCCGCTGCGGTAGGCCAGAAAGCAGCCGAAGGCCGCTGCGGTGGTGAGGGCGGCACGCCAGGTGCCGCGCAGGCCCACCATGACGAGGGGTGCCAAGAGATAGAACTGCCATTCCAGCGACAGGCTCCACGCGGTGCTCAGGAACATGAGTTGCGATTCGAACAGCCTGTCGCTCGGGATTGCCCCGTGCAGCAGCGAGAGGTGCGCCAGCAGGTGTGGAAAGAACCCGCCGTGCTGCAGGTTGTCGAACTGGTGCTGGATCCGTTCGAGGTACGGCGTCTCGGCGCCCCACGGCGCGCCGAGAAAGGTCTCGAAGTTCAGGTAGGTCGTCATGATGCCCAGCACGAGGCAGACGACGTAGACCGGGTAGATGCGCAGAAAGCGCCGCGTGACATAGGCGCCGTAGGGCTCGGGCCGCGTCAGCAGCAGATGGGTGATCACGAAGCCGCTGATGATGACGAAGACGAGCACGGCGTAGTCGGCGGCCTTCGTGAGGGCGTGCAGGCCGCCGAAGCTGACGTTCGCGCCGGTGGCGGAGAACACGTGGTAGACCACGACCACGCACGCCAGCCAGCCACGCAGCCCCTCAATGCCTTTGAAACGGAACATCGTGATTGCTCTGTGGCGTCGTTAGCGCGACACCCATCGTTTGATCGCGTCGACCAGGATGGGCGGCGCCAGCCGTTTGAACAAGTGGCGCAGGCGCTTGGACCGGTGCGCGACGAGAAAGACCGACGAGATCCGCCGCAGGCGCATCGGCACCGAGGCGGGGTTCTGGTAGTAGTAGACCGCGACCGAGCGACGCGTCTGCCCCGGCGGCGGGCGCATCGGTTCGGGATGGCCATGAAAGCTCGTGGGTCCGTGCAGCAGCAGCAAGGACGTGCCGAACTCGGGCTGAATGCTCCGGGCGCTGGTGTCGGTGGCCACGTCCCAGATCTCGAGCGCGGCGCCCCAGGCCGGGTCCCAGCCGCGGTTGAGGTAGGTGATGAACACCATCTTGTTGGTCAACCCGTAGTAGGCGTGAAGATCGAAGTCGCGGTGGATGCCGAACTTGCCGCCCTCGCGCGTTTCGTGCAGGCCGCCGCCCAGCAGACGAGGGTCCGAAAGCAAGTCCTCCACGCCGGTGATGATGGTGATCAGGTCGAGGAACCAGCCCGAGTTGACGATGCTGAAGTAGATCTCCGACGCCGGGCCGAGCCGGCTGTGCGGGAGGGACCGGCGCGTCAGCTCCTGCTCGTTGCGAAAGACCTTCCAGTGGTTCTCGCCGAGCAGGTCGAACTCTTCGCGCACGAGTTCGAGCAGCGTCGGGTTGAACCAGCCCTCGACCACGAGGTGCGGGTAGGGCTGCGCGCCGCGCAGGCGCTCGCGCAACTCGGTGATGTAGTTCCAGTCGAACAGCTTGGGGTCGACGTGCCGGCCGAGTTCGAGCCGGCGCCCGCGGATGACGACTTCGTCGACCATGGGCTCGTCGCGGACCAAGGCCTATTCCGTTCTGTCGTGGGCGGCGCGGCCGATCCCGCGGTACTCGATGCCGAACTCCTTCATCAGCGTCGGGTCGTACAGGTTGCGTCCGTCGAAGACCACCGGCTGCTTGAGCGTGTCGCGAATCTGCTCGAAGTCCGGGCTCTTGAACTGGCGCCACTCGGTCACGATCAGCAAGGCATCGGACTCGACGAGCGCCGCGGCCTGGGTCTCGACAAAGCTCACGCCGGCCACGTGGCCCAGCACGCGTTTGGCCTCGGTCATGGCGACCGGGTCGTAGGCCTTCACGGTCGCGCCGCGGCGGACCAGCTCTTCGATGATGACGCGGCTCGGTGCTTCGCGCATGTCGTCGGTGTTGGGCTTGAAGGCCAGGCCCCAGACGGCGAACTGCCGGCCTTGCAGGTCTTCGCCGAAGCGGCTGACGATCTTGTCCACCAGCACCATCTTCTGGCGACCGTTCGCGGCCTCGACGGCATTCAGCACTTTCAGGTCGAAGCCGCTGTCCTCGGCGGCACGCACCAGGGCCTTGACGTCTTTCGGGAAGCACGAGCCGCCATAGCCCGCGCCGGCGTAGAGAAACTGGGTGCCGATGCGCGGGTCGCTGCCGATGCCCTGGCGCACGAGTTCGATGTCGGCGCCGACCCGCTCGGCCAGCAAGGCGAGTTCGTTCATGAAGCTGATGCGCGTGGCGAGCATCGCATTGGCCGCGTACTTCGTGAACTCGGCGCTGCGCCGGTCCATCACCAGCAATCGATCGCGATTGCGGATGAACGGCGCGTAGAGCGCCCGCATCAACAGCACGGCGCGCTCGTCGTCGGCACCGACCACGATGCGATCGGGCCGCATGAAGTCCTCGACCGCGGCGCCTTCCTTCAGGAACTCGGGGTTGGACACCACGGCATAGCTCACCTCGACCCCGCGCGCGACCAACTCGGCACGCACCGCCTCTTCGACCTTGTCGCCCGTGCCCACCGGCACGGTGCTCTTGTCGACGATGACCTTGTAGTCGGTCATGTGGCGGCCGATGCTGCGCGCTGCGGCCAGCACGTACTGCAGGTCGGCCGAGCCGTCTTCGTCGGGTGGGGTGCCGACGCCGATGAACTGCATCGTGCCGTGTTGCACCGACGCGGCGATGTCGGTCGTGAAGTGCAGGCGGCCCGCCGACACGTTGCGTAACACCATTTCTTGCAGGCCGGGCTCGTGGATGGGGATCTTGCCGTCCTTGAGCATGGCGATCTTGCGCTCGTCCACATCGACGCAGACGACGTCATTGCCCATTTCGGACAGGCATGCCCCGCTGACGAGCCCCACATAGCCGCTACCGATGACGGTAACTTTCATTCACATGCTCCATGGAAGTCGAAGGACGGTTATACGCTGCAAGTGGCGTGCCTTCGGCGAGCAGGTGATACCGAAGGTCAATCAACCCAACTCTGTTCGGCGTGGCATGTCGGCCCCGCGTCGTGAGCAGGTGATGGCCGCGGCGCGGGCCGCGAACTGCAGGGCCATGCGCAGCGCGTCGACGCTCAGCGCAGCGAGCGCCGGCCGCGTCAGCGCGGCGTGCTCGGCGAGCCAGGTGATGAGCGCCGCCTGGAAGGTGTCGCCGGCACCGACCGTGTCGACGACCGTGACCGGCACCGGAGCGGTGTCGACGCGGCCTTGCACGGTCCAGCCGCTCGCGCCTTGCGCGCCGCGCGTCACCACGACCAGCGCCACGCCGGCGTGGAGGGCGCGCGCGGCGAAGTCTTCGATGGGTGCGCCCGGCAGCAGCAGCGCGAGGTCTTCGTCGCTGACCTTGAGCAGGTCGGTGCGCGGCAGCATCCAGGCGAGCTGGTCGCGCCAGCGTGCCAGGTCGGGTTCGACATTGAGGCGGATGTTCGGGTCATAGGCGATCAGCGCGCCGGCCGCACCGCGCGCGCGCTCGCGCTCGACCAACGCGCGCTGCGTCGCCGCGACCGGTTCGACGACGGTGGCGTACGAGCCCAGGTTCACCAGCGTGAGCGCGGCGGGCACGCGCTGGAGGTGTTCGAGCGTGACCAGCCGATCGGCGCAGCCCTCGCCGTAGAACGCATACGACGGCACGCCTTGCGCGTCCAGCCCGATCAGGCTCAGCGTCGTCGGTGCCTCCAGGCGTGCCACCGCCTGGGTGTCCACGCCCTCGCTGACGAGCGTGCGCATCAGGCGTTCGCCGGCGAACCCGGTCGAGACCGCGCTGAAGAACGCGGCCGGCTGCCCCAGCCGCGCGAGCCCGACGGCGAGGTTGAACGGCGAGCCGCCGACGTTGGCGTCGAGCACCATGCCGGTACGGGTTTCGTCGCCCTGGAACACGTCGAGCAGGGCCTCTCCACAGATCATCAGCATCACCATCTCCACGGGCTTGCAGCGGGCGCGGCACGGTGGCCGCACACGAATGATGGCGCCAGCTTCGTGCTGGCGCGAGGCGGCGAATATCCGGGTTTTCCATTAATAAATCAAGTTGATTTATTAAAAATCGGTACCGATAATTCGGTCGCACCCCCACAACGACTGGAGACGAGACATGACCCGCACGCTGCTCCCCACCCGCCTTGCCCTGTCCCTGCTGACGCTCGCCGCGCTGAGCGGCGCGGCCGTCGCCGCCGACCAGCCGGTGATCGGCCTGATCACCAAGACCGAAACCAACCCCTTCTTCGTGAAGATGAAAGAGGGCGCGCAGGCTGCCGCCACCGCCAAGGGCGCCAAGCTGCTGAGCGCGGCAGGCAAGGCCGATGGCGACAACGCCGGCCAGGTCACCGCGATCGAGAACATGATCGCCGGCGGCGCCAAGACCATCATGATCACGCCGAACGATTCGAAGGCCATCGTGCCGGCGATCAAGAAGGCGCAGGCGCAGGGCGTGATGTTCATCGCGCTCGACAGCCCGACCGACCCGATGGAGGCGACCGACGCGCTGTTCGCGACCAACAACTACACCGCCGGCGAGTTGATCGGCAAGTACGCCAAGGCCGCGATGGCCGGCAAGCCCGCGAAGATCGCGACGCTCGACCTGTTTCCCGGCCACCCGGTCGGCGCACAGCGCCACAACGGCTTCATGTCGGGCTTCGGCCTGAAGGCGTCGGACGCGAAGAGCAACGAGCTCAGCAAGAGCGCCGAGATCGTCTGCATGGCCGACAGCTTCGGCGACCAGGCCAAGGGCCAGACGGCGATGGAGAACTGTCTCCAGAAGAACCCCGACATCAACCTCGTCTACACCATCAACGAGCCGGCCGCGGCCGGCGCCTACCAGGCGCTGAAGGCGGCAGGCAAGGAGAAGGGCGTCGTGATCGTCTCGGTCGACGGCGGCTGCGCGGGCATCAAGAACGTGAAGGCCGGCGTGATCGCGGCGACCTCGCAGCAGTACCCGCTGAAGATGGCGTCCATGGGCGTCGAGGCCGGCGTCGAGTACGCCAAGGGCGGCAAGAAGGCCAAGGGCTACACCGACACCGGCGTCACGCTGATCACCGACAAGCCGATGGCTGGCGTCGACAGCAAGGACACCAAGGTCGGCACCGACCTCTGCTGGGGCAACAAGTAGTCGCTCACGCATAAACCTACTGCGCGGGCCGCGGTGACGCCTGCGGTGCTCGCCGTACGACAGTACGGCTCCGCTCCTCGCCGCCACCGCGACCCGCTCGCTACGGTTTCTGCGCGAACGACGCGCCGCGACCAACTCCTTGGAAAGCTGGAACGACTCATGTCCACAAAGACCTCGAAGTTGCCGCCGATCGCCACGCTCGGTCCGCTGATCGCGCTGGTGCTGGCGGTGATCTTCTTCGCCACGCAGAGCGACCGCTTCCTGTCGGTGCAGAACTTCTCGCTGATCCTGCAGCAGGTGATGGTGGTCGGCACGATCGCGATCGGCCAGACGCTCGTCATCCTGACCGCGGGCATCGACCTGAGCTGCGGCATGGTGATGGCGCTGGGCGGCATCGTGATGACCAAGCTCGCGGTGGGTTCGGGGATGAACGCGTACTTCGCGATCGTCTGCGGGCTGCTCGCGTGCATGGCGTTCGGGTTGGTGAACGGCCTGCTCGTGACGCGCATCAAGCTGCCGCCCTTCATCGTGACGCTGGGCACGATGAACATCGCGTTCGCGATCACGCAGCTCTATTCGAGTGCACAGACCATCACCGATCTGCCGCCCGCGATGACCTTCTTCGGCAACACGGTGTCGCTCGGGTCGGCGGCGGTCAACTACGGCACGGTGTTCATGATCGTGCTGTACGCGTTCATGTGGTGGGGCTTGCGCGACACGCAGCCCGGTCGCCACGTCTACGCGGTCGGCAACAACCCCGAGGCGACGCGGCTGACCGGCATCGCGACCGACCGCGTGCTGCTGGGCGTCTATGTGCTGGCCGGCGCGTTCTACGGGCTGGCGGCGCTGTTGTCGGTGGCGCGCACCGGCGTCGGCGACCCGAACGCCGGGCAGACCGAGAACCTGGACGCGATCACCGCGGTCGTGCTCGGCGGCACCAGCCTGTTCGGCGGCCGCGGCATCATCCTCGGCTCGCTGCTCGGCGCGGTCATCGTCGGCGTGTTCCGCAACGGCCTGACGCTGATGGGCGTGTCGTCCGTCTACCAGGTGCTGATCACCGGCGTGCTGGTGATTCTCGCGGTGGCGACCGACCAACTTTCGCGCAAGGGAGCACGTTGATGAGCACCACCCCACCTCTGGTGATGGAAGCACGCGGGCTGGTCAAGCGCTATGGCCAGGTCACCGCGCTCGACGGTGCCGACTTCGAGCTGCGGGCTGGCGAGATCCTCGCGGTGATCGGCGACAACGGCGCGGGCAAGTCGTCGCTGATCAAGGCGCTCTCGGGCGCGACCATCCCCGACGAAGGCGAGATCAAACTCGACGGCAAGGTGATCCGCTTCAAGAGCCCGGCCGACGCGCGCCGCGAAGGCATCGAGACGGTCTACCAGGACCTCGCGGTCGCCCCGGCGATGTCGATCTCGGAGAACCTGTTTCTCGGCCGCGAGATCATCAAGAGCGGCTTCATCGCCAGGCTGCTGCGCATCATCGACAAGAAGCAGATGCTGGAGCAGAGCGTGGCGCGCATGAACGACTTGAAGGTCGGCATCCGTTCGATGACGCAGGCGGTCGAGACCTTGTCCGGCGGGCAAAGACAATGCGTCGCCGTCTCGCGCGCCGCCGCGTTCGCGCAGCACGTGGTGATCCTCGACGAACCGACCGCGGCGCTCGGCGTCAAGGAAGGCAACATGGTGCTGGAGCTGATCCGCCGCGTGCGCGACAAGGGCCTGCCCGTGATCCTGATCAGCCACAACATGCCGCATGTCTTCGAGATCGCCGACCGCATCCACATCGCCCGCCTCGGCAAGCGCGCCTGCATCGTCAACCCCAAGACCATCAGCATGAGCGAGACCGTCGCGGTGATGACGGGCGCGAAGCGGGCCGACGAGTTGCGGGCGGAATGCCTGGCCTGATGAGGATGGTGTCGTGACCGCCGAGGCGGATGCGGGCCGAGCGCCGGGCCGCTCCCAAGCCGGCCCGTATCCCCTCGGGGGATCGGCCGACGTACCCGTCGGACGAGGGGCACCACTTCGACCCCGAGGGTCGAACCATGTCGGCATGCGCCAGTTCAACGAGCGCGTCGTGCTGCAGGCGATCCGGCTGCACGGCAGCGTGCCCAAGGCCGAGATCGCGCGGCTGACGCGGCTGACGCCGCAGACGGTGCAGGTCATCATTGCGCGGCTCGAGGCCGACGGGCTCGTGACCAAGCTCGAGCCGGTGCGCGGCAAGGTCGGCCAGCCCTCGGTGCCGATGGCGTTGAACCCCGATGGCGCGTTCTCGATCGGCATCAAGATCGGCCGTCGCAGCATGGACATGCTGCTGCTCGACTTCACCGGCACGGTGCGCGAGCGGCTGTCGCTGGCCTACGCCTTCCCCGACCCCGACACGCTGTTCCCCGAGATCGAGGTGCGGCTGCAGCAGCTCACGCACAGCCTGTCGTTCAAGCTGAGGGCGCGGCTGCACGGGGTCGGCGTTGCGGCCCCGCTGTCGCTCGAAGGCTGGCACGCGGTGCTGGGCATCGGCCGCAAGCAGGCCGCGAAGTGGGCCGGCATCGACATCCGCGAGCGCATCGTCGCGATGACCGACCTGCCGGTGGAGTTCGTGAAGGACACGGCCGCGGCCTGCGTCGCCGAGCTGGTGGCCGGCCGCGGGCGCAGCATCGGCAGCTTTTTGTATGTGTTCTTCGACACCTTCATCGGCGGTGGCCTGGTCATCGACAGCCAGCTGCGCTCGGGCCTGAGCGGCAACGCCGGTGCGGTCGGCTCGCTGCCGCTGGGTCTGGCGCGCGCCGGCAGTGCGAACGCGCCGGACCAGCTGCTGAGCCACGCCTCGCTCGTCAACCTCGAAGCGCGCTTCGCCGCGAGCGAGCTCGATGTCGGCGCCGTCGCCGACGTGCGCGCGATGCACAAGCCGTGGTGGCCGCACACTGACCGCTGGCTGCGCGACGCCGCGCCGGCGGTCGCGTTCGCGGCCAACAGCGCGGCCTGCCTGCTCGACCTCGACGGCGTCATCATTGACGGCTCGTTCAGCCGCGAGCTGCTGGGCGCGACGCTGACCGCGGTCAACCACGCGCTCGACCAGTACAGCTGGGAAGGCGTGTCGCGGCCCGCGGTGTTCGAGGGCACGATAGGCTCGGACGCGCGTGCGATGGGCGGCGCGCTGCTGCCGCTGTACGCCAACTTCGCGCCAGACCGGGAACTGTTTCTGAAACTGGGCGCTTGATGCGGACCTGACGGCACAATGGTCGCTCACAGGGAGCCCGCATGAACGCTGTCACCTCGGTCACCACGCAACCCGTCGCCGGCCAGCGCCCCGGCACCTCCGGCCTGCGCAAGAAGGTCACGGTGTTCCAGCAGCCGGGTTACCTCGAGAATTTCGTCCAGGCGATCTTCGATTCGCTCGAAGGCTTCAAGGGACAGACGCTGGTGCTGGGCGGCGACGGCCGCTTCCACAACGACGCAGCAATCCAGACCATCTTGCGCATGGCCGCGGCGAACGGCTTCGGCCGCGTGCTGGTCGGCCAGCACGGCATTTTGTCGACCCCGGCGGCGAGCTGCGTGATCCGCAAGCACCAGGCCTTCGGCGGCATCATCTTGTCGGCCAGCCACAACCCGGGCGGGCCCGACGGCGACTTCGGCATCAAGTACAACACCGGCAACGGCGGCCCGGCGCCCGAGAAGATCACCGACGCGATTTATGCGAACACGCAGAAGATCACGCGCTACCTCAGCGTCGACGCAGCCGATGTGAACCTGGCAGTGCAAGGTCAGTTCAAGGTCGGCGACATGGTGGTCGAGGTCATCGACTCGGTCGCCGATCATGCCGACCTGCTCGCGACGCTGTTCGACTTCGAGCGCATCGGCACGCTGCTGCGCTCCGGCACGTTCCGCCTGTGCTTCGACGCGATGCACGCGGTCACCGGCCCGTATGCGCAAGAGATCTTCGTGAAGCGCTTGGGGGCGCCTGCGAGCAGCGTGATGAACGGCGTGCCGCTGCCCGACTTCGGCGGCGGCCACCCGGACCCGAACCCCACCTACGCCGAAGACCTGATCAAGGTGATGTTCGCCGACGACGCCCCCGACTTCGGCGCCGCGAGCGACGGTGACGGCGACCGCAACATGATCGTCGGCAAGCATTTCATCGTCACGCCCAGCGACAGCCTCGCGGTGCTCGCGGCGAACGCGATGCTGGTGCCCGGCTATGCCCAGGGTCTGAAGGGTGTGGCGCGTTCGATGCCGACCAGCGCGGCGGTCGACCGCGTCGCCGAGAAGCTGGGCATCCCGTGCTTCGAGACCCCGACCGGCTGGAAATTCTTCGGCAACCTGCTCGACGCCGGTCAGGTCACGCTGTGCGGCGAAGAGAGCGCCGGCACCGGCAGCGACCACGTGCGCGAGAAGGACGGCGTCTGGGCCGTGCTGTTCTGGCTCAACATCCTTGCGGTGCGCCGCGGCGAGTCGGTCGAGCAGATCCTGCGCAGCCACTGGCAGCGCTTCGGCCGCAACTACTACTCGCGCCACGACTACGAAGGCGTCGACAGCGCGGCGGCCAATGGCCTGATGGCGCACCTGCGCGCGTCGCTCGCGACGCTGCCGGGTCAGACGATCGCGGGCGCGACCATCGCGACTGCCGACGACTTCGCCTACACCGACCCGGTCGACGGCTCGGTCAGCACCGCGCAAGGCATACGCATCGGCTTGAAGGACGGCTCGCGCGTCGTGTTCCGTCTTTCGGGCACCGGCACCGAGGGCGCGACGCTGCGCGTCTACCTCGAGCGCTTCGAGCCCGACCCGGTCCAGCACGCGATAGAGACGCAGCAGGCGCTTGCGCCGCTGATCGCGCTGGCCGACCAGCTCGCCGGCATCACGACGCGAACCGGGCGAACGGCACCGACCGTGATCACCTGAACCCGCTGGGCATCAACCTGCTGTCCGTGCGCGGAATCGGTTCCGGGTCCCGATCTTGCGTGTTCGCGGGTTTTGTCGCGAGCATCTGCGTATGAACTCGCCTCCTGTCGCACCGACCGCGAGTCGCCTGCTGTGGCTGGATGTCGTCCGGGCTGTGAGCATCATCGCCGTCGTATTCGGCCATGTCGTCGCTGATCCTGCTGTGCGCTACGTCTTCCTGTGGCGAATGCCGCTCTTCTTCTTCGTGGCGGGCTATGTTTTTACGCCCAGTCCGCGGCTTGAGCAGTTTGCCCGCGACAAGGCCTTGCGCTTGCTCGTGCCCTACCTCGTGTTCCTGGTGCCGCTGTCGGTGCCCGACTTCGTCGCGACGGTGCGCTTGGGGACACCACATGACTGGCTGCTGTTCGTGATGAGCCACGTGTCTGGCGGCAAGTCGGTCTACGGGTGGCTCGTGGCAGTCTGGTTCGTGACGTGCCTGTACGTGACGCTCCAGATGGTGAACTTCGGCATCACGCGCCTATCGCCTCGTGCGATGAATTCTGCAATGGTTGCCAGCCTCGTTCTGGCCTACGTCAATGCGCAGTGGCTGCCGTGGTTTTGGCTGCCATGGGCGGCCCACCTCTGCTTGTTTGCTGCGCCGATCCTCTACCTCGGGCACCTCTATCGCCGATACGAGGCGCAGATTCCGTGGCAGGTGCTGGTGATGGCGGCGCTGGTCGCGTCGCTCGGATTCTTTCTCGTCTGGGTTCATGAAATCGAGGTGATCGACATGAAACGGATGCAATACGGAACCCCCTTTGCCACTCTCTCGTTCGCGCTCTGCGTCTCGGTCCTCTTGATCACGTTCGCCAAGCGCTGGTGTCATCGAGGGCGTGCGGTGCGTCTGCTCGCCTACGTCGGCGAGAGCTCTCTGGTGATCTTGTTCATGCACCAGGCAATTCAGCGGACTTTGGTCGAACAGTTCCAGGTCGAAAATGAGCTCGTGCGGATCGTGGCAGCGGTCGTCGTGCCGACACTCGCCTACGCGCTGCTGAAGCGGCGCGCGATAACGCGCGCGTTGTTCCTGGGGTCGGTCAAAGACTTCGGCAGCGTGCGTGCGCTGTTCCGCTCGCCACGCAAGCGGATCGGAAGCGGCGCCTGAAGTCCGCCGCTGCGCACGGGCCGCCGGTCACGGCACACGCATGTCAGCGCGACCCGAACATCATCTGCCGCGCGATCGCCGACTTCAGCGGCGACAGCACCTGCAGCGCGGCGATGCCCAACCCGCGCGCCGCGCCGGCGCCGGGCAGCTTCCAGGTGAAGCTGCGCGCAAGAAAGTCGGTCGCGGCGATCATGGCCCAGCGGTCCGGGCCGCGCTGCCACTCCAGGCGCCGCAACACCGCGGCGACGTCGGCGTTGCGCGACAGCGATTGCACCAGTTCGAACGCGTCGCGCAGGCCGAGGTTCAGGCCTTGGCCGGCGACCGGGTGCAGTGTCTGCGCGGCGTTGCCGATGCGCACGGTGCGTCCGTCGGTCAGCGTGCGTTCGGCGTTCAGGCCCAGCGGGAATTGCTTCAACGCCGAGATGGCCGCGATGCGCCCGGTGCTGGGGTGGAAGATGCTGTTGAGCACCGTCACGCGCTGCGCGTCGTTCAGCTCGCGCACCGGATCGTCGTCGCTGGGCACGCACCAGACCAGGCCGGCGCCGCCGCCCTTCAGCGGCAGCAGCGCGGCCGGGCCGTGGCGCGTGAAGCGTTCGAACGCGACACCGCGTGGGCGTTGATCGGCCGCGTCTTCGAACTGCACCGTGCCGACCCACGCGGTCTGGTGGTAGTCGTGTGTGACCGCCTTGCGCGCCTGGTCGGCGAACACGCCGCCCTCGGCGACGATGGCGAGGTCGAAGCGCTCGGCAATGCCGGCATCGACCTCGATGCCGTCGGCCACGTTCTTCAAGGCCGCGACCGGCTGCCCGAAGCGGCTGTGCAGCCGCTTCGGGTCGGCCGCCTCGGCCGCCAGCCACACCTGCTGCAAGGGCGCGACGATGCTGCCGTAGCTCAGCACCGCACCGAGCAGCGGTACGGCCTCGTCGACCGCGCGGATGCGCAGCTCGGGCTCGCCGAGCACATCGCCCAATCGACCGGGAAGAGGCAGCAGCGACGGCGGTTGCTGCGACACATGGACCTCGAGAATCGACTGCGCGAGATCGGCGCGCCACGCCCCCAGCCGCTCCAGCAGCTGCACGCTGCCCAGCGACAGCGCCAGCGTGCGCGGGTCGCCCGACACGTCCTTGTCGGCCGGTCGTGCATCGAACAGCGTGATGTGAGCCTCGGGCAGCGCGCGTGCGGCGTGCAAGGCCAGGCTCAGCCCCACGGGGCCGGCGCCGATCACGGCGATTTGCAGGGTTGAAGCAGGCATGACTTCGTTCATGAGGCACACCCTTTGGTGGGGGTTGAGAGACAAACGTCCGGCGTATTATTCGCCGCACCCGACGTCGGGGTCTTTCAGGAGTGTGCTGCCATGGCGCTGATGGATTTCATCAAGAAACAGTTCATCGACATCATCGAGTGGACGGAGTCCGGCGACGGCACGCTCGCGTGGCGCTACCCGATGGAAGACCGCGAGATCCAGAACGGCGGCTCGCTCACGGTGCGCGAGTCGCAGGTCGCGGTGTTCGTCAACGAGGGCAAGATCGCCGACGTGTTCGGCCCCGGTCGCTACACGCTGACGACCGCCACGTTGCCCATCCTGACCTACCTGAAGAACTGGGACAAGCTCTTCAAGAGCCCGTTCAAGAGCGACGTCTACTTCTTCAGCACGCGCCAGCAGGTCGACCAGCGCTGGGGCACGACCCAGCCGGTGACGATCCGCGACAAGGACTTCGGCGCGGTGCGCCTGCGCGCGTTCGGCAACTACAGCTACCGCATCGCCGATGCCAAGGTCTTCCACACCGAGATCTCGGGCACGCGCGACACCTACACCGTCGCCGACCTCGACGGCCAGCTGCGCGGGCTGATGCTGCAGCACATCTCGGACGCCGTCGCGTCCAGCGGCGTCGCCTTCCTCGACCTCGCGGCCAACCAGGTCGCGTTCGCGAAGGCCTTGCTCGACGCGACCACGCCGGCCTTCGAGAAGCTCGGCCTGAAGCTCGAGGGCGTGACGATGCAAAGCGTTTCGCTGCCCGAGGAGCTGCAGAAGATCCTCGACCAGAAGATCGGCATGGGCATGGTCGGCAACGACATGAGCAAGTTCATGCAGTACCAGACCGCGCAGGCGATCCCGAAGTTCGCCGAGGGCGCGGCCAATGGCGGCGGCGTGGTCGGCGACGCGATGGGCCTGGGCGCTGGTGTCGCGCTGGGCCAGGTGATGGCACAGCAGCTGAACCAGGGCCTGCAAGGCCAGAACGCCGCGGCCGCGGTGGCAGCGGCCCCGCCGGTCGCGGTGAAGGCCGACGACGTCATGGCCACGCTCGAGAAGCTGGGCGAGCTCAAGACCAAGGGCATCCTGACGCAGGAAGAGTTCGACGCGAAGAAGGCCGAGCTGTTGAAGAAGCTCGTCTAGCCCGCCAGATCGCTTCTTGGCCACCGAGCCCTCACCGCAGCGCGGGTACCGCGCGGCGTGCCCGAATTGCGGCGCGCCGGTGGACTTCCGTTCGCCGGCGTCCGCCTTCGCCGTCTGCAGCTTCTGCAAGAGCACCATCGTCCGCGACGGCGACGCGCTGCGCAAGATTGGCGAGAGCGCCGAGCTGTTCGACGACCACTCGCCGCTGCAGCTGGGCGCCTCCGGCAAGTACCAGGGCGCCGGCTTCACGCTCGTCGGTCGGCTGCAGTACCGCTACACCGAGGGCACCTGGAACGAGTGGCACGCGCTGTTCGACGGCGGCAAGTCCGGCTGGCTCAGCGAGGACAACGGCCGCTACGTGATCGCGTTCGATGCGCCGCTGAGCGCGGCGGCACCGCCGGCGACCAGCCTGAAGGCCGGCGTGCAACTGGTGGTCGAAGGGCAGGGCTGGACCGTCGCGTCGGTCAATGCCGCGAAGCTGCTCGCGGCGCAGGGCGAGCTGCCTTACGCGCCCAACCTGACGCGCGGTTTCGTGATCTCGGACCTGCGCAACCCGCGCGGTGAGGTTGGCACGCTGGACTACAGCGAAGCCGGCGCGCCGCGCTGGTCGGTCGGTCGCACGGTTTCGATCAGCGAACTCGCGATGAGCGGGCTGGCCGAGGCGAGCGAGAAGACGCTGAAAGCGCGCGGCGTCGAATGCCCGAGCTGCGGTGCGGCGCTGGAGATCAAGCTCTCGACCACGCAGTCCATCGTCTGCCACCAGTGCGCGGCTGTCGTCGACGTGTCGCAGGGCGTCGGCGGCGACCTGGCCTATTACGCCCAGCAGAACCCGCAAACGCACGGCAGCGAGCCGCTGATTCCGCTGGGCAGCACCGGCACGCTCGCGCTGACGCGCGGCACGCCGCTGCCGTGGCAGGTGGTCGGCTATGTCGAGCGCTGCGAGGTCGACCAGGCGCCCGACGACGAACAGAGCTTCTGGCGCGAGTACCTGCTGTACCACCGCACCGAAGGCTTCGCCTTCATCGTCGACGCGCAGGACGGCTGGAGCTGGACCGCGCCCATCACCGGCGTGCCCGCGAAGACCGGCAGCGGCGTGAGCCACGAGGGTGCGAGCTACCGCAAACTCTACGACTACACCGGCATGGTCACCTGCGTGCTCGGCGAGTTCTACTGGCAGGTCACGAAGAACCAGCGCACCTTCAACTCCGACTACCAGGGCACCGGCAACGCGGCGTCGCGGCGCCTGAACCGCGAGGTGACCGGCAGCGGGAACGACTCCGAGATCGTCTGGTCGCGCGGCGAGACGCTGACCGCCGGCCAGGTCATGGTCGCCTTCAAGCTCGCGCCCGACAAGACCGCGGCCATTCAGCGCGACGCGTTGCCGACGGCGCTGAACGCGTCGTCGACGCTGGTGAAGATCCTGATATGGGGTGCGATCATCATCGTGATGCTGCTGCTGTTCCGCTGCGGCAGCGGCGGTGGGGCGAGCAACTGCGACGACACGCGGGCGACCTTCGGCGAGGCGTCGGCCGAGTACCAAAACTGCCTGAACAGCAACCGCAGCAGCGGCGGTGCCTACCGCACGGGCGGCGGTTCGTTCGGCGGCTTTTCGAGCGGGGGCGGCGGGCACAAATGACGCCGTCACACAATCAATGAACGCACAGACTGGAGGTTCGCCATGATGGGAATTGAGTGGATGAAACCCGGCGTCATCGTCGGCTCGGTCCTGTTTGCGCTGATCGGCGTGGCGATCTTCTGGATCTGCTTCGTCATCGTCGACAAGCTCACGCCCTACGACCTGTGGGGCGAGATCGTCGAGAAGAAGAACGTCGCGCTGGCGATCGTCGTCGGCTCGATGTGCATCGCGATCGGCATGATCGTCGCGGCCGCGGTGCACGGGTGAGCGGCATGGCCGAGTGGCGGCGACCCTGAACACCGCCGACGACCGAGCGTCGGTCCGGCCTGCCGAAGTCGCGCTGCTCGCGTCGGTCTTCGTCGTCGCGGCCTGCGGGCTGGTGTACGAGCTCGCGGCCGGCACGCTGGCGAGCTACCTGCTGGGCGATTCGATCCTGCAGTTCTCGACCGTCATCGGCACCTATTTGTTCGCGATGGGGGTGGGCTCCTACCTGTCGCGCTTCTTCGAGCGGCAACTGGTCGCGCACTTCCTGCGCATCGAGTTGCTGGTGGGCCTGGTCGGCGGCTTGATGCCGGCCGCGCTGTTTGCGCTGCAGTCGCTGAGCAGCGGGTCGTTCCGCTTCGCGTTGTACGCGCTGGTGCTCGCGGTCGGCATTTTGGTCGGGCTCGAGATCCCGCTGGTGATGCGCATCCTGAAGCGCCAAAGTCGGCACGAAAAGAGCGGCCTGGGCCACCTGGTCTCGCAGGTGCTGACCTTCGACTACCTCGGCGCACTGGCCGTCGCGATCGCGTTCCCGCTGCTGCTGGTGCCGCACCTCGGGCTGATCCGCACCGGCGCGTTCTTCGGCCTGCTGAACGCGGCGGTGGCGGTGTGGGCGCTGCTGCTGTTTCGCGGCGAGTTGCGGCGCTTCGCTGCGCACGCGACCGCGTGTGTGCTGACGATCGCCGCGCTGGTCGCCGTCTTTGCGGCGGCCAACCACGTCACCACCTGGGCCGAGGACCGCTTCTACGCCGACCACGTGCTGTACAGCGAGAGCAGCCCGTACCAGCGTGTCGTCGTCACCGCCAGCAAGCAGGGCGTGCGGCTGTTTCTGAACGGCAACCTGCAGTTCCATTCGCGCGACGAGTACCGCTACCACGAGGCCCTGGTGCATCCGGCGATGGCCGCACAGGGTGCGCCGAAGAACGTGCTGGTGCTGGGTGGCGGCGACGGCCTGGCGGCGCGCGAGATCCTGAAGTACGCGAGCGTCGAGCACGTCACGCTGGTTGACCTCGACCCGCACGTCACGCAGCTGTTTTCGACACAGCCGCTGCTGCGCGCGCTGAACGCCGACTCGCTGCTGTCGCCCAAGCTGAAGGTCGTCAACGCCGATGCGTTCGCGTGGCTGGAGGCGAACCCCGACAGCTTTGATGTGATCGTCGTCGACTTCCCCGACCCGACCAACTTCTCCATCGGCAAGCTCTACACCGCGAGCTTTTACCGCCTGATCGACCAGCACCTGGCCGCGAGCGGTTTCGCGGTCGTGCAGACGACCTCGCCGCTGATCGCGCGCAAGAGCTTCTGGACCGTCGCGACGACGATAGAGGCCGCGGGCCTGACGACGACGCCCTACCACGCGCACGTGCCCAGCTTCGGCGAGTGGGGCTTCATCCTCGCAAGCCGGCGCCCGTTCCGCATGCCGACCGCACTGCCCGCGGGGCTGCGCTTTCTGACGCCGGCCGACGTGCCGACGCTGTTCAACTTTCCGCTCGACATGGCGCGCGTGCCGACCGAGGTGAACCGCTTGTCGAACCAGGTGCTGGTGCAGACCTTCGAGGACGAATGGGGCAAGGTGCACCAGTGAGCGTACGACGCCGAACGGTGCTGGGGGCTGCGGCGGCCTTGCCGTTCGCGGCGTGCACACGCGGCGAGCCCGCGGCCTACACCGGCGGCTGGGTCGGCGCGAATGCCGAGCGCGGGCATCGCTTGCGCGACACCAAGTCCGGCGCGCTGCCGGTGCCCGAGCTGCAGCGCCGCGCGGCGGTGCTGATCGTCGGCGCTGGCGTCTCCGGCCTCGCCGCGGCGCGCGCGCTGACGCAGCGCGGCACGGCCGACGTGCACGTGCTCGACCTCGAAGACGAGGCCGGTGGCAACAGCCGCGGCCACCGCATTGCCGGCATGGACTGCCCGCTCGGGGCGCACTACCTGCCGGTGCCGGGCGAGCAGGCGGTCGAGGTTGTGGAGCTGCTCGAAGCGCTGGGCTTGCGCCGCACCGAGGCCGGCCAGCCTGTCTACGACGAACGCCATCTGTGCCACAGCCCGCAGGAACGGCTCTACATCGGTGGCCAATGGTGCGATGGCTTGTTGCCGCCGGTCGAGGCGCTGCCGGCCGATCAGCGCACGGCCACGCTGGCGCAGTACCGCCAGTTCGCGGCGGCGGTCGACCGCGTCAGCGCCGGCGGCGCGTTCAGCATGCCGACGGCGCGCAGCCAGTGGCGTGCCGATCTCGACGTGCTGGACGCGACACCGTTCGCGTCGTGGCTGGACGCACAAGGCCTCACCGCGCCCGCGCTGCGCTGGTACCTCGACTACTGCTGCCGAGACGACTACGGCGCGGGCGCGCGCCAAGTCTCGGCCTGGGCCGGGCTGCACTACTTTGCGAGCCGGCACGGCTTTCATGCGCCGGGCGACGGCACGGCCGAGCGCGACGGCGTGCTGACCTGGCCCGAAGGCAACGCGTGGCTGAGCCGGCGCCTCGCCGAGCCGCTGCGCGAGCGCTTGCATGCCGGCATGGTCGCGTGGCGGGTGAGCGAGCGGCGCGACGACGTGGCGGTCGACGTGTGGAACGCACGCGAACAGCGCGCCGAACGTTGGACCGCGCCGCAAGTCGTGCTCGCCGTGCCGTTGTTCATCGCCGCACGCTTGCTCGAATCCCCGCCGGCCGCGTTGACGCAGGCCGCCGCGGCGATGCGCCACGCCCCCTGGCTGGTCGGCAACCTGCACCTGGCCGACGCGCTCGACGACCGCCCCGGCGCGCCGCCGTCGTGGGACAACGTCGTCTACGACCCGGACGCGCCGGTGCCCACCTTGGGTTATGTGGATGCGATGCACCAGAGCACCCGCAGCATCCCCGGCCCCACCGTGCTGACCACCTACTGGGCGCTCGGCGGCAACACGCCGCAGCAGCTGGTGCAGCAGCGCGCGCGCCTGATGAGCGAGCCGTGGTCGGCGTGGTCGGCGGCCGTGGTGCAGGCGCTGACCCCCGTGCACCCGGACCTGCCATCCAAGCTGAAACAGGTCGACCTGATGCGCTACGGCCATGCGATGAGCATCCCGGTGCCCGGCCTGCGCAGCAGCGCCGCGTTGCGCGCGCTCGCGGCACCGCAACGCCGCGTGCAGTTCGCGCACACCGACCTGTCCGCGTACTCGGTGTTCGAGGAGGCGATGTACCAGGGCGTGCGCGCGGCGGCTCAGCTTGCGCGCTGATCCCCGCGCGTGAAGCCGTCGGCGCTCCAGCGTTCGCTGCCGACGCCGTGGTGGACGAAGAACAGACCGTCGGGGTCGACCTGCTCCTTCAACGCGCGCAGCCGCGCGTAGTTCGCGCCCCAGAAAGCCTGCTGCCAGTCGGTCTCGAAGAAGTTGCTCTCGGCGACGTAGGACCCGGCACGCGGCACCAGCGCGCGCAAGGCGTCCATCGCGCGGCCGACCGCCGCGGCGCGGGGTCGGACCTTGGCGACATCCGGTTCGTGGTCGGGGACACCGGGGTAGGCCGGCGGGCCTTCGGCGGCGCAGATCGCCAGCGCGAAGGCGTCGACCGCGGCCGGGTTGATCGCGGTGTTTCTCGCGGCCGCGAGGGCCTCGGGCGGCGCGCCCGCCAGGCCTTTGTTCAGGTGCAACGCCACCGGCCACTGGCGGCTCGCCGCGAACAAGGCGTTGCCGAGATCGTTCTGCCGCTCGGCCTTCAACAGCGCGGCCGGCAGCCAGGCCGACTGGTAGGCGTGCAGCACCTGCCCGACCTGGCCCTGGTCGCCGGCCCAGAACACATTGCCTTCGGGCGCGCCGGGCCGGTCGTCGGCCACTGCGACGCCGGGAACCTGGCGCAAAAACGCAGCGTCCCACAGGCGCCGCGCCGGCACCGCGAGAATCACCGGCGCAGACACGATGCGCAAGCCTTCGGCGTCGCCGGCAATCGCGTCGAACAAGGGTTGCCAAACCGCCACGGCCTGCTCGCGCGTCAGGCCCTGGAACATCGTCGCGATCCTGAGCGTGTTGTCGGGCCGCAGCACGATCTGCTCACCCCAGTGCGGGTTCACCAGTTGTTCGGCGCAGAAGCGGACGATGATGTCGATCAGGCGCCGGTAGGCCGCGGCCGAGGTGGCCGCGATCGTCGCGTTCACGACGCCGATGGACGCCGGCAGTTCGTGGGTGCGCAAGGTCAGCCGGGTCACGACGCCCAAGCTGCCCCCGCCGCCGCCTTTGAGGCCCCAGAACAGCTCCGGGTTGGTGCAGGCGTTGGTGATCCGCACGCGGCCATCGGCGGTGACGAGCTCGGCCTGCAGCAGGCTGGCCGAGGCCAGGCCGTAGCCCTTGGACAGGCTCCCGAAGCCGCCGCTCTGGATCAGCCCGGCGACCCCGACCGTGAGGCAGCCACCGCCCTGAACGTAACGGCCGCCCTGGGTCGTGACGGCGTCGTAGACCTGGCCCCAGAGCGCGCCGGCCTCGACCGTCACCGCGGGTTGCGGGGCATCGCTGCAGCCCTGCGCGACGAAGGCGTCGTGCAGCGTGATGGCCTTCATCCGGCGCGTCCAGACCAGCAGCGAGTCGGCCGCGTTCGAGGTGCCCTGGTAGCTGTGGCCGCCGCCTTTGACGACCAGGCGCAGGCGGTGCTGGCGCGCGAAGTTGACGGCGGCGACGACATCGTCCGTCGTCTCGGCGGCGACCGCGTAGGCGCTCGGCATCGAGATCCACGCGTCGACCCAGCCCAGCGTCTGGGTCAGCGCGACCGCATCGCCGACGAAGTAGGGGTTCTTCAGCGACCTGAAGAGCTCGGCGCAGGCGGCGCTCGACGGGGCCGCGGTGCACGCCTGAAACGGCGCGGCGACCCGCTCGAGCCGGCCGCCGACCTGCTCGCCGAGTCGGGCCCAGCGCGCTGCCGACGGCCAACCTGCGTCGCCGGGGCGGACGCGGCGGAACGGAGCGCCGGGCGCGTCGATCGCCAGGGCCTGCGCGAGGCCAGTGGGCCGTAGGCCCGCCCACAGCGGGGCGGCCGTGGCGGCCTGCAGGAGATGTCGTCTGTTCATGGTGTCCCTTTCGTGCGAAGGAGGCCGAAGCCCCGTGGCGAGCTGCCTAGAATCGCTGCGATCGAATGGCCGCCGACCGCAACGTGACGAACCCAGCCCAACCCGGGACGAACTCGGGCCGCGGCGTGACCACCGCGCGCGCCAGACCGTGGTTCGAGCGCCTGGCCGCGCTGCCGGCCCGGGGTGTGGCGCTCGCGATCGCAGGCCTTTGGATGCTGGTGCACGCGGCCATCAACAGTGTCTCGGTGGCGAGCGACCTGGCGCGGCGCGGCGTTCATGTCGAGGCGGCCGAACCCTGGATCTGGGAGTTCAGCAGCGCGTTCAGTCTGCTGATCTGGCTGTGGCCGGTGCTGGTGCTGGACGATGCGCTGCGCACGCGCGTGCGCAGCGTCTGGATGCGGCTGGCCGGGTACGCGGCGGCGAGCCTGGCGTTCTCGTTCGCCCACGTCGTCACGATGGTGGCGCTGCGCCAGCTCGTCTACCGGCTCGCGGGCTGGCGCTACGACTTCGGGCCCTGGGCCGATGGGTTGCTGTACGAGTACCGCAAGGACGTGCTGACCTTTGCCGCGATCGTGGTAGTGGCGGCCGCCTGGCGCCGGATGACGGCGCGCGTGCCGGTGGCCGTCGACGCGCCCGCCGAGGCCGCACCGCCGGCCGCGACCCCGGTGGCGCCGACCTTCATCGTCCGCACCAGCACGCAAGGCGACGTGCTGGTGCGCGCCGACGAGATCGACTGGGTCGAGGCGCAGGGCAACTACGTGGCGCTGCACGTGGGCAGCGACGTGCGCCTGCTGCGCTACACGCTGGTCGACATCGAGACGCGGCTGCAAGGCCACGGCTTCATCCGCACGCACCGGCGTGCGCTCGTGAACCGTCGGCGCATGCAGGCCATCATCCCGCCGGAACTCGGCGAGCTGGGCGTGCGGCTCAGCAGCGGGCAGGTCGCGCCGCTCAGCGAGAGCCGCCGCGCCGAGGTCGTGCGGCTGGTGCTGGGCGCGTAGCCGCGCTCAGGTCAGGCCGCCCGACTGCGTCGCGCGCCGGTCCACGCCGGCGCCGACGTAGAACTCGCGCTTGGCCGCCATCATGCGGTCATCGGCTCGCGACACGGTGGTCTCCAGCCGCTCGCCCTGCTGCGCCGTCGCGCAGCCCATCGCGAGGCTGAGCACGGCGCCGGAATAGAAGCTGTTGTTGAGCTCGACCAGCGACTGCACGCGGTCCATCAACACCGCGCCGGCGTGCGCGTCGCCGCCGGGGATCAGCAGCACGAACTCGTCGCCGCCGATGCGCGCCGCGCAGACCGGCTTGTCGGCGACCTTGCCCAGCACCTCGCCGGCACGCCGCAGCAGCGCGTCGCCGGCGGCGTGGCCGCTGCGGTCGTTGATCGACTTGAGCCGGTTCAGGTCGATCGCCACCACCGTCACCGGCCACGGGCCGCGGCGCTCGAGGCGGTTCAGCTCGTCCTCGAAATAGGCGCGGTTGCGCAGCTTGGTCAGCACGTCGTGCTTGCCCAGGTACTCGAGGTAGGCCTCGGCCTTCTTGCGTGCGGTGATGTCGATCAGCGCGACCTGCACCAGGTGCCAGTCGGTCTCGGCGCCGGGCAGCACCGAGAACTGCAGCAGCACGTTGATGCGCTCGCCGTCGAGGCCGTAGTTGACGACCTCGCGGGTCTGGAACAGCTTGCCGTTCCACAGGTCGATCAGCTGCTCGGTGAAGGGCGGGTGCATCTCGTCGCGGAAGATCTGGTCGAGGTTCTTCAGCAGCGTGGCCTTGTCGGGCGCCCGGAACATCTCGAGCGTGCGCCGGTTGACGTCGATGACGCGGATCTCCTGCATGCAGCGCTCGACGAACTCGGGGTGCACCTGCGTGAAGACGCGGAAGTCGTCGATGCCCTTGGCGCGCACGTCGTCGATCAGGTGCTTGATGGCGCTGAAGTCCTCGACCCACAGCGACACCGGCGAGTCGGCGAACAGGCCGCGCGCATAGCGCTCGGCCTCGGCGAGGGCCATCTCGGCGCGGCTGCGCTGGGTGATGTCCTCGATCGCGACGAGCACCCGGCTCCAGTCGTGCTCGTGGCCGGGCAGCACGCTGCCGTTGACGACGATGTCCAGCCGTTCGCCCTGGGCCTCGCCCTTCAGCGCGTAGTTCACGGTCTGGCTCGAGAAGCGCAGCTCGCCGTCCCACAGCGCGACCAGCTCGTTGATGTGCGGTTCGATCATCGCATCGCGGAAGACGCGGTGCAGGTTGGCGACCAAGTGCTGCAGGTCGGTCGCGCCGAACAGCTCCAGCGTGCGGCGGTTCACCCGCAGCACCTTCAGTTGCTGGCTGCAGGCCGCGACCCGGCCGTGGTCGGCGTTCAGGAAGGCGCGCAGGTCGGTCACGCCCTCGGCGCGCCAGGCGGCGAACAGCGCGCGCAGGCCGCTGTAGTCCTCGAGCCAGAGCGAGACCGGCGCAAGCTCGAACATCTCTTCGAAGTCGGTGGTCATGATCTTCTTCTCATCGACCGTCGCGCATCAAGGCCTCGATCTCGTCTGCGGCAACCGGCACGCCGCGGCTCATCAGCTCGCAGCCACGCTCGGTGACCAGCGCGTCGTCCTCGATGCGGATACCGAGGTTCCAGTAGCGCTCGGGCACGCCGGGCGCCGGGCGCACGTACAGACCCGGCTCGATCGTCACGACCATGCCCGGCGCCAGCACGCGCGAGGGCTTCATCACGACCTTCTGGCCCATGCCGTTGACCTGCTCGCACGGCGCTTCGTCCAGCGCCAGGTACTCGCCCACGTCGTGCGCGTCGCGGCCCAGCCAGTGGCCGGTGCCGTGCATGTAGAACTGACGGTAGGCGGTCGACGCGATCACCGCGTCGACATCGCCGACCGTGTTGCGGTCGAGCAGGCCGACGTCGAGCATGCCTTGCGCGAGCACGCGCACCGCGGCGTGGTGAGCGTCGCGATGGCGCGAGCCGGGTCGCGTCACCGCGATCGCGGCTTCTTGCGCGGCGAGCACGATGTCATAGAGCTCGCGCTGCGCCGGCGTGAAACGGCCGTCGGCGGGGAAGGTGCGCGTGACGTCGCTGGCGTAGCCGTCGAGTTCGCAGCCGGCGTCGATCAGGCACAGCTCGCCGGCGCGCAAGGGCGCGTCGGCCGCGGCGTAGTGCAGCACGCAGGCGTTCGCGCCGGCCGCGACGATGCTGGTGTAGGCCGGGCTCTGCGCGCCATGGCGGCGGAACTCGTGCAACAGCTCCGCCTCGATCTCGTACTCGGGCACGGTGCCCTGCGGGTCGGCCGCGAAGCGCGCGCCGCAAAAGCGCATCGCGCGGGCGTGCGCGCCGGCGCTGATCTGCGCGGCGCGGCGCATCGTCGCGGCCTCGCCCGCGTCCTTGTGCAGCCGCATCTCGGCCAGCAGCGGCGCGAGGTCGCGCTGTGCCGCCGGGCACGCGACGCCGCTGCGCGCGCGGGCACGCAGGGTGTTCAGCCAGCCGCCGAGGCGGCCTGCGACGACGTCGCCGGTGTCGAACGGGAACCAGACCGCGGGCTGGTTCGCGAGCTGATCCACGACGACCGCGTCGAGGTCGGCGACGTCGAACGCCTGATCGACGCCGAGTGCCGCGGGCGCGTCTTCGACGCCCAGGCGCAGGCCGTCCCAGATCTCGTGCGCCGGGTCGCGCGGGCGGCACAGCAGCGTGGCCGCGCCGCTCGCGTGCAGCAGCAGCCATGCGTTCGGTTCGTTGAAACCCGTCAGGTAGTGGAACGAGCTGTCGTGGCGGTACGGGTGGTCGCTGTCGCCGTTGCGCGGGCGTTCCGGCGCGGTGGCGATCACGGCCACGCCGCCGCCGGCGTCGCGCAGCAGTTGGGCCAGGCGCGCGCGGCGTGCGATGAAAGCGGTGGAATCCATGTCCGAACTGTAGCCTTCCGGCGGCGTGCGATGCGCGCGCCGCGGGCCTGCGCTAACCTCGCCGGCTCGACGAATTATTCAGAAAGTCACCACATGCAATACCGACGTCTGGGCCGCAGCGGCCTGAAGGTCAGCGAGCTGTCGCTGGGTTCCTGGGTCACGTACCACAACCAGGTCGACACCGGTGCGGCCACCGAGATGCTGGCCGCGGCGATGGACGCCGGCGTGAACTTCTTCGACAACGCCGAGGTGTACGCCAGCGGCCAGAGCGAGGTCGTGATGGGCCAGGCCTTCAAGGCGCTGAAGTGGCCGCGCCTGAACTACATCGTCTCGACCAAGTTCTTCTGGGGCCTCTCGCGCGAGGGCAACACCGTGAACCGGATGGACACGCTGAACCGCAAGTACCTGATGCAGGCGATCGACGGGTCGCTGCAACGCATGGGCCTGGACTTCATCGACCTCGTCTACTGCCACCGCCCCGACCCGCACACGCCGATCGAAGAAACGGTGCATGCGATGAGCGACATGATCACGCAGGGCAAGGCGCTCTACTGGGGCACGAGCGAGTGGTCGGCGGCCGAGATCCGCGCGGCGTGGGACATCGCCGACAAGCACCACCTGCACAAGCCGGTGATGGAGCAGCCGCAGTACCACCTGTTCCACCGCCAGCGCGTCGAGAAGGAATACGCCCGGCTCTATGAAGACATCGGCCTGGGCTTGACGACCTGGAGCCCGCTGGCCAGCGGGCTGCTCACCGGCAAGTACAAGAACGGCATCCCGCCCGGCAGCCGTGGTGCGATGGAAAGCATGAGCTTCCTGACCAGCAGCCTGAACGACGCGGCGAAGAACGCCGCCGTCGCCCAGCTCGAAGGCGTGGCCGCCGAACTCGGCTGCAGCGCCGCGCAACTCGCGATCGCCTGGGTCGCGAAGAACCCGCACGTCAGCACCGTGATCACCGGGGCCTCGAAGCTGTCGCAGCTGCAGGCCAACCTCGGCGCGGTCGACGTGATCGCGAAACTCACGCCCGAGGTGATGGCGAAGATCGACGCGATCAGCGCGCCGTTGGCGCAGTAAGCGCCGACGCGTCGTGGTTCAGGGCTGGCGGCGGCGGCCGTTCAGCACACGCCAGCCCAGCCAGCCGGCCCCGGCGACCGCGGCGATCCGCAGCAGCCGGTGCAGGGAGCGGCCTTTGAGCAGCGGCGCAACGCCGCTGAGCAACGACGCGGCGACCCGGTAGCGGCTCAGCCACGCCATCGCCGTGCCGAACCAGTCGCCGGGGCGCTGGGCGCTGCCGCCGAACAAGCTTCCGACCGTTCGGCCCAGCGTGCCGCTCAGGCTGTCGCCGACGACGGCGCGCAGCAACTGCGACGGCTGCGTCGCGCGCTTGACCTGCGCCATGTCGCGGCGCAGCTCGCCGCGCGCGTAAGCGATGCGCGCGAGCAGCACCTGTTTGCGCGCGTGCCGATCGGCGCCGCTCATGGGGTGTCGTCCGAGCCGCGCATGAAGGCGGCATCGTTCTTCAGCTCGGCCAGCGTGTCGGCCATCAGCGGCGGGTAGGCCCGTATGCGCGCCTGCAGCCACCACACCAGGCCGGCGGCGGCGAGTGCGTAGGCCAGTGCGATCCAGCCCAACACCGCGTGGCCCAGCACCGGCCAGAACGCGAACGCGACCCAGGCCGACAGCGCGACCACGGCGCCGCCGAGCAGGCCCAGCGCCGCGATGCTCGCGACCAACGTGAAGACGAGCCGCTCGCCCGCCTCGCCGACCTCGATGCTGGCGAGCTCGAGCCGGTGGCGCAGCGTGCCGAACAGGTTCCCGCCGAGGCGCCGCAGCGCGTCGACGAGATGCGGTTCGTCGCCCGTCGGACGCGTCATGCGGGGGTCAACGACGGCTGATCAGCAGCCCGACCACGACGCCGACACTGGCCGCGGCGAGGATGGAGCGCCACGGGTGGTCATGCACGTATTCGTCGGTCGCGCGGGCCGCGGCCTTGCTCTGGCGCAGCGCGGCGTGGCTCGCGTCTTCCATCTGCTCGCGCAAGGCCTTGAGTTTCTTGAGCGCGCGTGCGCGCAACTCGGTGGCCTTCTCGCCGGTGGCGCTGGCAGCCTGGGTCAGCATGTCTTCGGCATCGCTGATGGCGTCGTTGACATCGGTCTGCGCTTCGGCGGCGAGGGTGGCGGCGGATTTGGCGTTCATGGGTGAGCTCCTGAAGTCGGCGGCGCAGTCATGTGTGGGGCAGCCGCTGCGCGCGATCGGCTGGCCCATCATAGTCCGCGTCAGGATTCGTTCAATGTCTTAAGCTGCATCGGCGTGCCGACATTTTCCCAGCGCCCGCGGTAGACCTCGGCGGTGATCGCGCGCCGGCGCATGGCATCAAAAAGCAGCGGCCCGAGCGCGACGCGCGTGCCCGGCACGATGTGCCGGCACAGGCTGGCGCGGCACAGCGCGAGGTTGGCGTAGGTCCAGCGCTGGCCGTCGGGGCCGGCGGTGTCGGCCAGACCGTGGCCGTCGGCGTCCAGGCCGAAGTCGCCTTTCTGGTGGAACGACGGGTTGGGCACCAGCCACAGGTGGGCTTGGGCATCGCCGTGGGCGAAGCGCTGCGCGACCGCGGCGTCGAAGCGGAACTCGGGCGCATAGATGTCGCCCGAGACGAGCCAGAACGCGTCGTCGTCGTGCTCGACCAGCAGCGGCAAGGCCTTGGCGATGCCGCCGGCGGTCTCGAGCGCGCCGCCATGGTCGCGGCCTTCCATCGAGTAGCGCAGCGACACGCCGAAGCGCGTGCCGTCGCCGAGCGCGGCGACGATCTGGTCTTCCAGCCAGGCGGTGTTGATGACGATCTCGCGCACGCCGCTGCGCGCCAGCGCCTCGATGTGCCACTCGATCATCGGCTTGCCCTTGACCGCGAGCAGCGGCTTGGGCGTGTGGTCGGTCAGCGGCCGCATGCGCTCGCCGCGGCCGGCCGCGAGGATCATCGCCTTCATGTGGGCTCGCCGATGGATGACCGGCGCGTGCCACGTTCGAGCGCGTGGCGCTCGACCAGGCCGGGTTCGAAGGCGGCGATCAGCTCTTCCAGCAGCGTGTGCGCGCAGGCCGAGTTGTCGGAGCCGAGGTTGCACACGTACACGTCCAGCGTCACCGACGCGATCTCGGGCCAGGTGTGCACCGCGAGGTGCGACTCGGCCAGCAGCACGACGCCGGTGATGCCGACCGGGTCGGCCGGGTCGGCGCCCGGGGCCGGCGCGAAGCGGTGGAACAGCTCGCCGACCGCGCACAGGCCGGCCGCGGTCACGGCCGCGAGGCAGGTCGCGCGCAGCGCCTCGGGGTCGGTCATCACGCGGCGTGCCACCGGGCAGTCGCGCAGGTCGGCGGTGAGGTGGAGTCCGTGCATGCCACGAATTATCCGGGCCGGCCGGCCATTCTGGCGCGGCCCCTAAAATGGCCGGTCCCCCGCACACCGCCCCCACCGGGATCCGCATGGCCTCCACCGATTCGACCTCTTCCGCCACCAGCACCGTCATGGCCAACGCGATCCGCGCACTGGCGATGGACGCGGTGCAGCAAGCCAACTCCGGCCACCCGGGCGCCCCCATGGGCATGGCCGACATGGCCGTCGCGCTGTGGGGTCGTCACCTGCGCCACAACCCGGGCAACCCGCACTGGGCCAACCGCGACCGCTTCGTGCTCAGCAACGGCCACGCGTCGATGATTTTGTACGCGCTGTTGCACCTGACCGGCTACGACCTGCCGATGAGCGAGCTGCGCAACTTCCGCCAGCTGCACAGCAAGACGCCGGGCCACCCGGAGCACGGCCTGACGCCTGGCGTCGAGACCACGACCGGCCCGCTCGGGCAGGGCCTGGCGAACGCGGTCGGCATGGCGCTGGCCGAGAAGCTGCTCGCAAAGGACTTCAACCGCGACGGCCACGCCATCGTCGACCACCACACCTATGTCTTCCTCGGCGACGGCTGCATGATGGAAGGCATCAGCCACGAAGCCAGCGCGCTCGCCGGCGCGTGGAAGCTGAACAAGCTGATCGCGCTGTACGACGACAACGGCATCTCGATCGACGGCAAGGTCGCGCCCTGGTTCATCGACAACACGCCCGAGCGCTTCCGCGCCTACGGCTGGAACGTGATCGGCCCGATCGAGGGCCACAACGCCGATGCTGTCGATGCCGCGATCACGCAGGCGCAATCGTCCGATAAACCGACGCTGATCGTCTGCAAGACCGTTATCGGCGAAGGCTCGCCGAACCGCGCCGGCACCGCCAAGGCGCACGGCGAGGCCCTCGGCCCCGACGAGATCAAGCTGACCCGCGAGAAGCTGGGCTGGACCAGCGAACCCTTCGTGATCCCCGAGCCGGTCTACACCGCGTGGGACGCGCGCGCTGCAGGGCTGAAGGCCGAGTCCGCCTGGGTCGACGCGTTCGAGGCTTATGCGAAGGCCTATCCCGAGCTCGCGGTCGAGTTCGCGCGCCGCCTCGACAACGAATTGCCGAAGAACTGGGCACAGATCGCCGTCGATGCCGCCGTCGCCGCGCACACCAAGGCTGAGACCGTGGCCAGCCGCAAGGCCAGCCAACTTGCGCTCGAAGCCTTCACGAAGGCGCTGCCCGAAATGCTCGGCGGCAGCGCCGACCTGACCGGCTCGAACCTGACCAACACCACGAGCACCGCGCCGTTCCGGCTCGAAGCCGATGGCTCGAGCAACGGCGGCCGCCACATCAACTACGGCGTGCGCGAATTCGGCATGGCGGCGATCATGAACGGCGTCGCGCTGCACGGCGGGCTGATCCCGTACGGCGGCACCTTTCTCACCTTCAGCGACTACAGCCGCAACGCGATCCGCATGGCCGCGCTGATGAAGCAGCGCGTGATCCACGTCTTCACGCACGATAGCATCGGCCTCGGCGAAGACGGCCCGACGCACCAGAGCATCGAGCATGCGGCGTCACTGCGGCTGATCCCGGGGCTGGACGTCTGGCGCCCGTGCGACACCGCCGAGACGGTGATCGCCTGGGCCTGCGCGATCGAGAACAAGGCGCGCCCGAGCGCGCTGCTGCTGTCGCGCCAGAACCTGCCGTATGCGCCGAAGAGCTCGCTCGACGGCATCGCCAAGGGTGCCTACGTGCTGGCCGAACCGAGCGAGGTCGGCATCAAGAAGAAGGCGCAGGCCGTGATCATCGCGACCGGCTCCGAAGTGCAGCTCGCGCTGCACGCGCAGCAGGACCTGGGCAAGCTCGGCATCGCCGTGCGCGTCGTCTCGATGCCGTCGACAACGGTGTTCGACCGCCAGAGCACCGCGTACAAGAACGAGGTGCTACCCAAGGGACTGCCGCGCATCGCGGTCGAGATGGGTGTGAGCGACGGCTGGTGGAAATACGGCTGCGCGGCGGTCGTCGGCATCGACACCTACGGCGAGTCGGCCCCGGCGCCGGTGCTGTTCAAGCACTTCGGCTTCACGCCCGAGAACGTGGTGGCGACGATGCGCGCGGTGCTGGGCAAGTAGCCCGACCGGCCAAGGTTTTCTTTCCTTCCTCCTGGAGCAAATCTCATGACCATCAAGATCGGCATCAACGGCTTCGGCCGCATCGGGCGCATGGTGTTTCGCGCCGCCATCCAGAACTTCGCGGAGATCGAGGTCGTCGGCATCAACGACCTGCTGGAGCCCGACTACCTGGCCTACATGCTGCAGTACGACTCGGTGCATGGCCGCTTCAAGGGCAGCATCGCGGTCGACGGCAACACGCTGATCGTGAACGGCGTGCGCATCCGCCTGACGCAGGAACGCGACCCGGCGAACCTGAAGTGGGGCGACGTCGGCGCCGACATCGTCGTCGAGGCGACCGGCCTCTTCCTGACCAAGGAAACCGCCGAGAAGCATCTGGCCGCGGGCGCGAAGAAGGTGATCCTGTCGGCGCCGTCCAAGGACGACACGCCGATGTTCGTGTTCGGCGTCAACGACAAGACCTACGCGGGCCAGGCGATCATCTCGAACGCCTCGTGCACGACCAACTGCCTCGCGCCTGTGGCGAAGGTGTTGAACGACAAGTGGGGCATCAAGCGCGGCCTGATGACGACGGTGCACGCGACCACCGCGACGCAGAAGACCGTCGACGGTCCGAGCAACAAGGACTGGCGCGGCGGCCGCGGCATCCTCGAGAACATCATTCCGTCGAGCACCGGCGCAGCCAAGGCGGTCGGGGTCGTGATCCCCGAGCTGAACAAGAAGCTGACCGGCATGTCGTTCCGCGTGCCTACGTCGGACGTGTCGGTGATCGACCTCACCGTCGAGCTCGTCAAGGAAGCGAGCTACAAGGAGATCTGCGCCGAGATGAAGGCGCAATCAGAGGGCGCGATGAAGGGCGTGCTCGGCTACACCGAGGACAAGGTCGTCTCGACCGACTTCCGCGGCGAGTCGATGACCTCGGTGTTCGATGCCGAGGCCGGCATCGCGCTCGACGGCACCTTCGTGAAGGTCGTGTCCTGGTACGACAACGAGTGGGGCTACTCGAACAAGGTGCTGGAGATGGTGCGCGTCGTCGCCAAGTAAGCACTGCGCATGGCCCATGAAAAACGCGCCCGAGGGCGCGTTTTCATTTGTCGGAATGCCGCTCAGCGCCAGTGGCCGCGGTAGCCGCCGTAGTAGCCGAATCCGAAGCTGATCGCCGGTGCGACGTAGACCGGCGCCGGGACGTAGTACACGGGCTGGGGCGCGGGGGTGTAGTAGTACACGGGCTGAGAGGGGGTGTAGGCCGGCACCGGCGTGCTGTCGCGCCCGGCGTCGGCGGGCGCGGGCAGTCCGCCGCTGTCGGCCGGTTGCACGTTCACCGCGAGCTGCGTTCCCGGGTCGCGCGCCATGCGCGTGCTGTAGCGCTGGCCGGCGTACTCGTACATCACGTCGTAGCCGACGATGCGGCTCTCGTAGCTGGTCACGGTCTGGCAGCGCCGCACCGGTACTTCGGCGACCGGCGTGTTGGCGGCCTCGACCTGGTCGCCGACGATGGACCCTGCGACCACGCCCAGGCCGGTGGCGGCCGCGCGACCGAAGCCGTTGCCCAGGTTGTGGCCGATCACGCCGCCGGCGATCGCGCCGATCACGGCGCCTGCGCCGCTCGGGCGCTGCTGCACCAGTTGTTGGCTGTCGCTGCAGGCTTGGCGCGCGACCGGCACCGACGCGGTGACGGGGGTGGACGAAACGACCGTGGCGAGCTCGACCGCCTGGGCGGCCAGCGGGCCGCCGAGCAGGGCCGCCGCCAGGGCAGCGGTGCGTGACGTGAGGCTGCTGTGCATGGCAGTGCTCCTTTCGAGAAATTGGCGGTTAGGATACGCCGAGCGCTACGCGGACATCGGCAGATACGTCGTCTTGACATTTCTTTGCGCTTCATCGTCGCACAGCAATCTCGGCGATGAGCAGCTCATGCCCAATCGCCCGCTGGCATACCGGAACTCATTGGACAAGGACAGAAGACGTGAAGAAGCTCAAGTGGTGGGGATTGGTCGGCCTGGCGGCGGCGGGTGTCGCCTTGTCGGGTTGCGGCAGCAGCGACTCGTCCAGCTCGGCGTCGCTGCGACTCGTGAACGCCACGATCACGCACCCGTCGCTGGACCTGCTCATCAACTCGAGCGTCTCCGTTTCGGCCACCGCGACCGACACCGCCAGTGCCTATGTCTCCCCGGCCAGCGGCAGCAACACCTTGCAGCTCAACGACGCCGGCGCCGGCACCGCGCTGGCGACGCTCGTGCCCACGCTCACGGGCGGATACCACTACACGCTGATGGCCTATGAGTCGGGTGGCAACGTCAAGGCTGTCGTGCTGCCCGAAGACATCGCGACCCCGACATCGGGCGTGACCTTGCGCATCTACGATGCCGCGATCGAAGCCGGCAAGCTCGACGTCTACGTCACCACCAATGCGTGTACCAACCTCTCCGCCATTTCGGCCACCACGAGCTTCGGCACCCTGACGGCGCCGGCGGCAGTGTCGCTGAACCAGGGCGCGGGCACCTGGAACGTCTGTGCCACCGCGCAGGGGAGCAAGACCGATCTGCGCATGAGCCTGCCCATCACGATCACCAGCCAGACGGTTGCCACCGTGCTGATGACGCCGGCTTCGGGCGGGGCGCTGATCAACGGGGCGCTGCTCACCCAGCAATCGACCTATGCGGCGACACGCAACACCAATGTGCGTCTGCGCTTGGCCGCTGCGATCTCGGGCACTTCCGTCCCGGTCCTCGCGACGGCCACGACCTCGGCGGGCAGTGTCACGATCGACCCGAGCGGCTTGCCGCCGGCCCTCGGTTTCTACACGCTCGTGCCGGCCAGCAGCGCCCTCAACGTCACCGTGAACAGTGCGTCGGTTGGCGCACCTTCCACGGCGCTGGTGGCCGGCAGCGACATGACGCTGCTCGTCTACGGCAGCCCGTCGACTCCCGCCTTGACGCTGATCACCGACGACAACCGCCCGCCGACCGATTCCACCACCGTGAAGCTGCGTCTGATCAACGGCGTCACGAGCAGCAGTGGGTCGCTCACGCTGACGGCCAACAGTTCGCTGGTGGCCACCGGTGTGGGCCCTGGCACCGCGTCTGCCTACGCATCGGTACCCAGCAGCACGATAGCGACGGTACTTCTGTTCACATCGACGTCGTCGTCGGGGACCTTCTATTCGAGCACGGCCGCGGATACGAGCCCGATTCTGTCGGCGAACGGCGTCTACACCGTGCTGCTCGGTAACGACTCGTCGGCAGCCCTCCAGCTGCTGATCCAGTAAGCACAAGTAAGGCTTCGAGGTGAGCGGCAATCCGTTGCGTTTTGCGCGGATTGACCGCTGGCCTGAGCCCTAGACTTGAGGCACCCCCGTGGTGCCGGTTCGCGGCGCCGGTTCAGGTAGAGAACTCTGATGAAGACCGCCTTCCGTCGCCGCGTGATCCTGTCCGCCCTGGCCCTGGTGTCGTTGTGCGCCGCTGCGGCGCTGCCCAACGCCGCGGTCGAGCGCGGGCCGCAACGCAGGGCAAGCGCGTTCCCGGCCGAGACCGAGGCGCGTGTGATCGTCAAGTACAAGGCCGATTCAGCGCTGATGCGGGCGCAATCGGTCAGCGCATCGCCGCAGCATGCGCAGGCGCTGTCGGCTCGGCTCGGCTTGAACCTGACCGACGGCCGCGCGACCGGACCGCGTTCGCAGGTGCTCAAGACCAGCGGCATGAGTTCGCAGCAGCTGGCGGACAGCCTGAGCGCGCAGAGCGATGTCGAGTACGCGGTGGTCGACGGCCGCATGCGGGCGCTGGCGGCGCCCAACGATCCGCTCTATGCGGGCGGGCAAACCACGGTCACGCCGGCGGTCGGTCAGTGGTATCTGCGTGCACCGACGAGTTCGACCATCGCCAGCACCACCAGCATCGTTGCATCTATCAATGCCGAAGCCGCGTGGGGCATCACGACCGGCAGCAGCACCGTCGTGGTTGCGGACCTGGACACGGGCGTGCGTTTCGATCATCCGGACTTCAAAAACCAGGATGGCACAAGCAAGCTGCTGTCCGGCTACGACTTCATCACCAGCGCAACCGTCTCAAAAGACCCTGCCGGGCGTGACAGCGACGCGACCGACCCGGGCGACTTCGGCTGCGGCGAGGCAACGAGCAGCTGGCACGGCACGCAGACCGCTGGCCTCGTCGGCGCATCGACCAACAATGGCGTCGGCATGGCCAGTGTCGGTCGCGACGTGATGGTGCTGCCAGTGCGCGTGCTGGGCTGCGGCGGCGGCTTCGACTCCGACATCCAGGCGGCGATGCTGTGGGCGGCGGGGATCAGCGTGTCCGGCGTGCCTGACAACACGCATCCAGCCAAGGTGCTCAACCTCAGTCTGGGGGCTCCGGGGGCGTGCAGCCAAGCCTATGTCGACACGATCGCACAGGTGAACGCGGCAGGGGCTGTTGTCGTCATTTCGGCGGGCAACGAGGGCCTCGATGTCGGTACCCCGGCGAACTGTGCCGGCGCGATCGCGGTGGCCGGCGTGCGCCATGCTGGCACGAAGGTCGACTACTCCGACCTGGGGTCCAAGATCGCCATCGCGGCGCCCGCCGGCAACTGCGTGAACGCGACCGGAACCTGCCTGTACCCGATCCTGACGACGAGCAACAGCGGCACAACCACACCGATTGCTGCGACCTACACATCCGGCGGCGGCGACGCGTCGCTGGGCACCAGCTTCTCCGCCCCCATGGTGTCGGGCACGGCAGCGCTGATGTTTTCTGCGAACTCGACGCTGACACCGACCCAGGTGCTGACCGCGTTGAGGTCGTCCGCGCGTGCGTTCCCGTCGACCGGGTCGGGCGCCGGGGTGAGTGCCTGCAACGCGCCGACCAGTCTGACGGACACCTCCACGGCGCAATTCAAAGAGTGCTACTGCACCACCAGCACCTGCGGAGCCGGCCTGCTGGACGCAGGTGCGGCCGTGAATGCCGTGGTGACGGTGACGGCCAAGATCGCAGCGTCGTCCGGTTCGGTCGCGACAGGCAGCACGGTCATCCTCGATGGGTCGCAGTCGAGTCCCAGCACGAACCGCAGCATCGCCACCTACTTGTGGACCATCACGAGCGGCGACACCCTTGCGAGCTTCTCGAGCGCGACCAACGCGCCGACCGCGACCGTGCAGGCCACCGGGGTCGGCAGTGTCGTCGTCAGCCTGACGGTGACCGACAGTGCCGGACAGCAAGGCACGACCAGCACCACGATCACGACCACGGCACCGGTGTCGTCCAGCGGCGGCGGCGCGATGCAACTCGGCTGGCTGCTGGGCTGGCTCGCGTCGGTGATCGGCGTCTGGGTCGTGACGCCGCGGCGTCAGCAGCGCGGTTGAGGGCCTGCGTCAGGGCCTGGTGCAGGGGGCGAAGACGCCCTTGGCCAGTTTGACGCCGGCCGCCTGGGCCGCCAGCGTGGCATCGGCCTTCTCGATGCGCAACACGTGGCTGCTCGATGCCGGCGCGAGCTCGACCACGCGCGCGGTGTGCACGCCCTGTTCCGAGAACGCGTCCAAGGCCTTGGACGCGGCGGCACGCTCGTCGAAACGGCCCAGCGACAGGCCCGGCGCCAGCGCCGCGGGCTCGCGCACTTCTTCGTACGGCGTCTTGCGACGCTTGAGTTCGTCTTCCTTCTTGGTCAAGGCCTCGCGGGTCGCGTAGCGGCCCATGTAGACGATCCAGCTGCCGGGCTTGTCGACCTTGACGTCGACCAGCGGCGTACCGGGCAGGGCCGACTGCGCCACGGTCTGGGCCGCGCTCAGCTCGGCGTCGGTGAACGGGCCGGCTTCCAGGCAGGCCGGTGTCGGCGGGCTGGCCGCGGCCGCGCTCGTGTCGAGGCCCGACCCCGCGGACAAAATGCGCAACACCTCGGGTCGCACCTGGCGCGTCAGGCGTTCGGGCTCGCGGTCGCCGATCGCGCGCGTGCCGACGACATTGTCGAGCCAACCCTGCGTCCAGGCATAGAAGGCCAGGTTGGCGACCAGCAGCGCCAGCACGACGGCCCTCAGCATGCCCGGCACCTCATCGGGTCACGACCGCGCAGGAGACCTTCATGCCGCAGCGGCAGGGCTCAGCCGCACGCTGACCTCGCCGCTGGAGACCGGCACGATGCCGGCGTCGGTCTCGACCAGCAGCGCCCCCTGCGCCGACACGCCCCGGGCGATGCCGTGCGGCACTTCGGCCAGCGTGGTGCTGATGCTGCGACCCCGCAACACGTCACGCTCGGCGAAGCGCGCGGCGAAGGGGGCGAAGCCCTCGCGCTCGAACTGCTGCAGCGCCTGCACCAGCGGCAGCGCGATGCGCGCCAGCACGGTGGGCGCGCTGGCGGCGGTGTCGAGTTCGCCCAGCGGCGCGAAGCCGGTGTTCACCTCGGTCGGCTCGAAGCGTTGCACGTTCAGGCCGATGCCGATGATGGCCAATCGCTGCGCGCCCGCGGCGACGGTCTCGATGAGGATGCCGCCGAGCTTGCGCGTCGTGTCGGGCGCGCCGCGCAGCCACAGGTCGTTGGGCCATTTGAGGCCGATGCGCGGTGCGGCTCCGGCGTTGCGGTCGGGTGTGCCGTCCAGCGCCTCGGCGATCGCCACGCCGACCACCAGCGACAGCCCCGACCAGTCGCTGAGCGTGAGCGGCAGCGCCAGCGAGAAGGTCAGCGAGGCGCCCGGCGACGACAGCCACACGCGCCCCTGGCGGCCACGTCCGGCGGTTTGATGCTCGGCCACCAGCAAGCAGGGTTGCAGGTCGATCGCGCGGCGCCCGAAGGCCCCGCTCTCGACGCTGCGGCGCACGATCACCTCGTTGTTGTTGGGCGAGGTGTCGGGCACGGCGCGCGCACGCTCGAGCAGCGCGGTGTTGGTCGAGCGGATGGTGTGGACCACCTCGACGCTCAGCCCCGGCAGCAGCGGCGCCAGTTGCTGCCACAGGGCCTCGGCGCCCCATTGCAGTGTGTGCGGTGTTTGCTCGGGCATGGCCGTCAGCGCTTGGTCTTCGGGGCCAGCATGGTGCCGCGGCAGCCCTTGGTGCCGCAGCGGCACTCGAACTGCTTCTTCAGCTTGGGCGTGTAGGGCTCGTCGATGATCAGGCCGTAGTCGTAGAACAGCTCGGTGCCCGGCTTGATCGCGCGCAGCGCCTTGATGAAGATGCGGCCGTCGACCTCGTCGGCCTCGCAGTTGGGCGTGCAGGCGTGGTTGATCCAGCGCGCCGCGTTGCCGCCGAACTTCGCGTCGATGACGTGCTTGTCGTCGACGTGGAAGTAGAAGGTGTGGTCCGGGTCTTTCGGGTCGTGCGGGTGGCGGCGCAGCGCTTCTTTCCAGGTGATGACCTCGCCCTTGTATTCGATCAGCACCTCGCCCTTTTTGAGCGGCGCGACGCTGAACACGCCCTTGCCGTGCACGCCCGACTTGCGAACCTGGATGCGGCGCCCGCCGGCCTGGGCGGCGAGCGGCGTGGCGGTGGCCGTGGGGGCACTGGCGGCACTGTCTTGCGTCATCGGATTCTTTAGGTACATTGAAATCATGGGTGCGCGCGCGTGTATGCGTGCGCGCGAGAAGCCCGGATTGTATTGATGCGGCGTGGCCTGCCACGCGCCAACCTTGAAAAAGACCCATGACCAAGTCACTGATCATTGCCGAGAAGCCTTCCGTCGCACAGGACATCGTGCGCGCGCTCACGCCGCAGGCGGGCAAGTTCGACAAGCACGACGAGTACTTCGAGAGCGAGACCTACCTCGTCACGTCGGCCGTCGGCCACCTGCTCGAGATCAAGGCGCCGGAGGAGTTCGACGTCAAGCGCGGCAAGTGGAGTTTCGCGAACCTGCCGGTGATCCCGCCGCATTTCGACCTGAACCCGATCGACAAGAGCAAGGGCCGGCTGGGCGCGATCATGAAGCTGGTCAAGCGCAAGGATGTCAGCGAACTGATCAACGCCTGCGACGCGGGCCGCGAGGGCGAGCTGATCTTCCGGTTGATCCAGCAGCACAGCAAGAGCAAGCACCCGGTCAAGCGGCTGTGGCTGCAGAGCATGACGCCGGCGGCGATACGCGACGGCTTCGAGCACCTGCGCAGCGACGCGCAGATGCTGCCGCTGGCCGATGCCGCGCGCTGCCGCAGCGAGGCCGACTGG